>Ga0209689_1000447_pt1 | contig 28166 bp, 23 predicted proteins | sample GraSoiAngelo_149_FD_187119 | JGI IMG/M metagenome (GOLD analysis project Ga0209689, IMG submission 187119) | Grasslands soil microbial communities from the Angelo Coastal Reserve, California, USA - 14_1009_09_30cm (SPAdes) (version 2) | ecosystem: Environmental > Terrestrial > Soil > Grasslands ... | reverse complement strand
AATTTCTGGACGATGGCGGAGTGCGTAATGCTTCGAGGGCCTCACCGCCGGTTGCCGTCGCCAGCCTATGTCGAATGCGAGCCGGAAGAGCGGTCAAAACGAAACCAACATCCACATCGCTAATGTGATTGCAGATGACCAGCACCGGCCCCTGTACACCAATCAGGTTCTCTCGTCCTTCAACGCGAGGACACCCCAGCAGAAAAATCGCCGGACGAAGCAACAGATAATGCGCGGCCAGCCTGATCCACGTCACTGGCCAGCGCTGCACCCAGCGTGGATAGTGGTATCGCGCCCGGGAGGGAATCTGACCGTGCAGTATGCGCTCCACATCCCCCACTGTATTGACGGCTGCAAACCGGGTTTCGCTCAGATCAATTTGGTATCGATCCTCCAATGCGCCGAGTAGTTCGACCCGATCGAGTGAACTGAGATTCAGATCGGTTTCCAAATTGGCTTGGGGGGACAGTTCAGAGCCGGAGTGGCGACTAACCCGCGCGATCAGCTCCCGCAAGGGGCCGGCAATCCCATGATCGCTGGCTTTATTCGTCATCTCAGCCTGCACGGTTTGCTGAATCAGATTTGTGCGCGGCTTCTGGGTGGACGTACGTGGAAAGTCTTTCTCCGGCCACACGAACCAGGAATTTATCCGCTGATACTCGGCCAACCTTTCGTTGGCGCGTTTCACGATGGGAGCGGGGTCGAGGTCTCGATCCCGCAAAATCAGCACTGCACAAGCTTCAGCGTTTCCGTTGCGCGGCAGCGGGATCACGACGCAAAGTCTCACCTCCGGTTGCCGAAGGAGTGCAGCTTCCAAATCTTCGGGATACACATTCATTCCGGCGGGGGTAACAATGACATCTTTCTTTCGTCCTTTGAAATACAGATTGCCTTCCGCGTCGAGTTCGCCGATGTCCCCGGTGGGATACCAGCCTTGAGCCCCGGCGATCGGCTGTAGGTCTCGGCCATGCCAGTAACCACTTGCGACACCGCCCCCGCGCACCAGGATTTCGCCGTCCGGCGCCAATTTGACTTCGCGTCCCGCCAGTACTTTTCCAATCGATCCTTTTCCCAGCCGAAATGGATGATTCACGCTGATGATCGAAGTCGTCTCAGTAAGACCGTAGCCTTGAATTACCGCATAGCCTAGCCGTCCCCAGAATTCCTCGGTCTGAACGTCCAGAGCGGCACCGCCCGAGATGAACGCCCAGAACTTCCATCCCAACTGGCGATGTACGCTCCTCAAAATCCACCACCGCCGCAGGAAGGGCTTGCCTCTTGCCGTCTCAAATCGTCTTTCAAAATCTTCGAGTTTCCCCTGCTCTTCAAGATTGCGTTCGATTTTCTCTTTCAACGATTGCAACAGGCGTGGTACCGCAACGAGCATCGACACGCGCTGCCGCCGGATGACAGCGATCACCTCAGAAGGATTGAGTGTGTCGTGAAAGATGACGGTCGCCCCCATCAGTTGGGGCAGAAAAATTCCCAGGAACTGTCCGAATACATGACTTAACGGTAGAAGATTCAGAAAACGAATGGGATGGACAAGCCGTTCATATTTCATGTATTTGCGGATTTCGGTTTCCAGAGGCTCGATGTTGGCAAGAACATTTCCGTGCGTGATTACGACACCTTTAGGTTCGGCGGTGGCTCCGGAGGTGAACACGATCTCCAGAGTATCTTGAGCTTTCATCGCCCCTGGTTCAGAAGGCGCAGACGAGTAGTGGGCCAGTGTTTTCGGCAGATCCTCCAGAATCAGCGCGGGGATGGAAGGCTGCGCATGCTGGCGTGAGCAGACCAGCAATTTCGCATTAACCTGCTGATGGACGCGTAAGGCGAAATCCGGCGCGGCAGCATCGTCCATGGGGGCAACGATCACTCCCCGTAGCGCGCAGCCAAAAAAAGTGGCCACCCATTCCGCCGAGTTCGGTCCCCAGATCAGGACACGATCTCCTTTTTCTATTCCGCGTTTCTCTAATTCACGGGCAAACTGGAATGCCGTCTCGGCGACCTGACGATAGGTCCAGCGAACGGTTCGGTACCCCCGACGCTGAATGTAGGCAGACTCGCGCCCTAGTTGGAGAAAGTTATCGAAGTACTCGAGAAGAGAGTGGCGCTCCATGAAACGTTCAGCGCATCAATCGCTGACGTCTATGTTACTCAGGATGATCTATTCGCGTCCGACTCCGAGTGCGTCGGCCACCCGATTGATGTAGTTGAACCACGAAGCAATCAGCGTGATCTGCAGGATTGCCTGGTCATCGAAGCCAACCGCGCGCAGCCCATCGTGGTCATTCTTCCAAATCTTAGTCGCATCCTTGGTAAGCTTCACTACGTAATCCAACATCAGGCGTTCTGGGACCGTGATAGGGGCGGTGGTGTAATCCTTTTCCAGAGCCTGCCCCAGCTTTTCGTCCAAAGTCACACGACGCAGAAACTCTGCGTGAGACTCAATTCAATAAACACACCGGTTGGTGACCGAGACCATGGTGGTGATCATTTCGTGTTGCCGCCGGCTCAGTGGGAGCTCAGGCGACATCAGCACGCCAAAAGTCGCGAATGCGTGATACAAAGCGTCCGGAATCAAGCTGTGGGAAGCGACAATCTGCGCGCCTCCGCCCTCTGTAGGGTGGACCGGCGTGGCGTACTCTTTGGGATAAAGAGCCTTTTGACTTTCCATTGCGTGGCGAAGCTTGTCGTCAGCCTCCGCCATGGGGATGGTGCGAATCCAGGTCATATAAGAACTTACTTCCCTTTTCTGTTATTTGCCGTACAATCCTACCGGTCAGCTAACCTGCACGGGAAATCCCAATTGTGATAATGCCATATTCTAGTCCGGCAACTTGGGTGATTACTTCATTCGCGGGTTCCCTGACTGGAGGATTCGAGCAATGAGCATTATGGTTTGGCAAGTGATGCGCAAGCTGCCCAAACCTCTACTCCTCATCTTCTTGTTTTTCCTTCTGGCGGCAGTGGCGCGAGCCTAGTCGCATACCCTCAAATCTGCACGGGAATCGTTTTCCACCAGCGTTTCTGTGCTGGTTCGATGGTAACTCGTTCGTACACTCCCTCTTGGTAACCCTTAGTAACCATACGGTTTTGAGCAACGAGCTTTACAATAACCGTTGTCTGACGACTATCTTCGGGTGGCCTCTCGCGCTACGAAGAAGGTCAATCCCGTCCTTTGAGCCTTTCCGAAGGAAACGTTCCAGGGTGGGTGGAGAACCGGAGCCGGAGTCCGCACTCATATGGCGTTTGGTTTTGGTTTCAATAAGCAGAAAGTTCTCAGTGTTGCGGAGAAATTCGTCCAGCAAGGCAAACTGCCGAACGCCATCGCTGAGTACGAAAAGATCCTCAAAGCTGATCCCAAGGACCTCACCGTTTCGAACACCGTGGGCGACCTCTACGCTCGCTTGGGCGAGGTCGACAAGGCGATTAACTGTTTCAAAAGCGTTGGCGACGCCTACGCCACCCAGGGCTTCACCGTCAAAGCCATCGCCATGTACAAGAAGCTTACAAAACTTAAGCCGGCACTGGACGGCGTGCTGCGGCTGGCTGAGCTTTACACCCAGCAAGGTCTGTTCAATGATGCGCGTGCTCAATATCTGCAAGTGGCCGAAGAATTCCTGCGCGCCGGCGAATTAGAACAGGCTGTCCGGATATTCCAGAAAACGCTGGAAATGGATCCCGAAAACACTGCCATGCGAATGAAGCTGGCAGAGGTTTATATCCGCTTGGGCAAGAAGACGGAAGCCTGGGAGATTTTCGCTTCCGCGGCTGAAAGTTTGCGTGCCCGCGGCTCGCTCGGTCCGGCCCAGGACATCCTGAAGCGGATGCTTACCCTCGACCCTGGCAATAGCAACGCCATGATGTTGCGCGGACGGATTGCATTCGAGTCCGGCGATGTTGCAGGAGCTATCAAAAATCTGGGGAAGGTTGCGGATCTGGATTCCAACCCCGAAGGCCTGCGCACATTGCTCCAGGCTTACCTGCAAAGCGGAGCCCTGGCGGAAGCAGGAACCCTGGCCGCTAAATTGGTCAAGGTCCATAACGACACGGCCGCAATGGTTGGATACGCCGACGCGCTGATGGCTGCGGGCCGCTTTGAAGACACGCTTGAGATCTATCGGGAATATGCCGATCGCCTGCTGGCCGTGGATTCAGCGAAAGTTTTGGAGAGCTTGCACTCGATTATCGGGCATGTTCGCGAGAGCACATCCGCCCTTGAAGTCGTGCTCGAACTCTTCCAAAAAGCCGGAGAAAATACTCACGTCACTGAGGTTTATGAGTTGCTCGCGCATGCCTACGTGCAGGCAGGGGACCTCGAAAAAGCGCGTGACTACTACCTGAAACTCACGCAACTGGAACCGCAAAACCAGTTGCACGCGAACAACTACCAGCAGATTGCGGCGCGCGCTAGTGGTGCAGCACCCACCTCACGGCTCATTACTCCAGAGGAAGGCGCAGTTCTGGTAGATGAACTGGAGGCCACTGCTCCCTTCATCGACCAGCGCTATCCGGACGAGGTTGCCCTCGCCCTTCGTTCCGCTCTCACCGATGCCGAACTTTTTGTCTCTTACAACATGCCGGCGAAAGCCCTAGGCCCGTTGCTTTCCGCGCTGCCTAAGGCGCCCAGGGATCTACGTTTGAACCAGCGTCTCGCTGCGTTGCATACGCGGGCAAGCCGCTTCGCAGAAGCCGCGGTTTGCTGCCGTACCCTGGAAAGTATCTACCACGACGCCGGACACGTGGACGAAGCTACACGCTATGGAGAGTTGGCCGGTAAGTATGAAGAACGCGGCGCGATCGGGATCGCGGCACCAAAGGAGTCGGTACCCGAACCAATCTTGGTAGAAATGCATGTGGAGCAAGGGCAAGAAACTCCGGCTGCACCAGTCGCAGCAGCGCCTGTTCCTGCCCCTCCCGCTGCCACAGCGGCTGCAGCGGCGCCGGCAGCATCGGCGAAAGCTTCCGGTCTGTTCTGGCATGCTCCGGCAGCGCCGTCGAAAGAGCAATCCACGACTGAACCAGCTGAGTTCGAGGTACAGCCTGCTGAGGTCGCCGAAGCGGAAATTGATCTTTCCGAGGAATGGGAAGGTGGGCTTGCAGAAGATCCCGCCTCTACTCCCGAGCCTGTAGCAACTGTGGCTGCCGAAGCTGCTCCTGTCCCAGCGCAAGCGATTCCTGCTCAAGAGGACGAAACACGTGCACAAGAATCAGCGATTGAGACGGCTATTGAAGAGATTCGTTTCTACCTGGGGCATTCGATGCCCGAAGAAGCGCGCGAGGCGATGGTCAAGCTCAAGCAATTGAAGCCGGATCCCGCCACGCTGGCGACGGTACGCGCTGAAGTTGAAGCTGCCATCATCAATGCGGCACTGGCTCAGGACGAGATATCGGTTGCAGAAGAAGCGGAAGTTGCGCCTGAGCCGCCGGCGCGAGTGGCTACGCCGGCTCGCGCCAAACCTGGCGCAATCAAGGGATTTTCTGACTTGAGGCCTGCGCACGAAACTTCCATTCCAAAACCACCCAAAGTTGCTCCGCCACCGGAGCCGGAGATTGTGGAGGACGCGGTTGAAGCAGTCGAAGCGGCCTCAGCTGGAATTCTGGGAGAGTTTGTATCCGAACTAGAAGAGTCGCTCGGAGATGAATTCCTGTCCGAAGCGCCAATACCCGCAGCCCAACCTGAACCGACACCCGCGCCGAAAGCGGTGGCAACTAATGTCGCCCCTCGAGTTGCGCCGCCGCAAAAACCGTCCTCTCCACCGGCGATGGCCGCAGCGGCATCCGCATCGGCCCTGGCATCTGAACCTCTAACCGCGTCTCCAGTTCTCTCCCAACAGACACCGACTCAGCCCTTGGTTCCGGGAGCGCCAAAAGCCGCTCCGAAATTCGACTTCGGTCCAGGAGTGGACCTGGCTGGCATGTTCGGCGAGTTGAAGCACGAACTCGAAGAAGATGTGGCTTCCGCCGACGAGGATCCGGAAACGCATTACAACCTTGGCGTTGCCTTCCGCGAAATGGGCTTGCTCGATGAAGCCATTGGTGAATTGCAGAAGGTCTGTCAATCGACCGAGCGTGGCCATCCTTTTCCGTTGATCATGCAGACCTACACTTGGCTGGCCCAGTGTTTCCTCGACAAAGGTGTACCCGAAGCAGCCATCCGTTGGTATGAGCGTGCGCTCAAGCTCTCCGACCTTGACCAGGACACCCGCATCGCACTGCACTACGAATTAGCCTCCGCTTACGAAACTGCGGCCGATAAACCCGCGGCGCTGAATCATTACATGGAGGTGTACGGCAGCAACATCGACTATCGCGACGTCTCTGAGCGCATTAAGGCCTTGAAGTCGTAAAATGCTGCAATGGGTTTTTATTCGACATCGGGAGTCTGCGGCGAAGATTTCGTTCCGCCGGCGCCGAGATGGAGCGGCGCGTGACCTCGAATCCCAATACACCCTTGCCTCCCAGTTCACTGCGAGCGAAGCTGCCCGCTTCGGGCGCCGCCGGTTCCGTAACTGCGCTGGAACGCGAACCACCCGACGATGGGAAAGCTCGGACTGGTATTGAACTTTGGTTGCGCCGGCTTGCCGTATTAACGTTTGTTTTTGTGTGTGCCAGCGTGGGAGTGTTCCTGGTCATCCTGCCATGGAGGCCAGAATGGACACATAACCACCTGCTGTTGTCCTATCCTGGACTCCGTCAATTCATCGCCAGTGGTTTTGTGCGGGGCGTGGTTAGCGGTTTGGGAATGCTCGATATCTGGATCGGCTTTTGGGAAGCAGTTCACTACCGCGAGGAAAAACGATCATTCCGCCTGGGTTAATTTAAATCGTTAGTGTAAATCGACAATCGGTCCTCTACATTTCATGGAAAGACCAAGCCATCATGGATGAAAGTAAACTCGCACCTGCGCCTCTGGCTTATCAAAACGAACCTTTTCTCAACAGCCCCGACGGGCGAATTCTTCGCATTCTTGCTGAATATAGTGAGCCGGTAGCCCGCTTTCGCCGGGAACAAATTCAGGACACAGTCGTGTTTTTCGGGTCGGCACGCTTTCAGAGCCGCTCCGAGGCACAGAAGGCTTTAGCTGATCTGAAGAGAAGCGGCTCTGTCGCCGATCCAGAGACCGTAAAGCGGGCCATGGCTACCGTGGAGACGTCGCGCTATTACGAAGATGCCCGCCGCATGGCGTACCTGCTGACCGAGTGGTCTAGCCAGATTCCAGCGAAGAGACACCGATTTGTTGTGACTACGGGCGGTGGGCCCGGGATCATGGAAGCAGCCAATCTGGGGGCGCAAGAGGCGGGAGGTAAGACGATTGGACTGAACATCCATTTGCCTTTTGAGCAGAATCCGAATTCTTACATCACGCCTTCGCTTAACTTCGAATTCCACTATTTTTTTATGCGTAAGTTCTGGTTTGCATATCTTGCTAAGGCGCTGGTGATTTTCCCCGGCGGCTTCGGCACTCTGGATGAGCTATTCGAGATTCTTACACTGGCGCAAACCGAAAAACTGGCCAAGAAGATTCTTGTCGTTATTTACGGGAAGGAATACTGGAATCGCTTGATCAACTTTCAGGCCATGGTCGACGCCGGCACGATTTCGCCGCAGGATATGGATCTTTTCAGGATCGTGGACTCTCCCGAAGAAGGATTCGAATATTTGCGAGACGGCCTCACCAAGTACCACCTCGGGTCACCGCAACCTAAGCGAGTCGGAGAAGTCGTCCCCGAAATTGCCAAGACGAATCCGTAGACCATTTCCTTGCTGCTCTGCTATATCACCGACCGTAGCCAGTTTTTGGGCGATGAGTCTGCCCGCCGCCGTCGTCTGCTAGAGAAAATCGCCGAAGCCGCCCGCTGCGGGGTGGATTTCATCCAACTTCGCGAGAAAGATCTGACGACCCGCGAACTGGAATTGCTTGCTTGCGAAGCAATCCGCGCTGTACGCGAAAATTCTCCATCGACCACCGGACTGCTCATTAACTCCAGAACCGATGTTGCCCTGGCGGTTGGAGCGGATGGCGTTCACCTGCGTTCGAACGATATTTCCCCTTCCGATGTGCGGAATATCTTCGGTCAGCATCCAAATCAACATGACTCAGGCGCGACAGACCGTTTCACCATCGGCGTCTCCTGTCACACTCTGCCCGAAGTCAGGCGGGCGGTCGATCATGCCGACTTCGTTGTCTACGGGCCAGTCTTCCAGAAGAAAACAGTTTCAGGAAGGCACGCCGTTGGCCTCGAAGGGTTGCATCAAGCCAGCCAGGAGAAAGTACCTGTGCTGGCGCTCGGCAACATTACGCTCGAAAATGCCAGCGCGTGTCTCCAAGCCGGAGCCGCCGGGATCGCCGGCATCCGTTTGTTCCAGGAAAACGAGGTTCGCGAGGTGGTGAACGCGTTGAGGTCGCTCCCACCGCTGAATGTGGTAGATTGAAAATCTGTAAGAGTCTTCGCCGTCCCCCACGAGCGCAGTCGTTTAGCCTCGAACGGCGATGATCCATTCAAGGGAACCATTCCGTGGAGCACTCGGGAGCATTTGTCCTGACAACGGATCACGAATAAGCGGAGCTACATTCAGGAGAGAAGGGTTTTGGCACTGCCGCAGGACGCTCTTTGGTATAAAGACGCGCTCATCTATCAGGTCCATGTCCGGACCTTTTATGACAGCACAGGCGATGGCGTCGGAGATTTCCGGGGCCTCGCCCAGAAGCTCGACTATCTGCAGGAGTTAGGCATCACTGCCATCTGGCTGATGCCGTTTTTCCCTTCTCCCCTGCGGGACGATGGATACGACATCGCCGATTACCGATCTGTTCATCCCAGTTACGGCACGCTGGACGACTTCAAAGCATTTCTGGAAGCTGCCCACCAGCGCGGCATCCGGGTGATCATCGAAATGGTGTTGAACCACACCTCCGATCAGCATCCGTGGTTCCAGGAGTCTCGCAGCTCGCGCGTCAACCCGCGCCGTGACTGGTATGTGTGGAGTGACACAGATACGCGTTATCGCGGGGCACGCATCATTTTCGTAGACACCGAACTCTCCAACTGGGCGTGGGACCCGGTCTCGAAAGCCTATTACTGGCATCGCTTCTTCAGCCATCAGCCTGATCTCAATTACGACAACCCAGAAGTGCGGGAAGAAATGTGGAACGTAATGAAATTCTGGCTAGACATGGGTGTCGATGGCTTCCGGCTGGACGCGGTTCCCTACCTGGTCGAGCGTGAAGGCACGAACTGCGAGAACCTGCCCGAAACCCACGCCATTCTTAAAGATTTTCGCGCCAGGCTTGATAAAGAATTTCCCGGCAAGATGTTTCTGGCCGAGGCCAATCAGTGGCCGGCTGACCTCCGTCCGTATTTCGGTAGCGGCGATGAGTTTCACATGGCATTCCATTTCCCCCTCATGCCCCGGATGTTCATGGGCCTGAAGCTGGAAGACCGCAAGCCGATCACCGAGATTCTGCAGCAGACGCCCGCTATCCCGGACTCATGCCAGTGGTGCCTGTTCCTGCGCAATCACGACGAACTTACCCTCGAAATGGTGACCGACCTGGAACGCGACTACATGTATGACGAGTATGCGCGCGACAAGGGTATGCGCCTGAACCTAGGCATCCGCCGGCGCCTGGCTCCGCTTTTGGACAACGACCGCAGGCGCATTGAACTCATGACCGGCATGCTGATGTCGCTTCCGGGAACCCCGATCCTCTATTACGGAGATGAAATCGGCATGGGCGACAATATTTATCTTGGTGACCGTAATGGTGTGCGTACGCCGATGCAGTGGGATGGCGGCTGGAACGGCGGATTTTCCACGGCAGACCCGGAAAGTCTTTACTCGCCGCTCATGTTGAATCCCGTTTATGGATACCAGGCGGTGAATGTGCAGTCGCAAAAACGGTTCGAACATTCGCTTCTTTCCTGGACCAAGCACATCATAAAGATTCGCAAGTCAACTCCCGTATTCGGCAGAGGCACGATCGAGTTCCTGTATCCTGCGAATCACAGGGTCCTGGCGTACACACGACAACTGGGGAAGGACACGATTCTGGTGGTGAATAATTTGTCGAGCTCCGCCCAGGCGGTGGAACTTGATCTGCGCCGCCACAAGGGCAACATCCTGATTGAAATGTTTGGCAGGAATATTTTTCCCCGCATAGGTGACCTGCCGTATCTGCTAACCCTAGGCCCTTACCAGTTCTACTGGTTCCGCCTGCGAAAGATCTGAAAAATAATGGAGGATTGGTTTGGCCGAGGAAAGCATTCTCACGGATGATTTTCTTCGCGAGTTGATGAACGTCGGTGAAGTGGACCTCGTCATCGGAGTACCCACTTACAACGACGCTAAGACTGTGGGACAAGTGGTGCAGGCCATCCGCGCCGGCCTGTTGAAATATTTCCCCCGGCATCGCTCGGTGATCATCAATGCAGACGGAGGATCGAAGGATGGCACCCAGGATCTGGTGCGCGCCGCCTCCATCAGTGATCTCCAGCATGTGACGAACGTGAGTGCGTTGCGCACCCTGCATTGCATCAGCACCCAGTATCCGGGAGGGCCTGCCAGCGGCACAGCCTTGCAGACCATTCTGGCAGCCGGCGAACTGCTACGTGCCAATGCTTCTGCGGTAGTTTCACCTGACGCCACCAGCATCGAACCGGAATGGATGGACCGCCTGCTGCAGCCAGTGGCGCGAGACAATGTTGATCTGGTCACACCGGTTTATGGCCGGCAAAAGTCGGAAGGTCTGCTGGTCCGCAGTCTGGTTTATCCCATGAGCCGCGCTCTTTACGCCAAGCGGGTGAGAGAACCCTATCCCACGGAATTTGCCTTTTCAGGCCGCCTCGGCAGCCACTTTCTGGCTAAGGACATCTGGTCACAGGAAGTCGGTCATATCGGTGCGGAAATTTACCTTGTTATTTCCGCGATTGCAGGGGGTTTCCGGCTGGCCCAGTCTTTTGTCGGAACCAAGTCGCGCGTGATGGACCACAGTTCGGGTGACTTAGTGTTCGCCATGCGTCAAACCGTGGGCGTTCTTTTCTGGTCGCTGGAACAGTACTTTCCTCTGTGGAGCGCGCAAACGGAATCGCAGCCCATCCCAACCATTGGGGCTGAGCATGAAATAAGCCCGGAACCAGTTCCCATAATCCCGAAACGTCTGTACGAAATGTTCGTGCGCGGCGTTGCCGAAATCGAGCCTGTGCTGAAGTCGATTCTCTCCCCTCAGACTCTAGGCGAATTGCAACGGGCTGCGACTGTTCCAGAAGGAAATTTCCAATATTCGGACGAGCTGTGGGTCCGTACTGCATACGAATTCGCCGCTTCTTATCACAAAGCAGTAATCAGCCGCGACCACATCATTCAGGCCATGGCTCCGTTGTATCGCGGAAAAGCTTACGCGTTCCTGGAGCAGAACCGCGACGCAACTCCAGCCGAGATGGAAAACAACGTGGAAGCGCTTTGCCAGACATTCGAGCGATCGAAACCCTATCTGCTGGAACTCTGGAACGAAAAAAAGTGAGGTCAAAATGTCGCAATGGCAAAAATTCGTTACGCAACTGACTCAGGCCACACAGGAAATCGTCGCCAGCATTGCCCAATTCCTGCCGCGTCTGATGGTGATGCTGCTCATTGTGCTGGTGGGCTGGTTGATCGCCTATGTCCTAAGGTCGATTCTGCGCACTATCCTGCGACTGGCACGGTTTGACAAGCTGTCCGAACACGCCGGCGCTTCGCAGCTTCTTCGTAAGGCGGCGCTGCCCCCGTCCAGCGAACTGCTCAGCCGCTTTATTTTTTGGATAGCCTGGATCAGCTTCATCCTGATCGGCGCCAGCGTGCTCGGCATCGGCGGCCTGCAGCAGCACATCTCGCAGTTTTTTGGATTCCTGCCCCGATTGTTCGCCGCGCTGTTCATATTTTTCTTTGGACTGCTGGCAGCGAGTTTCTTTTCACGCGCGGCATTGCTGGCAGCAGTGAACGCTGATCTGCCTTCCCCTCGCCTGGTTAGTTTCACAATCCGCACCATGATTATCGTCTTCGCGCTTTCCATGGGTTTTGAAGAACTCGGCCTCGGAGAACGTACCGTTCTGGTAGCGTTCACCCTGGTATTTGGAGCTCTCATGCTTGGTTTAGCGCTGGCATTCGGAATTGGCGGACAGGACCTGGCAAGACGATTTCTGGAAAGAAGATTCGTGCACGAGAGGAAAGAACCGAAAGAAGACGAACTATCGCCGCTCTGAGATTCTGACAGTTCGCGCCATCGAAATAAATGTCATCCTACGCCGCCCAACCGGCGAAGGATGACGATTTTAGCCTAGACGATCCAACCCTCAGCTCTTGATGGTGCTGGCCCCCGCATCCCAAGACACCGCGCTCTTTCGGAAATAGGATTCGTTTGCCATGTGGCAAGCCAGAGCAGCATTGTGTCCAAACACTGCGTCCTCCACTACCGGCTTGCGCGTACGCACTGCCTGGAAGAAGTTCCACAGATGCGGTTTCACGTCGTCCCAAGAGTTGCTTCGATAGGTAACTCCTTCGAAGGCCGGTTCCTTCCCCGGAACTGGATCGTGTTCCTGATGCCACTTCTTGAAATATTCTTCGCGCAAAGCCTTGGGAAAACTGAAAGCGTAATAGCTCGGCGACGTATCCACTCCAGCTTGCGGAATGTAGGTCAACGTGAACTCGGTCAGCTCCAGAATTCCTTTCGACCCCTGAAATCGATAAATCTCCGGAGTCTCCGTACCAAGATTGAGGCGCATGTACATCGGCACCTGGCCATACTCAAACAGGGAAGCGTGGACGTCCGGCATATTGCGGCCATCTTTCCAACGTAGAATTCCGCCCATGGCCATGGCCCGCTTCGGGGCCTCATTAATACCGAGAACGTACTGCATCCCACTGACCAGGTGAACCAAAAGATCGCCAGCGACGCCCGTGCCATATTCCTTCCAACAACGCCAGCGGGCAAAAATCTTCGGATCAAATGCCCGCTTCGGCACGGTCCCCTGCCAGGTATCCCAATCGAGAGTTTGCGGAGAAAGATCGGGCGGCGGCGGATATTCCCACGCCCCGGTGGGATCATTACGGCCCAGAGATCCCTCAACCAGCATCAGGTCACCTAGAACCCCTTTGTTAACCAGTTCTTTGGCTTTGGCGCAAATGACGGAACTCACGCGCTGTGAGCCGATCTGCACGATGCGTCCGGTTCGCTTTGCGGCCGCTACCATCTCCACACCCTCGGCCGCAGTATGGGACATGGGCTTCTCGCAATAGATGTCCTTGCCCGCGCTCACCGCATCCACGACGACTTGCTTATGCCAGTGGTCAGGAACCGCCGCCACGATGCAATCCATATTCTTATCCGCGAGCAACTCCTGGTAACGCCTGGTTGTCGGCAGGTCGGGGCGGACAATTTCTTTCGCCAGCGTATGCCGCCCATCGTACAGATCACATGCGGCCACGCATTCCACTCCCGGCAATTCAATGGCACTGGCGAGCAAACCCGAACCCTGCATGCCGATGCCGATGATTCCGAACCGTACGCGATCGCTCGGCGATGCTGGACCTTGAAAAGCCCAGGCCGGCTCAGGATCGAGCAAGATGGTTTTCGTGACCAAGGATGCGCCGGCTGCCCCGGCGCCTATAGCAAGAAATTCACGGCGGGAGAAACGGTTAGATTTCATCATGCCTCCAGGCTCATAAAATTATTTGTCATGGACTGCAGGTGTGACGAACTAGACTTCTACTTCTTCAAGCTCTTGATCGCGACTTCCTTGAAGAACACCACGTCATCCTTACTGTGGTTTTGTAGCCCTATGTGGCCTTCGTCGGGACGGCGGCCGCGCTGTGGTTCGAAATCATATTTCATCGGCGGTACCGGATCGCCCTCGGTATAGGCGGTCACCTTCACGCCATTCACCGAAACGATCGTATGTGGGCCATCCAGTGTGATCTCCATTGTGTTCCACTCCGGCCCTGGTTTCCCCGGGCGCGCCAGGGGCTTGGTGAGAGAGTAAAGCGTGCCGGTGACGTGATAATCATCTTCGTCGGAATCTTCCGGCTGATTGTCAATCTGCACCTCGTACCCGTAGTGCACCGGCATCCATGGTTCGCGCGGTTCCAGGGGAATACGGATATATACGCCGGAATTGTCGTTCTCGTCGCGCATCTTGAACACCACACGGATCACGCAATTGCTCAGCTTCCCGCCCGTCCAGTACAGCAGGCCCATGCCTCCATGAGTGCGAATGAGCCCATCCTCGACGGTCATCCTTCCCGGCCCTACATGCTTCCAACCCGTGAGATCTTTGCCATTAAACAGTTGTTTCCACTCTCCGGATTGAGCCTGCATGGGGGGCGTGAGCAAGGTACCTGCTAAACAAAGTAAGGTCAAAAGACGCATCACCATGAGTCCACCTTTCGAAGCACGAGAATATACACCAAATGGCTGTCAAGCTGAGAAGTCTAAGTCCTTTTTTGTCAGTATCCCCGGCACGGATTCTGCATGTGGCTTCCGTTTCCGCCCTGCGGCGCCTGGGTTACTGAAGAACATTCTTTGGGTGAGACGATTCGGTAGAAGCTGCATCAAAAGAGATATAATGTACGAACTTTCCCCGGGGAAGTTACCTCTCTTTTACGAGAAAATCAAATCCGATGTCGATGAAAACCAAGGCCGTAATTCTAATTTCTTCCGCCGCAGCCCTGCTGTTCATTGTGGTGGGCGGACTGGAAGGCGTTCGCGCTTCCAGCAACGACGGTGCTTATCGCCAGCTCCAGGTGTATAGCGAAGTCCTTTCACGGGTACGCAGCGAGTACGTGGAGGAGCCCAACATCCCGATAGTGACGGATGGAGCCCTGCACGGGCTGCTCGAATCTCTGGACGCTAATTCCAGCTATCTGACCTCCACCGAATACAAAGATTACAAAGCGCATAAGACCGAAGCCAGAGGGGAAATCGGGGCTGCCGTCTCCAAGCGATTCGGCTATGCTGCGGTCATCTCAGTTATTCCCGGCGGACCTGCGGACAAAGCCGGCCTTCAGGCGACAGACATTATGGAAGCCATCGAGGGCAAGAGCACGCGCGAGATGTCTTTGGCCGAGATCCATAATTTGCTATCCGGCCAACCTGGTTCGAACGTCACCGTTGCAGTGGTCCGTGCCCGGCGCGCTGAACCTCAAAAGACCGTCATTACGCGCGAATTGGTAACCATTCCACCCGTGGCCGACAAAATGATGGAAGACGGGATCGGCTATCTTCAGGTGGATGCTTTCCCCAAGGGGAAAACCCAGGAAATTTCCAATAAGATTAAAGCTCTACAGAAGCAAGGAGCCAAGAAGCTGATCCTTGATGTGCGCAACTGCGCCGAGGGGGAGGAATCGGAGGGCATCGCCACCGCCAATCTTTTCCTGAACCATGGCACGATCGCCTATTTGCAAGGCCAGAAGTATCCTAAAGAAGCTTTCAATGCCGAGCCCTCCAAGGCGATTACAAATCTTCCGCTGGCTGTGCTGGTAAACAAGGGAACCGCTGGGCCGGCTGAAGTTGTCGCTTCGGCCATCCTGGAGAACGCTCGCGGTGACGTTGTGGGAGATAAGACATTTGGGGATGGCTCGGTACAGAAAGTGATTGAATTGCCGGATGGTTCGGCACTGATCCTTTCCGTCGCCAAGTACTATTCGCCAAACGGCAAGGCGATTCAGGATACTGCCGTAACGCCCAGCGTCGTGGTTGCAGATGCCGATGATGACGCAGCGCTACCCGATGAAGATCAGCCAAGCCCGGCGCCGGATGAAGGTAAAAAGCAAACTCCGCAGCAGGATGAGCAACTGAATAAGGCCGTCCAGGTGCTGAAGAACCACGCCAGTTAACTATTCATGAATCGAGGATCGCGCGCCCACCCGGCGCGCGTTTTTTTTCGTTTGCAAATTAGCTTGGCTTGCTGGAACTCGAGCGCAGTTCCCTCACAACAACTTCCAGCCCTCGACCGCCCCTGCTATTCTGATCTCGATCTTCATGAAATCCCTGTACCAAGACCTTCCCGTGGTCCAAATTGCGGGACGGAAACTGGTAGGCCGTCTCTTGATCGGTCTGCTGGTGCTGGTTTCCGCGCTGCTGGGCGCGACTGCTGGACTTCTTCTCGTCTATTCAACTGATCTTCCGCAGGTCGAACAACTGGAGCACTACCGCCCCGGCGCCATTACTCAGCTCTACGATACTCAGGGACGCATCATTGGATCATTTGCCCTGCAACGGCGAGTGGTCGCGTCGTACGACGACTATCCGCCCGTGCTTCGGGACGCCCTGATTTCCATCGAAGACAAGAATTTTTATCGTCACTGGGGCATCAATGTCTGGCGGATTGCCGGCGCCGCCTATCGCGATCTGCTGTCCGGGGGCAAGATGCAAGGCGCCTCCACCCTGACCATGCAGTTAGCACGCAATCTTTTTCTTTCCCCGGACCGTTCGTGGCATCGCAAGATTCAAGAAGCAATGCTGGCGATCCAGATCGAGCGCCGTTTCACCAAGCCGCAAATCTTTACTTTGTACGCCAACCAGATCTACCTGGGTCACGGAGTCTACGGCTTCGAAGCCGCCTCTCAATTTTATTTCAGCAAGCCCGCGAAACAGCTCACTCTCGACGAAGCCGCGCTGCTTGCGGGTCTTCCCAAATCGCCCTCGTACTATTCGCCGATAAACCATCCAGACCATGCCATCAAACGACGCAACCTGGTGATCAACGCCATGCTGGAGGATGGAAAAATCACCGCTGGCCCTGCTACTGACGGTAGAAACAAGCCTCTGGAATTGAAGCTGCAACACGATTCCAACTCACTGGCTCCTTACTTCACCGAGGACATACGCCGTTATCTGGAAAATAAGTACGGTAGCGATCAAGTTCATCAAGGCGGGCTTCGCGTTTACACCTCGCTCGACATGGATCTACAGCGGGCAGCCAATCAAGCGGTGCTCGATGGGTTGGCCGCGTACGAGCGTCGCCACGGATGGAAGGGACATCTAGAAAACATTCTGAGCAAGACCGTGACCCTGGACAATTATCAGCATTCCGATTGGGATGATGAACCTCAAGTCAATGGATACGTTCATGCCTTGGTCACTGCCATCTCGCCGGCTTCGGCGGCGATTAAGTTCGGACGTTACACCTCAGCGATTTCACAATCCGAGGCTGTATGGACTGCTCGCAAGCCGCAGAGCATTCTGAAAGTCGGCGACATCGTATACGTAAAGGTTCTCTCCCTCGGCCCTAAGCCCAAAATACGCGTCAGCCTCGAACAAGACTCCGGTGCGCAGGGGGCTCTGGTCGCTCTGGATAACTCCACTGGCGAGATCAAGGCGATGGCGGGCGGACGCGACTTCAACCTGTCCAAATTCAACCGCGCAACCCAGGCGCTGCGCCAGGTTGGATCATCGTTCAAACCCTATGTGTACACCGCCGCCATTGATCAAGGGGCAAAGCCCGATGACACGATCATGGACGGGCCGGTAACGTTTCAGACCGCGTCCGGCCCATACGTTCCGCACAATTACGACGAGAAGTTTGAAGGCTCCATCACTCTTCGCCGTGCACTGGCACAATCCCGCAACATTCCAGCGTTGCAGTTGGCCCAAAATCTTGGCATCAAGAATGTGATCGACTACGCCCACCGCTTCGGCATTACATCGAACATTCCGGCGTATTTGCCGGTAGCGTTGGGTGCTGCCGAAGTTACGCTTCTCGAGCAGACTTCTGCCTACAGTGTTTTTCCCAACGATGGCGTACGCGTCAATCCCCGCTACATCACCAAAGTGACGGATTACGAAGGCCGCGTTCTGGAAGAGGATTTCGCCGAGGTCAAAGATGTGATCAGTATGAACACCGCGCGCATCATGACCTCCATGCTCCGAGACGTTGTGCTGCACGGAACTGCGATCAGCGCCACCGTCATGAAATATCCTCTGGCTGGAAAGACGGGTACAACCAACAACTCCACGGACGCATGGTTTGTGGGCTTCTCGCCGTCGATCACCTGCGGAGTCTGGATGGGTTTCGACGAGAAAAAATCTTTAGGACCGAAAGAAACGGGCGCGCACGCGGCCTTGCCCATCTGGATGGATTTCATGAAAATCGCACTCGCGGGCAAAGAGCCCGGCGAATTCGCGCCCCCGCCTGAGCTACCCCCTAGCCCGGTCGGACAGAAAGTGGACACGCCAGACTTGGCGCCAAGCGAGGATGAGACACCCCACTAAGTCGGAATCCATTGCCAGCTCATAAGTGAGTGATTGGAATTTACTTACTTTCCCTAAAATATTTGGGGCCCTCATTCGTCTACAAGAGTAGATGAAGCAGGCGCTCACCATAGAGCGAATGACCGAACAGGACCAACAGATCTCCGAAACAATCGAACGAGAACAGGTTCGTCTTCGCAACTTCATCCGAAGACGGGTCGACGACGAAAGCGACGCGGACGATATTCTCCAGGATGTTTTCTACGAACTGGTGGAGGCGTACCGTCTGATGCAGCCAATCGAGCAGGTCGGCGCCTGGCTGTTCCGCGTGGCTCGGAATCGGATCATCGACCGATTCCGCAAGAGAAAGACAAAGCCAGAGACCTTACAGGAAGAGGTGGCGGTCGCGGAGGATGGAGAATTTCTTATGTTGGAAGAGCTGCTGCCATCACCGGATGCCGGACCAGAGGCTGCTTACGCTCGAAGCATCCTACTCGAGGAACTTACCGACGCTTTGGAGGAGCTTCCCGAAGAGCAGCGCGAGGTATTCATTGCCCATGAAATCGAAGGCCGCAGCTTCAAAGAACTGGCCGCTGAGACCGCACTCAGCATGAATACATTACTTTCGCGCAAGCATTACGCAGTGATCCATTTGCGCGAGCGACTTCGCGCCATCTACGACGAATTTAAGGAAGGACGAGGATAAGAAAATGAGACCACGTTGGGCTGTAATGCTATTGAAGGTTGCACTTTTCGTGACCATAGCCATCGCCGGATTCGGCCAGGCGGTCCTGCATCTGTGGAACTGGCTGATGCCCAGTCTCTTCGGGTTGCGCTCAATCACTTTTTGGCAAGCGGTGGGACTAATGGCCCTAAGCTGGATTCTCTTCGGCGGGTGGCGCGGCTTCCACGGACGGAAAGGTTCAAGCTATCGCAGACACTGGCAGTGGCGCCATCGGATGAGGGAGCGCTGGGAAAAAATGACACCCGAGGAACGCGAGAAGTTTCGCGAAGGTATGCGGGTCCGCTGTGGCCACGTTCCATCCGCAGCGACCGAGCGCAAGGCCTAACAGAAGAAAGCACGGGCTCTCAAGCAGATGCTCGCAATTGCTGCTGCCGTAGTCGCGCCACGATCAGCCGTATCTCTTCAGAACTGATCTCGGGCGGCAGAGCCTCTTTCAGCGGCTTCAGCCACCGTATGCCGAGGCGAGCGCAGGCGCTCTCTATACTTTGTTGTTTGTCGCTCTCCACCCAGCCGCTCTGGAATTCCAATTTGCCTCTTTCCACCAGCTCAGCCACTAGGCCTACGACGCTGGCCAATTGCCGGCCGCGAATCCTGGCAATTTCTTCAAAGGTTCGTCCTTCCGCGAGCAGGCGCAAAGTATCTTCCGCGGGACGCGATCTTTTCTCAGGCGGCGGAGCAGCTCGCGCGCCTTTGTCGAATCTCGCCAGCGCGTCCAGGATGAGTTGGCCGTACAACTCCGTCTTTCGCTCGCCGAATCCGGAGACACCTAACAGCTCAGCGAGCGATGCGGGACGCCGTCGGCATAGATCTTCCAGAGAACTATCATGCATCACGATGTAAGCAGGAACGCCCTGCTCTTTGCTCATCTCCCGCCGCCATTCGCGAATGTAGTCGCGCAATTCAGAATCGCCTCCCGTCGCTACGCTTTCTGGCGCTGGCGTAGAAATCTCGTGCACGTGAGTTACCTCCGGCATCGATAGCTGCGTTCGCGCGGGTGGCTCAGCCTCCATCGACTTCAATAGCCATTGCGATTCGCAGCCGCACACGTCGCATGCGCCGCACGAAGTCCACTTAGTCCTTTCACCGAAATGCGAACAAATCTGGATGTGCCGGCAATGACCCGACTCGGCGAAGCGGCGGATGGCGTGATAACGCTGCCACGCTCGTTCTCTTTCTGCCGGATCGGTCACCTGTTCGATGAAATGCGCCAGCAAACCGGTATCGCGCTTTTGCCAGAGAAGAATGCAATCCGCCGCGTCGCCGTCGCGGCCGGCGCGTCCTGCCTCCTGGTAATACTGCTCGATAGATTTTGGCAGCGATAGATGAATCACCGCACGCACAGCAGCTTTGTTGATGCCCAATCCGAAAGCGATCGTGCCCACCAGTACCCGCACCTCATCAGACGTCCAGCGCTCCTGGTTGCGCCGGCGCGTGTCCGTATCCATCTTGCCGTGATAGCCAACTGCCGCCATTCCTTGGTCCTCAAGAAAGTCGACGGTCTCTTCAACTCTCGCAATAGTTGGCGCATACACAATCACGTTCGAATTCGGATAGTTGCGCAATATCCTGACCAGCAGACTGGATTGCTCGCGATCATGACATTCCTTCACCAGATATCGCAGGTTGGGCCGATGAAAGCTGGCAATGTATTTGTGAGGCTCGCGAAGTTGAAGCTGCTCCAAGATGTCGTGACGCACCCGCTGTGTGGCGCTGGCAGTAAAAGCTGCAATCGGACGGTCGGGAAAATGAACACGCAGACAGCTCAACTGCCGGTACTCAGGGCGAAATTCGTGGCCCCATTCCGAGATGCAGTGCGCCTCGTCAATCGCGAAAAACGCGACAGGAACCCGTTTCAGCCACGAGATGGTATCGGCACGAGCCAACCGCTCCGGGGAAAGATACAAGAGCCGATACTGGCCGCTCTCTGCCTCGCGCATGACAAGGGACTGTTTCGCACCGGCCAAGGAACTATTCAGGACCGCAGACGAAATTCCCATCTGTGCCAGTTGCGCAGCCTGATCCTGCATAAGCGCAATCAGCGGCGAGATCACCACCGCCGTTTTTTCCGAGACCAACGCCGGCAACTGATAGCACAGCGATTTTCCTCCGCCCGTGGGCATCACTACGCAGCTATCATGCCCTGCCATCAGACTGCGCACCACACGTTCCTGTAAGGGCCGAAACGAATCAAAGCCCCAGTACCGCCGGAGCGGGGTCAAAAGGTCTGTCGCCGAGGTCATGCAAGCAGTATAGAGTGTGGTCCGCATTCCTAAGAGTCACACCTGCAGAACCTCTCTCACCTTCTCCCAAAAAAGGAAGACTATAATCAGCGGCAATGAGGTCTTTCCTCCGCTTTGCTTTGTTGGCATTGATGCTGCTGGTTGTAGCGTTGGTCTCAGCGCTGACTGCCATGCGCTTCGCCATCCATACCAGCGAAGTAGTGGTGCCTAATCTGGTGGGAAAAACTCCAGTCGAAGGACGAAAACTCGCCGAAGACAATGGCTTGCAGATGGAAGTGGAACGCCGCTACTACAGCCCGACCACTCCGGAAGGAAAAATCTTGTCGCAACTTCCGCCCGCCAGCACTCAAGTGCGTCGCGGCTGGCAGGTCCGCGTCGCCTTAAGCCTGGGACCGCAGCGGGTCGAGATTCCCAGCTTGCTCGGCCAGAGCCAGCGGGCCGCAGAGATCAACATCCGACGCCGCGGGCTGGGCCTCGGTGCCGTGGCCCAATTACAAATCCCCGGCGCACCCTCTGACCAGGTACTCTCCCAGAGTCCGCTGCCCAACGCCAGTGGCGTATCCGCGCCAAAGATCAGTCTTCTAGTGACGTTGGCTTCGCAACCTCAGGCATTGGTGATGCCCAATTTTGTTGGACAGTCGCTAGCCGCTGCCGTGCAACTATTGCAGGGGGCAGGATTGCGCGTCGGAGTCGTGACTTTTGCCGGTCAGCCCGGCAGCCCATTCTCGCCTCCACTGATTACGACACCGCAGGCATCCGCCAACAGCTCGATCGTGTCACATAACCCCGCGGCGGGAGAAAAAGTGATTGGCGGATCGGCTGTGAACTTTCAAGTAAAGTAACCTAAATCTGCGAGAACCGGAATCGAGCCCCTGTTTTCTTCGCAGGATTTCTAGTTCTAGTGTTCGCTGTTCTTAATGTGCGTTCCGATCCCTGAAATTTAAACTCTCTTTTCAAGTATTGCCGCAAAGAACCCATCGCACGGATGTACTCCTGGAACGGTTCGCAAATACGGGCCGCTGGTAAGTGATCCCAGATCTTTCCACACCATTTCACCCTCGAGCTGAAGTTTTTCGAGTTCCGCACAGCATTCCGTGATCCTCAATGACACATCCGCAGAGACCACCTTTTCGACCACGTCCTGATTCTCCTCGCGTTCCAGCGAGCAAGTTGAATATACGAGCCTTCCGCCCGGCGCAACATTTTTCATGGCAGATTGCAAAATGGAAAGTTGGCGCTCCTGAAACTCGAGAAGATCAGCAGGCCTGAGCCTCCACTTGATCTCAGGATTACGAGCCAGCGTGCCGGTGCCCGAGCAAGGAACATCCACGAGAACTCGATCGAAGCTCGCCGTGATCGGAAGCATCCGCACCTCAGCCACGATCACGCACACGTTTTGTGCAGACACAAGCCTTCGCAGCAGGCGTGCACGGTGCGGATGCAACTCAGCGGCAATGACAGTCGCGTGCGGATTACGGTCTGCCAGTAGCCGCGTCTTGCCCCCGGGAGCTGCGCAGCAATCCAGAATGTTTGAGCCTTTGCCGGCGAGCAGCGCCACAAGTTGCGAGGCTTCGTCCTGGATATGAATGCGGTTGAATCGGGGATCACCTACATTGATCGACGTGCCGGGCTGAAGTCGTCGCGCTGAGCTCAGCAACTTTCCTGGGGATAACCTCACTCCTGACAATTCACCTTCTCGATGCAAATGGATCGAGCTCTCTGGCACGTGCTGGTCGTAAATGCAGATCTGTTTTGCCGCCTCATAACCAAATTGCTTTGTCCAACGTTGCACCAGCCAAAGTGGATGCGCCGACAATTCCGCCAATTCCACCAATTCCGCCTCAGTCTTCGCGCTGGCAAACTCTGCTTCACCAGGCCCCAGCTTTTGGGTAGGGAGATGCTTCAGCGCCGCAACTGCAGGCTGGGTACCTGAGCCGGCTTTAGCCCCTGAAGTTTTGTCCGCGAGTTTTCGAAGCACCGCATTCACGAACGGCGCTGCCGAGCGCTTGCGCGCGCGCTTCACTAACTCAACGCTTTCGTTGACGACCGCTCTGTCCGGCACGCGTTCGAGGAACATCAGTTGATACGCAGCCAGTCGCAGCGCAATCAATACTTCGATGTCTAATTTTTCCAGCTTCTGGGATGACGCGGAGGCAATTTCCGTATCCAGCAACGACCGCCAGCGGAGTACGCCCATCACGAGTTCCGTCGTGAGTCCGTGATCTTGCGGCGAGAGTTTCGCAAATCGAGAAGAGTGAAGGAGTTCTGAAGCATACGCATCCTGCTGCTCGACTCGAAGCACGATGTCAAACGCTGCAGCGCGGGCAGGAGAAACAGCCATCGGTTCGCTAATTCCGAGTACTCTGCGGGGAAATATCCTTGGCTCCCAGCCTTTCGCCACTTTGCGGACGATAGCCGTGGACGAAGTCACGCGCCGCCATGCGCTTCTTACCCTCAGGTTGCACTGCGAGCAGTTCGAGAGCTGTACCTGTACCGCACCCCACGATCAGTCGATGCGTTTCCAGCGCCAGTTCAGCTTCCTTCATGGCCCGCTGCAAAGGTTTCGCATCCCAAACCTGAAGGTTCTTGCCACGAAAATTCGTGTATGCGCCGGGCCACGGTTGAAACCCTCGCAGCCGGTCGTAGATCTCCACAGCGGAGCGATGAAAGTCAATCTCGCCATCTTCTTTTTTGAGAATAGGCGCCAGACTAGCCTTGCTGTTGTCCTGAGGCGTCGAATGCACTGTTCCGGCCCGCAAGCCTTGCAGCGTATCGCTCATCAATTCGGCTCCCATGCTTGCCATTTGTGGCGCAATCGTCACCGCAGTGTCTTTTTGCCCGATCGGAATCTCTTGCTGTAACAGGATGTCTCCGGTATCCAATCCAGAATCGATTTTCATCGTCGTGACCCCGGTGACGGTTTCGCCGCAAGCGATCGCCCATTGAATGGGCGCCGCGCCTCGGTACTTGGGCAACAACGATGCGTGCAGATTGATATTGCCCAGGGGCGGCAGATCAATCATCCACTGCGGAATCAGGCGCCCGTAGCCCACCACGACGATTGACTCAGGCTTTAATATTGAAAGCCGTGACCGAAATTCTTCGTTGTTCTTAATCTTGTCCGGCTGGATAACCGGCAAACCCAATTCCAGCGCACGCTGCTTGACTGGTGACGGGGCCAGTTCCATGCCGCGCCCGCGCGGCTTGTCTGGTTGCGTCACCACCAGTTGCACTCGGAAACCTGCTTCTACCAATGCTTCCAAAGTCGGTACCGCAAACGGCGGCGTGCCGCAGAAAACGAGATTAAGGGATTGAGACATTGAGGATGCAAAGCCCAAACTCCGCGGTGCGATCTCTACCACTCTCCCGCTTTCATCAGTTTGCGGATTTTCCGTTTCATCAGATCGCGTTTCAGAGCACTGATGTGGCTGATATAAAGCTTGCCGTTCAAGTGATCGGTCTCATGCAGGAAGGCGCGCGCCAACAGATCTTCTCCAGTCTTCTCGAACCACTTGCCGTTCACGTCCTGTGCGCGAATGGTGACCTTGCGTGCTCGCGTCACTGGTTCGCGGAACTCGGGAATGCTGAGGCAGCCTTCGGGTTGGGAATGCCGTCCCTCAGTATGCAGAATTTCCGGGTTCGCCAGCACCAGTTTGGCGTCGGGATCCTCTTTGAACGTGATGTCAATGACCGCCAGACGTTTGGAGATGCCGATCTGCGGAGCCGCCAGTCCAACTCCATGCGCTGCGTACATCGACGCGAACATGTCCTCGACCAGTTTCTTCAGAGCTTCGTCAAATACCGTAACCGGAGCCGCAGGTTTTTCCAGCACCGGATTTCCATACTTGACGATGGGATAGATCATTCGATCAGTCAGTAATTTTTCAATTGCTGGCAATAGCCTTGGAAATTGCGCAGCGTCTCTTGCATGGAATCGCCGCCGAACTTTTCCAGGGCGCAACGCGCCAGAGTCAGCGCCACCATGGCTTCGCCAGCGACTCCCGCTGCCGGCACCACGCAGACGTCGGAGCGTTCGTAGGCCGCTTTTACGGTCTCGCGGGTGGCAAAGTCCACCGATTGCAGGGGACGGCGTAACGTCGAGATGGGCTTCAAATAACCGCGCAATCGGATGTCTTGTCCATTGGACACGCCGCCTTCGATACCGCCTGCATTGTTGCGGGTGCGAGTGAATCCTGTGAAGCCGCTTTCTGAACCGTATCCTATCTCGTCGTGTACTGCGGAACCCGGAGAAGCGGCAGCTGTGATACCGGTGCCAATCTCGACTGCTTTCACCGCTTGGAGAGACATGACCGCTGCCGCCAGCAGAGCGTCGAGTCGCTCATCCCATTGTGCATACGTACCTAATCCCGGGGGCGCATTGTGAGCGACAACTTCAAAAACGCCGCCAACTGAATCGCCCGTCTTCAGCACTCGATCCACTTCCTCCTTCATACGCTGCTCGACTTCAGCATCAGCGCAGTTCAGCAGAACTTCATCGCGTCCCCACATTCCCCGAATTTGCTCCCAGGAGATTTCCTTTTCCCCTAAGGATGCATTGCCAACGGCAGTGACATGGCTAAGGACCTCAATTCCCAATTCCCGTAGAAATAGCTTTGCCAGGCCGCCAATGGCGACTCGTGCCGCCGACTCTCGCGCCGAGGCCCTTTCCAGCACGTAACGGGCTTCCCGAAAGTTGTACTTCAGAGCCCCGGCAAGATCGGCATGACCTGGCCTCGGCGAGGCTACCCGCTTGTGCTTGGCGGGATCGCCCGTCTCCACCGGAAGGGCCTCCTGCCAGTTCTTCCAGTCCTTATTTTCCAACAGGATGGCTATTGGCGACCCTATGGTCAAACCATGGCGCACGCCGGAAAGAACGTGTGCCGTATCGCGCTCAATCTTCATGCGGCCACCGCGTCCGTAGCCCTGTTGCCTCCGCCAAAGTTCGCGGTCCAGGTACGCTTGTTCCACCCTTAGCCCGGCCGGCAATCCTGACAGAAAGCCGACCAGAGCCTCGCCATGAGACTCGCCCGAAGTGAAATAGCGTAGCATCGGCTTTGGATTGTATCTGATAACACGTGCAAACCTGGAGAAGCAGAGAACATCCTAATAAGGTCTTTGTGTTTAGAAGTTGGTAACTCGGGCCCGGGACTTGTAAAATGAAAGTAGTTCCAAGACCAGCAACCTTAACCGTATACGTCCAGCCGGGAGCTGACCGCCACTTCCACTTTGCCGCTGGCTCGGAGGTGGAGTAGTGTCCCAAAGATTACCTGCGAAGGGTTCAGCGTCGGTGCATGACCGCAACGGAGCAGGAGCACAATCCGAATTGTCGCGGCACTTGCTGCAAGCGCAGGAAGAAGAACGCAAACGTATCAGCCGCGAGTTGCACGATGAAACCGGACAGGGACTGATGGTTCTACGGCTATATCTGGGAATGCTCGCGGGAGACAGTGATAGCCCGCAGCTCAAATTAAAGGTTGAAGAAGCGATGACCATGCTGGATCGTACCATCGGAGACTTACGTCGGATCATCGCTCGACTCTCTCCGCGCACTCTGGAAGAGCTCGGTTTGCTCGCCGCCATTCGAAAGGAAGTCCGGGAACTGGCCAAGAACACGGGCATGAAGGCGCAAATAAATCTGCCGGACACACTTGGCGAAGTTGATCGCGAGATTGAAATCGCGATTTACCGTTCTGTGCAGGAATCGTTGCACAACATAGCCAAACATTCTCAAGCAAAAAACTTCAGCCTGGAGGTGGAGAATCAGCACGGCGCTTTGTGTTTGCTGGTCGACGACGACGGCATCGGATTCTCGGGAAAGGGCAATCCCCGAAGACAGTCTTTCGGGCTCTTGGGAATGAGGGAGCGAATTGCGGCACTCGGTGGCACGGTGCGTGTCCGCTCGCGTAGCGGGCGAGGAACGCGATTGCGAGTCATGTTACCTGTGGCTCAGGCTGCCGGCGCCCGCAAACATGTTTCCAATGTGCGTTCGCAGCCAGAGCGTCGGCGCGCGCATGAACATGTTGAATTAAAACATGGCAGCCGTCCACAGCCAGCAATACGTACCGTGAAGCCGCATACTCAATACGCGAATGTCCATTAACTGCATAGTCGTTGACGATCACACCCTGTTCCGCGAAGGCCTGCGCCGGCTGCTGGACAGCGAAGCCGACATTAAGGTGATCGGCGAAGCCTGCGACGCTGTGGGCGCGCTCGACAAAGTGCGCGAACTCAGGCCCGACGTAGTGTTGATGGATATCGGCATGCCAGGCATGTCCAGTTTTGAAGCGGCACGCTTGATCGAGAAAAATTACCCCGGCACGCGTCTCATCTTTTTGACCATGTATGAAGACGAGGAGTACTTGCTGCAATGCCTGGAGGTCGGCGCTTCCGGTTACGTATTGAAAGATGCCCCGGCGCCGAAGCTGGTGAACGCGGTGCGCGAAGTTTATCAGGGACGCAAATACCTCAGCCCCCAAGTCCTGGAAAAACTAGTCGACGATTTCCGCTCCCGCTCTCAGGGCACCCACGGCCAGGCGCGAAGTTCCACTCTGACGCCGCGTGAGCGTGAAGTCATCAAAATGATTGCGGAAGGCAATTCAGTAAAAGAAATCGCCGGCTTGCTGGGCCTCAGCGTAAAAACCATCGAAGCCCACAAATTCAACCTGATGCGCAAGCTGAACATCCACAACAAAGCCCAACTCGTCACCTACGCCATCCAGAAGAAGATCGTGAAGATGCCTGCGGGCGCATAATTACGCGATCAATGGTGCCGCCCCGGGAATTCGATGACGCCCCCTGAAATGGTTAATAGACGTCATCCTGAGCGCCGAAAGGCGCGAAGGACCTTAAGGACGATTGAGGCCTGATGTGACGCCTGCGGGCTCTAGGTGGACTCAGCGTCCGAGGCAGAGTTTTAGCCTGAAGTCGAGCACGGAACGCCAATTCAGCA
>Ga0209689_1000445_pt1 | contig 28236 bp, 29 predicted proteins | sample GraSoiAngelo_149_FD_187119 | JGI IMG/M metagenome (GOLD analysis project Ga0209689, IMG submission 187119) | Grasslands soil microbial communities from the Angelo Coastal Reserve, California, USA - 14_1009_09_30cm (SPAdes) (version 2) | ecosystem: Environmental > Terrestrial > Soil > Grasslands ... | reverse complement strand
CCGCGCACGTGGCTGTCGCCGGAGGCGATCGCGCCCAGGATCAGGGCCCGGTGGGAGATCGACTTGTCGCCGGGGACCGTGATCGCGCCCTCGAGCTTGGGTGCGGGTCGGATCGTCGCGATCACTTTCGCGCCCAGCGCTCACGGACCGAGCGCGCCTCCTCGAACAGCTCGATCAGCCGGGGGTCGTCGGCTTCGAGATGCCGCCGCAGCCTCGTCAGCTCCGCGCCGATCGCGTCCAGCATCTCGATCAGGTTCTCGCGGTTGGTCCGCACCACGCCCGCGTACAGGTCCGGGTCGCCGGCCGCCAGCCGGCTCATGTCACGAAAGCCACCGGCCGCCAGGCGCGAAGCGTCCGGCCATTCCTGGCGGCGCGAAAGCGCGAGCACGTAGCCGACGGAGAGGAGAAATGCGGCGTGGCTCACCCCGGCGACCAAGCGGTCGTGGGTGACCGCGTCCATCACTATGGGGTGAGCCCCGACCGCCTCCACCAGCTCGGTGATGCGCGGCTCGTCACGGGTCAGCACCCAGGGGGCGTGCTCGAACATCGACGGGTCGGCGGCATCGATGCCCGAGGTTTCCTTGCCGCACATCGGATGGCCGCCGACGAGATCGATGCCCTCGGCGGCGGCCCACTCCACCACGTCCGCCTTGGTGCTCGCCATGTCGGTGACCGGCTTGCCTTCGGAGAGCGCGCCGAGTTTCGCGAAAAGCTCGCGCATCGCGCTGATCGGCGCGCCGACGACCACCACGTCCGCCATCTCGACGACGCTGAGGTCGGTGTTGGCGGTCGAGACGACGTCGCGGTCGAGCGCCTTGCGCACCACGAGGGGATTGCGGTCGCTCCCCACGACGACGATGTCCGGCCGCGCCTTCTTCAGCGCCAGAGCGAAGGACGATCCCATGAGGCCGAGGCCCACCACCGCGACAGTGGGCAACTTAGGCGAGTTGCTTTTGCATTGCGCCGAGCAGCCGTCTCACGTCGGCCATCAGGTGGTCGAACGCCTCGAAGTCGAGCGATTGCGCACCGTCCGACAGCGCCTGGTTGGGCGTCGGGTGCACCTCGATGATGAGACCGTTCGCGCCCGCGGCGACCGCCGCCAGCGACATGGGGCCGACCAGCGACCACCGCCCTGTGGCCTGCGACGGATCGACGATCACCGGCAGGTGCGAGAGCTCGCGCACCAGGGGCACGGCGTTGAGGTCGAGCGTGAAACGCGTCGCGGTCTCGAAGGTCCGGATGCCGCGCTCGCACAGGATCACGTCGCGGTTGCCCTGCGACAGGATGTACTCAGCCGCCAGCAGCCACTCCTCGATGGTGGATGACATGCCGCGCTTGAGCAGCACGGGTTTGCCGGAGCGGCCGGCCTCCTGCAGCAGCGCGTAGTTCTGCATGTTGCGAGTCCCCAGCTGGAGGATGTCGGCGTACTTGGCGACGAGCGCGACGTCGCCGGGCGATACCACCTCGGTCACGACCTTCAGCCCCGTCTCGTCGCGAGCCTCGGCCATCATCTTCAACGCCGACTCGCCCAGGCCCTGGAACGAGTAGGGCGAGGTGCGCGGCTTGAACGCGCCGCCGCGAAGCACGCGCGCGCCTTGCTTGGCGACGTGCCGCGCCGTCTCGAGCAGCATCTCCTCGCCTTCGACCGAGCACGGTCCGGCCATGACCACGACCTCGTGGTTCCCGATCTTCACGCCTCCGACGTCGACCACCGTGTCCTGGCGGCGGAACTCGCGGCTGGCGAGCTTGAACGGCTTGGTGATGGGAACGATCTCCTGGATGCCGCCGAGGTGCGAGAACGCGTCTCTGTAGGCATAGGCGTTGCCGCCGATCACGCCGATGACCGTCCGCTCCTCGCCGCGCGACAGCTCGGTCTTGAGACCGATCTCCTCCACGCGGTCGACGACGGCCTTGATCTCGGCCGGGGTCGCCTGGTGCGACATCACGATGATCACGGCTTGAGAGAACCTCGCATGTAGTCAAGGTCGGCTTTGATCGCCCCGGCGCCGCGCATGTACGCGAAACGCATTGTGGCCTGCGGTCGCGGCGTGTTGTAGAGCAGCAGGATGCGAACGCACATGGCCACGCCGCGAGGGTTCGGCTGCTGCACGTTCATGTCATGTCCGCAGAGCAGCGGGACGTCGAGCCAGCCGAGCCGTCGCGCGGCGAGCGCGGGAAACTCCGCGTTCAGGTCGGGCGTCGTTGTGAAGTAGGCGAACGCGATCTCGGCCGGGTCGAGGTCGTTCAGCTGGACGAGCTCCCGCAGCAGCTCCTCGGTGGCTTCGGTGATCGCCTCCGCCGTGTTCGCGGTCGCCGTCGTCGCGCCTCGGATGCCCCTTACCGGCACGCCTTCAACAGCTCCCTCACGAGCGACACGCCGTCGCCGCCCCGCTCGATCTCGTCGACGATGGCGCTGCCGACCACCGCCGCGTCCGCGTTTCCCTTCAGGGCCTTCAAATGCTCCTGGCGCGAGATGCCAAAGCCCGCCGCGACCGGCAGGGAGGTGCGGCTTTTGACTTCCTTGAGCAGCGCGGGAATCCCTTCCGGCAGCTCCTTTCGCGCTCCCGTGATCCCGGTCACGGTCACGCAGTACACGAAGCCGCTCGAGTGGGAGCAGATCGTGCTGATCCGATCGGGCGGCGTCGTGGGCGCGACCATGAACACGGTGTCGAGCGCCGCGGAACGCAGCCATCCGGTCACCGGCTCCGCCTCCTCGATCGGCAGGTCGGGGACGATCACGCCCGCCACGCCTGCCTGGGCCGCCTCGGCCGAGAATTTCCTGGGGTCGTAGGACAGGACCGGGTTGATGTACGTCATCAACACGACCGGTACTCCTTCCGCGGCCACGGCCTTCGCGACGTCGAGAGCGCCGGACACCGTCATGCCGTGCTCGAGGGCGACCTGGCCCGCGCGCTGGATCACGGGCCCGTCCGCCAGGGGGTCCGAATGAGGGATGCCGATCTCCAGCGCGGCGATGCCTGAGGCGGCCAGTCTCTTCCCCACATCGATCGAGCGTTTGGCGGTGGGATGCCCGGCCATCATGTAGGCGACAAGCTTGAGGTCGCCCTTCGCCCGTAAGGCGCTTTCCAGGCGCGTCCCGGCCTTAGCCACCATCTTTACAGGGGCCCCCGCGAAGTCACGGCGAAGCCTCTGACTTCGTGGGGATTTCAACGGAATCCATGTCTTTGTCACCACGCCCTGACAGGCACACGAGGATGCTGCCGCCTGGACCCAGCTCCTTCGCGATCACGCCCGCGTGGTGGATCGCGTGCGCGGGCTCCAGCGCGGGCATGATGCCTTCGAGGCGCGTGCAGAGCTTGAATGCGGCGAGCGCGTCCTTGTCTGTGACCGCCACGTACTCGACGCGCTCGATGTCGCGCAGGAACGAGTGCTCGGGTCCGACGCCGGGATAGTCGAGACCGGCCGAGATCGAGTGGGTCGGAAGGATCTGTCCGTCGCCGTTCTGCAGCACGTAGGAATAGGAACCGTGCAGCACGCCGGGCCGGCCGCCGACGAGGGACGCTGCATGCTCGCCCGTCCTGATCCCCTTGCCGGCCGCCTCCACGCCAACGAGCCCGACTTCCCTGTCATCGAGGAACGCAGTGAAGATCCCGATCGCGTTCGAGCCGCCGCCGATGCACGCGACGACGACGTCGGGCAGCTTGCCGTCGAGCGACAGGTACTGCTCGCGCGCCTCGTCGCCGATCACCCGCTGCAGGTCTCGCACCATCTCGGGATACGGATGCGGGCCCACCACGGAACCGATGATGTAGTGGGTCGTGCGCACGTTGGTGACCCAGTCCCGGATGGCCTCGGTGGTCGCGTCCTTCAATGTCTTGGAGCCGCTCTTCACCTCGACGACCTGCGCGCCGAGCAGTTTCATGCGCCGCACGTTCATGGACTGCCGGTGCATGTCCTCCGTGCCCATGTAGACGGTGCAGTCGAGACCGAAGCGGGCGCAAACCGTCGCGGCGGCGACACCATGCTGGCCGGCGCCGGTCTCGGCGATGATCCGCTTCTTGCCCATGCGCAGCGCGAGCAGCGCCTGGCCGACCGCGTTGTTGAGCTTGTGCGCGCCGGTATGGCAGAGGTCTTCGCGCTTGAAGTGGATGTGGGTGCCGCCGAAGTGCTCGCTCAGCCTGGTGGCGGCGTAGAGGGGTGTCGGCCGGCCGATGAAGGCGCGCCGGTGGCCGGCCAGCTCGAGCTGGAACTGCGGGTCGGCCTTGGCCTCGTGCCACATGTCCTCGAGCTCCTGGAGCGCGCTCATCAGCGTCTCGGGGACATACTGGCCGCCGAAGGCTCCAAACCTGCCGTCGACGGGGTGGGTCAGCGTCATCCGCGACATCAGGCCAGGGCCTCGGCGAGCCGGACGGCGCGCACGAACGCCCGCATCTTGTCCGGGTCTTTGACCCGCACGCGCGCCTCGACGCCGCTGGAAACGTCCACGCCGTAGGGCTTGAGGTCGCTCACGACCTTGCCCACGTTACCCGGTTGCAGACCACCCGCGATGAACACCTGGCGGTCGGCGATCAGGGCGCGGGCCATGTCCCAATCCCAGGTCCGGCCGGTCCCGCCCCGCTGGTCAGCCGACCAGGAGTCAAGCATGATGGGGTCGGGCCAGTCGTTTGCGCTGGGGATCCCCGCCTCGGTGACCTTGAGGACTTTCATCACCGGCCTGGCTGCGTCGAAGCCCGGCTGCTCCGAGCCATGCAGCTGCACGAGGTCGAGGTCGACATACTCGGCGATCCTGCGCACCTCTTCCGGGGACTCATCGATGAACACGCCCACGATCTTGGGCCGCACGAAGAGCTCGTCGACGATGGCCTTGGCCTCCTCGGGCGAGACGCGGCGCTCCGAGTCGCAGAAGTGAAAACCGATGAGGTCGGCGCCCGCGTCGACGGCCGACTTTGCCGCCTCCAGGTCGCAGATGCCGCAGATCTTCACCCGAATCACTTAGGCCGTCAGCTCCCTGATCTGGGCCGCCGGGTCGGCCGAACGCATCAGCGCCTCTCCTACCAGGATCGCGTCCGCCCCCGCCTCGCGCATGCGGCGAGCGTCGGCCGGCGTCTGGATCCCGCTCTCCGCGACCAGCACGACACTCTTGGGAACCATCTTGCGCAGGCGCTCGGTCAGGCCCAGGTCGATGCTGAAGTCGCGCAGGTTGCGGTGGTTCACCCCGATCGCCTGCGCGCCCGCCTCGAGCGCGGCCGCGGTCTCGTCCTCGTCGTGCACCTCGACCAGCGCAGCGATGCCGCGGCTTTTCGTCAGCGCGACGAGGTCTCGCAGCTGCACGGGCTCGAGCGCCGCGACGATCAGCAGCACGGCGTCGGCGCCGCAGGCCCGCGCCTCGGCGACCTCGTACGGGTCGGTGACGAAGTCCTTGCGCAGGATCGGCAACTGGGTCGCGGCGCGCACCATCCGGATGTGCTCGGGCCGGCCGCCGAACCCGGCCATGTGCGTCAGCACGGAGATGGCGGCAGCGCCGCCGTCCGAGTAAGCGTGCGCGATGTCGGCCGGGTGGTAGTCCTCGGCCAGCACGCCCATGCTCGGCGTCCGCTGCTTCATCTCGGCGATCACCGCCAGCGCGGGTCGGCGCAGCGCGCCGAGGAAGTCCTTGGGTTCGTACGCCGCCACGGCCAGCTCGAGCTGGTCCGAGCCCATCAGGTAGCGGCGCCGCTGCAGGTCCTGGCGGGCTTCGAGCACCAGACGGCTCAGTACGTCGTCGATCACTCCTGCGAGATTCTGGCCCACCGCACAAGCACCTCGCCCGCCTGGCCCGAGTCGATCGCTTTCGCCGCGAGTCCCAGGCCCTCTTTCCAGTCACGGGCGAGGCCCGCGGCCCTGAGTGCAGCGGAGGCGTTCAGCAGCACGACGTCGCGCCGCGGCCCCTTTGCCCCGTCGAGCACCTCCCGCGCCAGGCGTGCGTTTTCCTCGGGGCCGCCGCCGCGCATCGATTCGACCGGCGCCTTGTTCAGGCCCAGCTCTGTCGGGTCCAGCTCATATTCCTTGCGCCGGCCGTCGATCTCGATCACGAACGACGGCGACGCGATCGACAGCTCGTCCATGCCGTCAGCGGCGTGGAACACGATGGCCCGCTCGACCCCGAGTCGCGCCAGGACGTCGGCCATCTTGCCGGCCAGCTTCGCGTCCGCCACCCCGAGCGCCTGGTACTTCGCCCCGGCCGGGTTGCACAGGGGACCGAGGACGTTGAACACGGTGCGCACGCCCAGCTCGCGGCGCGTCGCTCCTGCGTACCTGAACGACGGATGAAACACCGGCGCGAAGAGGAACCCGATGCCGGCCTCATGGATGCAGCGGGCCACGCCATCCGGTGCCAGATCCACCTTCACGCCGAGCTGTTCGAGGACGTCGGCCGAGCCACACAGGGACGAGGCGGCGCGGTTGCCGTGCTTGGCCACCCGCGCGCCGCATGCCGCGGCCACGATCGCGGCGAGCGTGGAGATGTTGAATGTCGCGAGACCATCGCCTCCGGTGCCGCACGTGTCTAGAAGTGCTCCATCGACCTGGATCGGCGTCGCCATCGCCCTCGCCGTCTTCGCGAAGCCAGTGATCTCGTCGACTGTCTCGCCCTTGATGCGAAGCGCGACCACGAAGCCGGCGATCTGGGATGGGGTGGCGTCGCCGCGCATGATCACCTCGAACGCGGATGCGGCCTCCTGTTCGGTGAGGTTCTCGCACTTGATGAGCTTCGCGATCGCGTCGATCATCCCCACCCCTTGATCCCTCCCCATGAATGGGGAGGGAGCGATTGCCACATCCTCACGCGTGCACCTTCACCGCCCGACGGACAAAGTTGCCCAGGATTTTTTTGCCTTCCCTGGTCAACACCGACTCGGGATGGAACTGCACGCCGTAGGTCGGGTGCCTGACGTGGCGCAATCCCATGACCACTCCGTCATGGGTCCACGCCGTGACGACGAGGTCCGGCGGGACGCTCGACCGTTTGACGATCAGCGAGTGGTACCGCGTCGCCTCGAACGGTTCGCTCACGCCGGCCAGCACGCCCGAGTTGTCGTGGTGGATCCACGACGTCTTGCCGTGCGACGGTTCGTTGCGGACCACCTCTCCGCCGAAGACCTGCCCGATGCATTGATGACCCAGGCACACGCCCAGGATCGCGACCTTGCCGCTGAGCGCGCGCACTGCCTCGTTGGAGATGCCGGCGTCATCGGGCGTGCCGGGTCCCGGAGAGATGACGATGCCATCGAATGCAGCCAGCTCGTCGACCGTCACCTCGTCGTTGCGAAACACGGCCGGCTCGGCGCCGAGCTCGGCCATGTACTGGACGAGGTTGTAGGTGAACGAGTCGTAGTTGTCGACCATTGCGAGTCGAGCCATCACATCGCCTCGGCCATCTCGATGGCCTTGAACATCGCGCCCGCCTTCTCGAGCGTCTCCTCGTACTCGCGTTCGGGCCTCGAGTCGGCGACCACGCCGCAGCCGGCCTGGACATAGGCGTTGCCCTCGGCCACGACCACGGTCCGCAGGGTGATGGCCATGTCCAGGTTGCCGCCGAAGCTGACGTAGCCGAGCGACCCCGCGTACACGCCGCGCTGCTCAGGCTCCAGCTCCGCGATGACCTCCATGGCGCGGATCTTGGGCGCACCGGAAACGGTGCCCGCGGGGAAAGCCGCGCGGAGGGCGTCCAGCGACGTCTTTCCGTCGCGCAGCTGACCGCTGACCGTGGACGAGATGTGCATCACGTGCGAGTACCGCTCGATCTCCATCAGACGATCCACCGCCACGCTGCCCGGCCGAGCGACCCGACCGACGTCGTTGCGCCCAAGGTCGACGAGCATCACGTGCTCGGCGCGCTCCTTGAGGTCGCTCAGTAGCTCTTTCTCCAGGCGCTTGTCTTCCTCCGGGTCGGCGCCACGTCGCCGCGTGCCGGCAAGCGGCCGGGTTTCGACGCGCCGCCCCTCCACCTGGACAAGCTTCTCCGGCGATGTCCCGACCACGTGCCTGTTGCCGCCCAGGGCCAGGAAGTACATGTAGGGCGACGGGTTGATCGCGCGCAGGCATCGGTACACGTCGAAGGCCGACGCCGCCAGCGGCTTTTGGAAGCGCTGCGAGGTGACGATCTGAAATGCGTCGCCGCTCATGATGTATTCGCGGGCCGCGTCGACCATGGCGTGGAACTGGCCTTTGGTGACGTTCGGCTCCCATCGCGCTCCGTCGACGCCTCGCGGCGGCGGTGGTGGGGGGTCGCCGTCGAGGCGGTGCTCCATCGCGTCGATGCGTGCGACCGCGGCGTCGTACTCCTCGCGGTCGGGTCGATGGATGGTGAGCAGCTGGAGGCGGCGCGTGACGTGGTCGAAAACCGCGAGATCCTCGGCGCGCAGGAATGCGCTCTCCGGCATCGGCGGCGGCGCGCCTTTGGCCACGGGCAGCCGCTCGAAGTGTCGGGCCGTCTCGTAGCCGAGATAGCCCACCGCCCCGCCGTGAAATCGCGGTACGCCGCGGACGGGCGCCGTCTCTTCGCCCGCGACGCGAGCCAGCGCGTCAAGAGGGTTTCCGTCATCGAGGTCCAGCGCCCGCGCCTGGGCTCCGATGAACGAATAGCGGGCCAGGCGCTCACCGCCCTCGACGCTCTCGAGCAGGAACCCAGGCTCGTCGGCGGGGCAAAGCAGGGTGTACGCCCGCACGGGAGTGAGCATGTCGGCGAGGACTTCCCGATAGACCGGGATCAGCGCGTGGTTGGCGCCAAGCGCCCGAGCTTCCTCTCGGCTGGGAGTGCAATCTCTCATCTGGTTCCTCTCATCTAGGCCTGATCCGCCCCGCTCTCTCCGGTGGGGCCGGAGGGCGAACGTTATCAGACTTCCCCTCTCCCCTCTAGGGGAGAGGGTCAGGGTGAGGGGCGTGACTTCGCTTTCATGCCTCGCTTGACCTCTCGCGCATGCGCCATCGTCTCCGCCGAGTCGACGTCCGCCACCGAGTGCCAGTTCGCGGCCTGTTGCTCCCAACCCGGCGGCCGCACGTCGAACTTCTTGGCCAGGATCGCAACCAGGATCTTCGTCTTCATGTCGCCGAAGCCGGGGAGCTTCTTGATCCGAGCGGCCAGCTCGGCGCCGTCTTTGGCATCCCGCCAGACCGACCCCGCGTCGCCGCCGTAATCGGCGACCACGGCCGCGCACATCGCCTGGACCCGGCGGGCCATCGAGCCGGGGAATCGGTGCAGCGCCGGCCGGTCCCGAAACACTTTGTCCAGCACCTCCGGGTCCATGCTCGCGATCTGGCGGGCGTCCAGGTGGCCGAGGCGCTGCTTGAGCTCGTACGGGCCGCCGAAGGCCTTCTCCATCTTCACCTGCTGATCGAGGACCATCCCTATGAGGAGCGCCAGCGGGTCGGTCTCGAGTAGCTTGTTGGCGGCCGGATCCTGGGTCCAGACGATGGGCACGCCCAAACTTTAGGCCACGGAAGAAAGCGACCGGGGGGTGTAGCTTCGCCCGTTATACCTGACGTGCCGGCTTTGGCCGACCTGGACTCGGAGGCTTATGAGCCAGGCTCCAGGGAGGACTTCGACCGCCTTTACCGGACCGCCTATCCGCGCGTGTACCGCACGCTCGCGGCGATCCTGGGCGACCGGGAAGCGGCTGAAGACTGCGTCCAGGATGCCTTCGTGCAGGCGTTTCAGGCCTGGAAACGCTGGCGGCCGGACGCCCCGGCGGAAGCCTGGGTGCACAGGATCGCCGTCAACCGCGCCATCTCCTATCGCCGCAGCGCCAAGCTGCGCCAGATCGGTGAGGTCGTGCGGCGGCTCGGCCGGCCCGTGCATCCGGCGGACCCGGCGGACATCGCGGCGCAGGGTGACCTCCTGACCGCGCTGCGTTCGCTTCCTCCCAAACTCGCGGCCGCGATCGTGCTGCGTCACTACCACGGCTACAACAACCGGGAGATCGCCGCCGCGCTGGGCGTGTCCGAGCGGACCGTGGGCACACGTTTGCGTCAGGCCGGCGAGAGATTGCGCGCGGTACTCCAACCGTCCTTCTCACTTGACGCCGCTGGAGCGTTTCCTTCAGACCAACGTGAGCTCTATGCCGAAGACTGACGACGATGCACTCGGGCCGGCTCTGGAACGGCGTCTGCGCCGTGAGCTCAACCGGGTCCAGCCGCGGTTCTCGTCCCCGCGCTACGCGTCAGCGGCGCATCCGAGAGTTCGCACGTGGCGCCTGGCGCCGGTGGCGTTGGGGGTCAGTCTCGTCAGCATCCTCGCCCTCAGCGCGTTCGTGGCCACGGGAAGCGCCAACCCCGTCGTGTGGACCCAGCGCGTGGTGACGGTGATCGACTCCAACCCCCCACCGACGTCCGAGCCGAGCCCCGCCCAGCCCAAGGCGGCCCCTCCGGCAGGCGCGGCGCACACCCCCGAGCATCAGGCGCCCGCCACATCCGAACCTCGCGAAGGTTCGGAGACGCCGGAGCCCGGACGGACTCCCGAGCCCACGGAATCGCCGGAGCCGTCAGACAGCCACTCGGGTTCGGATGGTGCAGGCGATTCATCTCATGGCTCACCGGCTCCGATCGACCACTGAACCCGGACTTCCGACTTGGGCGGGGTGCCGCGTTTCTAGTCGCATGAAAAGACCAGTACTACTCATCGCGGGAGCCGCGGCAGGAGCGTTTCTCCTGGCGGCCGTCGGCGCATCGGCGCACTCGGGCCTCTCGCCGTCGAAGCCGATCGGTGTGCATTCGAGCACGTTAGGAGACGAAGCCATGGGCGCAAGCACCGCGGCCCTCGAGGCTCTGCCCGAGGCGACCCAAACGCCAGAGGCGCCTGCGACAACGGAACCGGCCGAGGCGGCAGACAACGACAACGACGAAGACAACGACAACGACGAAGACAACGACGTCGAGGCGGATGACGACAACGGGGCTGCCGCCGCGGCGGCCGCCACGACCAAGCAGGAATCTGGTGATCACGAGACAGGCGACCACCAGGGCGACAGCAAGGAATCAAGCGACTAGCAACTAACCTTCCTCGGAAAAGGGCCGGGCATGTGTCCGGCCCTTTTTCATGCCAGGCGTTCTAAATACATGAGCAAGCTGGAGCAGCTCATGCTCGGTGCTCTCGCCACCGCGCTGATCGCGGTCGGGGTCGCCGCCCAGACCGGCACCGTGCAGCCGCCTCGCGATCGGCCATCGGCTCCCCACGCGTTCGCTCCGACCGAGGAGCCAACCGCGGACCCATCGCCGATCGAGACCCCGCCACCATCCCCGGTGGCAGAGGCGGCGCCGGACCCGGCCCTCCCGGCGACGCAGTCAGGCGGCAACAAACACAAGAAGCACTAGGGCCGGCGCCGCTGCACGAACTCAAACCCAAAGCGTCCCTTGACGCAGAGGTGTCCTGCCGTGACGCTGTGGTCGAGCGGTGACGTGACCTTCACGATCGAGTTGTCCTGCACGTGCAGCTCGAGCATGCAGCCGACGCCGCAGTAAGGACACACGGTCTCCGTCACGTTTTGCCGTGATTCGTCCCACGTGCCGGCGGCGCGCATGTCGTGCTCGCTCTTGAACATCAGCGCGCCGGTGGGGCACACGCCGATGCAGTTGCCGCAGTACACGCACGCCGAATCCGGCAGGCCGACGTCGAACTCGGTCGAGATGTGCGCATCGAATCCACGACCGGCGACGCCGATCGCGAATGTGTTCTGCGCGTCGACGCCGCACGCCTCCACGCACTTGTAGCAGAGGATGCAGCGCGAGTAATCGCGGACATAGAGGTCGTTGTCGACCTTGACCGGCTGCGCCACAGTGGCGGCATTGGAGCCAAACCGCGCCGGGGTCGCGCCGTAACGAGCCATCCAGCCATGGACCTGCGGCGATGTCAGCGACATGTCGACGGACGACGCGAGGAGCTCCAGGACCAGGCGCCGGCTGTGCCGCACTCGCTCCGAATCGGTCGCGATCTTCATCCCCGCCTCGACCTTGCGCGAGCACGCGGGGACGAGCACGCGCGAGCCCTCCAGCTCCACCACGCAGACACGGCAGACGTTGACCGGCGTGAGGTTTTCGAGCTGGCAAAGGGTCGGCGTGTCGACCTGCAGTCGCCGGCACGCGTCGAGGATGGTCGAGCCTTCGGTCACCTCGATATCGCGACCATCGATCGTGATGCCGACGAGCCGCTTCGGCATTCCCATGAAGACCGTCTCAGCCATTGAGCACCTTCAGCTGCGTCAGGCCGGACCCGATGGCGTTGGCCGCGGTCTGCCCGAGACCGCAGATCGATGCGTCGCGCATCGCCTGCGCGATGTCGCTCAGCAACATGACGTCCGCCTGGCTGTGGCCATCGGGCGCCGCCAACATTCGCTCCAGGATTTCCTCCTGGCGTTTCGTGCCGACGCGGCACGGGACGCACTGGCCGCACGATTCATCGCGGAAGAAGCGCGCGATGCGCAGCAGGATGCCTTTCATGTCGGCGGTGTCGTCGAACACGATCACAGCGCCAGAACCCAGCGTTGCGCCGATGGCTCTCGTGCCCTCGAAGCTGAGCGGAACGTCAAGCTGCGCGGGGGTGACGAAGGAGCCCGCCGCTCCGCCGAGCAAGACTGTTTGCAGCGTCCTTCCAGGCCTCACACCGCCCGCGTGTCCGTTCAAGAGCTCGCGCAAGGTCGTGCCCATTGGGACCTCGTAGAGGCCCGGCTGCATGACCTGACCCGACATACAGAACAGACGAGTGCCGGTCGAGTCCTTCGTGCCGGTCGAGGCGAACGCAGCGCCGCCTTCGGTGACGATGTCGAGCACGTTGACCAGCGTCTCCACGTTGTTTTCGAGCGTCGGCTTCCCGAACAGGCCGACCTGGACGGGGAACGGAGGCTTGTTCCGAGGCTCTCCCCTCTTCCCCTCGATGGAGTTGAAGAGTGCGGTCTCCTCGCCGCAAATGTAGGCGCCGGCACCACGCCGCACCTCGATGTCGATGCTGAGCAGGCCTCGGTCGCGGGCCTGTGCGATCGCGTTCTCGACCCGTTTCCTCGCCAGCGGATACTCGGTCCGCACGTAAACGAATCCTTTTTCACACCCGGTCGCGAATGCGGCGATGGCCATGCCCTCGACCAGTGCGAACGGGTCGCTCTCCAGCAGTACGCGGTCTTTGAACGTTCCCGGCTCCGACTCGTCCGCGTTGCAGACCAGGTAGTGCGGGCGAATTGGCGCGTCTGCGACCGACTCCCACTTGCGACCGGTCGGAAACGCGGCGCCGCCGCGACCGAGAAGCCGGGCTTCGGTGACCTCGCGGATCACCGCCGGTCCGCCCATCTCCTGGGCCCGCCGCAGGGCCGCAAAACCGCCGTGGCTGAGATAGCTGTCGATGCTGAGCGGATCGACGACCCCCACCCGCCGCAACAATCTCCCTCTCCCCCGAGGGGATAGCGTCGGGGTGAGGGGCGTGGAAGGCCAATGACCGCCGCGCAAAACGGATGCCGCGCCCTCGAACGTGATCGGCGCAACCTGCCTTTCCTCGTGATCGGAACCCGCCCGCTCCACGAGTGCCGCCGGCGCGCGATCGCAAAGTCCGAGGCACGGGCTGCGGTGCCAGGCCCCGCCCGGCGCTCCGAAGTCCTTCTCCAGCGCCGCGCACAGATCGTCAGCTCCGGCGCCCTTACAGGCGATGTCGTCGCAGACGTGGAGGGCCAGCGCGCCGCGCGGCTGCAGCGCGAATCGCGCGTAGAAGCTGACCACGCCGTACGCCTCGGCCGGCGGGATCGAAAGCCGCCTGCACGCGTACTCGAGCGCCCCGCGGCTGACCCATCCGGTCCGGTCCTGGATCGCGTGCAGCACCGGCAGCAGGAGGTGGCGGCGCGAACGCACCGAGCGCCCGCCGTAAGCGACATGGTCGTCGGCCGGGTGTCGCTCGCCTCCCTCCCACAGCGACTCGGGCTCGCCGAGAAGGCCGTCGACCGCGTCGACTTCCTCCATCGTGGCGGGCCCTCCGGTGGTCCTGATGTCCAACTAGTTCGAAGGAACCCCGGCCAGCTTGTCGATCCGGATGGCGCTTGCCTTGAACTCGGCGGTGCCCGACTTGGGATCGGTCGCGTCGATCGTCAGCACGTTGGTCGAGACCTGGTCGGGAAAGTGCAGCGTCATGAAGGCGAGGCCCGGGCGCAGCGACGGTTCGAAGCGTACGTCCACCTCGACCGAGCCACGGCGCGAGCTGGCACGCACGCACTCACCGTCCGCGACGCCCAACCGCTTGCCGTCCTCGGGTGAGATGAGCAGCGCTTCGCCCCGCCGCAGGGGCGACGTGTACCCGCCGGTCTGAACACCCGTGTTGAACGAGTCGAGGCGGCGGCCGGTGGTCAGGCGGATCGGAAACTCTTCCGTGAGGCGGTCGACGGGCGGGTCGTGCTCGACGGCGTGAAACGGCGCAAGCGGGCCTTCGGCCGGGTCCTTCCACAGCCTCTCGTGAAGGAACTGCGTGCCCGGATGCGATTCGTCGGGGCACGGCCACTGGATCCCGCCGAGCTCGTCGAGACGGCGGTAGGCCATGCCCGCGTGCATCGGGGAGAGGCCGCGGCACTCGTCCCACACCTGCTCGGCGGTCGGCCGGCCCCAATCGAATCCGAGCCGGCGCGCAAGGTCGCAGATGATGTGGATGTCGTCGCGGGCGCCGGCGGGCGGTTCGAGCGCCCGGCGCACTCTCTGCACGCGGCGCTCGCTGTTGGTGACGGTGCCCTCCGACTCCGCCCAACCGGCGGCCGCCGGCAAGACGACGTGCGCCATCTCCGCGGTCTGGGTGAGAAAGATGTCCTGGACGACCAGGTGGTCGAGCCCGCTCAGGAGGCGCACCGCGCGGGTCTGGTCCGCCTCGCTGCGCGCCGGGTTCTCGCCCACGATGTACACCGAGCGCAGCGCGCCGCGGTCCATCGCCTCGAACATCTCGCTCAGGTGCCAGCCTTTCTGGCTCGGAAATTCGGCTCCGCCCCACGCCCGCGAGAACTTGTCGTGGATGGCCGGGTCCTCCAGGTCCTGGAAGCCGGGCATGCGGGCGGGGATGGCGCCCATGTCGCCCCCGCCCTGGACGTTGTTCTGGCCGCGCAGCGGGTTCAGGCCGCAGCCGTAGCGGCCCACCTTGCCGGTGAGCAGCGCAAGGTTGATCAAAGCCAGCACGTTGTCGACGGCGTTGTGGTGCTCGGTGATGCCGAGCGTCCAGCAGATCATCCCTCGCTTCACGCGCGCGTACTCAAGTGCGGTTTCCTTGATCGCCGCGGCCGGGACGCCGGTCTCGGCCTCAGCACGCTCCAACGGATAAGCATCCACGCACCGCGCGAAATCGTCGTAGCCGGTCGTCGCGCGCTTGATGAACTCAGTGTCCGCGAGCCCGGCGTGGATGATCACGCGTGCCATCGCGTTGGCCAGGGCGATATCGCTGCCGACGTCGATGCCGAGCCACACGTCGGCCCACTCGGCGGAGCTCGTGCGCCGCGGGTCGACGGCGACCAGCCGCGTGCCATTGCGCACGCCGCGCAGCACGTGATGGAAGAAGATCGGGTGGGTCTCGCGCGCGTTGGAGCCCCACAGGATGATCAGGTTGGTGTCCTCAGCCTCGCGGTAGGACGAAGTCCCGCCTCCGGCTCCGAACACCGTCGCCAGACCGGCGACGCTCGGGGCGTGTCAAGTCCGGTTGCAGCTGTCGACGTTGTTCGAGTGCATGACGGCGCGTGTGAACTTCTGGGCCATGTAGTTCATCTCGTTGGTCGTCTTCGAGCAGCTGAACATGCCGAAGGCCTGGGGCCCCTGCTCGCGCGCGGAGGCGAAGCCCGACGCCGCACGGGTCAGCGCCTCTTCCCATGACGCGGGACGGAGCCGCCCTCCCTCTCTGACCATCGGCTCGGTCAGACGGAGGTGACCGTCATCCATCGGCTGCAACTATAGGAGCGTGGCCGCTCAGTGCCGGTTGGAGGCCACGAATTCCTTGATGCGCCGCAGGCCGAGCTTCAGCTCGTCTTCTGACTGTGTGTAGGCCAGGCGGATGAAGCCCTTGCCGGCGCGTCCGAACGCCGTCCCCGGCAGCACCGCGACACCGGCTTCGTTCAGCAGCCGGTTGGCCAGCTCGTGCTCGTCGAAACCGGTGCCCTCGATGTTCGGGAATGCGTAGAAAGCTCCCTGCGGCCTTGCGCAGCGCACACCTGGGATCTCGTTGAGTCCGTCGACGACCAGGTCGCGGCGGTGCTCGAACACTTTCACCATCCGGCGCACCGCATGCTCCGACTCCGGCGAGCCAAGCGCCTCGATGGCCGCGATCTGCGTGAACGCGGCGGCGCACGAAGAGGAGTTGATCATCAGCGTGTCGAGCTTGGCCGCGAGCGCCCGCGGCGCGACCGCGTAACCGAGACGCCAGCCGGTCATCGCGTAGGACTTCGACAAGCCGTCCATCAGCACCGTTCGCTCGCGCATGGCGGGCCGCGAGAGCGGCGACACGTGGTGGAAGCCGTACACGAGCTGACTGTAGATCTCGTCCGAGACGAGGAGGAGGTCGTGCTTCTGGGCCAGGTCGCAGACGAAATCGATGTCCTCTTCAGTCAGGACGCCGCCGGTGGGATTTTGCGGCGTGTTGATGATCAGCATCCGCGTCTTCGGGGTGACGAGCGACGCGAGCTCGTCGAGGTCGATGCGAAAGCCGGTCTCCTCGCGCAGCGTCACAGGCTTTGCCACCGCGCCGATGAATTCCACCTGCGAGGCGTACGCCGGATATCCCGGGTCGGGAAGGATCACCTCATCGCCGGGCTCGACGCACGCGAGAAGGGTGAAGAGCAGGACGTTCTTGGATCCCGGGACCAGGACCACCTCGGACGGGTCGACCTGCGCCTTCAGCATGCGGCCGACGAAGCCGGCGACAGCCTCGCGCGCCTCATAGATCCCACTCGCCGGGGTGTAGTGCGTGTAGCCGTTCTGCATCGCGCCGATCGCCGCCTCGACGATGTTGTCGGGCGTGGCGAAGTCGGGCTCGCCGATCTCCAGGTGGACGATCCGCTTGCCTTCGGCCTCGAGCTTGCGCGCCCTGGCGAGGACCTCGAACGCACCCTCTGTCCCGAGGCGTGACATGCGCTCGGCGAACCGAATCGCGGTGCTCACTCTGAGACGAATCCTATCCGCTCGTGTTCACGTACCAGTCGGTGACGTACTGGAAGCGGTCGGACGGCTCGACCGCCTTGTTCACGTGCACCCCGTGCACGCGCTGCGACACCGCGTACACGTAGTGGCCCGAGTAGAGGAAGATCGCCGGCGCGACGTCGGCCATGACCATCTGGAAGTCGATGTAGACGGCCAGGCGCGAGGGCGGGTCGACCACGGCGCGACCGTCCTCCAGGTCCTTGTCGATGATCCCCCACCCACGCGCATAGGCGAAGTTCAGCGCGCCCGGGTCCATGCCCGAATGCCACAACCAGAACTGGTCGGGGTCCGGGCCGACGTCGATCGAGATGAGCGCCATCTGGTACTTGTGCGTCAGCAAGTAGTCCTGCAGCAGCTTGGAGGCGGGAAAAGGTTTGACGTCGACCTGGATGCCGATGGCGAGAAGCTGGCGCGCGATGGCCTCCGCGATCTGCTGGTTCGGATAGGAGTCCGCGGCGACCATCGTGACCTTGAACGGCGCCCCTTTCTTGGCCCGGATCTTCGTGGCCGCGTCCACGACCCAGCCCGCCGATTCCAGGTTCTTGGCCGCGGCGATCGCGTCGTATGGGTGGAGGGCTGCCGCCGCGGCGGAGTAGGCCCACCCTGCGGTTGGAATCGGGTTCGGATCGGCGTCGGCTCGCCCCGCCAGCACCTCACTGACGATTTTCTGGCGGTCCACCGCCTGCACCAGCGCCAGGCGGACCTTCGGATCGCTGAAGAAAGACTTGCCGTCCCCGTCGGGGTTCAAGCTCACGAACGAGTTGGTGAACATCCGGGCTTCGAGCACGGTCAGGCCGGTGCGGCCCAGCAGCGTGTCCACCTCTTGCGGCTGGATCCCGCCGACCAGGTCCGCGGCCCCCGAGAGCACGGCCCGGATCGCCAGCTGCGGGTCGGTGGCGGGATAGGTCCGCAGGACGAGGTGGTCGAGGTAGGGCTGCGGCACCGCGTTCGGGTTGCGGTCGAGCGTGATCGCGAGCTGGTTGATCGAGCCGACCTTGAACGGCCCCGTGCCGAAAGCACGCACCCCGCTGTACGGGCTCGACGCGATCTGGGCCGGGGCCATGCCGGCGTAGATGTGCTTGGGGATGATGCCGACCCGCAGCGTCAGTGGAAATGAGGCTTCGGGCGCCCGCAAGGTGAAGACCACCTGGCCCGGACCTCCCGCGCCCACGCCGACCTGGCGCCAGACGTCCGCGCCCGGTTGCTGGTAATCGAGGTCCTGGAGGATGTGGAACGTGAACAGCACATCGTCGGGGCCGAACGGCTGCCCGTCTGCCCATTTCACACCGTCGCGGATGTTGAAGGTATACGTGAGGTGGTCGGGGGAAACGCTCCAGTCGGAGGCCAGGACACCCACCACGTTCTGCTGCGAGTCGACCGAGGTCAGCCCCTGATAGATCAGGCTGTTGACGTCGCGGGTGCTGTCGTTGGTCTCAAACAGGGGATTGAGGACCGTGGGTTGGCCGACCAATGCTTCCACGGCTGTGCCGCCGCGAGCCGGCTTCGGTACCGTGGCGACGGGCTGGCACGCGACCAGTGCCAGGGCCGCCGCAAACGCGGCGGCAAAAAGGCTACGGCTTGAAATGCGTCGTCACCCAGACGTTGGCGATGGAGCAGATCAGGAAACCGACGACCAGGACCCACGTCGTCCAGTAGATCTGGCGCTCGAGGCCGCGCCTCGTGCGGTACCCGCCGCCAAGACCGTCCCCGCCGCCGCCGATGGTGCCACCAAGGCCTGAGGCTTTCGGTGTCTGAATCAGGACTCCGGCCATCAGGAGCACCGCGATGACGGCCTCCGCGATGATCAGAGCGTTCTGGAGCTTCGCCATGGGACCCGAAGATTCTACCCAGGCAAGCCTAGGCCCAGACCGAGCCGAAGCGAGAGTTGATCGCATCCCAGTTCAAGGTGTTGAACCAGGCGGTCACGTAATCGGCGCGCTTGTTCTGGTACTTCAGGTAGTAGGCGTGCTCCCAAACGTCGACGCCCAGGATCGGGGTCATCTCTTCCATGAACGGGCTGTCCTGGTTGGGGTAGCCCTTGATCGCAAGCTTGCCCGCGCGATCGGCCACAAGCCACGCCCATCCGCTGCCAAACTGTCCCACCGCGGTCTTCTGGAGCTGCTCCTTGAACGCGTCGTAGCCGCCGAATGTGTTCTTCAGCGCGTCGGCGATGCGGCCGTTGGGGTTGCCGCCGCCGCCGGGACCCATGATCGTCCAGAAGATCGAGTGGTTGGCATGGCCCCCCGCGTTGTTGCGGATCACGGTCCTGATGTCCTCGGGCACGGTGTTGATGCCCCACAGCAAGTCCTCCACGGTCTTGCCGCCGAGCTCGGGATGCTTCTCGAGGGCCGCATTGGCGTTGGCCACGTACGCAGCGTGGTGCTTGTCGTGGTGGATCTCCATCGTCCGCGCGTCGATGTGCGGCTCGAGCGCGTCGAATGCGTAAGGAAGCTTGGGCAGCTCAAATGGCATTTTCAGGAACCCCCCTCTTGAATTTGTCTGCTATGTAACGAAACCAGTTTAGGTGCTCGAAGATTTCGAGCCTGAGGCCTGGGCTTTGACCGCCGCGGCGCGCCTTTCGACCTCCCGTGGGTCGCCCAGGTACCGCCACGACACGGGATGCAGGTCGCCATCGAGCTCGTAGACGCGCGGCACCCCGGTCGGGATGTTGAGCTCGACCACCTCTTCGTCCCCGAGTCCATCGAGGTGCTTGATCAGGGCGCGAAGGCTGTTGCCGTGCGCCGACACGAGGACACATGGGTGGATGAGAAGGTCGGGCACGATCGCGTCGTACCAGTAGGGAAGCATCCGCTCGACCACGTCCTTCAAGCATTCCGCGCCCGGCAGCAGCTCCGGCGCCAGCGTTGCGTAACGCGGGTCATGGGATGGGTGGCGCTCATCTGAAGGGTCGAGGTCGGGCGGTCGCACGTCGTAGCTGCGGCGCCAGACCTTGACCTTCGCCTCGCCGTACTTGTCCGCGGTCTGCTTTTTGTTGAGCCCTTGTAGCGCGCCGTAGTGGCGCTCGTTCAAGCGCCAGCTGCGCTTGACGGGGACCCAGGACATCTCCATCTCGGCCAGCGCGTGCTGCGTCGTCTGGATCGCGCGGAGCAGCAGCGACTCATGCACGACGCCTGGCCGCAGCCCCGCCTCGCGCAACAGGCGCCCGGCCTCGACCGCCTCCGTGACGCCCCGCGCACTGAGGGGGACGTCGGTCCAACCCGTGAAGAGGTTCTCCAGGTTCCACGTGCTTTCGCCGTGGCGAAGGAGCACGAGCGTGCCGGGTTTCTTACCGATGGCCGTAAACCTCGGCTGTGACCTTGACGATGTGCGCGAACTCCGAGGCGTCGAGGCTCGCGCCGCCGACGAGGCATCCATCGCAGTAAGGCAGCTCGACATACGACTGCACGTTGGCGGCGTTGACGCTGCCCCCGTAGAGGATCCGGACCTTGCGCGCGGCGCCGGCGCCGATCATGTCGGCGACGATGCGGCGGATGAGCCGCATGGTCTTGTACGCGTGCTCGGGGTCGGCGCTCTTGCCGGTGCCGATGGCCCAAACGGGTTCGTAGGCGATCACGAGCCGCGCCGAGTCGTCCGCCGAGCAGTTGGCCAGCCCGGCCCTGACCTGGGCGGAGACGACCTCGTCCGACGTGCCAGCGTCGTAGTGGTCGGCGAGCTCCCCCACACACATGATCACGCCAAGCCCGCACGACAGCCCCGCCGCGGTCTTCTTGGCGACCATCTCGTCCGTCTCGCCGAGGTACAGCCGTCGCTCCGAGTGGCCGACGATGACCCACTGGCACAGGTCCTTGAGCATCGCCGGCGAGACTTCGCCGGTGTACGCACCCGACATCTCCCAAAAGCAATCCTGCGCGCCAAGCTTCACGCCAGATTCGACCAGCACCTCGGAGACCGCGAGGAGCCAGGGAAACGGCGGAAAGATCGAGACCTCGACCCGGTCGGCATGGCCGCGGGCCACAGAAAGGATGCCGCGCACGATGTCGAGCGCGTCGTCGATGTTGTTGGGGTTCATCTTCCAGTTCGCCGCCACGAGCGGCATCCCTGGCGGCCGGGAGGACATCTACGCTTCCTTCAGAATCGCAATTCCGGGCAATTCCTTGCCTTCGAGGTATTCCAGCGTCGCGCCGCCGCCGGTCGAAACGTGCGAGAAGCGGCCGGCCAGGCCGAGCGATTCGATCGCTGCGACAGTATCGCCGCCGCCCACCAGCGTGTAGGCGCCCGAGGCGGCGATGGCCTCACCCACCGCCTTGGTTCCGTCGCCGAAGTCTTTGATCTCGGCGACGCCGACCGGACCGTTCCAGATCACGGTTCCAGCCCCGCGCACCCTCTGGTTGAACAGCGAGATCGAGCGGGGACCGATGTCCAGGGCCATCCAGCCTGGCTCGACCTTGTCCGCTTCCATGATGCGCAGCGCCTCGCCCGCCTCCATCTTCCGCGCGCAGACCACGTCCACCGGGAGGACGAGCTTGTCGCCCGCCTCGGCCGCGACCTCCTTCGCCTCCTTCAGCGCCGTGTCCTCGACGAGGCCGCTGCCGGTCGGCCAGCCGCGGGCCTTGAAGAACGTGTTCGCCATCGCACCGCCGATCAACAGCGAATCGACTTTCTGCAGCAGGTTGCGCAGCACTCCGACCTTCGTCGAGACCTTGGCGCCGCCCACGAGCGCGACCATCGGGCGCCTCGGGTTGTCGAGCGCCTGACGCAGAGCCCGCAGCTCGGCCTCCATCAGCTCGCCCGCAAACGCCGGCAGGTAGGCAGCGACACCCACCACCGAAGCATGCGCGCGGTGCGAGGCGGCGAAGGCGTCGTTGACGAACAAGTCCCCTAACGCCGCGAGGCGCCGGGCAAACCCGGCGTCGTTCGCCTCGTCCTCTTTGTGATAGCGGACGTTCTCGAGGAGCAGGAGCTGGCCCGACTGCAGCGTGTCGACCGCTGACGTGGCCGGTTCGCCGACGCAATCTTCCGCGAACCGCACGTCTCGACCGACACGCCTGGCGAGGTCGGGGACGATGGGCTTCAAGGACAGCTCCGGCTCGCGGTCTTTGGGACGCCCGAGGTGCGACATCACGATCACCCTCGCGCCGCGCCTGGCGAGGTGCGCCAGCGTCGGCGCGGCCGCGCGCACGCGCGAGTCGTCGGCGATGGTTCCGCCCGCCATGGGCACGTTGAGGTCCTCGCGGACGAGGACCCGCTTGCCCGCGACGTCGACCGAGGTGATCGAAGCCTTCAGAGTCGCTGCGCCATGTACGAGATGAGATCGACCATGCGACAGCTGAATCCCCACTCGTTGTCGTACCAGCTCACGACCTTCGCCCAGTCGCCGGTCAGCACCGCGGTCGACGGCGCGTCGACGATCGAAGAATGCGGGTCGTTCTTGAAGTCGGAAGACACGAGCTCTTCACGGCTCACGGCGAGAATCCCGCGCAGCTCGCCGCTGGCCGCCTCCTCGAACGCGGCGTTGATCTCCTCCGCGGTCGTGGTCTTGCCCAGCTGCACCGTGAGGTCGACGACCGAGACGTCGAGGATCGGGACGCGGAACGAGATCCCGGCGAACTTGCCCGCCAGCTCCGGAAGCACCTCGGCGACCGCCTTGTTGGCGCCGGTCGAGGTCGGGATGATGTTGTCCGCCGCGGCCCTCGCGCGACGAAGGTCCTTGTGCGGAAGGTCCTGGAGCTTCTGGTCCGCGGTGTAGGCGTGGATCGTCGTCATCATGCCGCGCTCGATGCCAAACGAGTCGTGCAACACCTTGGCCAGCGGCACGAAGCAGTTGGTCGTGCAGCTGGCGTTCGAGATGACGTGGTGCTTCGACGGGTCGTAGCCCTTGTGGTTCACCCCCATCACGACCGTGTAGTCCTGGTGGGTCGCGGGGGCGGAGATGATCACCTTCTTCGCGCCACCCTTGTCGATGTGGACGCGAGCTTTGGTCGCGTCGGTGAACAGACCGGTCGATTCCACCACCAGATCGACACCGAGGTCGCGCCAGGGCAGCTCGGCGGGGTCTTTCTGGGTCATGAACTTGACCTGGTGCCCGTCGACCTGGATGGCCTCGCCCTCGGCCTTGACCGCAGGCTCGAAGGTGCCCAGCGCGGTGTCGTGCTTGAGCAGGTGAGCGAACGTTTTCGCGTCGCCGATGTCGTTGACCGCGACGATCTCGAAGTCCGGCTTCAGCGCCCAGGCCGCCCGATAGATGTTGCGGCCGATGCGCCCGAAACCGTTGATGCCGACCTTGAGTGCCATAGGGCGAGCTCCTAGTGAGAATTGAGAAGCTGAGGAGAGGGGCCGGCCTAATGTTACCCAGCGTCGCCTTGGCAGCCGGGCTCTTCTATGCGGAGCGGCGTTCTTGCTTCGGAGAGGACGTCTCAGCCAGCTGCTGCAGCCGGCGGAGTCGGTGATTCACAGCGGACTTCGAAAGCTTCATGTGACCCGCGAGCTCTCCGAGGTTCAGCTCCGGATGCTTGCTTCGCCACCTCGCCATCTCGCGGAGCGCCGGCGGAAGGCGGTCCAGCTTGCCGTCGGCTTCGAGCTGCTCGATGGCGGCCGCCTGGCGCATGCCGGAACCGATCGTCTTGCCGATGTTGGCCGTCTCGAAGTTGAGGCGGCGGTTGACCTCCCCGCTCACCTCCCGCAGGACGCGGACGTTTTCGAACTCCATCACGGCACGGTTCGCGCCCATCACCGAGAGCAGCCGCACGATTCCATCCCCGTCCTTGACGTAGACCACGGACTGGCCGCCCCGCTCGGCGACGCCGGCCTTCACGCCCGAGCTTTCGATGAGCCGCGCGATGGCCGAGGCCCATGAAGGCGTCGGAGCGACGAACTCCAGGTGGTACCTCGTGTTGGGCGCATTGACGGAGCCGCAGCCGAGGAACAGGCCGCGCAGCAGCGCCTTGCGGTCGCACGCGGCATCGTTCACGACCTGCACCGGCGGCTGAGAGAACGCAGCGACGAGATCCGCGGGTAAGGCAAGCTCGATGAAGAAAGACATCCGCTTGCGGGTCTTGACGGCCTGGTATTTCGCTTCCATTCGCCCGACGGCGCGACCCAGCCTCACGACCTTGCGGGCCACGGCGTTGCGGAGCAGCGAGAAGTACGCGGACCGGCCAAGCGGGCTGCCCAGCAGGCGGCCGCGCGAACCGAAGTAGACGCCGAGCAGCTCGCTCAGCTGACAGCAGGGCCGTGCTGGTAGAAGCCCAGCCATCTCGTTCTTGACCTCTGCCGAGAACGAAATCGCGCGTACCTCCAGGAAGGTTATTACCTCCCCCTTTCCCCAGCAGCATAACGCGCGACCAATCGAGTCCAGTCACATTGTTCTTTACGCGCCACAATTCTCTGGATGTCGCAGATGCGCATGATCGAAGCCGTGCGCGCGGCCATGGCCGAGGAGATGGAGCGCGACGAGCGGGTGCTCATCCTGGGCGAAGACGTCGGCAAGAAGGGCGGCGTTTTCGGCGCCACCGAGGGTCTCTACGCGCGATTCGGCGAGTCTCGCGTGCTCGACACGCCCCTTGCCGAGTCGGCGATCGTTGGAGTCGCTATCGGCGCGGCGCTCAACGGCCTGATCCCCATCGCCGAGATCCAGTTCGCCGACTTCATCCACACGGCTTTCGACCAGATCGTCAGCGAGGCAGCCCGGACGCGCTACCGCTCCAACGGCGACTGGGCCGTGCCGATCGTCATCCGCACGCCGTTCGGCGGTGGGGTTCACGGCGGCCTCTACCACTCCCAGTCGATCGAGGCCTTCTACGCCCATGTGCCCGGCTTGAAGGTGGTCGTGCCCAGCATGCCGGCCGACGCGCACGGATTGCTCAAGTCGGCGATCCGCGACCCCGACCCGGTCTTGTTCCTCGAACATAAGAAGGTGTACCGCCTCGTCACGGAGGAGGTCCCCGACGGCGACCACCTCGTGCCGATCGGACCGGCGGTGGTTCGCAGGCCGGGCACCAACTTGAGCTGCTTTGCGTGGGGATTGATGACCCATTACTGCCTGGAGGCGGCGCAGCAGCTCGAGTCCGAGGGGATCAGCGTCGAGGTGGTCGACCTTCGCACGCTGGCGCCCCTCGACCGGCAGACGATCATCGACTCGGTGAAGAAGACGGGCAAGGCGGTGGTCGTGCACGAGGACAACCTCACCGGCGGGTTCGGCGCGGAGGTCGCGGCGATCATCTCCGAGCACGCTTTTGAGGACCTCGACGGGCCGGTGGTGCGGGTCGCCGCGCCAGACATCCCCGCGATGCCCTTCAACACGCCGCAGGAAGAGTTCTTCATGCCCAGCCCCGAGAAGATCGCGGAAGCGATGCGCAAGCTTGCCGCCTACTAAGCGCAGGGCCCGCGCGCCCAAGGCGAGCACCCAAACAGTTCCGTCCATCTCGCCGGAGGAGTACCGACTCCGCCGGGAGAGTGTTGCCGCGGGCATGCAGGCTTCCGGTCTCGACGCGATGTGCGTCTTCTATCCCGCACGAGTCGCGTACTTGACCGGCTTCCACCACATCCCGACCGAGCGCCCGATCGCCCTCGTCATCGGCTCCAGCGGCCAGTCATCGCTGGTCGTGCCGGCGGTCGAGAAGGAGCACGCCGAGTCTTCGACCTCGGTCGACCAGGTTCGGATCTACTTCGAGTATCCCGGCGCGGAGCACCCGATGGAGAGCGTGGCCGAGGTGCTGATCGAGATGAGCGCCCGGCCGGATCGCACAGGTGCCGACCATGACGGATACGTCCCGTTTTGGGGCTACCGCGGCCCGCGGCTCAGCGACCTCACGGGAGTAGAGCCCGTCGATGCGGAGCTGATCGTGGAATCGCTCCGGCGGGTCAAGTCGAGCGCCGAGCTCGACTGCATCCAGCTGAGCTGCGACTGGGCCGTGCGCGCGCACCGCCGGATGCAAGGCGCGATCACCACCGGCAAGACGGAGATGGAGTGCTACATGCCGGCGTCCGCCGAGACTCTCTTCGAGATGGTCCACGAGATGCCCGGATGGCGTCCGCGAGGCAACGATGACAGCGGGCTCATCGCCATGTTCGTCGCGGGCCGGTCGACGGCGATGCCGCACGGATTCGTCAAGGGCCACGGCATCGCGGCGGGTGATGTGCTGGTCAGCGGTGCGGGCGCGAACATCGACGGATACCGCAGCGAGCTCGAGCGGACGATGATCGTGGGCGAGCCTTCCCCGGAGCAGGTGCGTGCGTTTGACGCCATGCTCGCGCTGCAGACGCGCGCCATCGAGACCATGGCGCCGGGGGTCCCCGCGGGCGAGGTCGAGCTCGCCACTGTCCGGCTCGCCGAAGAGCTTGGAGTCGCCGACCACCTGCGCCACCACGCGGGTCACTCGATCGGGCTCGAGGGGCATGAGGCGCCATTCCTCGACCGTGGTGACGACGCGGTGCTCGAGCCTGGCATGGTCTTCACGGTCGAGCCCGGCGTCTACATTCCCGACCTGGGCGGCTTCCGCCACTCCGACACGGTCGTGATCACCGCGGACGGCCGGCGGGTGATGACGGACTATCCGCGCGAGCTGAAAGACCTCATCGTCAACCCCTAGCGCCTTGCGCCGATCGATTAACCTCGGCTTCGATGGGCTCTGACGCGATCGCGAGGCGCGGCCGCCGTCCGGGCGACCTGCGAGTTGTGGTCCGCCGCCCAGCCAAGATGCCGCGGACGCTCGGCCCGTCGGCGCTGTTCGCGGCGTGTTACGGCAACGTCGGATCGAGCATCTACTACGCCCTCGGAGTCACCGCCGCCTTCGCTCTCGGTCTCACGCCCCTGGCCCTGATCCTCGCGGGATTCATCTTCGTCACGACGGCGCTCAACTACGCGGAAGGCACCGCCGCCCTGCCGCATGCGGGTGGAAGCTCGAGCTTCGCGCGCCGCGCCTTCAACGCGCCGATCGGCTTCATCGTCGGCTGGGTCCAGCTGCTCAACTACACCGCGACTGTCTCCATCTCCTCGTACTTCGCCATCAGCTATCTCGGCTTCCTCGGCAAGTACGTACCAGCGTTGGCACCGCTCGTGACCGACCAGAGCACCCACGTCGGAGCCACCGTGGTGCTGATCGCGATTCTGGTCGCGGTCAACGTCATCGGCATCCAGGAATCGAGTGCCCTGAACCTCGTGCTCGCATTCACCGACCTGGTGACGCAGCTCGTGCTCGTGATCCTGGGCATCATCTTGCTGCTCAAGATCCGGACGGTGATCGACAACATCCACTGGGGAGTTGCGCCCACGTGGAGCAACTTTCTCGCAGGAATCTCGATTGCGATGGTGACCTACACCGGGATCGAGACGATTTCCAACTTATCCGAAGAAGCCAAGGATCCCGGCCGCAACGTCCCCCTGGCGACATGGTGGGTCATCATCGCGGTGCTGTTCGTATCTGCGTTCCTGCCGACGATCGGCGTCAGCGTGTTCCCCGTCATGTACGACCAGCACCTACACGCGTACACGACACAGCTGGCGACCACTTATAAGGCCGACCCGGTGGCGGGCATCGTCATGGGATTCAAAGATGACCTGTTGAGATTTTGGGCCCAGGTCTGGGTCGGCATCCTGGCCTTCACGATTCTCGTCATCGCCACCAACGCGGGCCTGCTCGGGATCTCGCGGCTCAGCTACTCCATGGCCGGCGTCGATCTCCTACCCCATCGACTCGCGAAGCTGCATCGAAGGTTCAAGACGCCGTACGTGTCCATCATCGTGTTCGGGGTGGCGGCGGCGTTGTTGGTGCTCCCCGGCCTCATCGCCGGAAGCAAAGAGATCGACCTCATGAGCGCCGTCTATTCGCTGGCTGCGACCTTTGCGTTCTGCTCCGCTCACCTGTCGGTGATGCGCCTGCGGTTCATCGAACCGGCGCTGCATCGCCCGTACCGCATGCCGTGGAACGTCAAGTTCGGGCGCGACAGCATCCCCGTCCTTTCTCTGGTGGGCGCGCTTTTCATCGGCACGGTGTTCACGCAGCTGCTTTTCGAAAACATATCCAACACGACGTTCATATTCATGGGCTGGCTGGCGCTCGGTGTCCTCTCGTATGTCCTCTACATGCGTTACCGCCACCAGCCGATCTGGGAGCCGCTCGAGGTGCCACCGCCGCGTGAGCGGGAGGTCGAGCG
>Ga0209689_1000439_pt1 | contig 28371 bp, 31 predicted proteins | sample GraSoiAngelo_149_FD_187119 | JGI IMG/M metagenome (GOLD analysis project Ga0209689, IMG submission 187119) | Grasslands soil microbial communities from the Angelo Coastal Reserve, California, USA - 14_1009_09_30cm (SPAdes) (version 2) | ecosystem: Environmental > Terrestrial > Soil > Grasslands ... | reverse complement strand
CATCAGAACGCGTTGATCCCGGTGAGCTCCCGCCCGATGGTGAGCTGATGGATGGTCTCGGTGCCTTCGTACGTGATGACGCTCTCGAGATTCAGCATGTGGCGGATGGGCACGTACTCGGCGCTGATGCCGGCGCCGCCCAGCATGTCGCGGCAGTCGCGCGCGACGTCGAGCGCCATGCGGCAGTTGTTCCACTTGGCGAGCGAGACGTGCGAGGGTTGCATCGTGCCTGCGTCCTTGAGCCTTCCGAGCTGCAGCGCCAGCAGTTGCGCGGTCGTGATGCGCCGGGCCATCTCGGCGAGCCGAACCTGGATGGTCTGGTTCGCGGCGAGCGGCCGGCCGAAGAGCGTCCGGGTCGCGGTGTAGTCGAGCAGCTGCCTGAAGCACGCCTGCGCGGCTCCGATCACGCCCCAGGCGATGCCGTAGCGCGCCTGCGTGAGGCAGGAGAGGGGACCCTTCAATCCCACCACGCCCGGCAGCACGCGTTCCTCCGGCACCACGACGTTGTCGAAGAACAGCGCCGAGGTGACCGAGGCACGCAGCGAGAACTTGTGCTCGATCTCGGGTGCCGAGAAACCCGGAGTGCCCTTCTCGATGAGGAAGCCGCGGAGACCATCGGGTGTCATCGCCCACACGAGCGCGAGGTCGGCGATCGAGCCGTTGGTGATCCACATCTTCGAGCCGTTCACCACCCAGTCGCCGCCGCGCTTCTTCGCGTGCGTCTTCATGTTGGCGGGATCCGATCCCCCGTGTGGCTCGGTGAGACCGAAGCAGCCGATGAGCTCGCCGCGCGCCATCCGCGGGAGGTAGCGCTGCTTCTGCTCCTCGGAGCCGAAGGCCCAGATCGGATACATGCACAGCGACGACTGCACCGAGACGAAGCTGCGGATGCCGGAGTCGCCGCGCTCGAGCTCCTGGCAGATGAGCCCGTAGCAGATCGCATTCAGCCCGGCGCACTCGTAGCCCGTTAGCGAGGAGCCGAGCAGGCCCAGCGAGGCGAGCTTCGGGATCAGCTCCTTCGGAAAGCGGTGCTCCTCGAAGCAGCGCTGGATGAGGGGCAGCACCTCCGCGTCGACCAGCCGCGCGACCGACTCCTGCACCAGGCGCTCCTCCTCGGAGAGGGCGCTGCGCACGGCGTAGAGATCGAGCGGGTCGAGCGCGGCGGCCGGAGTCCCTGCGGCGGCTGCCGTTGCGCCGGCGGCTGCCGTTGCGCCGGCGGCTGCCGTTGCGCCGGCGGCGTGGGGGGTAGGGGCGGCTTTGGCCACGGGGGCTCTCCTGTCGCGGAACGGGCTACCCTTCAGGAAGGGGCGCGCATGATAGCGAGTATCCGACGCACGAACATCCGCGCAACCGCGGATGACACCCGGGCGGTCGCTGGTGCACCCTTTGTCAGCCATGAAAATCCCCGAGATTCTGATTGTCGAGACCGTTCACCAGCCGGGAAGCCTGGCCAGGGTGCTGCAGGTGATCGCCGATGCGGGCCTCGCGATCGAGCACCTGACGGCGCTGCGGCGCGACCAGGGCAAGACGCTCTGGGAGATCACGGTCGACATGGACGAGGAGGCCGACCGCTCGCTCTACGAGCGCATCGGCCAGTTGCCGATCGCGCGCTTCGTCGGCAAGTCCGACCGGGTATTCAACCGCCACCGCGGCGGCAAGATCCGCACCGTGGCGAGTGCCCCCATCAACACGCAGCAGATGCTGCGCGACGTCTACACGCCGGGCGTCGCGCGGGTGTGCCTCGCCATCCAGAAGGACCCGGCGGCGGCCTGGGAATACACCGCGCTGGGGAGCACTGTGGCCGTCGTCACCAACGGCACCGCGGTCCTGGGGCTTGGCAACATCGGCCCGCTCGCGGGGCTGCCCGTGATGGAAGGCAAGGCGGCGCTCTTTGCCGAGCTCGCCGGGCTCAACGGCGTGCCGGTCCTCCTGACCGAGACCGAGCCGAAACGCGTCGCCGACATCGTGAGCGGCATCGCGAGCTCTTTCGGCGCCATCCAGCTCGAGGACTTCGCTGCGCCCGAATGCTTCGAGATCGAGCGGCTGTTGCGCGAGCGGTTGGCCGTACCGGTGCTGCACGACGATCAGCACGGCACGGCGGTGGTGACGCTCGCGGCGCTCATCAACGCCGCGCGCCGCACCGGCATCGATCTCCACGCGAGCTGCGTCGGTCAGATCGGGCTCGGCGCCGCCGGCGCCGGCATCGTGCGGCTGCTGCGCGCGTACGGCGTCGAGCGCATCCTTGGCACGGATCTCAACGCCGCCGCCGTGGCGCGGCTCGTGGCCGCGGGCGGGGAGGGCGTGACGCTGGAGGCGCTCATGCAGCGCGCCGACATCGTCATCGCCACCACCGGCGTCAGGGGTCTCATCAAGCCGCAATGGGTGAGGAAGGGTCAGGTGATCCTCGCGCTCTCGAACCCCGACCCCGAGATCGAGCCGCTCATCGCGCGCGAGCAGGGTGCGGCGCTGGCCGCCGACGGCAAGGGCATCAACAACGTGCTGGCATTTCCGGGGTTGTTCAAGGGCGCGCTCGCGGCGCGCGCCCGCAGCTTCTCCGATGCCATGCTGATGGCGGCGGCCAACGCCATCGCCGGGTTCGCCTGCTGCGGAGACGAGCTGGTGCCGGACCCGCTCGATAAGCGTCTGCACGAGGCGGTGTCGGCCGCGGTGCGGGCCGCGGCCGCGGATTCGGCGGTCAGTACGGCAGGCTGAAGCGGCGGTACGCTGCAGCGAGCAGCCACAGCGGACCGATCAGGAGGAACTGCAGGTCCTTGAAGAAGGACGGTCGCTCGCCCTCGATCGCATGGCCGACGAACTGCCCGATCCAGGCGATGACGAAGATCACGAGCGAGGTCAGCCACAGCGGCCAGGGCAGCTGCGCGAGCCAGTGCGTCATCGAGAGCAGCACCCCGAAAGCGAGCAGCACCCCGACCGCGAGCGCCGGCGAGAGCACGAGGTAATAAACGACAGCGGCCGCCGCGGCGAGCGTCGCCCAGTTGAGCCACGGGGAGGCATCGGCGAACGCCGACGGAACCGGTGCCGACCACAAAAACCCCATCACCGAGAGCACGATGGGCGGCACGCAGATCCAGTGCAGGAGTTTGTTCGTGGGGTTCTGGTGGCTTGCGCCGTACTCGCCGAGCCAGTCGGTCACGCTGCGCATGCGGCCAACGCTACCCGGGGCGGGCGGCTCTCGCAAGGCGAGCCCGCGCCGCAGCGCGATCTCTAGGCGGCGACCAGCGCGCGAAGCTTGCCGAGTGCGCTCGACTCGATCTGGCGGATGCGCTCCGCGGAGACGCCGTATTGGGCGGCGAGCTGGTGCAGGGTGGCCTTGTCCTCGGACATCCAGCGCTTCTCCACGATGTCGCGGCTGCGCGCATCGAGACGGCTCAGCGCGCCGCGCAGCCGATCCGCGGAACTTTCGGCGCTCTCGGCCTCCTCCACCTGAGCGGCGGGATCCGCATCCGGAGCCGGCAGGTAGGCCGCGGGGCTGTAGGGCTCCTCGTCCTCGGGCTCGGGCGCGGGATCGAATGAGAGGTCCCGCGCGGCGAGACGCTTCTCCATCTCGCTCACCTCGGCCTCGCTGACACCCAGGTCGCGCGCGACTGCGGCGGTCTCCTGCGCCGACAGCCAGCCGAGATTCTTCTTCAGGCGGCGCAGGTTGAAGAAGAGCTTGCGCTGCGCCTTGGTGGTGGCGATCTTGACCAGCCGCCAGTTGCGCAACACGTATTCGTGAATCTCGGCGCGAATCCAGTGGACCGCGAAGGACACGAGGCGCACGTTGAGCGCGGGGTCGAAGCGCTTGACGGCCTTCATGAGGCCGACGTTCCCCTCCTGGATCAGGTCACCGACCGGCAATCCGTACCCGGTGTAGCCGCGCGCGATGTGCACCACGAAGCGCAGGTGCGAGAGCACGAGCTGACGCGCCGCGGCGAGGTCCCCGGACTTGCGGAAGCGCTCGCCGAGCGCGCGCTCCTCTTCGCGCGAGAGCACGGGGATGTGGCTCACGCGCTCGAGGTACGCATCGAGACTCCCGAGCGGACCGGCCAGAGCCTGGTCGGGAAGATGCGCAACTAATGCGGTTCCTGCAGCCATTCGATCTCCCTTGGATTGGATCGGCATTTTAGCAGTCGCCTCATTAGAGTGCTAAATACTCCGGTAGTTCCCCCGGAGGATCAGTCACTTGCGCCTTCGACCTGTAGCTTGCGCCTGCATCCCCCCGAACGGAATGCCCCATCTGGGGGGGGCAGGCGGATCCGATGGGAGCGGAAAAGCTCAAGCTATGACGTTGCGGTGCTGAGCCTGGAGCGTCGCTGGGCTGCTGGGCCCTTACCGGGGGTCCCGGTACATGGAGCGGCGTTTGGCGCTAAAGTTCGCCCGCGGCGCGCACGCGGCGCTCGCGCGGGCGCCCGCTTCCAACCATAACAACCGTAGATCTCAGGGAGTCTCCATGGTCAGTCTGCTGTCGCTATGGCTGCCGATCCTCGTTTCGGCGGTGATCGTGTTTCTGGCGAGCTCGGTGATCCATATGGCGCCGCTCTGGCACAAGAACGACTTCCCCAAGGCGCCGCGGGAGGCGGAGCTGCTCGCTGCGCTGCGGCCGCTCGCCATTCCGCCGGGGGACTACTTCATCCCGCGCGCGAGCGGCATGCAGGAGATGAGGTCGCCCGAGTTCAAGGAAAAAATGAAGCAGGGTCCGGTCGCCGTGATCACCGTCATGCCGAACGGCCCGATCGCCATGAACCGCAGCCTCGCCCAGTGGTTCGTGTTCCTGATCGTGGTGGGCGTCTTCGCCGCCTACATCGCGAGCCGCACCCTGCCCGCGGGAACTTACTACATGCGCGTGTTCCAGATCGTGGGCGCGACCGCTTTCATCGCCTATTCGCTCGCGCTTTGCGAGCTCTCGATCTGGTACCGGCGCTCCTGGAGTCTGACGCTCAAGGGTTGGCTCGACGGGCTGATCTACGCTCTGCTCACCGCCGGCACTTTCGGGTGGCTGTGGCCGCGTTGACTTGCGCTTGACATAGCGTAAGGAGAAGTACTTAGCGCGGGGGCGCGCGCGCAAAATCCAAGAGTCCCGTCACGCATGCCTGACATAAGCCATGCTCTGATAGACTCATGATCGAGGGCTGGCGCGGAGTGAGGCAGTCGATGAACCAGGGTTTACGGACCAGCGTCCTAGCCGGCCTGCTGCTCGCGGCTTCCGTCTCGCACGCCGCCATACCGGACGGCACGGTGGACCCGGCGCACATCAAGTACGCGGGGCGCGCCTCAGCGGCGGTTCCGGCGCTGCGCTCGAGCGCCGCGTTTGTGCTCGATACCACGCACTCCTCGGTGCTCTACTCGCGCCGCTCCGACGTCGCCGTTCCCATCGCCTCGATCACCAAGCTCATGACCGCACTCGTCGTTCTGGAGGCCGCGCAGCCGCTCGATGAGCTCATCGAGGTCACCGCCGAGGATCGCGGTCACGGCAGGGGCTCGGCTTCCCGCCTCGCCCCGGGGACCACGCTGACGCGCGGCGATCTCCTGCACCTCGCGTTGATGGCTTCCGAGAACCGCGCGGCGCATGCCCTCGGGCGCAGCTTCCCCGGCGGGCTCGACGCCTGCGTCGGCGCCATGAACGCCAAGGCGCGCGAGCTCGGCATGACGAGCGCGCGCTTCGTCGAGCCGACCGGGCGGTCCGACGAGAACGTTGCGAGTCCCGAGGATCTCTCGAAGCTCGTGATGGCCGCGGCGAAGATTCCCGAGATCCGCGAATACTCGACCGACACCTACTACGAGGTGCGCGTCGGCCGGCGCATGATGAGCTACCGGAACACCGACTCGCTGGTGAGCCGGCCGGACTGGAAGATCGAAGTGCAGAAGACCGGCTACATCTCGCGAGCCGGCCGGTGCCTCGTGATGCAGACGGTGATCGAGGATCGCACCGTCGTGATCGTGCTGCTCAACTCCTTCGGCAAGCGCACGCGGGTCGCCGATGCGCGCCGCGTCCGCAAGTGGATGGAGGCGACGCTGGTGACGCACGAGGCCTCGGCGGCCACCAGCACCTGACGCCCCCAGGACGTCCGCGTGCGCGGCGCCCTCAGGCGCGCGGCTCGATGCTTCTCAGATGCCGCGCCGCCGAGATCCACGCTCCGAGCCATCCGAGCGCCACGCCGGCTCCCAGCAGCACCCCGACGTCATCGCGTGAAGGGCCGAGCAGCACGTAGCGGCTCCCATAGAGCTTCGCGAGGGTCGCCACCGGTTCGCCGAGGAGCGTGACGGCGATCGCGACGATCCCCCAGGCGAGCAGCGCGCCGCCGAGCCCGTAGAGCACTCCCGTGTAGAGGAACGGGCGGCGCACGTAGGAGTTGGAGCCGCCGACGAGCTTGGTCACCTCGATCTCGGCCCGCCGTCCCTGGATCTCGAGACGTATGGTGTTGCCGATGACCGCGAGCACCCCCACTCCGAGCAGCGCCGCCGCCATCATCAGCAGCCGGCGCAGCACCTCGAGGATCGCGTTGAAGCGCATCACCCATTCGGCGTCGACCTGCACCAGGTCCACTTCGGGCCAGGCGCCGAAGTAGCGGCGCAGCGACTCGAGCGCCGCGTTGCCGCCCGCCTCGAGCCTCGGCCGCACGTGCAGCACGTGCGGCAGTGGGTTCTCCTTGAGCGCCGCGAGCGCATCCCCGAATCCCGAGTAGGTGCGAAACTCCTCGAGCCCCTTGTCGGCCGGGATCAGGGTCACCGCGGCCACGTCAAGGCGCTGCCCGGCCGACTGCGCCAGCTGCTGCGCCTTGGCGAGTGGCACGTCGGTCTTCAGGTACACCGAGACGTCGATCGCGTTGGCGAAGTTGCCGGTCGCGAGCTGCGCGTTGGTGACCAGCAGGCGCAGCGCCGCCGGCAGCGCCAGGGCGAGTGAGATCACCAGCAGTGTGAGGAACGTCGAGAGCGGGCTGCGCGCGAGGCGGCCGAGCGAGCCGAGCAGCGCCTGCAGGTGCCGCGTGCCGCCCACCGAGAGGCTCATCGCGTCGCCACCAGCGAGGGCAGCGTGTCGGGGGGGGCGCCGCCCTGCACCTGACCCTGCTCGAGCACGATCACGCGCTGGCCGAACTCGCGCACCAGATGCAGGTCGTGAGTCGCAACGATCACCGTGACCCCGACATCCTGAAAGCGCCGGAAGAGCCGCATGACCTCGAGCGAGAGGTCCGGGTCCAAATTTCCGGTGGGCTCATCCGCGATCAGGAGCGGCGGCTTGCTCACCACCGCGCGCGCGATGCCGACCCGCTGCTGCTCGCCGACCGAGAGCTCCTGCGGGAGCGAGCGCTCCCGGCCGAGGAGCCCCACCTGGTCGAGGGCGGCGCGCACGCGCTTGTCGATCTCCTTGAGCGGCGTCGCCGCCACCGCCAGCGGGAGGGCGACGTTGTCGAACACGGGGCGATCGGGGAGGAGCCGGTGGTCCTGAAACACCACCCCGATGCGGCGGCGGAACGCGGCGACGTGCCGCGACTTGAGCGCATTGGTATTGCGCCCGTGCACCAGCACGCTACCGCGGGTCGGGCGCTCGAGCAGCGCGATGAGCTTGAGCACCGTGCTCTTGCCGGCGCCGGAGCGGCCGGTGAGGAACACCATCTCGCCGCTGTGGACGCTGAAGCTGACGTTGGTGAGGGCCTCGCGCCCGTTGGGGTAGCGTTTGCTCACCCGGTCGAAAGTGATCATGCGCTGCCTGGCCCCTCGACCAGCGCCGCGGCAAAGACGGCGGCGTCGAATTCGCCGAAGTCCTCGGGTGCCTCGCCGACGCCGATGAAGCGGATCGGGATCGAAAGCTCCCGTGCGATGGCGATCACGATGCCGCCGCGCGCGGTGCCGTCGAGCTTGGTGATCGCAAGTCCCGTGACGCCGACCGCGTCGTTGAACTGACGCGCCTGGGCAAGCGCGTTCTGTCCCTGATTGGCGTCGAGCACCAGCAGCACCTCGTGGGGCGCGCTCGGGTCCACGCGCTGGATCACGCGCTTGACCTTCTTCAGCTCCTCCATCAGATGCGACTGGCTGTGGAGGCGTCCGGCCGTGTCGATGAGCACGACGTCGAGGCGGCGCGCGCGCGCCGCCTGCAGCGCGTCGAACACCACGGCCCCCGGGTCGGCGCCCGGCCCCTGCGCGGCGAACTGCGCTCCGGTGCGCTCGGCCCAGATCTTCAGCTGCTCGATCGCCGCGGCGCGAAATGTGTCCCCGGCGGCGAGCAGCACGCTCGAGCCGCCGGCGGCGATGCGCCGCGCGAGCTTGCCGATGGTCGTGGTCTTGCCCGAGCCGTTGACGCCGGCGACCAGGATCACGAACGGCCGATGTGCCTTGTCGATGACCAGCCGCCGTGCGCACGGGGCCAGAATCTCGGTGATCGAGGCCTCAAGCGCGCGGGTGAGCGCAGCCAGGTCGGCCAGTTCGCGCCGGGCGACGGGCCCCTTGAGGTTGGCGAGCATCCGCTCACTCGCGGCAACGCCTACATCTGCCGTGATGAGTCGCGTTTCGAGCTCCTCGAGAACCGCGGCATCGATCTCCCGACCCCAGAAAAGATCGCCAAGACCGGCGGTGAGCCACGAGTCGCCACGGTTCAGGCGCTGGCGCAGCCGCCCAAGGAAGCTCGGGGGCGCATCCGTGCCGGGTGCCGCCTTGGGTGTGGCTCCTTTCATGGCTCGGGCATTGTAGCGGGCAATAATGAAGGGCGGCCGAACGGCCGCCCTCCAGGTCGGATGTGGGCTCTTAAGGCTCGATTACGGCCGGATTGGTGATGAGCATGTCCTGCCCGCTGGCGAGTACGAAGCTGATCGCCTCGCCCTGCATCTCCGCGGTCACACCCGGCACGACATTGTCGATGATCGAGCCGTGATCGCCATTTATGAAACTCACGTAAGCCCGGTAGCCGGAGGCGTTAGGAGTTATCAGTCCGGGCGTGGCCGGCCTCGCAATCCGCGTCAAAGTACCCGCCGCCGCCGCGGGTCCATAAGACGAGGCCGTGATCAGCGCTTGGGTGCTGATGTTGGGTACGACCTGGTCCGTGCAGCCCTGTGGCGGGGCAACCGGAGTGCAGTTCGGCGGCTGCGGGGTGCTGCCGATCACCTGCAGGAGGTGAAGCGGATGCTGTGCGGTCGCAAGCCCGATGAAGTTGATCGGATCGCCCGAATCGACCACGGTCTGCGCATCGCGGAAGAACTGCCAGTAGAGCGTCGATCCTGCCGGAATTCCCGCCGCGGCGAGCCCGCCGTTCACCTGAGGCGCAAAGGAGGGGGAGTTGACGAGCAGCTGCGAGTAGTAGCCGCCCGCATTGGCGAGCGTTCCGGTACTCACTTCGGTGGAGGGAACCACCGCGAGGAACACCGCACCCCTGAGGGCGCCCTCCGAATGCCCGAGAAAATGCATGGCGCTGGCATCGATGGTGCCGGCTGCGCCGAGATTCAGGCTCGGTAAAGTTCGCTCGAAGGTTATGAGGTCCGCGACCGCTTCGCGGACATTGTCGCGCGAGGTGAGAAGGCTCGTCAGGTTGAGGTAGTGTGAGCCGGTGGGATCGATCGTCGGGGGGCTGATCAGCGCGAGATCGAACGTGCGCTCGATGGAGCCGTTCGCCGGGAGCCCGAGTCCGGCGTACAGCGGATTAGCGGCCGTCGCATAGAAGGGGTCGGCTGGGTCAGTGATCCCATGCAGGGGCAGATCGATCCCCGCGACCACGAAGCCATTGTCAGCGAAGGAATCAGCGACGGCGAACATGTCCTCACGGTTGCGATAAGACGCGTGCTGGAAGATCAGCACCGGCCACCCGCCCACCGGAGGCGCCGGGTGACCCGAGGCGGCGTTCGGCACAGTCACGAGCACCGGAATCTGCAGCATCTGGGTCGGCACGGGTAGCGGATTGTAGCGGGTGACGAACGTGCTCATCGGATCGAGCGGGAAGCGCGGCGCGTTCCAGTAACCGGTAAGCGGGGCGGCCTTGCTCAGGTAGTAGGGGATCGTCAGCACTCCGACGTAGATGTTGGCGTGTCCCGGGAGTGCGGGATTTACCTGATGGGTGGTGAGCGGGGTCGGGTTCGCCTTGATCGCGGTCGGCTGGGTGGTGGCGGAGAGGAGCTCGAGCGTGTCGGTCGTGGATCCGGTCGTGAAGCTGAAGGTCAGCACGATGTTGGCCGGGCTGATCCCCAGCCCCCCCGCGATCTGCAACTGTGCACCGGCCAGCAGGCAAACACCGTGCAGCGTCGGATCGCTGATCGACGCACAGGTGGGAAGTGCCGCCTTTATTGTGGCGTAATCCGAATCAGGCACCGCGGCATGCCCGGAGGCATCCTTGATCCCATTCGTGAGGATCACGAGATACCCGGTACCCGTCTTGCATTTGGTTCCCAGGAACATGCCGCCGCTGATGCAGGTGCTCGGCTTCAGGGGATGGAGCGGGTCGATCTCGAGAATCGTGGCGCCGACTTGCGCATCGGGTGCTAGTCCTACTGCGTAGTCAACATTGAGCGTGAGCGGCGGTCCGAGAACCCCAGTGGTCGCCTTGGTTTGATTGTCCGTCGTGACCGGTACGACGATGACGGACGCCGCCGTGAATGAGGTCGGATCCAACGCCCCGCCGAAGCGCTCACGGATGGGCGCGATGACGGAGAAGCCATCGAGTGCGTTCACGGCCGCTTGATTCGGCATGAGCGCATTGGCGGGCTGGATATTGATCGTGCCGTCGGTCGAGCCCGCGAAGTACAGGTCGGTCGGATAAGGCAGGATCCCGGCCGCGGGGTGAAACAGCGCGGTGTTGCTTGAAGGCTGGGTGACCGGCGGCCCCGGGTTGCCGTTCAGCAGGTCGAGGTTCGGGGAGCCGATGACGCCGTTACCACCCGTGCAGCCGACGGCGAGCATCGCAACGAGCACCACTCCGGCAGCGATGAGCTTTTTCATAGTCCCTGAAACTCCTAACCGACTCTCGAGAGCGCACCCTGAGTGCGGCGCCGGGCGGTCCGGGCCGATGGTGTTTGAGTGCTTCTGGACGAGGCGAGCTAGAGTACGCTTGGGGCGAGAAAAGTGGCAAGGTGCGCCACGCGCGAGGCAAGGTGCGGTGTCCGCGAGCAAGTCAGGCAGCCGCGCAGCCGCCGCCGCAAGGCGCGGCAGCCGCGCGCGCACGCTGCGCATCATCGGAGGAGCATGGCGCGGCAGAAAGCTGCGCTTTCCGGCCTCCGCCGCGATCCGCCCAACCCCCGACCGGGTGCGCGAGACGCTCTTCAACTGGCTGGGCGCGCGCACCCAGGGGGCGCGTGCACTCGACCTGTTCGCCGGCAGCGGGGCGCTCGGCCTCGAAGCCCTCTCGCGCGGCGCATCGCACCTGACCTTCGTCGAGCGCGATGACGCGGCGGCGCACGAGCTGCGCGCGCGCCTCGCCGAGTGGCAGGCTCCCGACGCCGTGGTGGTGCGCGCGGATGCGTTGCGCTACCTCTCGGGCGATGCCCGCCCCTATCAGCTCGTGTTTCTCGATCCACCGTTCGCCGCGGGGCTCCTCGGCGAGGCGGCGCGGCTGCTGGATGAGCGGCACTGGCTCGCCGAGGGGGCGCTCATTTACGTCGAGTGCCGAGCCCGTGAGGGGTTGCCGCCGCTGCCGGCCCGCTGGCAGTCGCTGAAGGCGAAGCGCGCCGGCGAGGTCGGTTATCATCTGTTCGCGCACGCAGGCGCCCAGGAATCCGACACCGCATGAAACGCAACGCCGTCTATCCGGGCACATTCGATCCCCTCACCAATGGGCACACGGACCTGGTACGCCGCGCGGCCGGGATCTTCGACAAGGTGATCGTTGCGATCGCGGCCAACGCCCACAAGGCGCCGCTCTTCCCGCTCGAGCTGCGCGTCGACCTGGCGCGCCGGGTGCTCGCCGACATTCCCAACGTCGAGGTGCTCGGCTACTCGGGACTCACGGTCGATCTTGCGCGCAAGCACCAGCCCGCGGTCATCGTGCGGGGACTGCGGGCCGTGTCGGACTTCGAGTTCGAGTTCCAGCTCGCCAACATGTCCCGTCACCTCGACCGCAACTTCGAGACCGTGTTCCTGACTCCGCAGGAGCAGTTCACCTTCATCTCATCGACGCTGGTTCGGGAGATCGCGGTGCTGGGGGGCGCAGTCAGCGAGTTCGTCCACCCGATCGTCGAGGCCGAGCTGAAGAAGATGCGGCGCCCTTAGAGCTCTGTCGCGTTGCCGGCTTTGCCCGAGCGCGGGCCTTGCCTGCAGGCAGGCGGCGTGATGCGCGCGCACTGCGTCGCCGCCTCGGGATGCGCGGCAGTCGGATGCGCTCGGCCGGCTCGGGGAGCGTCCCGGCGCGTTTCAGCTCCATCGCCCGCCACAGATACCAGGCCGCGGTCGTCCGGTACGGCTTCCAGCGCTCGCCAAACGCGGCGAGCGCCTTGGGTCGCGGCATGCGGCTCAAGCCGTAGGCGGCGCGAAAGCCGGCGCGCACGCCGAAGTCGTCGACCGGCAGCACGTCGGGGCGCCCGAGATGGAAGATCAGCAGCATCTCCACCGTCCAGCGGCCGATGCCGCGCACCTGCGTGAGGCGCGCGATGATCTCTTCGTCCGGGAGCTGAGCGAGCGTCGCGCCGTCGGGAACCACGGAGTCCAGGGTCTTGGCGGCGAGATCCTTGAGCGCGGCCACCTTGGCGCGCGAGAAGCCGGCGGCGCGGAGCGTCTCCTCGGGCGCCGCGATCACCAGGTGCGGCGTCGGGAAAGCGCCCTGGCCGCAGCCGTCGACGAGGCGCTTCAGGATGGTGTTGGCGGCGGTGCCGTTCAGCTGCTGGTGGGCGATGGCCTGCGCGAGCACCTGGAAGGGGTGGCAGTCCTCGGGAGGCGCGAGCCGGCGCGGTCCGACGGCGCGGATCAGGCCGCCGAGCACCGGATCCTTCCTGGAAAGATGCGCGAGGATCGCCTTGTTCATGCGGGTCAGCTCATGCGCGCTCGGCGCAAGCCTCACTTCTGGCAGGACGGGCAATAGTACGTGGAGCGCTGCCCCTGGGTCACCGCGCGCACCGGCGTGCCGCAGCGCCGGCAGGGCCTGCCCTGGCGCTCATACACGTAGAGCCGCTGACGGAAGTAACCGGGCGCACCGTCGGCGCCCAGGTAGTCGCGCAGCGTCGTGCCGCCTGCGCGGATCGCCTGTGAGAGCACCGCGCGCACGCTGCGCACCAGCCGTGCGGCCTCCGTCCGCGACAGGCTCCCGGCCCGCCGCGTCGGCCTGATGCGCGCCCGAAACAGCGCCTCGCTGGCGTAGATGTTGCCGACGCCGACCACGAGGTGGCTGTTCATGAGCAATTGCTTGACGGCCACGCGGCGCCGCCGGGTGGTGCGCCACAGGTAGTCTGCATTGAAAGCGGCGGCGAAGGGCTCGGGCGCAAGGTCCGCGAGCAGCCGGTGCCGGAGCGGATCGCCGCGGGTGTAGAGAAGACTGCCGAAACGGCGCGGGTCGTTGAAGCGCAGCGCCAGCCCCGAGCCGAGCTTGAGGTCGAAATGGTCGTGCGCGAGGCGGGGCGTCCGTGCCGGCACGACCCGCAGATTCCCCGACATGCCGAGGTGCAGCAGCAGGGTGCCGGACTTCAGGTGCAGAAGCAGGTACTTGGCGCGCCGTCCGACGCCGAGGATCCGTTGCCCGGCGACCTTGCGCGCTAGATCGCGCGGCACCGGCCAGCGCAGCCGCCGCTCGTGGACCTCGAGCGCGACGATCCGCTGCTTGAGCGCGTAGGGCTCGAGGCCCCGGCGCGTGGTCTCGACTTCGGGCAGCTCAGGCAAGCGCGCGGGGCTGGCGCTTACTTGATCTTCGATTCCTTGTAGGCGACGTGCTTGCGCGCTTTCGGGTCGAACTTGCGGACTTCGAGCTTATCCGGGTGCAGCCGCTTGTTCTTGGTGGTCACGTAGAAGTGGCCGGTTCCGGCCGAGGACAGCAGCTTGATCTTCTCGCGCATGGGGGCTCCTGTGCGGTGCGCGTCTTCAGAGCTTGTGGCCCTGGGCCCGCAGCTCCGCGAGCACCTTGTCGATGCCGCGCTTCTCGATGGTGCGCATCCCGCTGGCGCTCAGCCGCAGGGTCACCCAGCGCTTCTCGGTCTCGACCCAGAAGCGCTGCGTGTGCAGGTTGGGCAGAAAGCGGCGGCGCCTTTTGTTATTAGCGTGGGAGACTCGGTTACCAGCCGCCGGCTTCTTGCCGGTGATCTCGCAAACGCGGGACATATATCTACCTTGAAGGGTGGACCCCGGGACTCCCGGGCCGGGTTTTATACCAGCCCGGCGGCGGCTCGACAAGACGTCACAGCAGCCCGTGCTCCGAGAAGGAGAAGCACAGCCCGTCGCCGATGATGAAATGATCGAGCACACGCACGTCCATCAGGGCGAGCGCCTCCTTGAGGCGCCGGGTGATCAGCTCGTCCGCCTGACTCGGCTCGAGCACTCCCGACGGGTGATTGTGGGCGAAGATGACCGCGGCGGCGTTGTGCAGCAGCGTCTGGCGCATCACTTCCCGGGGATGCACGCCGGCGCGGTCGATGGTGCCCCGGAACAGCTCCTCGAAGGCGATGAGCCGGTGGCGGTTGTCGAGATACAAACAGCAGAAGACCTCGTACGGCCGGTCACGCAGATGCGCCACGAGAAACGTCCGGGTGGCTTCGGGCGCCGCAAGCGCGGGACCCAAGCGCAGCGCCTCGCGAAAGTGCCGCCGCGCGAGCTCGAGGGCCGCCTTGAGGATGGCGTAGCGGGCAGGTCCTATGCCGCTCTGTGCGAGGCAGCGCTGCGCCTCCGAGTTCAACAGCTCGCGCAACGAGCCGAACTCGGCGATCAGCATGCGCCCGAGCTCGACCGCGGTGCGCCCCCGTGTGCCCGAGCCGAGGAGCAGCGCCAGCAGCTCCGCATCCGAGAGCGCGTGAGCGCCGCGCTCGAGCAGTTTCTCGCGTGGCCGCTCGGGGTGAGGCCAGTGCCGGATGCTCATTACTTTCGGTTCTAACGAGGTCGGGCGGCCAGTCTAAGGACCCCGATGTCAGGGCCGGGAGGGGGAGAAAGCCCCCGAAGTCTCGCAATTTCCTCGTCTTTCGCACCCTCGACGTAAGTTTTCTGAGCGACGGTTTGCGCGCTCCGGCAGGCGCGGTGCGATAATCCGTTCCCAGGGCGGGACGGCTTTCCATGCAGGGCAAACGCATTCTTCTCGGCGTGACGGGCGGCATCGCCGCCTACAAGAGTCCGGACCTCGTGCGGCGGCTGCGAGACCGCGGCGCGGAGGTGCAGGTCGTCATGACCGGCGGCGCGCGCGAGTTCGTGACGCCCACTACTTTTCAGGCGGTCTCGGGCCGCACGGTGCGCAGCGACCTGTGGGACGCGGCCGCGGAAGCCGCCATGGGCCACATCGAGCTCGCGCGCTGGGCGGATGCGGTGCTGATTGCGCCGGCGAGCGCGGATTTTCTGGCGCGACTCGCCACCGGCCAGGCGAACGATCTGCTCTCGACGCTGTGCCTCGCCACCGAGGCGCCGATCGCCGTGGCGCCGGCCATGAATCACGTCATGTGGGCCAACGCCGCGACGCGCACCAACGTCGCGACGCTCGCTCAGCGCGGCGTGCAGGTCTTCGGGCCCGCGGAGGGCGATCAGGCGTGCGGTGAAATCGGCGAGGGCCGCATGCTCGAGCCGGTCGATCTCGCCGAGCGGGTGCTCGCGCTCCTGCCGGCGAGCGGTGCGCTCGCGGGCCGCCGCGTGCTGATCACCGCCGGCCCGACGCGCGAGCGCATCGACCCGGTGCGCTTCGTCAGCAACCGCAGCTCCGGGAAGATGGGCTTCGCCGTGGCGCAGGCGGCGCGCGAGGCGGGAGCGACGGTGGTGCTGGTCGCGGGACCTGTGAGCCTGCCGACGCCGGCGGGGGTGGCGCGCATCGACGTCGAGAGCGCGGCCGACATGCTGGCCGCGGTGCTGCGCGAGCTTCCCGGCACCGACATTTTCATCTCGACGGCCGCGGTGGCGGACTACCGGCCGGCGCGCGCCGCGGAGCAGAAGATCAAGAAGACCGCCGAAAGCCTCGAGCTCGCGATGGAGCGCACCACCGACGTGCTCGCGACCGTGGCGGCTCGGGCCGACCGGCCGTACGCCGTCGGCTTCGCCGCCGAGACCGAATCGGTGGAGCAGAACGCGCGCACCAAGCTCATGAAGAAGAACCTCGACATGATCGCGGCCAACGAAGTCGGGCACGACAAGGCCTTCGACTGCGACGACAATCAGCTGATCGTGCTCTCGCGCAACGGGCGTCACGAGCTTCTCCGCGCCGGCAAGCTCACACTCGCGCGCGGGCTCATCGCGCTCATCGAGCAGGACCTCGCGGCGCGCGCCGCGGCCCGCAAACGCGGTCCGGCCCTCGCTTGAGCGGCGGCTCCGCGGGGCGCCGCGCACTCAAGGTGCGGGTTCTCGATGCTCGCCTGGGAAGCGAGTTCCCGCTGCCGGCGTACGCCACGGCTGGCTCCGCCGGCCTCGATCTGCGCGCCTGCCTCGCCGAGCCGCTGGTGCTCGAGCCCGGGCGCGCCGAGCTCATCCCCACCGGGATCGCGATTCACCTGGACGACCCGACACTCGCCGCCGTCATCCTGCCGCGATCGGGGCTCGGCCATAAGCACGGCATCGTGCTCGGAAACCTGGTCGGCCTGATCGACTCGGATTACCAGGGCCAGCTGATGGTGTCGTGCTGGAACCGCGGAGCGGAGCCCTTCACGGTGCGTCCCGGCGAGCGCATCGCGCAGCTCATCGTCGTGCCGGTCGTGCAGGTGGAGCTCGAGGTGGTCGCAGACTTCGCCGCCTCCGCCCGCGGGGCGGGCGGTTTCGGGCACTCCGGCCAGCACTGAAAACGATCGAGGCTCAAGGTCAACGACGGGCGCGGCGCGATGTTTTGAGGCACGGAGGCTCCCATGACGAAAACCCGCGGGGCAGGGTACGCAGTTGTCGGAATCTTCATGGGCGCGGCGTGTGGCTCGGCGTCCGCCGCCGACCCCCTGGGGTTCTACATGGGCGCGGGCGTCGGACACTCGCAGGTGCGCAACGACGTGCAATTCGTCGGCGCCTCCGGCGCGCCCATCCTCGGATCTCTTGGCCTCTCCGAGGGCGCGACCGGCTGGAAGGCGATCGTGGATATTCGGCCTCTTTCCATGATCGGTGCCGAAGTGGAGTACCTCGACTTCGGCAGCGCTTCAGGCTCCGCCAACATTCCCGCGACTGTGACGATGGGCGGACTCAACGCGACGGCGACCTCCCATCCCAAGGCGCCGGCGGTCTTTGCGACGGGCTACCTGCCGATTCCGCTGCCCTATCTGGATATTTTCGCCAAGGCGGGCGTGGCCGAATTGAAATCCGGCGTGAATGCCAGTGCGCAGGCGACCTGTCCGATCGGCTTGCCTTGCATTCAGGTCATCATTCCGCCTTACTCTACCAGCAGCAGCGACATGCGTTTCGCCTACGGCGCGGGCGTGCAGGTGAAGCTCGCTTCGCTGGCGGTGCGAGCCGAGTACGAGCGAATCCACGTGAGCAGCGGCGACCCGGATCTGCTGTCGCTCGCCCTCACCTGGAGCCCGTTGTAGAAGCGCCCGCCGGGCGCTATTGCGAGTGGATGGTGTGTAGCGCCCGGTAGCGCTCGATATCGGCCTGGAACTGGTCGCGCAGCGCCGTCTCCTCCGCGGTCTTGGCGTCGAGGTTGTGGGTCTGGACGTTCAGGTCGTTGACGGTGCGCACCAGATTCTCCGCGAGATCGTCCGGCATGCGCCGCGCGTCGGTGTGCGGGTTGTAGGGGCGGAAGGTGAGCGCCCGTGTCTGCAGAGAGGCGAGGCGCGTTCGCAGGCTGTCCACGTACTGCTGCGCCGCGGTGCGCTGGCCCTTGAGCTGCTCGAGCCGCCCGTCCCGAAGCGCTTCGATGTCCTTAACCGAGGTGTAGGTCGTGATCAGGAAGGCGTCGTGCTGGCGTTGCCTGATCTGCGTCGCGCGTTCGCGTGCGTCCGCGGCGGCCTGCTCGGGGGACTTCTGCGCATCGAAGTGCCTGACCTCGACGCCCTGGGCATTGAGCACGGCGCGATCCTGCGCGGCGTACTGCGGCGGGATGTGGTCGCCGTAGTGAACTACTCCGTTCTCGTCGACCCAGCGATAGGCGATGCCCTGTCGGGACGACTGGGATGGAGCCGCGCGCACCAGACCGCCGGCGAGCGTGATACCGGCGAGCACGAGGCAACCGAGCAGCGGGCGAGATACCAAGCGACAGGTTCGGACCGCCATGACGCTATCTTCCGGCCGCAGCGGTACGGCTGGCAAGCTCAAGCAGCGCCGAAGCGCCGCTGGTACTCGCGCAGCGCCGCCAGTTGCCCGTCGGAGATGCGCACCCGCCCGTCCGGCGGTTGCGACAGCGCCTCGATGAGCTCTGCAAGTGTGACGATGCTCACACATCTGACACCCTCGCTCCTCTCGAGCTCCTGCACGGCACTGAGCGGGCCCTGTCCGCGCTCCTGACGATCGAGCGCCAGCACCACGCCGGCCGCCTGCGCGCCCGCGGCGCGGATGATCTCGAGCGACTCGCGCACTGCGGTGCCGGCGGTGATCACATCGTCCACCAGGAGCACGCTTCCCGAGAGCGGCGCCCCGACGATGCGGCCGCCCTCGCCGTGGTCCTTGGCCTCCTTGCGGTTGAAGGCGTAGGGGACGCTGCGACCGTGCTCGCCGGACAGCGCCACCACCGTGGCGGCCGCGAGCGGAATGCCCTTGTAGGCCGGGCCGAAGATCATGTCGAAGCGGATCCCGGAGTGGACGATGGCCGCGGCATAACACTTGCCGAGCGAGGCGAGCGCTTCGCCGTCGCTGAAGAGGCCGGCGTTGAAGAAGTAGGGGCTCTCGCGCCCGGACTTGAGCGTGAAGCGCCCGAAGCGCAGCGCCTCGCGCTTCAAGGCGAGATCTATGAACGTGAGCTGATATTGCTCCATGGCATATCATGCCCTGATGCGCGTCATCAGCGTCAACGTCTGCGGCATCCGCTCGGCGGCGGCCAAGGGGTTGTTCCGCTGGCTGCGCCGGCAGAACGCGGACTTCATCTGCCTGCAGGAGACCCGCAGCCACGAGGATCAGCTCGCCGAGCATGACGTGCAGCTCCCCGGGTATCACGGCTTCTTCTGCGACGCCGAGCGCAAGGGCTACGCCGGAGTCGCGCTCTACACGCGCCACCGCCCGCAGCGCGTGGTGCGCGGCTTCGGGGTGGGCGAGTTCGACCGCGAAGGGCGCTACCTCGAGGCGCAGGTCGGGAAGCTGTCGGTCGTGTCCTTGTATCTGCCCTCGGGCTCCGCAGGCCCCCACCGGCAGGCCTCGAAGTTCCGCTTCCTCGATGCCTTCGAGGATCACCTGGCGCGGCTGCGGCGGCGCCGCCGCCACTACATCCTCGGCGGCGACTGGAACATCGCGCACCGCGCCATCGACCTCACCAACTGGAGATCGAACCAGAAGAACCCCGGGTTCCTGCCCGAGGAGCGCGCCTGGATGGACCGCCTGTTCGGGCCGGCGGGCTACGTCGACGCGTTTCGTGAAGTGCGACCCGAGCCGGGGCTCTACACCTGGTGGTCGAACCGCGGACAGGCGCGCGCGAAGAACGTCGGCTGGCGCATCGATTACCAGGTCGTGAGCGCCGACCTCGCCGGCAGGGCGCGCGCCGCCACCATATACAAGGAGAGGCGCTTCTCGGATCACGCCCCGCTCGTCATGGACTACGAGCTTTGAGCGCGCCCACACTCGGCGCGACGCGCGCGGGCGGCGAGCCGCGGCTGCGGGAGGTGCTCGCGAGCCCCAAGATGCTCGCGATCCTCTTTCTCGGAGCCGCCTCGGGCTTTCCCAACCAGATCACCGAGAGCGCGCTGCAGGCGTGGCTCAAGGACGCCGGTGTCAGCCTCACCACCATCGGCGTCATGTCCTACGTCGCGCTGCCTTATCTGCTGAAATTCCTGTGGGCGCCGCTCATCGACCGCTATCCGCTGCCGTGGCTCGGTCGGCGCCGCGGCTGGATACTCGCGATGCAGGTGGCCCTCGCCCTCACCATAGGCCTCTTCGCGCTGCAGAACCCCGCGGTCGCCCTCACGCCGATCAGCGCCTGTGCCGTCGCGATCGTCTTCTTCTCAGCGACCCAGGACATCGCCTTCGACGCGTACCGCACCGACGTGTCGGCTCCGAGCGAGCGCGGGCTCGCGGCCGCGGCCACCAATCTCGGCTACCGCACCGCCGCCTGGCTCGCCTCCGCGTGCGCCCTCGTCGTCGCCGATCACTTCGGCTGGCGGCCGGCGTTCTTGATCCTCGCCGTCGTGATGCTGCTCTTCTGCGGTGCGACGATGCTCGCCCCGACCACACACAACACCTACCAGCCGCGGTCGCTCCGCGAGTCGGTCGTGGCGCCGCTCAAGGAGCTATTGGGCACGCCGAACGCGGTGACGCTGATCGCGGTGGTGCTGCTCTTCAAGATCGGAGACGCGTTCGCCAACAAGCTGTTCACACCCTTCATGATGGACGTGGGCTTCTCGAAGACCGAGATCGCGCTCATCGTGAAGGGCCTCTTCACGGCGAGCTCGCTCGCGGGCTCGGTGCTCGGCGGAGTCCTCATGGTGAGGCTGGGGCTGCTGCGCTCGATGCTCGCCTTCGGGGTGCTGCAGGCCGTGAGCAACCTGCTCTATTGCGCGCTCGCGGTCGCGGGCCGGAACTATCCGATCATGGCCGCCGCCGTAGTGATCGAGCACGTGGCCGGCGCGATGGGCGGCATTGCGCTCGTCGCCCTCATCATGGCGCTGTGCGACGTGCGCTACAGCGCGTTTCAGTATGCGCTGCTGTCGGCGCTCGCCCTGCTGCCGCGCTACAGTCTCGGGTATCCGGCCGGGTGGGTCGCCGACCACGGCGGGTGGTACGGCTACTTCGTCGTGAGCTTCGCGCTCGCATTCCCGGGACTGATCATGGTCTGGCTCAACCGGCGCGAGATCGATGCGCTGGACGGCCACGGGGCTGAATAGCGTGAGCCTGGACGAGGCCGCGGAGGAGCGATGCGCTCTCGACCTCGAGAGGGTGGTCTGCCGCCTCACGGAGCTCGAGCGGCAGGGGGCGCGCGCCTTCACCATCGGCGCCGGCGACTGGCCCTTGAGAGGCTTTGTGGTGCGCGCCGGGGACGCGGTACGCGGCTACGTGAACCGCTGTCCTCACGCCGGACACCCGCTGAATCTTCTCCCGGAGCGATTCCTCACGGCTGACGGCGCGCTGATCCTTTGCTCCTCGCACGGCGCGCTGTTCGAGAAGGGCAGCGGCTACTGCGTGGCGGGTCCGTGCGCCGGGCGCTCTCTCACCCCGATCGCGCTCGAGGTGAGGGACGGATTGGTGCTGGTAGCCGACAGCGTGGACGTCAACGCCCTCGCGGAGGCTCCCGCCTCCTAGCTCGGCGGCGCGCTTTCAGCGCGTCGGGGATCATAGACCGGGTCGATTCCTACTCGAAGAGGTCGATTCCCTCGAGACCGCTCGCGCGCAGATCCCGATCCTCCCCGAGCGAGTCGGAGCCGCGGCCCTCGTTGTCCGAGGCCTCGATGTCGACCGAGCCGCTCCAGTCCTCGGGAGCTTCGGCGGGCTCGAGCGCACCGTCTTCCCACTGAGCGTCCCAGTCCTCGATGTCCATCTCCTCGACAGTGCCGTCGAAATACTGGATCTCGATGGTGCCGTCATCGTCGTCGAGTGCAACGACCTCGAACAACGCACCGCCGTTCAGGCGATACCAGTCGCCGATAGCCGGTTGAGGAGTCGCCATCGTCGCCCACCTCCCGCCAAGACATCCCTGAATTAGTCCGGATCGCAACTGCGCTCTACAATTGATGTTGCGCCTCGTCTTTGACGCTTTCAAGAACTTATTTGGATTGTTGCGTCCGGGTGCGGCAGGCGGCCGTAACGGCCAGGTCCATTGCGCGGGGCACCAATGCTCGAGCAACCGCTGAAATTCTTCATCGTGTTCTTCGTCGTGGTCGAGCCGATCTCGCTCATCCCGCTGTTCAGCGGGCTCACGAGCGGCGCGACCCGCCAGTACAAGCGCCGCATGGCGGTCAAGGCCGTCGGCGTGTCCGCCGTGATCCTCGTGCTGTTCGCCCTCGGCGGGGCTCCCTTCCTCGGCCTCATGGGCATCAGTCTCGAGGCGTTTCGGATATTCGGCGGCTTGTTGTTGTTTCTGCTGGCGCTCGAGATGGTGTTCGCGCGCGAGTCGGGGACGCGCACCTCGAGCAGCGAGGCGGCCGAGAGCCGCAGGCGCGCGGACATCTCGGTCTTTCCGCTGGCGTTCCCATTCATTACGGGTCCGGGGGCGCTCGCGACCCTGCTCCTTTGGTTCGGTCCCCTGCAGCTCCTCCGCCAGGGCGCGCTCTTTGGGGAATTGCTCGCGGCGGCAGGCCTGGTGCTTGCGGTTGCACTGGTGCTCATGCTGCTGGCGGATCCGCTGATGCGCGTGATCGGCGTGACGGGCGCCAACGTCGCCAGCCGGCTCCTCGGTGTCGTCCTCGGCGCGCTCGCGGTGCAGTTCGTGCTCGACGGATTGCGCCGGGCGTTCGCCGTCGCCTGAGAGCTCTTCGCGCGAGCGCTATCGCTCGAGCACTCGGGCGGCAGGGAGCCGTTGGGCCATGGCGTGATCGATGCTCAGCTCCTCGAGAAGGCCAGATCCCAAACCTCGTGCCCGAGCCGCTCGCCGCGGCGCTCGAAGCGGGTCGGTGCCCGCTCGGGCGGGCGGGGAACGAAGGCGCCGTCGGCGGCGACATTCATGAGGCCGGGCGTGGCGGACAGTATCTCCAGCATCTGCAGGGCGTAGGGTTGCCAGTCGGTGGCGAGCCGCAGCAGGCCGCCCCGGGCGAGGCGGCTCGAGAGAAGCTCGGCGAACGGGCGCTGAAGGAGACGGCGCTTGTGGTGGCGCTTCTTCGGCCACGGGTCCGGGAAGAGGATCAGGAACTCATCCACCGACTGCGCAGCGACCTGCCGCTCGAGGACCTCGACCGCGTCATGACAGATGACGCGCACGTTGGCGAGCTGGCGCTCCTCGAGCCCGAGAAGCAGCCGGCCGATACCGGGACGGTGCACCTCGATCCCGAGGAAGTCGCGCGCGGGATGTGCCGAGGCGAGCGCGAGAAGATTCTCGCCGTTGCCGAAGCCGATTTCGATCGTGAGTGGGGCGTCGCGCCCGAACAGCGCTCTCGGCTCGAGCGGCTGCGTGGCGAAGGCGACGCCGTACTTCGGCCACAGCACCTCGAGAGCGCGCTCCTGTGCCGCCGTGATCCGGCCGCTGCGGGTCACGAAGGAGCGGATCGAACGAGGATGCTCGGTATGGCTCATGCGGTCATGCGGATGTTACTGCGTCTTCGAGGCGCGTCATGCTCGCGATCATGGTATAAGCGCGCGCGGTGCGGGAGCGGTCCAAGGCTCATTGGGGGAGGCGCACATGTCGAACTGGCGGTCAGCGGGAATCATCGCCCTGGCGGGTGTGTTGAATTGGGCGGTCGCGGCCGGCGCGCAGGAGCCCCCGCGCGCGGAAGGAGCGACCGAGGCGGCGAAGCCGCAGCCGGCACGCGCGCCGGAGCCACCGAGCGCCCAGGCCGTTCTCCTGGGGCAGCTGTGCAAGATCGACATCAAGGGCGAGAAGAAGGATCAGTGGATGCGGTTACCGAAAGCGGAGGGCTCGGTCACCCAACATCACCTCACGGTCGGCGGCAGGTCCTTCGACTACACCGCCACCGCCGGCACCCTCATCATCCGCGACGACGAGGACAAGCCGATCGCGAGCATCGGCTATGTCGCGTACGTGCGGCACGACGCCAAAGGCGGCGTGCGGCCGCTCATGTTCGCGTTCAACGGCGGACCGGGCTCTTCGTCGCTCTGGCTGCACATGGGCGTGCTCGGACCGAAGCGGGTGGTGGTCTCAGACCCCGGTCCGACTCCGGCGGGACCCTATCGGACCGTGGACAACGAATTCGGCGTCCTCGACAAGAGCGATCTCGTGATGATCGATCCGGTCGGGACGGGACTCGCCCACGCGGTCTGCGACCACAAGGACGATGAGTTCTTCGGGGTCGATCCGGACATCGATTCGCTCAGTCGCTTCATCATGCAGTACGTGAGCGACAACAATCGCTGGACGTCGCCAAAATACCTGCTGGGCGAGAGCTACGGCACCACCCGCGGGGCGGCCATCGTCAACTACCTGCGCGAGCGCGCCTTCGCGTTCAACGGGCTGATACTCGTCTCCGTCGCGACCGACCTCGAGGCGATCTTCGCGGAGCTCCCGGGCAACGACCGGCCCTACGCCGTGTACCTCCCCGCGTACGCCGCCGTGGCCTGGTACCACCACATGCTCCCCACTCAGCCGGCGGCGCTCGAGCCGTTCCTCACCGAGGTACGCGCCTACGCCGCAGGTCCGTTCACGGCGGCGCTGCTGAAGGGCGATGCGATCCCGGATGCCGAGCGCGAGGCGGTGGCCGGGAAGATGCACGAGTACACGGGGCTGCCGGCCGAGTACCTCAAGGCCGCCAACCTGCGCGTCGCGCAGGGGGCCTTCACGCACGAGCTGCTCAAGGCGCAACACAAGACCGTGGGCCGACTCGATGCGCGCTTCGTCGGCGCCACCATGGATCCGCTGGAGAAGTACTCCGACTACGATCCGCAGTCGGCGGCGATCAGCGCCGCTTTCGCCGCGGCATTCCTCGATTACTACCACGGCGAGCTCAGGTTCGGGCAGGGCAGCACCTATCGCACCACCAACAACAGCGTCGGCGAGCACTGGAAGTGGGTGCACCGCACTCCGAAGGGCGATCAGCCGATGGTGAATTCCGGGGTCGACCTCGCCGAGGCGCTGGTGAAGGATGCGAACCTGCGGGTGCTGGTGCTGAACGGCTACTACGATCTCGCGACGCCCTTCTCCGCGACCGAGTACGTGATGGCGCACCTCGGGCTGCCGGCAGGCGTCGGCTCGCGCATCGAGATGAAGTACTACGAGGCGGGGCACATGATGTACGTGCATCCCCCGTCGATGGCGAGGATGAAGCGCGACCTGGACGCGTTCATCGACTCGACCGCGCGGCAGTAGGCGCGGGGCGCACGGCCGCCACATGCTCCCGGCCGACGCGATCGCCGTCCTGACGCTGGCGTTCATCGTCGGGATGGTGTGGCTGCGCACCCGCATGCACTACCCGCGGGGGCGCGCAAAGCTCTCGCTCACCCGTGCGGGCCGGATTTACTTTGCGGTGCTCCTCGCAGTGCTGGTGTTGGGTTGGGTGCTCGCGCCCGCGGCCGGGCGGGCGCTGTGGCCGGCCCCGACGGTCCCGCCGCTCGTCTCACGTGTCGTGTGGTTCCTCGCCACTTACTACGTCTTCATTCCCGTGCATCGGGTGCTGAAGGCGCGCCGCGTCGAAGTGTTCAAGAACTCCGTCGCGGACGTGCAAGAAGAGGCCTGAGCGCGCGCACGGGGTGCGCCCCCGGCGGGCCGACGCGCGCCGCCCGAGCCCGCTGGCCGTGTGGCAGCAAAGACACCTTCGTGTGTATCATGACCCTCATTAATAAAGCCGCCGACGGTCAGGCGGACCAAAACCAACGAGCTCAACGCCCGCACGCTTGGCGGGCGCAAGCGTCTTTCGGGGAGGAATTCGCTATGGCGTGCACTCGATACACCCTTATCAGGGCCCTGGCGGCGGGTTTGGGAGCCGCCGGGGCCACGGCGTTGCCGGTCGTTGCGAGTGCGCAACAGGTGGATCAGGCGGCGATCCAGGAGATTATCGTCACGGCCACCAAGCGCGAAGCGAACCTGCAGGACGTGCCCTTCTCGGTGGCCGCCACGAGTCAGGAGCAGATCGTGAACTCCGGTGCGGGCAACATCGTGGATCTCGCCCGCAACGTCGCGGGCCTCACGATTGCGGATCTCGGGCCCGGTCAGAGCCAGATGGCGATCCGCGGCGTGAGCTCCGGCCAGGTGATCCGCGACCAGCCCGGCGTCAAGGAGCAGGTGGGTGTGTATCTCGATGAGTCGCCGATCTCCGTGGCGCTCTTCACCCCGGACCTCGAGCTCTTCGATCTCGACCGCTTCGAGGTGCTGCGCGGGCCGCAGGGCACACTCTTCGGCGCGGGCTCGGATGCAGGCACGGTCCGTTACATCACCAAGCAGCCGAAGCTCGGCGCATACGAGGCATACGGTGACGCCTCGCTCGAATCGCCGACGGGAAGCGGCAGCAGTGTCGGTGGCTCCGTTCGCGCCGCATTCAACGCGCCTCTCGGTCCCAACGCGGCTGTGCACTTCGTCGCCTACGAGCACCATCTGCCGGGCTTCATCCGCGCGATCGAGCCGACGGGTCCGGCCAATTCGCCTTCCACCACGCACATAGCCGACGGGGTGAACGACGGCGACCGTGCCGGGTTCCGTCTGTCGATGCTCTGGAAACCCAGCGAGGAGCTGTCGGTGACACCGCGGCTGGTTTACCAGAACCTCGGCACGAACGGCTTCCCGCGCGTTGACACCTACAATATTCTAGCCAATCCCAACACCACCACTCAACCGCCGGTCACGATCGGCGACCGCGAGCAGTACACGCAGCTGCGCGAGGGCTTGAGCGACGACTTCCGTCTGGCCGATGTCAAGGTGGATTACAACTTAGGTCCCGCGACGCTGACTTCGGTGAGCTCCTTGACCAGCCGCCATGTGCTGGTGACGCGTGATGCCTCGCAGTTGAGCGGGAGCGTCACCTTCCAGGTGTTTGGTCCCATACCGCAGGTGCGCCTCAACTCGCCTCTGCTCGATCACACTCACCTCACCGCTATCTCCCAGGAGCTGCGGGTCGCATCGAACGGCACGCAGACTTTTGATTGGCTGCTCGGTGCTTTCTACCAGCACGTGGGCCGGCGCTACGGGCAGGCGCTGCCCACACAGGGCTACGACGCCCTGAATGCGGCCGCCGGTTTTCCGCTCGGCTTCGATCCCCTGGCCCCGCCCGACAATCCGTTCTACTCGGACCTCATTTACCGCTTCAAGCAATACGCGTTATTTGGCGAGGCGACTTACCACATCACCGATCAGTGGGGCCTCACGGGCGGCCTGCGCTGGTACAAGTTCGATGAGGACAAGTTGCTCAACTTCCATGGCGTGTTCACCAGCGACACGCCGGCCGGCGGCGTTCCGAGCTCGGTGAGCTCCAATGGGGTATCGCCGCGCGTGATCCTCTCCTACAAGGTCAACGACGATGCTCAGTTCAATCTGCAGGCGTCGCGTGGCTTCCGCCTCGGCGGAATCAACGACCCGATCAATACCGGTCTGCCGGGCTGCAGCGGCCTCGCGGGGAACCAGTACTGGTCGGACGAGAAGCTCTGGAACTACGAGATCGGGAGCAAGCTGCGCTTCCTCGATCGTCGCGTGACCTTCAACGTCGCGGCGTTCTACGAGGACATCAAGAATCTTCAGGCGACGGTCACCGTGGCGTCCTGCTCCTCGCGTCTGGTCTATAACGTCCCCAAGTCGAGGGCCGTCGGTCTCGAGGCGGAGCTGTTCGCGCGGCCCAATTCGGCCTGGGATTACGGCATCTCGGCGACCTGGAGCGACACCAAGCTCGAGTCCACCGTCCTCGATCCGAACACCGGCCTGCCGGTCGGAGGTCTCTCCGACGGAAACCGGCTGCCGACGGCGCCGAGATTCCAGGGAGTGGCCAGCGTCGGCTTCACCCATCCGATCGGGAGCGGTCGCGATTTCTTCTCGGTGCTCACCGTGCAGTACGTCGGCTCCTCGTTCTCGCAATTCGAGAACGAGCAGCCGAACTTCGGCGTCATCAATCCGACCGGGGCACCGAACTTTGCGGCAGCGCTGATCCCCTATGGAGCCCCGCCGGCCGGCACGACGTACACGATCAACCCCGAGCTGTCGAGCTACTCTCTCGGCAATATCCGGGCGGGCGTGCGGAGCGATCGCTGGGAGGGGGCGCTCTACATCAACAACATCTGGGACGAGACCACGCGTCTCGCGCTCGACTACGAGCGCGGCCGCAGGGCGCGCTACTCCTACCTCACGAACCCGCCGCGCACGATCGGCGTCTACGGGGCGTACCACTTCTGAGGGTGAACCCCCGGCGGCGACAAGCGGGGTATCGAGCGACGCGGCAGACCTTCGGGGTCTGCCGCGCTCTCTTTCAGGTGAACGCGCGGTAATACGCATTCAGGGCCGGCGCGCCTCCGAGGTGCACGTAGAGCACGCGGCTGCCGCGTGGAATCTCGCCTAAGCGTGCCAGCGCGATCAGGCCCGCCATCGACTTACCCTCGTACACCGGATCCGTGATCATTCCTTCCAGGCGCGCGGCGGCACGAATCGCCTCGATCGTCGGC
>Ga0209689_1000438_pt1 | contig 28389 bp, 19 predicted proteins | sample GraSoiAngelo_149_FD_187119 | JGI IMG/M metagenome (GOLD analysis project Ga0209689, IMG submission 187119) | Grasslands soil microbial communities from the Angelo Coastal Reserve, California, USA - 14_1009_09_30cm (SPAdes) (version 2) | ecosystem: Environmental > Terrestrial > Soil > Grasslands ... | reverse complement strand
GCCCCATGGCCGTTCCGCAAAGCCACTCGCAGGGCCTGGGAAACCTTCTCTGAGATCTCGTCCTGGACCTTGAAAATGTCGACGAAGTTGCGATCGTAGATCTGCGACCACAGTTGCACGCCGTCTGTGCCGCGAATCAGCTGCGCGGTGATGCGTAGCTGCTGCCCGTCCTTGCGAACGCTGCCTTCCAGCACGTGCGTCACCCCGAGCGTGCGAGCGATCGAGCGCACGTCCGGGTTCTTGCCCTTGAACTGGAACGATGAAGTGCGCGCAATGACCTTCAGATCCGCGCTGTGCACGAGGTGGTCTATCAGCTCCTCGGAGAGCCCGTCGGAGAAGTACTCCTGGTCCTTCTTCACGCTCAGGTCGATGAACGGCAGAACGGCGATCGACTTCTCCTGCGGTGCAGCGGCGGTTTCACTGTGACCGGAGATGGCCGTGGCCGTTGCCGCGAGCGGTTCTGCACCTCGCGAGCGGATGAGAGCGTAGCCCAGCGCCCCGACCAGCAGTGCGATCGCTGCCGCGGTCGCCGCGAACCCGCTGCGGTGGCGCAGCGAGAACTTGGCGAAGCGGTAGCTGACGCGATCGGGGCGCGCTTCTACGGGCTCCACGCTCAAGCTGCGCTGCAGATCGTCGGCGAACGCGGCCGCGCTGTCGTAGCGACTCGCTGGTGCCTTCGCGAGCGCCTTCAGGACGATTGCATCCAGGTCGCCCCTGAGGCGCCGCGCCAGCTTTCGCTCCGTCGTGCCTCGCTTGCCTCCGGCGCCGGCCGCAACCCGAGTGCTGGGTCGATTAACCTCAACGGCGGCGATCGCGTGCTCCAGCTGCGCGACCGAGGCACCGGCCTGGAGATGATAGGGCCTGTTTCCGGAGAGCAGCTCGTAGAGGACCACCCCCAACGCGTACACGTCGCCGGCTGCACCGAGCTGTTCGCCCCGCACCAGCTCCGGGCTTGCATAATCCGGGGTCAGAACTCTGCCGTAGCGCTGCGTGAGGTCGGACTGCTCCTCTTCCCGGGCCAGGAGCTTCGCTACCCCGAAGTCCAGCAGCCGCACTTGCCCCGAATCGGTCACCAGGATGTTCGAAGGCTTGATATCCCGGTGAATGACTCGCTGTCCGTGTGCATATTGCACCGCGTCCAGCACCTGTAAGAAGAGCCTCACGCGCTCCCGAATTGCGAGCTGATGTGCATCGCACCAGTCGGTCAAGGGTTCGCCGGCGACATACTCCATCGCCAGGTACGGCAGCCCGTTGGAACCCACCCCGGCGTCGTACAGCCGTGCAATGTTGGGGTGCTCCAGCGCCGCCAGGATGTCACGCTCCCTGGCAAAACGGCTCGCAAGGTCCTCGCGCAGGCGCAAGAGCACCGGGAGCTTCAAGGCCACGTCACGCTTGAAGGCTCCGTCGGCGCGCTCCGCCAGCCATACCTCGGCCATGCCGCCTTCGCCGAGCAGCCGGATGACCCGGTAGGGGCCCACGATTTCACCAGGCCGTGGACCGCTTCCGATCCGGTCGAGGTCGCTCCTCGCGCCGGCGTCGAGCGCCCCGGCCAGGCCGCCTTCCCCAGCCGGCATCAGCGCCTCGCGCAGTGCTCCGGCCAGGGACTGGTATTCGGGAGAAAGCGCCTCGAGCCAGCGCCGCCTCCCCGGCGCATCCAGCGGCAGCGCCTCGTCGAGCAAGCGGCTCATGAGCGCCATCTGCGGAATCGATAGCCCCATCGGTGTCTCGAGCGAAGGGCTGCGCCGACCCCCCAACCGTCAATCTTTTTACCGCAGCGCGGCGGCGAGAATCAGCCGCGCCTTCTCCCAGTCGCGTTGCACCGTGCGCTCGGTGACGCCCAGCGTTTCAGCTATTTCCTGCTCGCTGTAACCACCAAAGTAGCGCATTTGCGCCACCTCGGCCAAGCGCGGGTCCGCCTGCTCCAAAGCCTCCAGCGCCTGGTGAACACTCAGGATCGTTTCCTCGTTCTCGGCGACCTTGCCCGGCAGTTGGCTCGATAGGGTCAGCGGTCGCAAGTCACCACCGCGCCTCTGTGCGATCCGTTCGCGCGCGCTGTTGACGATCACCGAGCGCATCACTTGCGAGGCGTAGGCAAAGAAGGCCCGTCGGTCTTCGGCACGCAGTGCACCGCCGCTCAAAAAACGCAGGAACGACTCGTGCACCAGGCCGGTCGTGTCCAGCACAGTGTTGCGTCCACCGTCACGAAGCCGAGAGCGAGCGAGCCGATGCAAATCGGCATACGCCGCCGCGAATAGCGCATTGCGCGCTTCAGCGTCACCCGCCCGGAGGCGACCGAGTAGCTCGGTGAGCTGATTCATCGAGTGCCACGCGCTATGTATCGATTAGCGCCAACTTACGCCGTCCGCACGATCTGCGCCACGGCTTCCCACGGCGGATGTCGGGTTTGGGTGGCAGAAGGTGTCTACAAGAGTGAGGCAGGCGAATAGGCCAGTCTGGCAACCCGAGCCCAGGCAGCCGTAGTCCGCCTCACCAGGAACCTGACCGATCCATCAATCCCCAAACCACGCTTTATAACTTATTCAGGAGACGACCATGAACAGGATGACCACTTCCACGCAGCTTCGAAGGCTCATCGCCACCGCGATTCTCGGCGCTCTTGCCTCAGGTTTCGCCGGGGTCAGCGCAGCGGATGACAGTGGTGTGCGCAGCAAGACTGTGAAGTACGGGGACCTGAACCTGTCGAACCCGCAGGGCGCGGCTGCGCTCTACGGCCGCATCGTTCAGGCGGCTTACGCAGTGTGCGACACGGCTGACATCGGCCTCTGGTCCCGAACCGCCGTGCATGACTGCATCAGCAAAGCGGTCGCGGATGCCGTGACGAAGGTCGGCCGGCCGCAGTTGATTGCGGTCTATAACGCGAAAAACTCCCGGCCTCTTCCCATCACTCTTGCGACTGCCCAGACTCGCTAGTCGCCTGGTTGGGCGGTGGCGATCGACACCGCCCAACGTCTTGCCTCAACCGGCTATCGCTCCTCGATCTTCACTTCGATGCGGCGGCCCGATGCCGCCCGGCGTCGCTGCGCGCCTCGGGCAAGAGCTCCGCGCGAAGCCGAAAGTGGCGTGTCTCGCCGGTCTCGAGTACCTGAAACCCCTGGGGCGGCACGCCGTGCCGCTCGCGCGCGGCGGCCAACTCGATCACGGGATCATCGATTCCTTCATCGGTGAGCTGGAAGCAGCCGAAGTGCGTGCCGACGGATACCCGCGCCTCGAGATCGAGGTGCGCCCGCACCGCTTCTTCCGGATTCATGTGCTGAGGGGCCATGAACCAGCGCGGCGCGTACGCGCCGATCGGCAGCAGTGCGAGGTCGACGATGCCGAGCCGGCGGCGGATGTCGCGAAAGTGCCGCCAATATCCGGTATCGCCCGCAAAGAGAAACGTCCCGTCGGCCGCGCGCACGTGAAATCCGCCCCACAGCGTGCGGTTGCGGTTCCCGCCGCTGCGCCCCGACCAATGCTGTGCCGGAATCATCGTGACGGTTGCACGCCGCAGCTCGAGACTCTGCCACCAATCGAGCTCCTCGATCCTCCGCAGGCCCAGCTGCCGGAGAAACGCGCGATTGCCGAGGCCCGTGACGAAGAGCGGGTCGTGCACCGCCTTCAGCTGTTCGAGCGTGTGGATGTCCAGGTGGTCGTAGTGATTGTGTGAGACGAGCACCAGATCGATCCGGGGCAAATGCTCGAAAGGCAATCCGGGTGCACGCACGCGCCTCGGGCCGATGCGGCGAAACGGGCTGACACGCGCCGAATAGACGGGGTCGGTCAGGATGTTGAGACCGCCGAGCTGGATCAGGAAAGTGATGTGGTTGATGAAGGTGAGCGCGAGCTGCCCGGCCTCCAGGTGGGCGGGCAGCGCCGGGCGGGCGCGATTTTCCACCCACTGCGGCCATGGTCGCCTTTGAGCCGTTCGGTGCCAGCGCAGGAGGTCGCGAAATGAGCGCCCGGCGGGAGCTTCGGGGTTGAAGAAATGGCGCCCGTCGAAGTGGTCCGAGCGCGGGCCATCGTAGCCGGGGCCTCCGGCGAGGGATCGTCGCAGCTCACGGAGTGTCGAAAAGCCGATCATCGCCGCGGCTTATAGGAGGACTCTGGCCGCCGATCACCCGCAGTCGTCGCATCCTTCAGTCTCACGAGTGCTCCTCTTGTTTCTCGCGATCGCGTTGCGCCCACAGTAGATGCTGCCTGTCCCGGGTTCAACTGGGAATGAGCGGGAAGCGATCCAACCGGGTCTTCCGTTCGAATGATGAGGAGGTCTACCCAAAGTCGAGCGCTTCGCAGCCTGCCGTGATCGCGTAGATTCAGGGTGACTCGATCTGGAGAAGCTTCAGGCGGCTCGAGGCCCCTCGCTTGATGGAAACTGCCGCCTTCGGGCAGTTGAAGTGCTTGGCGACGAGCCCGATCAGCTCGGCGTTGGCCTTGCCGTCCGCTGGAGGCGAGCGCAGCTCCGCGAACCAGGCTCCCGATGCATCCTGACGCAGCGCGCTCTCTCGAGCACCCGGCCTGACCTTCACCTCGATGAATCGCCGCCGGCCGGACATCCCGCGCATCTTCTCACGAGCTCGGAAGGAGAACCCGGATTTGAGCTGCCACCCCGGGGTCGGCGCACTGAGCGCGGCGCGAGCTGCGCCGTTACCGGATGTTCATGAGGTTGCCACAGAAGAGTCCACTTCGCGTCACACAGCGAGGGCAGACTGCCGCCGCTCGCTGAAGCGGCACGGCGGCGGCCGTGGTCGGCGCGCTATCGGAACCCAAACCAACGGAGTGCCAATCATGAAGACGACGACTTTCCTCCGGCGCGTCCTGGTCTCGAGCGCGACCGTCCTGGCCGCGAGCGCGCTGAGTGGCCCGCCGGGGGCGTATGCGCAAGAGAGCGCGACCGCGACGCCGATCAGGCACGTGATCATCGTCGTGGGTGAGAATCACACCTTCGACAATGTCTTCGGAACCTACCAGCCCAGGGGCGGCCAGAAGATCGGCAATCTGCTCGCCAAGGGCATCGTCAACGCCGACGGCACGCCCGGTCCCAACTTCGAGCTCGCGCGGCAGCGCATCGGGAGCGACCGGGGGGAGTACCACGCGGTCACTCCGTCTACCGGTGAGTACGCGACTCTGCCGCAGCCGTACACTACGTACGCGACAGGCCAACCGGGCGGCGTGCCGGACACGCGCTTCCCCACCAACCTGCCGAACGGTCCGTTCCAGATCAGCCGGTACGTTCCCTATCCCGCCTACACCGGTGACCCCGTTCACCGCTTCTTCCAGATGTGGCAGGACGTCGATGGCGGCCGCAACGACAAGTTCGTGTGGGTCGAAGAGACGATCGGCACGGGATCCAACGGCAAGCCGCTGCCGGCCGGCGGCTTCAACCCCAGGGAAGGCGCGATTTCCATGGGCTTCTACAACATGAATCCCTTCACCGATGCGGCGGGGGCCGCGCACTCCGGCGATGAGCCGGTCTTCAAGGCGCTCGCCGACGCTTACGCCAGCAGTGACAACTACCACCAGGCCGTGATGGGCGGCACGGGCGCGAACTTCCAGGCGATCGTCTCCGGCGATGCCGCCTTCTTCACCGATCCGGTGGCCCTCGACGGCAACCCCGCCGTGCCCTTCGCCAACCAGATCGAGAACCCGGATCCGGTCGAAGGCACCAACAACTACTACACCCAGGACGGATACGGCGGGGGCTCCTACGTGAACTGCTCGGACCCGAGCACGCCCGGCGCGCGCTCGGTGCGGTCGCAGTTGTTGCAGCAGGGCGTGACGCGCGCCAACTGCGCGAGCGGCCACTACTACCTCGTCAACAACTACGCGATGTACTGGAACCAGTCGAGCAGCAATCCTCCGCACCTGATCGATGCCACGCACTTCACGCTGCCACCGCAGAGCAATCCCACGATCGCGGACGTGATGACGCGGCACGGGGTGTCCTGGAAGTACTACAGCGGCGACCGCGGCAGCGACTCGAGCCTCGCCTCGGTCGACGGCATTCCGCTGTTCTTTCACTCCTACTGCGGAATCTGCGACCCGCTCACCGGCTACATCAGCATCATGAGGAATCCCGCCGAGGAGGCGAAGCTGCAGAACTACCAGGCGTTCCTCGCCGACGTTAAAAGCGGAACGCTGCCGTCGGTCTCCTTCGTGCGCCCGTTCGAGGAGCTCGCCGGCCATCCGGCCGACTCGACCACGTCGCTCTACGAGATGTTCATCCAGGATCTGGTCGGCAAGGTACGGGCGAACGAAGAGCTGTGGGCGTCGACCGCGATCTTCATCACCACCGATGAGGGCGGCGGCTACTACGACTCGGGCTACATCCAGGCGCTCGACTTCTTCGGCGACGGCACCCGCATTCCGCTGATTGCGGTGTCCCCGTACGCGAAGCCGGGCTACGTCGATCACACCTACTACGATCATGTGTCGCTGCTCAAGTTCATCGAGGAGAACTGGCATCTGCCGCCCGTCTCCGCGCGTAGCCGCGACAACCTGCCGAATCCGATTGCGTCGGCCGACGATCCCTATCGGCCGGTCAACGGCCCGGCCATCGGCGATCTGATGAACCTGTTCGATTTCAGTAGAAGTCAGGGCGACTGACGGGCACAAGTCAGGACTAGCGCCCGCCGTGGCGCTGCGGGGGTGAGCGTGAGCTCACCCCCCTGAGGCCCGCAGTCCGACGGCATGGGCTTCGGGGTCGACGCGCAGCTCGGCCGAGTGGGCCTCGGGCCCGATCGCGGTGACGACGATGAGCGCGACGGCGACCACCGCCAGCGTCCACGCGAGGATGGACGCGTAATCGCCGCCGTGAGATTCCGCGATGCCCGCCTGGAAGGGCCCCATCTTGGACATCGCCAGGTTGCCGAGCTGATAGGCGAATCCCGGCAGGATTGCGCGCACCGAGGGAGGGGAGAGCTCGTTGAGATGCGCCGGCACGATGCCCCATGCGCCCTGCACCATGAACTGCATCAGGAAGCCGCCGAGCGCGAGCATGACGGCGGTGTGCGAAAAGGCCCACAGCGGGATCATCGGCAGCGCAAGTGCCGTGGCCGTCACGATGGTGCGCCTGCGGCCGAAGCGTTCGGACAACGCACCGAAGCAGATTCCTCCCGCAAGTGCGCCGAGGTTCATGACGATCGCGATGTGGCCCGTGACCGCCGTGGCGAAGCCGTGCTGCGCCTGAAGGAAGGTCGGATACAGGTCCTGCGAGCCGTGCGAGAAAGCGTTGAAGCAGGCCATCAGCAGCACGAGATAACACAGTGTCGTGAAGTTGTTTTTCGCCGCGCGCCACAGGGCTGCGGCCGAGGCACGCTGCGGGGAGACGCCCGCCACCCAGGCCGGGGACTCCGCGACGCCGAAGCGGATGTACAGCACCAGCAGCGCGGGCGTTGCGCCGATCACGAACATGCCGCGCCAGCCGACGTGATCGAACGCGTAGGCAAATACGATCGAGGCGAGCAGATAGCCGATCACGTAGCCTTCCTGCAGCACTCCGGAGAACAGGCCGCGGCCCCTCGCCGGGAGCGTCTCGAGCGCGAGCGCGGCCCCCACGCCCCACTCACCGCCCATCGCAAATCCGAACAGCGCGCGCAGCGCGAGCAGAGTCGTGAGGTCGGGCGCGAAGGCGGTGAGGAGCTGCACCGCCGAGTAGCTGGCGACGTTCAGCATCAGGATCGGGCGGCGGCCGTAGCGCTCCGCCAGCCAGCCGAATACCAGAGCCCCGAGCGGGCGGCACGCCAGCGTGAGGAAGATGCCCTCGGCCACCGCCTTCACGCCGGTGTGGAACTCGGCGCTGATCGCCCTCAGGCAGAAGACGAAAATGAAGAAGTCGAACGCATCCAGCGACCAGCCTGCGAGCGAGGCGATGAACGCGCGGCGCTGCGCGCGGGTGAGGCTCGTAAAGGGAGCGAACACGGGGGACTCAGGCCGCCGCCGCGGCTACTTCACCGTCGCCGCCCCGACCTTGCACGCGACCTCGTCCTGTGAGCCCGTGCCTCCCGAGCATCCGATCCCGCCGATGAGCTTGCCGCCCTGCACCAGCGGGATACCGCCCCGCGAGCCGATGACTCCATCGAGCGTCATGACGTAGGGGCGGTGGTCGGTCTGGATGGCGTTTTCCCACACCTTGGTCTCGCGTCGGAACGTCACCGCAGCCCGCGCCTTGTGCTCGGAGATCTGGATGGACGCGAGCTGCGCCCCGTCCATGCGCTGGAACGCGACCAGGTTACCCCCCGAGTCCACCACCGCGATGTCGAGCTTCCAGTCGTGCTTCTTCGCCTCCGCCGCCGCGGCGGCGATGGCCGCCTCAGCGCGCTCGAGCGCTATGGGAGCGCCATAGGGGATGTCGAAGGGCATCTTGTCCGGCACCGCATCGAGCGGGTTCGCCGCGGGGGCCGGCTGCGCCGCGGGCGGCTGTTGTGCGACGGACAGGGCAGTGACAAAGAGAGCCAGGCCGAGAACCGATCGTACGGACATGGTTGCCTCCCCAGTGCGCGACGAGAGTCTACGCCTTCGGCGCCGGCGGCGGTGCGCTCCGATGTTGGCGTATGGCATCGGTTTGCCCCGGGAGCGGATCAGGCATAGATTGGCGGCAGACCCTGCAAGGGAGAGCGAGTCATGAAGACTTCGATGGGGGTAACGGTCTTTAGCGTCTGTCTCTTCGCCGCGGCATGCGCCGCGGCTCCGCCGGTGAACCCCGGGGGCCCCGGCCACCTGCCGCCACCCGCGCCCACGGGCTTCGACAACGCGAGCAACGGCGTCACGGACGATGCGACACACCAGGTGGATCAGGGGAAATTCGACGAATTCGAGGAGATCTCCGACGGCCTGGGTCCGCTCTACAACGCGCAGTCCTGCCGCGAGTGCCATCAGAACCCGGTGAGCGGCGGACCGAGCCAGGTGCTCGAGCTGCGGGTCGGCCACAAGGGCCACGACGGGGTCTTTGAGAACCCGGAGATTCCCATCAACGGCGGGGCGGAGGTCATCAAGGGGCGCTCGCTCGTGAACCAACGCGCGATCGGCCCCAACGGCGCCTTCCCGACCACCGATATTCAGGAGCGGGTGCCGGACTCCGAGAACATACGCACCTTTCGCATCTCGGTGAACCTGCTCGGCGACGGCTTCGTGGAGGCGGTCGACGATTCGACCCTGATCGAGCTCTCCAAAAAGCAGTGCAAGGAGACGCACGGCCGGATCTGCGGGCTCGCTCTCTACGTCCCGGTGGTCGAGTCCCCGGGCACTACGCGCATCGGGCGCTTCGGCTGGAAGGATCAGCACGCGAGCCTTCTGTCCTTCTCGGGCGATGCCTATCTCAACGAGATGGGGATCACCAACGCATTGTTTCCCGACGAGGTGACCAACCTCTGCAACACGGTGAGCGAGCCGAACAACAAGCCCGAGGCCGACGGGCTCGCGGACATCGATCACTTCACGCGTTTCGTGCGCGCCACCAAGGCCCCGGCGCGCGACGCCCGGCAGGCCGCGACCCCCGCGGCGAGGAAGGGCGAGGCGCTGTTTGCGAGGATCGGCTGTGAGATCTGTCATGCCCCGACGCTCGTCACCGCGGCGACGGGCACGGTGGTGAACGGCGGCAAGTACGCCATTCCTGAGGCGCTCGGCAACAAGAGCTTCCATCCCTACAGCGATTACCTGCTGCACGATGTTGGCACCGGCGACGGCATCGCCATCGCCATGGAAGAGCACTACGGCAAGAAAATGTACCAGATCAAATGGAAGAACCTGTCGCTCGAGAACCATCGCTCGAGCGCCTACAAGCTGCGCACCGCGCCCCTTTGGGGCGTGCGCACCCATCCCATGCTGATGCACGATGGCGCCTCGCTCACCTTCCGCGAAGCGATCCTCCGCCATCGCGGCGAGGCGAGCGATGTCACGCGCCACTTCGAGCAACTGAGTCAGGCGGATCAGCAGGCGATCGTTGAATTCCTGAAGTCGCTCTGAGACCCCGTTCGGCTCCCGGGTGAGCGCCGGGAGCCGCCGGTGTCGGGAGCCGCCGGCCGGTGTAACACCGCGCCGGTGTAACATGGGTGGCTGAGCCCCCCCATCGTCCCAGGGCGTTGAGCCATGAGCGAAGCTCCGGCACCATCCCGCCGCCGTGATCGAGGGCGCCCGCATCGCTCGAGCGGCCCCTCGCTCGCGCCGCTGCCGCGGCTCAAGGTTCCCTGGGCGCCGATCGAGGTTCTCACCCCCGAGCAGGTCGAGCGCATCGTCCAGGCCGCCTACCGGATCCTCGAGGAGGCGGGACTCGAGATCCGCAGCGCCGCCGCGCGCGAGGTCTTCCATCGCGCCGGGGCTTTGGTCGATGAACCAACGCAGATGGTCCGCCTCGGGCGCGAGCTCATCGAGGCGCAGCTCGCGCACGCGCCCCCGCGCTTCGTGCTGCACGCGCGCAATCCCGAGCGCCATCTGCACGTTGGCGACAACGTGGTCAACTTCGGCCCCGTCACCGGCGCCCCGCACATCCGCGACCTCGAGCGCGGCCGGCGATACGGCGACCTCGAGGCCTTTCGCAACATCCTGAAGCTCACCCATCGCCTCGGCGTACTGCACTGGCAGGGCGGCATCGTGGTCGAGCCGGTCGACGTTCCGGTGCCGGTGCGGCACCTCTTCACCTATCAGGCCCACATCGAGTGCGCCGACACGGTGTGGGCGGCGCGCGGCATCGGCGGAGTGCAGGCCGAGGATGCGATCGCCATGTCCGCAATCGAGCACGGCTGCACGGTGGAGGAGCTGGCCTCTCGCCCGACCCTCATGACCGTGACCAACGTCAACTCGCCGCGCCGCGTCGATGCGGAGATTCTCGACAACATCATGGTCATGGCCGGCCACGGCCAGTGCGTCGTCATCACGCCCTTCACGCTCATGGGGGCGATGGCGCCGGTCACTCTCGCCGGCGCGCTCGCTCAGCAGACCGCGGAAGGCTTGGGCATCATCGCGCTGTGTCAGCTGCTGCGCCCCGGCGCGCCGTGTGTCCTCGGGGGCTTCACCTCCAACGTCGACATGCGCAGCGGCTCCCCCGCCTTCGGCACGCCGGAGTACCTGCACGCGGTGTTCGCGAGCGCCCAGATCGGCCGGCGCCTCAGGATCCCGGTGCGCACCAGCGCGGTGAACGCCTCGCCGACGGTGGATGCGCAATCGACCTACGAGAGCGCCTTTTCGCTCCTTGCGGCGGTCCTGAGTCACAGCCACCTCATCAACCACGCAGCCGGGTGGCTCGAGGGCGGCTTGTCGGCGTCGCTCGAGAAGATCGTGGTGGATGCGGAGCTGTTGCGTAACTGGGCGGAAATCCTCAAGCCCGTGAGTTTCAGCGACGATGATCTCGCGGTCGATGCGATCAAGGCGGTCGCTGCGGGGGGACATTTCTTCGGCTCGACCCACACGCTTGCCCGTTACGAGACCGCGTTCTATCGGCCGCTGCTCTCCGACTGGTCGAGCTTCGAGAGCTGGACGCAGGCGGGCGCGCACGATGCCACCGCGCGCGCCACCGCCATCTGGAAGAAGGTGCTCGCCGACTACGTGCCGCCGCCGCTCGACCCGGCGGTGAGCGAAGCCATCGCCGCCTACGTCGCGACGAGAAAGGGCGCGCTCGAGGGGACCTCGCCCGCGTGAGGCCGTGGATCACGAACGCCCGCATGTATGCGGTGACCCCCGAGGTCGAGGCGCTCTGGCGGGGCCTGCTCGAGCACATCGCCGCGGACGCCGGCGTGGCGCTCGACTACGTGCCTCATCCGGCGCCGCAGCCGCTCGAGGAGCTCTGGTCCCGGGGCGATCTCGGCGCGGTGTTCATGTGCGGATACCCGATCGCGCTCAGGCTCGCGCCGGTGACTCCGATCGCAGCGCCCATTCCGCACGTGGACTGGGCGGCTCATCGGGCCGTGTATCGCTCGGACCTCATCGTGCGGGAGGACGCGCCGTATCGCACCCTCGAGGACACCTTCGGCGGCCGTGCGGGCTGGACGGTGGCGCACTCCCAGTCGGGATTCAACGCCTTCAGGCGCCACCTCCTCGGCTATCGCACGCCGCGGCGGCCCGCACTCTACGCGGAGATGGTGGAGAACCTCGTCACGGCCCGCGCGGTCCTCGACAGCGTGCGCGAAGGGCGCATCGACGTCGGCCCCCTCGATGCCTACTGGCATCTCCTGATCGCCCGGCACGCGCCGCACCTCACGGCGGGCATCCGCGTGCTCGCCTCCACGCCCTTAACCCCGATGCCGCCGTTCGTCGCGGCTGCGGGAGCTCCCGAGGAAATGGTCTCGCGGCTCCGCGCGAGTTTCACGGGGGCGGCCGGCAAGCCGTGGTTTTCCAAGTTCGCTGAGCCGCTCTCGCTCGAGGGATTTGCGGAGGCGACCGAGGCGTCCTTTGCGCCGCTCCTCGAATGGGACCGGGAGGCGAGAGAGGCGGGATTCGAGCGGCCGGCCTGAGGCAGTCGAAGCGGCCGGCGCGTGTCAGCCGCTCAGCCGGCGCGCACCGGCACCCGGCCCGAGGGGTGCTGAGGCTCGTCGTGCGCGCGAAAGAGGTAGCGGCGGGCGACGTCGAAGTAGGTGCGATAGACGAGTCCGCCGTTCTCGACGACGAGTCGCGCGCGCTCGACCCGGTAGCGGCCGGGCAGCTGATACCAGGGGACCGACGGCACCTCGTGGTGCAGAGCGTGGAGATTATTGAAGAGATAGAGCGGACCCAGGATCCACGAGCCCTCGACGATGGCGATGCGCTGGCGCACTTCGGGGCGCGCCCGGTGCTCGGCGAAGGAGCGGATCAGCGTGAGGCTGGTTCCGGGAACCGCCACGGCGAAGAAGTAGAGCGAGACGGGCATCCCACAGACCACCTTCACCCAGAGGATCACCGGGATGCACCACGCGAGATGCTCGAGCCATGTGGCCCGGACACCTTCGTCGTTCCGGAGGATGGCGCGCCATTCCTGATGCCAGAACCTGCCGATGGCCCAGAGGGCGCCGATCGTGACGCGGCCGGCCAGCGTCTGCTGAAGGCGCACGGCGAGGCGGGTCAGGGGCGAGAGCCGCGCCCAGTCCTCGGGTGTGAAGTAATAGGATTCCGGGTCGTCGAGCGGATCGGTGAGCCGCTCGTCGTTGTGGTGGATGAGGTGACTCACCCGGTAGCGCTCGTACGGCAGGTAGAGCGAGAGGGGCACGATGGCGAGCAGGCGGTTGATGCCTCGCCATCGGGTCGGGTGGCCGTGCACGATCTCGTGCTGCAGCGAGCCGTGTAGCGTGACCAGCACGGCGGCGAGCGGGGCCACGATGATGAGCGGCCAGCGACCGTAGGCGAGGGTGACCGCGAGCCATCCTCCGTAGACGAGCAGCGCAACCCCGAGCGTCGGCATTTCGACCGACGCCTGGCACTCGGCCCGCGCCGCGAGCGCGGCGGACGCATCGGGTGTCGTCACGGCGAGTTCATCTACTGGTGTCATCCGGGAACGCTCCCTCCCGCACCGAAGGCCGAGAAGCAGCCCTGTCTCTCGGGTAGGTCCAAAACCGATTAATTCTACCTGAAGCCGTTCCCGAGACGTTCTAGAGGGCGGCAAGACCGCCGCTTGCGCGAATCGGCGGGCCGCTCAGGGCGCGAGTCGTCCACTGGGTGAAAACAGGTACTGGCCGTGCGCTTTCACAAGACTTACGCTGTGCGCCGCGGCAATTCCGTGACCGGCGTCCACGACAAATCCACGACGCGCGCCGGCTTCAACATTTCTGGTGGGAGCCCTTCATATGACCATGCCGACGAGAGCCTCTCGATTCATGCGCGCTGGCCTGGCTGCACTGGCGGTCGCTGCGCTCATACCGATCTCGGCCGCCGCACAGTCCACCGGCCGGCCCGCGTTGAAGCGCGCAGCGGGCACGCCCATCGCCGCGGCGGCGCTCGGCCAGCTCCCTCGGACCGTGGTTTTGAAGATGAGCGGCGATCCGGTTGCCCTGGTCCGCAGCCGCGCGCCCGGCAAACAGCTGGCACCCGGGCAGCGGGAGTCGATCGAGCTCGACCTGCGTGCCAGGCAGGACGCCATCGTGCCGACCATTCAGAAGATGGGCGGCACGGTGCTCGCTCAGTTCCAGCACGCCCTGAACGGCATCAAGGTGCGTGGGACCCCTGAGCAGATCCGCTCGTTTACCTCGCTTCCGGGTGTGGTCGCGGTCAAACCGGTTCGCTTTTATCACCTCGACAACGCGCACAGCGTGCCCTTCATCGGCGCGCCGCAGGCGTGGCAGGGCCCGCCCGGGCTGCACGGTGAGCACGTGCGGATCGCCGTGATCGACACCGGTGTCGACTACACGCACGCGAACTTTGGCGGACCGGGCACGGTGGCGGCGTACAACGCCGCCTTCGCAAGCAGCACGCAGCCGGCGGATCCGTCTCTCTTCGGTCCCGATGCGCCCAAGGTCAAGGGCGGGATCGACCTGGTCGGAGACGCCTACAACCCGATCGACCCGAACCACGCCACGCCGACCCCCGATCCGAATCCTCTCGACTGCAACGGGCACGGTAGCCACACCTCTGGCACCGCGACCGGCTTTGGCGTGACCACCGCCGGCGCCACCTTCACGGGGCCGTATGACGGAGGCACCCCGAGCCAGTCGTTCACGATCGGCCCCGGCGTCGCACCGCTCGCGGATCTCTACGCCGTGCGCGTATTCGGCTGCACCGGGGGGAGCGAGGTGGTGGTGGACGGGATCGAGTGGGCGGTCGCCCATGACATGCAGGTCATCAGCATGTCGCTCGGGGCGGATTTCGGGCCCGCAGACGATGCCGATGCCGAGGCCGCCGAGAACGCGGTCGACTCTGGCGTCGTGGTAGTGGCTGCCGCGGGTAATGCGGGCAGCATTCCGTACATCGTGTCGAGTCCCGGAAGTGGCGACAAAGCCATCAGCGTCGCCGCGATGGACTCACATATATTTCTGCCGAACGGCGTTCACATTGCGTTGTCCTCGGGTGGCGGTGCGGACGGCATCGACGCGGATCCCGCCGTGCCGCTGCCCGGCGGCTCCGTGCCGGCCGTCATCCTCACGAGCGCGGGGAGCCTAGCCCTGGGGTGCAGTGCCAGCGACTATCCCTCGGGCGGCGCAGCGGGCGCACTGGTCATCGTCTCCCGCGGCACCTGCTCGTTCGTCACCAAAGCGACTCTCGCGAAGGCCGCGGGCGCTGTCGCGATCGGCGTAGTCAACAACACCACCGGCTTCTTTAATCCAGCGATCCCTGGCGTGACCATTCCTTTCATCGAGCTGCGACAGACGGACAGCGCCACGTTCGCAGGCGCCCCGCAGCCCGACAACGCAACGGTCGCCTTTGCGGATATCCCCAATGCGGCATTCCGTGCGGTCGCCGATTTCAGCTCCGGCGGGCCGCGGAAACCTGACGGTCATCTGAAGCCCGACATCTCAGCGCCTGGAGTGAGCGTCTTCTCGACCGCGGTCGGCACCGGCAACCAGGGGCTCTTCGAGTCGGGAACTTCGATGGCCACACCGCACGTGGCGGGCAGCGCCGCGCTCGTCGTCCAGGCGCACCCCGGCTGGAGTGCGGCCGACGTGGCTGACGCGGTGGTCAACACCGCGGATGCCACCAAGGTCGCCGGGTACTCGGCGCGTCGCCTGGGCAACGGGCTGGTGCAACCTGTCGGTGCGACCCAGACGTCGGTGATCGCGCACGCCGAGGACGGCACACCGAGCTTGAGTTTCGGTGTCGCAGAGCTCACGCGCGACTTCAGTGGCCAGGCGTCCATCGTGGTCGAGAACCGGGGCGATGCCGCGGCGAGCTTTGCGCTCTCGGTGATGCAGGGGGCCGGTGTGGCGCACACGGCGACCCTCTCCTCGAGCTCGATCACGATCGGCGGCCACGCGAGCCGCACGGTGGCCGTGCACCTCGCGGTGCCGGTCGGGGCGGTCGGTGATTCGAGTGCCTTCCGGCAGATGCAGGGGCGGGTGTTGTTCAGTCCCACCCAGGGCAACAACGGCGTCGCGCTCGGCGTCCCGTACTACCTGGTGCCGCGCGCCCGCTCGCTGGTCGGCGCGCAACTGTTGGAGTCCGGGCAGGGGCGGACGGTCAACGTCAGTAACCGCTCGACCGCGATATCGGGCACGGCCGATTTCTATGCCTGGGGGCTGCGCGGCGCCAGTCGTACCCTCGCGACCGGGTTGCGGGCGGTCGGCGTGCAGTCCTTCAACGATCCGGCCAACGGGCAGATCCTGGTATTCGCGGTGAACACCTTCGGCCGCGTGTCGAATCAGGTGGACTCCGTGTACGACGTGCTGGTGGACCTCAACGGTGACGGTGTTGCCGACTATGACATCGAGGCCGCCGATCTGGGCCTCCTGACCGGCGGGAGCACCAGAGGACAGATGGTGGTCGCGGTCTTCAACCTGGCGACCGGGGCGGGCACACTGGAATTTCTCGCCACCGCACCCACCGACGGCAGCACCGTGCTGATGCCGCTGGTCGCCGCGGACGCGGGCATCACCTCCGCCAACCCGCGCTTCAGCTACGTCGCCCAGTCGCTCGACCTGTTCAGCGGCGCGGTCGACGCGATCACGACGCCTGCGCGCTTCAACGCCTTCGACGGCTCGGTGAGCACCGGTGCGTACGTGGTTCTGCCGCCGGGTGCGAGCGTGGGCGTGCCGCTGATGATCAACCGGCGGGAATTCCACAAGACGCCGGCCCTGGGTCAGATGGTCGTGTCGCTCGAGAACCGGACGCAGCAAGGCGGGCAGGCGCTGCTCGTGCCGCTCGACGACTGATCCCTCACTCGATGTGCACGTTCCGGCAGATGCGCCGCTCGAGTCCCGCGAGCGCATCGTAGAGCAGCACCGCCATGAGCCCCGTCACCAGACCCCCCTGGAGGATGAAGGCGTTGTTGTTGGAGAGGAGCCCCGCGATGATGACCTCGCCGAGCCCCTTGGCGGCCACCGTCGAGCCGATGGTCGCGGTACCGACGTTGATGACGAGCGAGAGTCGGATCCCCTCGAGGATGAGCGGCATCGCCAGCGGCAGCTCCACGGACCGCAGCCGCTCACCCGCGCTCATGCCCATACCGGAAGCCGCTTCGAGGACCTGCGGCGGGACTGTTTTCAGCCCCGTGATGGTGTTCTCGAAGATCGGCAGGAGGCCGTAGGCAAAGAGCGCGATCAGGGTCGGCTTCTCGCCGAAGCCGACGATCGGCACCGTGACCGCGAGCACCGCGACCGGCGGAAAGGTCTGACCGACGTTGACGAGCGTGCGCGAGAGGGGCAGGAACTGCGCGCCGCTCGGGCGCGTCACGAGGATCCCGAGCGCGACCGCGACCACGGTGCTCGCGGCGGCCGCCAGGCACACGACGCCCAGGTGCGCGAGCGCGAGCGCGAGGAGGTTGCCCTGATCGTAGATCGGCGGCGCGCCGTACTGGGTGAGCGGCGCGAAGAGCGGCGCGAAGCTCTGCGGGCTGAGAAGGAACGCGAGCAGCAGGCCGAGCGCCGCGAGCCGCAGCAGTGCCGCGACGCCGCGCATCAGGAGGGCCGCCCGCGCGCCAGGATCGCAGCCACCGTGAGCCGGCCGCGCGGCGTGCCATCCGCATCCGTCACGGTCGCGGACTCGGCACCGCGCCAGAGAAGCTCCGAGAGCACCTCGCGGAGCGAGGCCGAGGCCGCAACCGTCGGGCCTTCGGACGCGCCGGGCAGCGCCGCCTCGCCCGCTGTCGTGAGCGACAGCAGCCGCATCGCCCGGTCCGAGACGCCGGTCATGCGCGCGACGAAGGGATCCGCCGGGCGCGTCAGCAGCACCGCCGGCCGATCGTACTGCAGTACCCGCCCCAGACTCATCACCGCCACGCGATCGCCGAGATGGAACGCCTCGTCCATGTCGTGGGTGACGAGCACGATCGTGGTGGAGTAACGGCGCTGAATGTCGAGCAGGTCCTCCTGCGCCTTCGCGCGGATGATGGGGTCGAGCGCGCCGAAGGGCTCGTCCATCAGGAGCACCGAGGGCTCGGCGGCGAGCGCGCGCGCGACGCCGACGCGCTGCTGCTGCCCGCCCGAGAGCTGGTGCGGGAAGGCCTGCGCGTAGGTGGCGGGATCGAGCTGGAAGACCTCGAGCAGCTCCTCGACCCGGGCGCCGATGCGGGCCTCGTCCCAGCCGAGGAGGCGCGGCACGGTCGCAATGTTCTCCCGGACCGTGCGGTGAGGGAAGAGTCCGTGCCCCTGGATCGCGTAGCCGATCCGGCGGCGCAGCAGGTACGGGGCTTCCGCGCTCGTGTCGCGGCCGTCGATGAGGACTCGTCCGCGGGTCGGCTCGACGAGCCGGTTGATCATGCGCAGCAGCGTCGACTTGCCGGAGCCCGAGGTACCCACGATGACCGTGATCGAGTTGCGCTCGATGGTCATCGACACGTCGTCGACCACCGTCGCCGCGCCGTACTTCTTGGTGAGATGCTCGACGCTGATCATGTCCGTGCCCGATCCCTGATCTCGATGAGCGCATCGAGCACTACTGCGGCGGAGAAGGCGAGCGCCACGACCGGAATCGCCCCGAGCAGCACCAGGTCGATCGCCGTCTGTCCGATCCCCTGGAAGACGAAGGTCCCGAGGCCGCCGCCGCCGATGAGCGCCGCAACCGTCACCATCCCGATGTTCTGCACCAGCACGATGCGCACGCCGGTGAGGATCACCGGCAGGGCGAGCACGAGCTCGATCGCGCCCAGGACCTGCCACTCGGTAAGCCCCATGCCGCGGGCCGCCTCGACCACGGTGCGCGGAACGCGCTTCAGGCCCGCGACCGTGTTGGCGGCGATCGGCAGCAGGGAATAGAGAAACAGCGCAACCGCCGCGGGGGCGGCGCCGACGCCGCGGATCCCGAGCGCGGCGGCGAGCGGCACCGCGGCGGCGAGGGAGGCGAGCGGCGCCATCAGGATCCCGAAGAGCGCGATCGCCGGAATGGTCTGGATGACGTTGAGGACGCCCAACACCGGGGCGCGCAGCCTTGGGGCGCGGTGGCAGAGGATACCGAGCGGCAGCGCCACGATGAAGGCGGCGGTGAGCGAGCCGAACGCGAGCCACACGTGTTGTCGCGCCTCGCGGGCGAAGCGATCGGCGTTCACCGTGTACTCGCGCATCACGGAGAGATTGTCGAAGGTGCCGTGCGCGAGCGCGAGGCCGGCGACGCCGATGAAGAGCGCGAGGAACAGCACCCTCGAGGCCGGCCCGGGCGAGAGGCGCGTGATGGCATCGGTGGCCAGGAGTCCCAGGCAGGTCAGCAGCACCCATACCGCCGCGCCGGGGGCGACGCGCACCACGCGGTTGCCGGCCGGCGTGAGCGCATCCGCGGCGGCCCCGAGAGCGAGCGCCACGGCGACCACGCCGAAGAGCGCCGCGGTGAGGCGCACGCGGGCGTTCGAGGCCGCGAGGGCGGCGAGGGCGGCGAGGGCGAGGATCGCCTGGCAGGCGAATGCGCCCCAGCCCGGCAATGCGGCGAGCATGGCCACGGGTTCGCCCGGCAGGATCCGATTCGGCTTCAAGACGACGAAAGGCAGCAGCACGAGCGCCGCCGCCCCGAGAGCCGTGAGCAGCGCTCCGAGCGGGTCGAGGCGCGGCAGGCGCGGCACGGCGAGCGCGAGGCGCGCGCTCACCTCAAGAGGCCCTTCGCCCGGAGGTAGTCCTCGGCGACCGACTGCTCGGACTCGCCGTCGATCTGCACGCGCGCATTGAGCCGCTGCAGTGCGTCGGTCCCCAGGCTCTCCATCAGCGGCTTCACGATGGCAGCGATCTCTCGGTGGGCATTCAGGACCGGCTCGCGGATGACCGGCACCGGCGCATACACCGGCTGCTCGTGCCGGTCATCCTCGAGGATCTTGAGGTTCGCCGCCACGATGCCGCCGTCCGTGCCGTATACCATCGCCGTGTTCACGCCGTTGGTGCGTGCGGCCGCGGCGCCGATGGTTGCCGAGGTTTCCCCGCCCGCGAGCACGATCATCTGCTGCGGGCGCAGCGTGAAGCCGTAAGTGCGCTCGAGCGAGCGCAGCGTCCCGGCATTGGCGAATTCCGCGGAGCAGGCGAGCACGACCCGGCCGCCTGCCGTCACCCACCTGCCGAAATCGCTCAAGGTTCGAAGCCCGTTGGCCTCCGCCAGGTCGCGGCGCACCGCGAGCGCCCAGGCGTTGCTCGCCCGGGCAGGCGTGAGCCACACGATGCGATTGGCCGCGTAGTCGAGCTGCGCGCCGAGCGCGTAGCCCCGCTCGAGGTCCTTCCAGGCGGGATCGGAGGTGCGATTGAAGAAGAAGCCGGCGTTGCCGGTGTACTCGACGTAAAGATCGATCTCGCCCGAGAGCAGCGCTTTGCGCACGACCGGCGTCGCGCCGATCTTCGTCCGGTCCACGCTGTCGATGCCATGCGCTTTCAGCAGCAGCCGGATCATCTGCCCGATCATCGCCGACTCGCTCGAGAGCTTCGAGGAGACGACCACCGCCGCCGCCAGCGCGGGCGAGGCGCCGAGGGCGAGGACCGCCGCGACGCACAGCGACTTCAGCATGTTGGCCAGGCGCCATCCCCGTAGCGGGCGCAGAAGGCTCGCGCACAGCGGCGCACACTGTCGGTTGCCGGCGTGCGCGTCAAGGGCGCCGCTTCCCGCGCGTGTGCGGATCGACGCCGCACCTTATGATGGCCGACCGATGAGCCCCGCGGCGAAATCCCCACCGGCCCCTCTCGAGGCCGGGCGCGCCTCGAGCGGCCGCTACTCGGGATGGCGGCTCTTTCTCGAGGGTCTCACCGGCCAGCGCGGCTGGTCGCGCGCCTGGGCGAAGGCGGCGCCGCGCCCGCGCTACCGCGTGGTGATCGTCGGCGGGGGCGGCCATGGGCTGGCGACCGCCTACTACCTCGCCGCCGAGTACGGCATCCGGGATGTGGCGGTGCTCGAGCGGGGCCCGATCGGGCTCGGCAACGTCGGGCGTAACACGACCATCATCCGCTCCAACTACTTTCATCCCGAGAACATCCGCTTCTACGAGTTCTCGCTGAAGCTGTGGGAGACTCTCGAGCAGCGGCTCAACTTCAACGCGATGGTGAGCCAGCGCGGCACGCTCAACCTGTTTCACACCGAGGCGCAGCGCGACCTCTTCACGCGCCGTGCCAACATGATGCGCCTGCACGGGGTGGACGCCGAAGCGCTGGGTCGTGAGGAGGTGAAGGAGCTCGTGCCGCTCGTCGACCTCGACAACGGCCGCTATCCGGTGCTCGGCGGATTCCTGCAGCGCCGCGGCGGCACCGTTCGGCACGATGCGGTCGCCTGGGGCTACGCACGGGCGGCGTCGGAGGCCGGCGCGGACATCATCGAGCACTGCGAAGTCACCGGCATCCGTCGCGAAGGAGCGCGGGTGAGTGGTGTCGAGACCACCCGGGGTGCGATCGGCGCCGAGATCGTGTGCCTCGCGGTGGCGGGACATTCCTCGCGCCTCGCGGCGATGGTCGGACTGCAGCTGCCGATCGAGAGCCACGTGCTGCAGGCCTTCGTGAGCGAGCCCCTGAAGCCCGTGCTCGACGTCGTGCTCACCTATGGCGCCGGACACTTCTACGTGAGCCAGTCCGACAAGGGCGGACTGGTGTTCGGCGGCGCCATCGACGGCTACAACAGCTACGGCCAGCGCGGGACGCTCCCGATGGCGGAGGAGGTCGCCGCCTCGGCCGTGACGCTGCTGCCGGGGCTCGCGCGGGTCCGGGTGCTGCGGCAGTGGGGTGGTGTCATGGACATGAGCATGGACGGCTCGCCGATCATCTCGAAGACGCCGCTCGAGGGGCTGATCCTGAACGGCGGCTGGTGCTACGGCGGCTTCAAGGCGATCCCGGCCGGAGGGCTCACCACGGCGCATCTCATCGCGCGCGACGAGCCGCACCCCTTCGCCTCCCATCTGGACCTGCGGCGCTTCGCCGCCGGGCGGACCGTGGACGAGCGCGGCACCGGCCCCTTTCCCTACGCGCACTGAGCTCAAGGCCCATGCTTCGCATTCCCTGCCCGTGGTGCGGCGAGCGTGACGAAACCGAGTTCCGCTATCGGGGAGATGCCAGCCGCGAGCGGCCCGCGGGCGATGCCGGGCTCACCGCCTTCACCACCTATGTTTATGCGCGCGAGAACCGCTGCGGCTGGCACCTCGAGTGGTGGCTGCACGTGGGCGGCTGCCGCAGGCTCCTCAAGGTCCTGCGCCACACCCTGAGCCACGAGATTCGCGCGGTCGGCGGGCCCGGAGACTCGCTCGGCTGATGAGGGGTCCCGGCCGCATCGCCCCGGGTCTTCTGACCGACGCCACGCGGCCGGTCGGCTTTCGCTTCGACGGCCGGCGTATGTCCGGCCTCGCGGGTGACACGCTCGCCTCGGCGCTGCTCGCCAACGGCGTGCGCGTGGTCGGGCGCAGCTTCAAATACCATCGGCCGCGCGGCATCGTGACCGCAGGACCCGAGGAGCCGTGCGCGCTCATCGACGTCATCGGGCCCGACGGGCGCGAGCCCAACCGCCTCGCCACGACGCTCGCGCTGCACCAGGACCTCGCGGCCGAAAGCCAGAAGCGCTGGCCGTCGCTCGAGTACGACGTGGGCTCGCTCAGCGACCTCTTCGCGCGCTTCCTCCCCGCGGGCTTTTACTACAAGACGTTCATGGCGCCGGGCTGGGCCTGGGAGCGGGTCTACGAGCCCCTCATCCGGCGCGCCGCGGGCTTAGGCAAGCTCGAGGCGATTGTCGGCGATCACGCAGACCCCGCCGAGACGCTGCATGAGCACGCGGATGTCCTCGTGGTCGGGGCAGGCGCCGCCGGACTCGCCGCGGCGCACCGCCTCGGCGCGAGCGGACTTCGGGTGCTGCTCGCCGAGCAAGACGTGGCCCTGGGTGGCGGCTCGCTCCTCGATGGGCGCTGGGACTCCTGGCGCGCGAAGGTGTGCGCGGCGCTGCGCGCTTTCCACCACGTACGTTGCCTCCCCCGCACCACGGTGCTCGGAGCCTACGGCCACGGGGTGTTCGGCGCGCTCGAGACACTCTCACCCGAGGAATCGGCCCGCTTCGGGGGGTTGCGCGAGCGGTTGCGCATCGTGCGCGCGCGGCGCGTGGTGTTGGCCACGGGTGCGCTCGAGCGGCTGATCGCTTTCCCCGGCAATGACACCCCGGGCGTCATGCTCGCGGGCGCCGCGCTCAAATTTCTGCGCCACTACGGCGTCGCCGTGGGTCAGCGGCCGGCGTTCTTCGTGAACAGCGACGAGGCCTACGAGACGCTGTTCGCGCTGCTCGAGGCCGGCATCGCCTGCGCCGGCGTGATCGAGGTGCGCGAGAAGTCCCTCGCAGCGGAGCGCGCTCATGCGCTCGGTGTCGAGGTGCACGCCGCTTCCCTTGTCGCCGCGGTCTCGGGCCGCCGCGGGGTTCGCGCGGTCAGAATTGCAGACCTCGGAGGACGTCACCGGCGCTGGCTGCAGGCCGATTGCCTCCTGATCTCTGGCGGCTATTCCCCGGTGACCTCGCTCGCGAGCCAGCTGGGAGCGGCTCTCAACTGGCGGGAAGCGATCGCCGCCTTCGCCCCGGATCTGGCTCCCGCGATCGGCCAGGTGGCGGGGTCCGCGCGCGGCGTCTTTGGACTTGCTGCAGCGGCCCGGGACGGCGAGCGCGCCGCGGGCGCGATCGCCGCCGAGCTCGGTCGCGCGCCGTCCGGGGCCGGGTTGGCCGCGGAGCTGCCGCCCGATACCGAGGCGACCGTGATGACCGCGCTCTGGGAGGTGCCCGCGGGCGGCAAGGCCTTCGTCGATCTGCAGAACGATGTCACGAGCGCCGACGTGCGCCTCGCCGCCCGCGAGGGCTACGAGCACGTCGAGCATATGAAGCGCTTCACAACCCATGGCATGGGGACCGATCAGGGTCGCATCGGGGCTCTCGTCGGCAGCGCCGTGCTCGCGCAGGCGCGCGGCGTGCCGCTTGCCGCGGTCGGGCTCACGAGGCCCCGACCGTTCCTCGAGCCGGTTCCCTTCGCGGCCCTGGCGGGGGCCGAGGTGCGGGAGCACTACAAGCCGAAGCGCCGCCTGCCGCTGCACGAGTGGCACGAGAGCGCGGGGGCGAGGTTCGTGCCCACCGGCCTCTGGTTGCGGCCGCTCGTGTACTCGCCGCAGCCGGGCTGGGACGCGGTGCTCGCCGAGGCGCGCGCGGTGCGCCGCTCGGTCGGGATCACCGACGTCTCGACGCTCGGCAAGATCGACGTGCAGGGGCCCGACGCCGCGCGCTTCCTCGACTTGATCTACGCCAACACGTTCTCGACGCTCAAGGTCGGGCGCGCCCGCTACGGCATCATGCTGCGCGAGGACGGGATGCTGTTCGACGACGGCACGACCTCCCGGCTGGCCGCGGAGCATTTCGTGGTGACGACCACCACCGCGAATGCGGCGGCGGTCCTCGAGCACATGGAGTTCCACCTGCAGGCGGTGTGCCCCGACCTCGACGTGCTGCTCACCGACGTCGGGGACCAGTGGGCGCAGTTCGCCGTCGCCGGTCCCCGCTCGCGCGAGGTGGTAGCGGGGGTGTGCGAAGGGGTCGATCTCTCCAACGAGTCATTTCCGTTCATGGCGGCGGGCCATGCCGTCATCGCCGGGATCCCGGGGCGGGTCTTCCGCATCTCCTTCTCGGGTGAGCTGGCCTACGAGGTCGCAGTCCCGGCGCGATCCGCGCTCGCGGCCTGGTCGGCGCTGCTCGAGGCGGGCCGGCCCTGCGACATCACGCCCTACGGCCTCGACGCGCTCAATACGCTCCGGATCGAGAAGGGGCACGTGACGAGCGCGGAGCTCAACGGCAACACGAGCGCCGATGATCTCGGCCTCGAGCGGCTGCTGAAGCCGCGCGGGGATTTCATCGGCCGCGCGCTCTCGCAGCGCCCGGGCCTCGCCGCGCCCGACCGGCTGCAGCTCGTCGGCGTGCGCCCCGTCGATCGCACGCTCCCGCTCCGCAACGGCCTGCAGCTCCTCGACCCTGAGGGACGCGCGGCGAGTCTCGGCTACGTGACCTCAGCGACCCCCTCGGTCGAGCTCGGGAGCTGGGTGGGACTTGCCCTCGTGGCCGGCGGCCGGCGGCGCATCGGACGGCGTCTCACCGCCCTCTCGCCCGTGCACGGCGAGAGCACCGAGATCGAAATCACGAGCTCCCACATGCTCGACCCGGAGAACCTGCGTGTCCGCGCGTGAGGCCCTGGGTGCGGCGAGTGAGGCCCCTGGCGTCGAGCTCGCCGCCTGCGCGGTCGAGATCGTCGAGCTCGCCGCGTTCCGTGCCCGCGCGAGCGAGCTCTCGGGCATCTCGCGCGGCCTCGGCCTTGAGTTGGCCGCGCCCGGGCGGGCGGCGGCGGGGTCCGGTCAGCTCTCAGTCTGCGTGCGGCCCGGACGCTGGCTGCTGCTCTTGCCGCCGGATTCCCCGGGCGCGCAGGCCGCGCTCTGGCAGCGGGCATGCGCCGGGGTGGCGGCCGCGCTCGATCATTCCTCGGGGCTCGTGGCGCTGCATCTCGCCGGAGCGGAGCTTCGCGAGGTCCTGAGCCGGGGCTGCCGCCTGGATCTGGACCCTGAGGTCTTCCCCCCGGGTCGCGCCGCCGCCACGCTCATGGCGCAGGTAGGAGTGATCCTCGCACGGCTGCCCGCGGGGTTCGTGCTCCTCACCCCGGCGAGCACCGCGCGTCACGTGCGCGAGTGGCTCACCGCAACCGGCCGGCCCTTCGGGCTTACGGCGGGACCGGATGTTACTGTTGCGGAGTTGTCGGTGGCCGCACCTGCCGTCGGGGGATGAGCCGAGATGAAGAGTTCCGCGAGAGCCGTGGTCATCGGCGGCGGGGTGGTCGGCGCCAGCGTGCTGTACCACCTGGCGAAGATCGGCTGGCGCGATGTGCTGCTGCTCGAGAAGAGCGAGCTCACCTCGGGCTCGACCTGGCACGCGGCCGGTGGCATGCACACCTTCAACGGTGAGGCCAACATCTCGCGGCTGCAGAAGTACACCATCGACCTCTACCGCGAGATCGAGGCGGCCTCCGGCCAGTCCTGCGGGCTGCACCCGAACGGCGGGCTGATGCTCGCGGCGACTCCCGGCGAGCTCGACAGCCTCAAGCTCATCTGCTCGCGAGCCCGCTACCTCGGCATGGAGACCGAGATGATCCCGCTCGCGGAGGCGTGCCGGCTGAATCCCCTCATCGACCCCGGTTACTTCATCGGCGCCCTGTGGCGCGCCGACGGCGGGCACTGCGACCCCTCCGGAACCACCCACGCCTATGTCAAGGCGGCACGAGTGCTCGGCGCCCAAGTCGAGCGCTTCACGCGGGTGCTCGCGCTCACGGCGCGGCGCGACGGCAGCTGGGACGTCGTGACCGACAAGGGCACGGTGCACGCCGAGCACGTGGTCAACTGCGCGGGACTCTGGGCACGCGAGGTCGGCCACATGGTCGGGATCGAACTGCCGGTGCTCGCGATGGAGCACCACTACCTCATCACCGAGGATCTCCCGGAGCTCGAGGGCCGCGATCGGGAGATCGTCAACACCACCGACTATTCGGGCGAGCTCTACGTGCGCCAGGAGCGCGGCGGGGCGTTGATCGGCACCTACGAGCCGAACGGTGTCGTCTGGTCGCCGATGGAGACCCCGGAGGAGTTTTCCATGCAGCTCCTGCCCGAGGATTTCGAGCGGCTGGCCCCGTACTTCGAGGTCGGCTTCCGGCACTTCCCGGCGCTCGGGCGCGTCGGTATCCGCAAGGCGGTGAACGGGCCCTTCACCTTCGCCCCCGACGGCAATCCGCTCATCGGGCCGGTCCGGGGCGTCAGGAATTACTGGGTCGCCTGCGCGGTCATGGCGGGCTTCAGCCAGGGTGGCGGCATCGGGCTCATGCTGTCCCGCTGGATGGCGGAGGGTGATCCAGGCCAGGACATCATCTCCATGGACGTGGCGCGATTCGGTGCCTTCGCCACCCCGAAATACACCTCCCTCAAGGTGCCCGAGAACTACTCGCGGCGCTTCCGCCTCGCTTACCCGAACGAGGAGCTGCCGGCGGCGCGCCCGGTGCGCCGCTCGCCGATCTATGAGCGCTTGAAGGCGGCCGGTGCGGTCATGGGCGCCAACTTCGCGCTCGAGCAGGCGCTCTGGTTCGCCCCGCCCGGCGTGGCGGGGGCGGAGACCCCGACCTATCGCCGCTCCGAGGCTTTCCCCATCGTGCGCGCCGAGTGTCGCGCGGTGCGCAGCGCCGTCGGTCTCTACGAGACCACCAACTACGGCAAGTACGAGGTCACGGGCCGCGGCGCGCGCGCCTGGCTCGACCGGGTGTTCGCCTCGCGGATCCCGAGGCCCGGACGCTTCGCGCTCGCGCCCATGCTGAATCCCGCGGGCCGTATCGTCGGTGACCTCTCGATCGCCTGTCTCGCCGACGATCGCTTCCTCATCGTCGGATCGGGGTTCGCCGAGGAGTTCCACCTGCGCTGGTTCTCAGCCTCCGAGCCGCCGCCCGATGTCTCCGTGCGCTCGGCGGCCTCGACCCTCTGCGGCTTCTCGATCGCGGGACCGAGGTCCCGGGAACTCCTGCAGAAGCTGGTGCGACTCGACCTCTCGGCGGGCGCCTTCAGGCTCTTCGACGTCCAGCAGACCGCCGTCGGCTTTGCGCCCGCGATCCTGACGCGCGCCGGATTCACGGGGGAGCTCGGGTACGAGGTCTGGATCACCCCCGATTACTTCGCGACGCTCTACTACGACATCCTCGCGGCGGGCCACGATCTGGGACTCACGCATTTCGGCGGCCGGGCGCTCTCGTCGCTGCGCCTCGAGAAGGCGTACGGCTCATTCAACAGGGACTTCCGGCCGGACCACACGCCGGGCGAGACGGGCCTCGACCGCTTCGTCGATTTCTCGAAATCCGAATTCACCGGCCGGGCGGCCGCGCTCGCCGAGCGCGCCCTGGGTGCGAAGCGGCGCTTCGTGGTGATGGAGGTGGCGGAGGCCGATGCGGAAGTGGTCGGCTACGAGTCGATCATGAAGGAGGGCGCCGCGGTCGGCTACGTGACCTCCGGCGCCTACGGCCATTGCGTCGACCGCAGCCTCGCCGCCGGGTACGTGCCGGCCGAGCTCGCGCGCGAAGGCGCGCGCTTCGAGATCGATATCCTCGGCGAGATGCGCACCGCGACCGTGCGGTTGCAGGCGCCGTACGATCCGCAGGGCCTGCGCCTGCGCAGCTAGAAGCGCCCGCTGTGCATCGGTGCCTGGTGGGGACATGAGCGCCGGTGAGGCCGGCTTCGACTACATCATCGAGCGCGAGCGCGGCTTGAGGCGGGACCTGAGCGCACGCCGCATGACCATGATCGCCATCGGCGGCGCGATCGGCACCGGGCTCTTTCTCGGCAGCGGCTTCGCGATCGGTCTCGCCGGTCCCGGCGTGCT
>Ga0209689_1000436_pt1 | contig 28465 bp, 26 predicted proteins | sample GraSoiAngelo_149_FD_187119 | JGI IMG/M metagenome (GOLD analysis project Ga0209689, IMG submission 187119) | Grasslands soil microbial communities from the Angelo Coastal Reserve, California, USA - 14_1009_09_30cm (SPAdes) (version 2) | ecosystem: Environmental > Terrestrial > Soil > Grasslands ... | reverse complement strand
GCGCTTTGCGCCTCGGGCAAAAGAGCAACGAGCGAGCGCAAGCGTTTCAAACATGATTCATCGGTCTTCTCGTAAAAATCGACGGTGCCGCTGATTTCCGAATGCATCTTCGCGCCGCCGAGTTCTTCTTGTTCGACCACCTGACCAATCGCGGCTTTGACCAGCGACGGACCGGCGAGATAAAGCCCGCTCCCCTCGGTCATCAAAATCTTGTCGCAGAGTACAGGCAGGTAAGCGCCGCCCGCAACGCAGTTTCCCACGATGGCGGCGAACTGCGGAATTCCGGCCGCGGAAATGACTGAGTTGTTTCGAAAGATCCGGCCGAAATCGTCCTCGTCCGGAAAAATCTCGTCCTGCATCGGCAAAAAGACGCCGGCGGAATCGACCAGATAAATAATTGGCAGCGAACATTCGAAAGCGATTCGCTGTGCGCGCAAAAGTTTTTTCACCGTCGCGGGAAAGAACGCGCCTGCCTTGACGGTCGCGTCGTTCGCGATGAGCATGCATGGAACGCCCGAGACATTTCCGATGCCGGCGATAGCTCCGGCGGCGACAATGTTCCCCCACTCTTCGTACATTTTGTAGGCCGCCCAGAGTCCGATCTCGAAAAATTGCGCGTCTTTGTCGAGAAGCTGACCGATCCGTTCCCGCGCCGGCAAGCGGCCGAGTTTGCGTTGCCGCTCAAGTCCGGCCTTCCCGCCGCCCTGGCGCAGGAGCGCCTCCTGTTTTAGAATTTCGCGGCAAAAATCCCGCACCGGCTCACCGGAAGATGTCGATGTTCGGGCCATGTGCGAACGACGCTTTAATCCGCGAAGCCGACCGAATCAAGCTGTCCCCGAGTGAACTGCACCCGACTTGAACCTAATAAATGTCTGTCTCGGTAGAATAACCCGAGTCGCCGCGAATCGAGCGCAAGCGCGCGCGACTGCCGCGTTCCGATTCCGGGCGGTTGATCCGCTCGAGTGCGATTTTGACAAGGAACGGGACCGCCGCCAAAGCGCCGACCGACATCAGCGCGATTGCAGCTGTTTGTCGGGCCGGCCGTTTAATTTTGTCGGCGACCAGCATTCCGATTCCAAGCCCAAACGCGGTGCGCGTCAGCGAGAGCAAATTATCCAGCGGAACCTGTTCGCCTGTTTTTGGAATGGATACGGAGAGGGACATCGGCTACTTATAAGTCGCGTTGGGGAAAAAGAAACCGGGAAATCTCCGTGCTGGCGTGATCTCCGCTATTAGCAGCTTCTGACATGTCAAATCCGATCTATGCCCTCATTCTCGCCGGCGGCAGCGGCGAGCGTTTCTGGCCGTTGAGCCGACGTAATCGTCCGAAGCAATTGCTGCGCCTCGTTTCCGAACGCACTTTGTTGGAGAAAACAATCGCGCGATTGGAAGGCCTGGTCCCGAGCGACCGCATTCTCATTCTCACCAACGTCGACCAGGAAAAAGCTGTTCGCGATTTACTCAAAGCTTTTCCAAAGCAAAACATCATCGCTGAACCGGCTAAGCGCGACACCGCGGCGGCGGTCGCGCTTGGGGCCGGCTGGATCGCGGGGCGCAACCATGCGGCAACGATGCTGGTGTTGCCGGCCGATCACGTCATTGTCGATCGCGCCGCCTTTCAAGACACGATGCGCACCGCCGCGGCCGCGGCTGAAGAAACCGGCGCACTGGTTATCATCGGCATCAAACCGACCTGGGCCTGCCCCGGTTTTGGTTATATTGAACAAGGCGAACAAGTGCGCTTGCATGGCGAGGGCAAAATCGCAGTGCATCGCGTCGTTCGCTTTCGCGAAAAGCCCAATGTCGATCTTGCCGAATCTTTTTTGCGAAAAGGAAATTTTCGCTGGAACGCGGGAATGTTTGTCTGGTCGGTCCCGAGCGTTTTGAGCGAATTTAACCGCCACGCGCCGGAATTGGCTGATTTCATCTCACAAGTCCGGTCTTCGAAAGATCTCGATAAGACTTTGCGCGAACGATTCGAAAAACTCCCGCGCAATTCGTTCGATTACGCGATCATGGAAAAAGCCGAACGGGTTCTGGTGGTCGAAGCCAGTTTTGATTGGGATGACGTCGGCAGTTGGTGGACAGTGGCCCGCTATTTCAAAAAGGACGAACACGGAAACGCAACGAACAGCGCGCTGACCGCGCTCGATTCCAGCGACAATATTATTTTTAACGAGGGCGAAACGACGATCGCGTTACTCGGCGTGCATAATTTGATTATTATCCGGACGGACGACGCGATTTTGATTTGCCACCGCCATCAAGCCGAGAAGATCAAAAATCTCGTCGGCAAGTTGCCGCCGGAGCTGCAGTAGTCGGCGTCAAATGAATCCAATTTTGGGGATCGATTTCGGTCGAGCGCGGATTGGGCTCGCCATTTCAGATGAACTGCGCCTGTTGGCGCACCCGCTCGAAACGATCCCTGCGAACAAAGACTCGGTGAAGCGGGTCGGAGAAATCGTTCGAGATCGGAAGATCGACAAGATCGTCGTCGGCATTCCGCGACACATGAGCGGAGAAATTGGGAGAGCCGCAAATGAAGCATTGGAATTCGCGGCCAAACTTCGCGAGCAGCTTCCGTGTGCCGTTGAAACTTGGGACGAACGACTGACAACCGTCGCCGCGAATCGTGCGCTTAGCGAGGCCGGCAAAAAAACGCGGCAGACACGCAAGTTTGTCGATCAAGTGGCGGCCCAAATGATTTTGCAGGGCTATCTCGACCGCGAACGCGGCGCGGTTTCTGCAAAAGAGATTCCGCACTGATTAAAATGTCGCAGCGGCTTAAGTTAACCGTTGCTTATGACGGTGCGGCGTTCGCCGGCTGGCAAAGTCAGGCGCATCGCAACACAGTTCAAGACACGCTCGAACAAGCGTTTCAGAAAATCAGCGGGACGCGCATCCGAGTTCACGGCGCTGGACGCACTGACGCTGGCGTCCATGCGCTCGCGCAATGTGCACATGTCGATCTTCCGGATCGGCGGCTTTCGCCCGAGCGTTGGACAAACGCGCTCAATTCAACGTTGCCACCCGCTATTCGTATTTTGCGCTGCCAGTTTACGCCGCAGAATTTTCACGCGCGATTTTCGGCGACCGGAAAACTCTATCGCTATCGTATTTGGGCTGCGCCAATTCTGCCGCCCCTCGAGTTCGGTCGTGCCTGGCACATTTCGTCACCGTTAGATGTCGATCTTCTGAAGACGGCTGGAAAGAAATTCGTCGGCACGCATGATTTCGCAGCGTTCGCGGCCAATCGCGGCAAAAAAGAACAGGACACAATGCGCACGATTTGGTCCGTTCAAATTCGGCGAAGCGGGCCGCGGATCGCAATCGAAATCGCAGGGGACGGTTTTCTTTACAAAATGGTCCGGCTCATGGTTGGGGCGATGACACAGGTCGCGCTCAACAAAATGAACGTCGACGAAATCGTCGGGTGGTTGAAGTCAGGACACGCTGATGGCTCGCGTTTCGTTGCGCCGGCGAAAGGTTTGTACTTGGTAAAAATTTGGTACTGACTCTGCTTTGGGTGTGATTGGCGTCGAGTGGCCTTGCAAAAGGTCGGGCTGGCAGGAGAGCTGCTTTATACGCATTTATGGTAGATCTGTCGGCCGACGCCACTGTACCAACCGTGCTAAAAAGCCGCCGACGGTCGATCTTCGGCCGCATCGGCGACTGGCTTTTTAGTCAGCGGCATTTTCACTTCAAGCTCCTCTCCGGAACAACCGTTGGCATCATCGTCATCATTTTTCTGGCCGGCGTTTTCCTGCTCGTGACTTTGCGCAACCATTATCAGGACACGCTCCGCACTCACACCATTGAAGTGATACGGTTGAGCAGTTTGATCGAGAACGACATCGCGAGTCTCGAAAGCGGCCACCGTGGATTTTTGTTAAACGGCAGCGAGGATTACATCGCGCCGTTCGAAAAGAAGCGCGACCTCATTAAACACCGGATCGAAGACTTGACCGCGCTGATTATCGACAGTCCGAGGCAGCGCAAACGCGTCATGAAGGTCCAAGAAGTTGTTCAGAAATGGCTCGAGACCGTAGCGACGCCGGAAATTAACGCGCGCCGATCCAAAGGCAGCGCGCCGACCGCCGCCGAAACAAGCGCCGCCGGATCGTTCGCTCTCGGAAATTCATTACTCGATCAGGCGCGTGAAGTCCTTCAGTCGTTGCAAGACGAAGAGCAAATCGTGCTCAACCAGCGCATGCACGATCAGGAGTGGGCCACACAATCCGCCCAAATTCTGGACTTCTTGCCGAAACTCGAGCGCTCAGTTGTCGAAATGGAAAAGGAGAAACGCGGCTATCTGCTCACCGGTGAAAATAGTTTTGCCGAAGCTGACAAGCGAGCAGTCGCGGATTTTTACACTTACAACGGTTATCTTTCGATTTTGGTAGCGAATTCTCCGACCCAAGCGCAGCTCCTGGCCGAAATTCGCGCGAGCGTCGAGCGATGGATCGACAAGTCGGCTGTTCCACAAATCAACGCCAAGCGCGCTGGCAAAGATGCCGAAGCACTCGCCTCGATCGGCACGGGCGAGACGATGATGACGGAAATTCGCCAGATGCTGACGAATTTCGAAAAGAACGAACTCAATCTCTACGAGCTACGGGCGAGCTCAGCCGCTCACCAGAGAATCTTGCGCACGTCCGCCCTCGCCTTTGTCGCTTTCTTTGCCGTCGGACTGTTGGTCATTTCAAATAGTTACGGTTTTGTTTTGGTGCGCCGGCAACTTGCCAAGCTCGAAGGCGCCGAGACTCACATTCGCTCCGTAATCGAGAACATTCTCGACGGCATGATCACTGTCGATGACGGCGGCGTCATCCGTTCAATGAATCCCGCGGCGAAAAAAATGTTCGGCTGTCGCGACAACGAAATGATCGGGCACAACTTTACCCGTCTGGTGCCGAAGCGTTACGAGAGCGAGCACGACGCGAAGCCTGTCATTTGTAACTGGACCGAGATCATGCGACCCACCAGCGGTCGCACATTGGCGCTTGGGCGAACGCGCAAGCACGTCACCTTCCCGGTCGAAATGTCGTTGAGCGAAATGATCATCGACCAGCAGCGGCTCTACGTCGCGATGGTGCGCGATGTGACTGAGCGGAAACGTTTTGAGCGACAGATAGCGGCCGAAAAAGAAAGTCTCGCCGTCACGCTGCGCGCCATCGGTGACGGCGTTATCACCGCCGATGTAAACGGCAAGGTGATTATGTTGAACAGCGAAGCCGAGAAATTGACTGGATGGAGTTCTAAAGAAGCGATCGGCAAGCCACTCAAATCGGTCTTCGACGTGACTGTCGATCTTGCCACGCAGGCCAAAGCGCAGAAAAGCGGTTATCGGAGCGAAGCGCAATCGATCCTGCTTAACCTTCCGGAAAACGTGACCCTGACTTCGCGCGACGGCAATGAGCGCATCATCGAACAGGTCGCGTCGCCCATTCGCGACAACAAGAATGAGGTCGCGGGCGTCGTTCTTGTTTTCCGTGACATTACCGAACGGCAACGTAACGAAGCCGAACGCCGCAAGGCGGAGACACTCGAGCAACTCGGACTTCTCGCTGGCGGCATCGCGCACGATTTCAATAACCTCCTCACCGCGATTATCGGAAATATTTCCCTCGCCTCATTACTTCTCCCGCCGGACGACGAAATGGCAGAGCGTTTGGATGACGCCAAAAATGCGTCGTTGCGGGCGCGCGATCTCGCGCAGCAGCTTCTCACTTTCGCCCGCGGCGGCGCGCCGATCAAAAAGACCGCGTCGATCGGAAAGTTAATTCAAGACACGGTCAGCTTTTCGCTTCGCGGTAGTCACAATCGCAGCGAATTCGAGTTTGGTGGCGATCTCTCACCGGCTGAAATCGACGCTGGCCAGATCAGTCAGGTCATCGCGAACCTCGTCGTCAACGCAGACCAGGCGATGCCGAATGGCGGAACCCTCCACGTCAGTTGCGAAAACTTCAGTTACTCGGCCGACACTACTCCTGCCGTTCCCGATCTCGCGCCTGGAGATTACGTTCGGGTCCGCATTCGCGACGAAGGCGTCGGCATACCTGAAAAATACATGAAGCGGATTTTCGACCCCTACTTCACCACTAAACCGAAGGGCAGCGGCCTTGGCCTGGCCACCGCCTACTCCATTATCAAGAATCACAACGGCTTGATGATGGTGGAATCTGAAGTTCACGTGGGGACGACGTTCACTATTTATCTTCCGGCGGCCTTGCATCAGGACTCGCCTGCTGAAGCGCCGCGAACCTTCACGCCGGCGTTACCCGGAACCGGTCGTGTGCTCGTCGTCGACGATGAAGACGCCATCCGTGATTTAGTCGAATTCACTCTGACGCGACTCGGTTACAAAGTTTCGCAAGCCGCCACTGCGCTCGAAGGCGTAAATATTTATCGCGAAAAATTCGAAGCTGGGGAAAGATTCGACGCCGTCATTCTCGATCTTACGCTTCCAGGCGGCATGGGCGGAAAAGAAGCACTCAAAAAATTAATCGAAATCGATCCGACCGTGAACGCGATTGTATCGAGCGGTTACGCCACCGACGCCACCATGAGCCGCTATCAGGATTTCGGCTTCCACGGCGTCATCGCCAAACCGTACGAAGCGGCCGAGCTCGGCAAAATTATCTACGACGTGATCGAATCGAGTCACGTCAACATCGTTGATTATCCAACCGAAGCCGCCGGTTAACTCGTATTACCACTCGTTAGACTTGACGGCTTTAAGCCGTCAAGTTTTTGCCACCGGTTCCAGTCGATCCAGTCTGGATTCAATCCGCCGGTAGGGGCAGCTCTTTCACAAAACGGAAGCCGTTGCGTCTATAACCGACGTTTTCGTAAAACTCGTGCGCGTCCTTGCGCTCAAACCGCGTGTTCACTGCAACCCGCCGAATATTTTTCTGCGCGAGATCTTTTTCGGCGGCAGCAATCAGCGCGTGACCAATACCGCGCCCGCGCATTTTTTCTGACACGACCAGCGCCAGAATTCTGCCTGATGGACTGTTATGTTCGTAGCTATAACACGTGAACGTTCCGACCATTCCACAAACTTTGCCTTTACTCACGGCCACAAACGTTGCGTAGTGCTTGTCGGCGCGAATTGCTTCCATTCGCATTTGCATCTCGGCCGCGCGCGTTTCGTAGCCGAGCTGTGTCATTAAATCAGCCAACGCCTCGAAGTCGGCAGCTTCCGCCACGCGAATCATAACATCGATATCTTTCGCGTCAGGCATTGCCTTGTTCTGCTTTTAGTCGCGGCAATAATCCTTCCAGGATCGTCGCGACCGATTCATTTACCGTCTGCCGGTCAGTGTGAACGACGATCTCTGCGTCTTCCGGCGGCTCGTAAGGCGCGTCGATTCCGGTGAATTCCCGGATCTCGCCGGCGCGCGCTTTCTTGTAGAGATTTTTCGGATCGCGCGCTTCGCAAACTTCTAGCGGCGCATCGACAAAGACTTCGACAAACTCGGCGTTGCCCTCGAGCGCGATCTCGCGTGCGCGTCCTCGATCCATTCGATACGGTGAAATGAATGCAGTAATTGCGACCACACCGGAATCCGCCATCAGTTTTGCGACTTCGCTCACACGGCGAATATTTTCGACGCGGTCTTCAGGCGAGAATCCGAGGTTCGAATTCAAACCGTGGCGAATGTTGTCTCCGTCCAGCACGTAAGTTTGCATACCGCGCGCGAAAAGTTCTCGCTCAAGTGCCTGGGCGATTGTCGATTTCCCCGCGCCCGACAATCCAGTGAACCAAACGACCGCGCCGCGATGGCCCGTTCGCGCCGCTCGCGCTCGTGCTGTGATCTTTCCTTCGACCCAAAAAATATTTTTGCTCTTCGCAACCGTGCGATCGGTATAGACGCCGCCAAAAATTGTCCCGCCTCCGCAAATTTGTCCGTCATCAACAATCACAAAGCGACCGAGGGTGGGGATCCGATCGTGATTGTCGATCACCAACGGGCTGCGCGTTTGAATGGTGAGCCGGCCGACTTCATTGCGTTCCAATTGTTCACGTTTGTCTTTCGTTGCCTGGAGCGTCGACGAATCCATCACCTCGTTGATCGACACGATTTCGCATTTCACTTCCTGAGTCGCCAGACGCAGATCGTAGAGATGACCAACTCGCATCGGTTCGCGCACGATCCAAAACACATCCGCGTGAAGTCGATTGGCTTCGATGGGCGTTTCTGTTTGATGCGACGCCACGTACCCGCGTTCGACGAAAATTTGCTCGCTCAGCGTCATCCCGATTGAATCGCCGGCAATCGCTTCGCTCTCGCCATTTCCACCCCATTCTTCGATCGATTGAACCTTCGAAGTCTTATTCGCCGGCGAAAAAACCAATTCGTCCCCCACCTTGAGCTTTCCAGTCTCGATCCGACCGGCAATGATGCGTCGATCATCGAATCGGTAAACGTCCTGAACGCAAAACCGCAGTGGAAGATCGACATCGGCGCTTTGCGGCTCCAACAGATCGAGCGCTTCGAGCACGCTTGAACCGCGGTGCCATTTCATTTTCTTACTCGCGCTCGCGACATTGTCCGCATTCTTTGCTGACGCCGGAACGAAGATGCGCGCTTCAAGTCCGAGCTCGCCAAGAAATTTTCGATATTCCTTTTCGATCTCGCCAAATTTTTTTTCCGAGAAATCCACCAGATCCATTTTGTTGACCACGACAATTAATTGTTTGATGCCGAGCATGCTCAGCAGATAGGCGTGACGCCGGCTTTGTTCGCGCACGCCCTCGTTCGCCGCGATCACGAGAACCGCCGCATCAGCGCGCGACGCGCCGGTTATCATGTTCTTTAGAAACTCTTTGTGGCCCGGCGCATCGATGATGATGTATTTGCGCCGCTTGGTTTTGAATCGGATCTCGGTCGTATCGATCGTGACGTTCTGCTTCTGTTCCTCCAGCAACGCATCGAGCACGAACGCGAACTCGAATTCCATTCCTTCCGCCGCGCACGCCTTCTTCACCATCTCGATCTTGCCTTCCGGCAACGAATCGGTGTCGTGCAAGATCCGGCCGATCAGCGTCGACTTCCCGTGATCGACATGCCCAACAAAGACGACGCGAAGTGGCGGCGATTCTTTCGTCATAAGAACCCCTTGGCTCTGAGCTTCTGCATCGCGTTGCGCTCGTAGTGGTCTTGGGCGCGGCCGGCGCGCTCGCCGACCTTCGTCGCCTCAAGTTCGGCAATAATCTCGTCGATGTTCGAGGCGTTGCTTTCAATCGGGTGCGTGATCGGGCTGCAACCTAACGAGCGAAATCGTTTCCCGTTGCGCGCAAAATACATCTGCGGGATCGGAATATTTTCCCGCTGGATGTAGCGCCAGACATCGACCTCGGTCCAATCAAGCAACGGTTGCACACGAACGTGCTCGCCTTTCGCCGAGTTGGTTACGAATTGTCCCCAGAATTCCGGCGGTTGATCTTTGTAATCCCATTCAAACTGGGCGTTGCGCGGCGAAAAATATCGCTCCTTGGCGCGAGTTGGATCTTCGTCGCGCCGGATGCCAGTGATGAGCGCGTCCCATTTGTATTCGGCCAGCACTTGCTGGAGCGCGACCGTTTTCAATTCGTGCGTCACCGTGACCGGGTCATGCGTCTCGTAACCGATGCCACGCTCGCGCGCTTCGGTGTTGATCTTCACGATTAGATTCAAATTGTGATGCTTCTTCGCCCATTCCCGGAACTCGAGCATCTCGGGAAATTCGTAGGTGGTGTCGATGTGGAGGACCGGGAACGGCACCCGGCCGAAAAACGCTTTCCGCGCCAGCCAGACGAGCACGTTCGAATCTTTTCCCATCGACCAGGGCATGGCGATGTTCTTGAACGCGTGATACGCCTCGCGAAAAATAAAAATGCTCTGGTTCTCGAGTTCGTCGAGATGACTGCGCTGATTTCGTTGCATGTCGATCTTGGCTGGCGGGATGTATCTTCTACTTGCCTCGGATTGGCGCAACTTTAGTGTTGCCGCATGGCGGAACAACACGCGAGCGCGTACGACTCGAAAATCGAAGGTAACGTGATCTTTACCCGGCTCGATGCCGCCTTCAATTGGGTCCGCAAAAATTCGCTCTGGCCGATGCCGATGGGACTGGCGTGTTGTGCGATTGAGTTAATGGCGACGGCCGCGTCCCGGTTCGATATCGCGCGGTTCGGCGCCGAAGTGATGCGTTTTTCGCCGCGGCAATGCGACGTGATGATCGTGGCCGGCACCGTGACTTACAAAATGGCGCTGGCGGTGAAACGGATTTACGAACAGATGCCGGAACCAAAATGGGTCATCGCGATGGGCGCGTGCGCTTCTACCGGCGGGATGTATCGATCCTACGCGGTCTTGCAGGGAATCGATCAACTCATTCCGGTCGATGTTTATATCTCCGGTTGCCCCCCGCGACCGGAAGCGTTGCTCGCCGGTCTGATGAAATTACAGGAAAAGATCTCCGGCGAGAAATCTTTCGCCGCGCAAAAGCCTGAGCTCACCAAGAAACTCACCGACGTTTTAGCATGAAGGCTCTGTCATTCCGAGCGGAGCGAGGAATCTCACAGTCGAAGCGCGCGTCACGCTTGGTGCATTGTGTGATCCACGAACTTGTGGAAGATCCCTCACGTTCGTTCGGGATGGCAAGGCGCCATCTTGTTTTTCATCCCTCATCCTTCATCCTTGATCCTTTCTTTAAATGACCGGCCAGGAATTGCTCGATTCGTTAGGCAAGCTGTTCGGGCAAAAGCTTCAGAACAAAACCGAGTTTCGCGGCGAGACGACTTACAGCATCCGGCCAGCCGATCTGCGCGAAGTCGCAAAATTCTGCCGCCACGATCTGTCGTTCAATTACTTGATCGACATTACCAGCATCGACAATTTCGGCGAAGACCCGCGCTTCGAAATTGTTTACGAGCTTTATTCGCTGACGCTGGCCGTTCGTCTCAGATTGAAATTGAAACTTTCGGAAGACGAAGCGGTCGATACCATTTCCGATATCTGGCCGACCGCGAATTGGCACGAGCGCGAGATTTACGACATGATGGGAATCAAGTTCAAAGGCCACCCCGACCTGCGCCGCATCCTTATGTGGGACGGTTATCCGTTCTTTCCGTTGCGAAAGGATTTTCCACTCGAAGGTCTTCCCAGCGAAATGCCCGATGTCGCTTTCACGAAGGCCGCGTCGCTCGAAGGCGGCCCCTTCGTCACCCGACCCAGCACCGCTACCGCCAAAGACCGCGAACCGCGCGCCAGACCGCCGGAGTTGTAAAGCTTCTTAGGTGGATCGAGCAGTCCCTTGCTCGATGTTAATTTGGGCGGCGAAGCCGCATTTGCCAGCATCGCCCGACGGAGCGGACGATCCACCAGAAATCCATTACGCAGCTGAAACGGGCGGAGCGGAGGCAGGCTTGCGGAGCGAAGCCATAACATCCGGTCGTAATTTTTGGTCTTCTACTGGCGTGAACTTCAATTCATGTTTCGGGTACGCGATCCGCGTGTGCAGCATCGTCATGAGCGTGAATCGAAATCTTTCCGCGATGATCCTGATTTCTCCGAGCGTAAGATCGCATTCATCGAGTTGTCCGTCGGCGATCCGCTCTTCAATTAACTCGTTGATCAATTGCTCGATTTTTTGCGGCGTCGGTTTTTCCAAACTGCGCGACGCGCTTTCAACGATGTCGGCCAGACTCACAATCGCGCTCTCTTTGGTCTGCGGTTTCGGCCCGCTGTAACGAAAACTTTCCTCTTGCACTTCGGGAATGTCTTCCTTGCGAATGTTCATGATCTTCCCGCCTGCGCGCGCGTCTTCCTGCTGCTGAAGCGCGCGTTGATAAAAATAATAAACGAGCGACGTGCCATGATGTTGCTGGATGACGTCGATGATCTGCTTATTGAGCCCGTGCGTGAGCGCGAGATCGACGCCTTCTTTCACGTGCGCGATGATGATAAGCGCGCTCATGGTTGGAGCGAGATCGTCGTGGGGGTTGCGCTCGAAGCTCATGTTCTCGGTGAAATACTGAGGCTTCACCAATTTGCCGACGTCATGAAAGTAGGAACAGACGCGGCAGAGCGTTGCGTTGGCTCCGATCTTCTCCGCCGCGGCCTCCGCCAGGTTCGCCACGACGAGACTGTGGTGATACGTGCCGGGCGCTTCGATTGTCATCCGGCGCAGCAGCGGATGGTTCAGGTCCGACAGTTCGAGCCAAGAAACGTCGGTCGTGATTTGAAAGAGATGTTCGAGCATCGGCAACGCGCCGCCGACAATCATGGCAGTGATAATTCCGTTGCCGAGCGCGAGCGCGCTTTGCAGTCCGATCATGCCCCAATCATTGTCCATCGGCGGGAATAAATTGATCGCGATCATTCCGAAACTAAGTGAGGAGAGCCAAATCGCGACGCCGACGCCGACGCCCGCGCGGATCAACCGGCTGCGCCGACGAACCTGAAGCGTCAGATAGACAGCGGTGAATCCGCTGATCAAACTGATGACCAGAAGCGGCGCGTCGATCTTGCCGAACAACACGCTGCTCCAAAGACTGACGAAGACGGCGGCGAAAAGTCCGTGATTACGGCCGAGCAAAACGCTCAGCACCAATGGCGCGAACGCATACGGCGCAAGCAGCCAGCCCATTTCCGGCGTGAGAAATTTGAACGCGTGTTCGCTCGACAATACGAGAATGAGCTTCGTCGCCGCGAGCTGGACAAAGATCGTTCCGAAAACGAGAAAAACGCGCGAGTTTTGGGAAAAGGTTCGCGGTTGATTGATCCACAACTGCACGATCGCGGTCGCGAAAAAGAGGAGCGCAATCACGAAATTTTTGGTGGGCTCCGGCTGTTGTCCGCTGAAAATCAGAAACGCAAGGCCAGCGATGAACGCAGCCAGGACAATGACTTTGACATAACCCGCAGCTTCAAGACTACGGAGTAATTCGTTACGGGTTCGGCGGCGCCTCGTTTTTCTCGAAGCGAGTCCGCGCCGGAGAAGGCGTCTGCGTCTTAAGAAATCGAACATTGTCGATCTTTCATTTGCGCGCCGACGGCGCGGGGGAGCGGTGCTGTTGGTAAGCGGTTATGATAGAACGAACCAGCTCATGGCGTACCACGTCGCGCTCGTGGAGATAGACAATCGAGATCCCCGGAATGTTCTTCAGCGCCTGCAACGCCTCGACCACGCCGGAGCGTTTGTTGGTGGGCAAGTCAATCTGCGTCACGTCGCCAGTGATGACGCATTTGGAATGAGGACCGATGCGCGTGAGCAACATGAACATTTGCTCGGTCGTTGTGTTCTGGGCTTCATCGAGAATCACGAACGCGTTGTTCAAGGTGCGGCCGCGCATGTAAGCGAGCGGCGCAACTTCAATCGTTTGCCGCGCAATCGACCGCTCGATCTCTTCCGGCTCGAGCATATCGCGCAGTGCGTCATAAAGCGGGCGCAGATACGGTGCGATCTTTTGCTCGAGCTCGCCCGGCAAAAATCCAAGCGCTTCGCCCGCTTCCACCGCGGGTCGGGTTAAAATAATTCGGCTTACCTGATCTTTTTTTAGCGCGGAAACGGCCATCGCGACGGCAAGGTAAGTTTTTCCAGTGCCGGCCGGGCCGATCCCGAAAACGATGTCGTGTTTGTGGATCGCTTCGACGTAGTTCCGTTGTCCCGCCGAGCGCGCGACAATTGGCGGTTTCCGCGACGACGTCGTGATTTTCATAGAGACCGCGTCGGTAAGATTATCGTTGCGCGATTCGCTGACTGAGTTGAGCGCGTATTGAAATTCGTGCTTCTGGATTGGCACGCCTTTTTTTTGCGCTTCCTCGAGTTGATTGAACACGCGCTGGGCTTTGTCGATTTTTTCCGGCTCACCTTCGAGTTTCACCCAGCCTTCGCGGGTCGTGACCTTGACACCGAGCGAATCCTCCATGGTTTTCAAGAGCTTGAGATCGTTCGCGTAAAGCGATTGCAATTGGCGCGCGTTATCGAAATGCAGAGTCCGAGTTTCGCTCATCAAAGATCAACAACTTCTAAGATCGACAAGTCCGAGCCGGACTGGCACATCCGATCAGCGGAAGCCATAAACCAGCGCCCAATGCGTCCGTTCCTCGGGCGATTCCTCGACCGCGACAATAACGAAATAACTGCCGGTGGATTTCGGGATCACGTGCGCTGCCGCGAAGTGACCTTTTTCCCAACTGTCCGGCTGCTCGGCCAGTTTTCCTTCGGAATCATAGATGTGAACCGAAACCTTGGCGCGTTCAACTTCGGTTCCCAACCAAAACCAATATTCGTTACCTTTGAATAATTGTTGTCGCACCGCCTTTTTTTCGCCTGAACCGAGATCCCCGCCCCAGTAATCTTCGCGCACTTGAAAACCTTCCTTGACGTAGGGTTCGGCTGCCTGGAGCGCGAACGATTGCGCGTCATCTACCGTCCCGGCCGCGCCGCGCGAAAGTGCAAAACAGACGACAAGCAACAGACTCACCCGTAAGCTGATTTTTGTGAAGCCGTTCATTGGAGCGTCCTCAATCCCGCGTCACGATCCCGCTATCCAGCCGATTTGTGATCTCGTTGATCTTCCGGACAGAGTCCGGTGAAATGTGCGACGAACCGACATCAACCAGCGGCCTCACTTCGTCGAGCGCACTCTGAATTTCGCGGATGATCGGAAGATTGAATTCCGGCATGGCCTGAAGTTGTGCTTGAAAATGAACAAGCAGATCGGGTTGATGAAGCAACTCGGCCCCATCCGGCGAAAAATGTTTTGTCACGACCGAGGTCAACACCTGGGTGCCGCGCAACCAGCCGCCCAGACTGACCAGCTGCGATAATTTTTCGTCGTGCACTTCGTTCATCGCCGCTTGCACGCTGCTCTGGGTGCGATCGAGTTCCTGGCGGACATTTTCCCATTTGCGCTTATCGGCCGCGTCCGTGATCGCCTTTGCATGCGGCGTAATTGAATTACCGACGCCGATGCCCTTGGACAAATTCAAAACCCGCTGGCCGATCTCCTTCACGGCCGGGGCGTCCTCGGCTTGCACCGCGATGAAACCGTCGGCAATAACAGTGCCGAGAAGCAGGGCAATGCGCGGTCGCTCCGTGAAATTACTGCTTTTCTCGGTGCGAACATATTCGCGCCAGTTGACCGAACCGAGCTTGTTTAGTGCGCCAAAGATTTCGTTGGGTAACGGCACAACGACATTTTCGACTCTTTTCGACATCTGTTTGACGTCGATCCGTTGCGGCGCCTGCGCGGCGTGAGCGTAGAGCGTCGCCCCGATCAGGGCGATCGCGCTAAATTTTAAACTTCTAGAAAAGGCTGTCATTGGGAGCTTCGACTGTTGATTTCGGCTTCGTATTCAGGGATTAATGAAGTCATTGTAAGCAGAACCTTGGTTCCACACAAATCTCTGCGCCTAACAAATTTGAGTTTCCTACACCAGATTATTCTTTCCGCTGACCCTCGCACTTCGTCCTCCACATGGACTTAAAAAGGCTCCGACAAATTCTCGACCGCGCCGCGGGCAAGCGCATCGTCGTCATTGGCGACCTGATGCTCGATGAGTTTGTCTGGGGCAAGGTTGGCCGCATTTCACCGGAGGCACCCGTGCCGGTGGTCGAGGTAACCGGTGAAAGTTTCTTTCCCGGTGGCGCCGCTAATGTCGCTCGCAACCTCCGCGAATTTTTGGATCACGTCTCCGTGATCGGATTAATGGGAAAAGATCGCAACGGCCAACGGCTCCGACAACTGTTAGCCGAGCATAAGATCGACATGTCAGACTCGATCGAGGACGAAAAGTTCCCCACAATCGTTAAAACGCGGATCATTGCCCGCCATCAACAGGTGGTGCGGGTCGACCGCGAAAAAATCGCCCAGCCTACAACGGCGCAAGTCGGAAAAGTCGTGGCCGCACTCCGAAAAAGATTGCCCAACCTTGACGCGATTATCTTCGAGGATTACGGCAAAGGCTTTGTCACGCGCGAGCTGGTCGCGCAAATCGCGCATGAAGCACGCGCGGCCAAAAAAATTGTCACGGCCGACCCAAATCCGCACAATTTGATCGACTGGAGTGGAATGACAGCGGTCAAACCGAACCGAACAGAAGCATTTCTTGCCGCCGGAATTCCAAACCGCGATTCCGAATTATCGCCGAACAAAGATGTCGATCTTGTCCGAGCCGGAAAAGACCTGCTCCGGAAATGGGCGGCGCAATATCTTCTGATCACGCTCGGGGAAGACGGAGTGATGTTTTTCGAAAAAGGCAAACGACCACACCACATCCCGACCAAGGCGCGGGATGTTTTCGATGTATCCGGCGCCGGCGACACCGCAATCGCGATGTTTACCCTGGCGTTGGTATGCAACGCCACCCCGCTCGAAGCCGCGCAAATCGCCAATCACGCCAGCGCCGTGGTTGTCGGTAAACTGGGCACGGCGACCGTCACGCGTGACCAATTGGTCTCGAGTTTTGAACATGATTTCGACTAGTGCGAACTCACGCGCCGTGTTCATTGATCGCGATGGCACCATCATGCACGACGCCGACTATTGCTCGGATCCGAAGCAAGTTCAGATTTTCGAAGGCACCGGCGCGGCAGTGAGCCGACTCAAAAAAGCTGGATACAAAATCATCGTCATCACCAATCAAAGCGGCATCGGGCGCGGCTTTTTCACAGAAAAACAATATCGCGCGGTGGAGGCCGAAGTTTCACGCCAGCTCGGAGACAACTTAATCAACGCGACTTATTTTTGCCCTGACCCGCCGGGACAACCTTCAAAATGCCGCAAACCAGCGCCTGGAATGGTTCTCGAAGCCGCCCGCGACCATGATGTCGATCTTTCGCGTTCGTTTCTGATCGGCGATAAGGAAATAGACGTCGAATGTGCTCATAACGCCGGCGTCCGTGCGATTCGCGTTCGGACCGGATTCGACAAAATGACGGACGGCAGCTGCGCCGACTGGGTTGCTGAGGATTTGCGGGCAGCGACCGAAATCATTATCAAAGGGATAAATGAATAGGGCCGCAGGAATCATTCCGGCGCGCTGGGCTTCCACGCGTTTCCCGGGTAAACCGCTGCATCTCATTGCAAACAAACCGCTTCTTCGACACGTCTGGGAGCGTTGCCAGCGGGCGAAAAAATTGGATACAGTCATTATCGCCACAGACGACATGCGGATCGCTCGGGCGGCTTTTGATTGGGGTGCGGAGGTGGCGATGACCTCGCCGCTTCACCAAAGCGGAACTGACCGGATCGCCGAGGTCGCCCGAAAAACGAAGGGGTTTGATTTCATCATTAATATTCAGGGGGATGAGCCGCTCCTCGATCCGGCGTTGATCGATCGAATCGTTAAAGAACTCCGTTCGAATCGCAAGATCGACATCGTTACGGCAGCGCATCCGTTTGAGAACGCTGCCGAAGCTTCATCGCCGCATCAGGTCAAGGTCATTGTCGATCTGGATGGCAACGCGCTTTACTTTTCGCGTTACGCGATCCCCTTCCCTCGCAATCGCTCAGCCCCTATAAAATATTTGCGGCATCCGGGAATTTACGGATTTCGCCGCAAGGCGCTGTTGGATTTCGTGAAGTGGAAACCGACGCCGTTGGAGCGCGCAGAATCGCTCGAACAATTGCGCGCTCTTGAAAATGGTGTAAAGGTTCATGTGCTCGTCACGAAACATGGATCGCCTGGCGTAGACACGCCGGCTGACGCAAAAGCGCTGGAGCAAAAACTGGCTCGCGCGAAACGAGGAGTGTCTCGATGAAATACATTTTCGTGACCGGCGGCGTGGTCAGCTCGTTAGGCAAAGGTCTGGCGGCTGCTTCGCTCGGAACTCTTCTGGAAGCGCGCGGGCTGCGCGTTGTTCTGCAAAAGTTCGATCCCTACCTCAATGTCGACCCTGGGACGATGAATCCGTTCCAGCACGGGGAAGTTTACGTCCTGAACGATGGCGCTGAGACCGATCTCGATCTCGGACATTACGAACGCTTCACGAATTGCGTTCTCTCGCGTCACAATAATCTTACCAGCGGCCAGGTCTACGAGAGCGTCATCTTGAAAGAACGGCGCGGCGACTACTTAGGCAAGACGGTCCAGGTGATTCCACACGTGACGGATGAGATCAAAGATCGAATCCGCGAAATTTCCGACGAAACGAAATACGATGTCGTAATTACTGAGATCGGCGGCACCACCGGCGACATCGAAGGCCTGCCATTTCTCGAAGCGATCCGGCAATTCATTCTCGAAGTCGGCGCTGCGAACGTCGTGACCATGCACGTCACGCTCGTGCCTTACATCAAGGCGGCGGCCGAACTAAAAACTAAACCGACGCAGCAAAGCGTCGCCAAACTGCGCGAGATCGGTTTGCAACCACAGGTGTTGATTTGCCGGAGTGAGAAATCAATCGACCGCGAACTGCGACAGAAATTGTCGATGTTCTGCAGCGTGTCGGAGAAAGCGGTGATCGAAGCGCGCGATGTTGAGCACACGGTTTACGAGGTGCCGCTGATGCTGCACGCCGAAGGGTTGGACAAACTCGTTTGCGATCTGCTGGACCTCAAGACGCCCGAACCGGATCTCGCTGGCTGGAAAAAATTTGTCGATTGTGTAATCAGCCCGCAAGAGCGAGTGAAAATCGCGGTCGTCGGCAAATACATTCATTTACAGGACGCTTACAAAAGCATTTATGAATCGCTCACTCATGCCGCGGCGAGCCAGGATTGCGGGATCGATTTGAAACTGGTTGATGCGGAATCGCTCCAGGATCGCGTCGGCGCACAGTTGAAAGATGTCGCCGGTGTTTTGATTCCCGGCGGATTTGGTGAGCGCGGCGTGGAAGGGAAAATTAAAGCGGCGCGTTACGCGCGCGAGCATGGGATCCCCTATCTCGGGCTTTGTCTCGGCATGCAGGTCGCGACGATCGAATTTGCTCGAGACGTTTGCGGGATTCAAAAAGCGAACAGCACCGAGTTTGATCCCGACACGCCCGACCCGGTGATTTCGCTGCTTGAGGAGCAACGGGAAAAAATCCACAGCAAAGGGGCGAGCATGCGGCTGGGAACTTGGCCGACCAAGATCGCGAAGGGAACACTCGCCGAAAAAATTTACGGCCAGTCAGAAGTGATGGAGCGACACCGGCACCGTTACGAGTTCAACATGAAATATCGCGACCGGATGAACGAGAAAGGTTTCGTGATTTCAGGCACTTCACCGGATGGGACACTGGCCGAACTGATTGAGCTCCGCGATCATCCCTACTTCATCGGCTGCCAGTATCACCCGGAATTTCAGAGCAAGCCGAACAAGCCGCATCCACTCTTCAAGGGTTTCATCCAAGCCTGTCTCGCGTTCGACCCTAACCGTGAGACGCGCGCTGCAACCGATCCAAAATCGCAGCGCCGAGTCCCTCGCCAGGAACTCGTTCTGCAACGATAAGATCGACATCGAGCGCGTCGAGCTCGCGCAAGTAGCGAAACAGATTGGCGGCGGCTTCGCGAAGATCTTGTTGTCGACTCAAGTTTCGAATCGCGACGAAGCGTTCGTCGTTTTTAATCGGAGTCCACGCGAGCAGCGCGTAGCGTTCATTTGTCATCGGCGTAAACGATTTCAAGTTATCAACAATGCGCAACGGCGTTTTCGGCGCGTAGTGTGACGGCAATTGTCCAGGCACGGAAATTTTCTCGCGCTCTGTCGCGATGCCGACTTCACCGAACTTGGACAATTGCTCGGAAGTGATCGGCCCGCGGCGCAAGATGTCGATCTTGCCGTCGTGAACGGCGACGATTGTGGATTCAATTCCGTGCGTGGTCGGGCCAGCATCGATGATGAGCGGAATGTGTCCATTAAGTTCATCGAGAACGTGCTTGGCGGTCGTTGGACTGATTCGGCCGAAGCGATTTGCGCTCGGCGCTGAGAGCGGTTTCCCGAACGCGCTAACGATTTCAGAAAAAATCGGATGAGCGCTGATTCGAACTGCGACTGTCTCCAAACCCGCCGTCACGATTTCTGGAATAATATCGCGTTTTGGCAAAACCATCGTGAACGGTCCCGGCCAAAACTTTTCCGCCAGACTTGAAACCAGTCGCCTATCTTGCTCCAGAGGATCCGCAACTTTTTCCAGCCAACCGGGATCTGGAAGATGAATGATGAGCGGGTCGAAACGAGGGCGCCCTTTTGCTTCGAAAATTTTTGCGACTGCAATTGGATTGAGCGCGTCGGCCGCGAGTCCGTAAACTGTTTCGGTCGGCAACGCGACCGCTTCGCCTTGGCGCAGCAATTCAACCGCCGAGTTACGGTCGGTTGAAACTTGCGTCTTCACTTCGGCAGTTTCGCGGCGAGAACGCTCTCGGATTGCTTCTTACGGAACGCTTCCAACTTTCGCCAAAGTTTTTTGTCCGCGGTCGCGAGGATGGCCGCGGCAAGAAGAGCTGCGTTCTTCGCGCCCGAATCGCCGATAGCGAGCGTGCCAACTGGAATGCCGCCGGGCATCTGCGCGGTGGACAAAAGCGAGTCAAGACCACGCAATGCTTTCGATTCAATCGGCACGCCGAGGACCGGCAAACAGGTATGACCAGCAATGACACCGGCCAAATGCGCAGCGCCGCCGGCGCCGGCAATGATCACCCGAAATCCACGGTCGGCGGCGTTGCGTGCGAATTCTGCGGTCGCATCGGGCGTCCGATGGGCGGAGAGCACGCGCGATTCGTTTGGCACACCGAGATGGTCAAGCGTTTCGACGGCGTGGCGCATCGTCTCCCAATCCGATTTGCTCCCCATCACGACGGCGACCAAAGATTTCGGCTGCGGCATACGGGAGTTTGGTCGGGCATTACTTCCTCGCAACTTCTTTTCAAGTCATCGCTTCGACGGCATATTGGCACGTGAACGCGGCCAAATCGATCGTGCTCATTGGAATGATGGGCGCTGGAAAATCTTCGGTTGGCCGTTGTCTGCAACGACGAACCGGGCTCGCCCGTTTGGACATCGACGAAATAGTGGCGGTCGAATTTGGAATGCCGATCGCGCAGATTTTTCAAAACCACGGTGAAGAGAGATTCCGCGGCGCGGAAACGAAAGTGCTTCGCAAATTATCTCCCGATAGACCGGCAATTATCGTGACGGGCGGCGGAACTGTATTGCGTCCCCGGAATGTCGATCTTCTAAAAGGCCTTGGCACTGTCGTCTGGCTCGCTGCCGATGAGGCAACGCTTTTCGAGCGCGCTTCGCGACGGAACGATCGGCCTCTGCTCCAAAAAGGGAATCCGCGCGCAGTCTTTTCAAAATTATTCAGAGAGCGGGAATTGACTTACGCCGCGGCATCGGATTTACGCGTCGATACTTCCAGAAAGACTCATGACGAAGTGGCCGAAGCAATTTTGAACAAGCTGGAGGAATTCACCGCGCTCCAACAATGACCGCAACTGCTGAGGTGGACAACAAGGCATCGTTGGCCCCGGGGACCGAGGTCAAAACGCATCTTGTCGATTTTGCGCGAGAGCTCGGTTTTGATTCCTGTCGCGTCGCCGCATGTTCGCCTCCAGCGCATACACGCGAGTTTGGTGATTGGTTAAAGGAAGGCGCGCACGGCGAGATGGAATACATGGCGCGCGGCGAAGAGAAGCGCCGCGATCCACAAAGGATCCTTTCGGGCGCAAAGTCGGTAGTCGTTTTGGCGTTGAATTATTTTCAGGGCGAAAGACCTGCCGCCGAGACGGCGGCAGTTACAACGTCAGGGAGAATCGCGCGCTACGCGTGGGGCGATGACTACCACGATGTGATCGCAGCGAAGCTGGACAAGATCGACATCTTCCTTCGCGAATTCGGTGGCCAGCAAAAATGTTACGTCGATACCGGTCCGGTTTTAGAGCGCGATCATGCGGCACTGGCCGGGATCGGTTGGCACGGCAAGAGCACGATGCTGATCGACGAAAAACTTGGGACGTGGTTTTTCCTCGCCGAAATTTTGACGACGCTCGAATTACCGCAGGATGAACCGACGCGAGATCGTTGCGGCACATGCGAACGTTGCATTAACGCTTGTCCAACCGGCGCGATTACGGCACCGCACAAATTAGATGCGCGGCGCTGTATCTCTTATCTGACGATTGAATTGAAGAGTTCGATCCCGCTAGAGTTTCGCCCGTTAATCGGCGACCGAATTTTTGGCTGCGACGATTGCCTCGATGCTTGTCCGTGGAATCGGTTCGCTCAAGTCTCGCACGAGACTGCATTCGCCGCGCGAAGATCGACAACTGCATTTGCATTGCGCGATTATTTGGCGCTGAATGAAACTGACTTCCGCAATCTATTCCGCAATTCACCGATCAAGCGAATCAAGCGCCGCGGATTTTTGCGAAACGTCTGTGTTGCGCTCGGAAATGTCGGAACCGAAGAAGATTTGCCGGCGCTGGAGCTTTTAGCCTCCGATCATGAGCCTTTGATTGCAGAGCACGCGGTTTGGGCGATCGGCCAAATTCGCCAGCGCCTGGCGGGCGAAAAGAAAACTCGTTGAATCCAACGGGTCTGGTTTCCGCATCCAATTGGCAATCCCGTGAACGTGTTTTGCTTGCAAAGGTCTAAACTAAGGTTACTTCTCACCGTTTCCCGCCCCTGAGTTCCATGCATCAAGCCTTAGCCACCCCCGAAACCGCCTCCAAAGTCGAGCGAAAGCGTCGTAGCACCCGCAAACGGAAAATCATTATAGGCGTCGTCGGCTTTTTTGTGCTCTGGCTGATCGTTTCGATCCTGCTCTCGAAACGCGAGAAGCCTATCCCGGTCACAACCGAAAAGGCGGTGCGCAAAACCATTCTCCAAACCGTCTCCGCGACGGGCAAGGTTCAACCAGAGACCGAAGTGAAAATTTCGCCGGAAGTGGCGGGCGAAATCATTGAGCTGCCAGTGGCTGACGGAATGGGGATCAAAAAAGGCGATTTGCTCGTTAAAATTAAACCGGATTCTTACAAGGCGTTGCTGGAGCAGCAGGAAGCGGCGATCAGCGCAGCCAAGGCGACCAACCTGCAACAGAAGGCGTCGATGTTGAAGACGGAACAGGATCTTAAGCGTGCCGATGACATGTACGCGAAAAAGACGATCTCGATCCAGGAATACAACGCGGCCCAGGCAGCCGCCGATGTCGCGAAGAATACCTACGAAAGTTCGTTGCACGAAATCGAACGGGCCCAGGCTGGCTCGAGTCAGGCACGAGACCAACTTTCCAAGACGACGGTCTATTCGCCGATCGATGGAACGGTGACGATCCTGAACAGCAAACTGGGCGAGCGCATTGTCGCCACAGGACAGTTCGCCGGCACTGAAGTGATGCGCGTGGCCGACCTTTCGCGCATGCAAGCGGTGATCGATGTAAACGAGAACGATGTTCCGAATGTAAAGATCGGCGACAAAGCAAACGTGAAGATCGATGCCTATGGCGATCGCAAATTCAAAGGGACAGTGGCGCAAATTGGAAACACCGCAAAGACGACCGGTACTGGCACCCAGGAAGAAGTCACGAATTTCGAAGTGAAAATTAATTTGGAACGGGAAGATGTTTTGCTGCGACCGGGACTGAGCTGCACGGCGGACATTGAGACGAACATGGTGAAGGACACGGTCGCAGTGCCGATGCAGGCCGTGACGATTCGAACCGGCGATAGCAATTTGAGCCCGGAGGAAATCGAAAAAAAGAGATTGAAAACCGCTGCGCGCGATAAAGGCGACAATAACGCCGATTATGTGAACGAACGTCAGGAAAAGGCCCTGCAAAAAGAAGAGCGGGAGAAACTCTCCAAGGTCGTGTTTTTGAAAAAAGGCGGCAAGGCGCAGTCAGTCAAAGTGACAACCGGAATTTCCGATGACACATACATGGAAATCAAAAGCGGTGTTCAACCCGGCGATGAGGTGATTTCCGGCAGCTACAGTGCGATCAGCCGCAAACTCAAAGACGGTGCGAAGGTGGCTTACGATAAGGAAGCGACAAAATAAGTGTTCAGGGTTCAGGCAGAACGCTGAAATCTGAATCTTGAACCCTCAGAAACATGAATGCTTATTCGGTCCGGCCAACTGGCCCAATGGTCATCGACATTGAGAACATCACCAAAGATTATGTGATGGGCGAAGAGATCGTGCGCGCGTTGCGCGGCGTCTCGCTCCAAATTCGGCGCAACGAATATCTCGCGGTGATGGGTCCGAGCGGTAGTGGCAAATCGACGCTGATGAACATGCTCGGCTGTCTCGATACGCCGACATCCGGGCGTTACGAATTCAATGGCCGCAACGTCGCAGACATGGACGACGACGAGCTCGCCGCGATCCGCAATCGGGAGATCGGTTTCGTTTTTCAAACCTTCAACCTGCTTCCGCGCGCGACCAGCCTGCGCAACGTTGAGTTGCCTTTGATTTATGCGGGAATGGATCCTGAGGCGCGCCAGGAACGGGCCACGCAAGCGCTCACCGACGTTGGTTTGGGTGATCGCATTCAGCACAAGCCTAACGAATTGTCCGGCGGTCAACGTCAACGCGTCGCGATCGCCCGCGCGCTGGTGAACAATCCGTCCATCATTTTGGCTGACGAACCAACCGGCAACCTCGATTCAAAGACGGGCGAGGAAATCATGGCGCTGCTTGAGGATCTTTATCAACGAGGTCATACCATTATTTTGGTAACGCACGAGCGTGACATTGCCGCGCATGCTCGCCGCACGATTCACCTGCGTGACGGTGTCATCGAAATGGATCACCCCGGCTTTATTCCCGAACTCGATGCTGCAGTCGCCAGCTAGGGTCCGAGCCGGACTGGCAACATGAAACGTTTTCTCTATGAACTCGAAGAAAGTTGGAGGATCGCTTATGCGCAGATGCGCTCGAATCTGACGCGGTCGACGTTAACGGCGCTCGGCGTCATCATCGGGATTGTCGCTGTAACATTGATGGGCACGGCGATTGGCGGGATTCAAGTCGGTTTCGACAAAAGCATGGCGGTTCTCGGCGACGACGTGCTTTACGTGACGCAATGGCCATGGAAACCGGTGGACGATTGGTGGAATTATCGCGACCGGAAAAAAATCCAGACCGAATACGCCGAAACGATCAACCGCATGATTGCGGCGACGCCGAATTCGAACCTGATGGTCGCGGTGCCGACATCGAGCCTGATGCGCTCAATCAAATATGGCGGAAACGAAGTGGAGAATGTTTTCACACTTGGAACCACGTCCGATTTCACCGTCACATCGACAATCGACTGCAAGGAAGGCCGCTTCTTTAACGAAATCGAATCACGCACTGGCGCGCAAGTTGTCGTGATCGGTTACGACGTGGCGAACGTTTTGTTTCCATCGGAGAGCCCGATCGACAAATTTGTTCTCATTAGCGGTCATCTGTTCAAAGTGATTGGCGTGAACGCTCGCCAGGGAACTTTCCTTGGATTGTTCAGTTGGGACTCAATGGTGGCGATGCCGTTGGCGGCCTTTAACAAATACTTCAACCTCAAAAACGAAGTGGACGTGCGTGGGCAGAACCAAGGCGAATCGGACGTGCGGGTGAAGGTGAAGGACAAAATAAAACTCGCCGAGGCCAAGGACGAGCTGACCGGAATGATGCGGCGCGTGCGCGGTTTGGCGCCGGAGAAGAAGGAGGATTTTTCGATCAACGAGCAGCAGGCGTTCAAGAGCACGCTCGATCCGGTAAAAAATACCATCGCTATCGCCGGCCTCTTCATTACCGGCCTTTCGCTGTTCGTCGGCGCGATTGGCATCATGAACATCACGTTCGTGAGCGTGAAAGAGCGGACGAAAGAAATTGGAACACGAAAAGCGCTCGGCGCGCGTCGTCGCACGATTTTGTTGCAGTTCCTGATCGAATCGACCGCGCTTTGTCTGCTCGGCGGATTTATCGGCCTGACTCTCGCCTATTTCATGTGCTTCGGAATCGGCAAAGCCTTTCCTTCGTTTCCAATTCAGTTTTCCTTCGGGCTAGTCGTTGCCAGCATGATAGTCTCGGTGCTGACGGGTTTGATTTCAGGTTTCGCGCCGGCTTGGTCGGCGTCGCGTCTCGATCCGGTTACCGCGCTGCGTTACGAATAAAGGTCGACATGCAATTTGGCGAAATCATCACGATGGCGCTGAGCTCGCTAGGCGTGAACAAACTCCGCTCCGGCCTGACGATGTTTGGGATCACCATCGGCGTCTTCTCAGTCATTTCGGTCATGACCGCGATTGGCGCGCTCCAATATTCAATTGAGAACGGCCTGAGTTTTCTCGGTTCGAACATTTTCCAGTTCGCGAAGTATCCGGCGAACGTGTCCGCAGGCGGCAATGTTAAGAAAAAATATCAGAACCGCCGCAACATTACTTATCAGCAGGCGCTGCATTACCAGCGGCTGATGGAAGGAAACGCGCGCGAAATTTGTCTGAAGAGTTTCGGCTACGAAGTAAAGGGCCAGGCGGTTTACAACGGCATTAAAACGACACCGAGCCTCCTCATTGTCGGCGCAAACCGAGGTTTCTTGACGGCCAACGCTTACACGCTCGGTTACGGAAGAAATATAAACGACGAAGATGTCGAACTTGCCCGCAATGTCATCGTCGTAGGGAAAATGATCGAGAAGCGTTTGTTTCCTCACGAAACGCCAATCGGCAAAATGGTGCGCGTGACCGGTCACACTTACACAATCATCGGAGTCCTGGCCGAGAAAGGAACGGCGTTCGGTCAAAGTCAGGACAATCTTTGCATCATGCCGATCACCCGCTTCTTCGAAGATTTCGGCTCGGCAAAACGAACGGTGAACATCGCGACCCAGGCGTTTTCAACCGAGACATATAATGGGACCTTCGACAAGGCTGTTGGCGCGATGCGGACCGCGCGGGGGTTGCGCGCCGAGCAGGAAAACGATTTTGAAATTTATTCCAACGATTCGCTCAAGAGCGCGTTCGTTTCCGTGGCAGGCATCGTTCGGGTCGGCGCGTTCGTGATTAGTTTTATCGCACTCGTCGCCGCGGGCATCGGGATCATGAACATCATGTTGGTGAGCGTGACCGAGCGGACCAAAGAAATCGGCGTCCGGAAATCGATTGGCGCGCGCAGCAAAGACATTTTGCGGCAATTTTTGACCGAGGCGGTCTTCATTTCGGAAGCCGGCGGCATTTTGGGAATCATTCTCGGAATCGTCGTCGGCGATTTGCTGGCCGCCTGGCTAAAGGTCGAACTGATTTTCCCTTACGGATGGGCAATCGCCGGATTACTCGTTTGCTCGGCGATCGGCATTGGGTTCGGCCTTTACCCGGCCTACCGCGCGGCCAGCCTCGATCCAATCGAAGCGCTGCGCTACGAATAATAGACCGACATCCGACCGCATGTCGTCTGTCCGAGGGCATGCAACCTGCGCGTGCTTCCCTTTGACCAGTCATTCAGCTTTGTCATACCCTAGAAATTTTGAGGTCTTGCCCAAGTGCCTGTTCGTCGTAAACCTGCCCGCGCGGATGTGCCGCAACGCAACATTCTTCTTCTCGAAGAGTACGACGCGCTGGCCGCAGCGATCAGCTCGGCGCTAAAAAAATTCGCGCCCCAACATTTCGGCGCAGTCGCCCGTTCTCTCGCCGAAGCGGAGAAGCTGGCTTCCGATCTCGATCCCGAGCTTTTCATTCTCGATGTCGATCCACCTTGGGCGGGCCTGACGAATTTCCTCGAGAAAATTCGCGCCGCGCACCCGAACGCGCGCGCACTCGTGATCGGCGGCGCGGTCCCTTCCGAGATTGCCGCGGAACGCGGATCGTCTGGCGCGCTGCAATTCGTTGAAAAGCCGTTTGATCTGGCGGCGTTCGGTGCAGCGGTGCAGGCTTTGCTCGGCCCGTGGCGGGAACAGGAAGGTCGTGGGACGCTTGGCGCGCTCAACGCGATTGATGTCGTCCTTTCACATTGCGCCGCCAACTCCAGCGTCATTGTCGATCTACACTCCGGTAGCAGAACGGGCGAAATCCATATTGCCGGTGGACAGGTATTGCATGCCGCCACCGGTAAACTTCAAGGCGAAGATGCGTTGCGCGAAATGCTGAACTGGTCCAAACCGCGCCCCGGCGAAAAGAAGCCATCTGCCCCTCCCCGTCGAACGATCACGAAATGGCAAGTGATTGTAGTTGAGGCATTGCGCGGAGCCGAGACCGAGATTTCCGAACCGCGCAAAGCGCAACCGGAAAGAATTCCGCCGCCCGCTGGGAAAACAGTCGTTGTAGTCGACGACACCGAGATGCTCTTAATTTTCGTGGAAGACATTCTCACAACCGCCGATCCGAAATTGCGGATCACGACTGCGCTCAGTGCGAGCGAAGGATTGCGAGAAATCGAACGATTAATCCCTGATCTGGTGCTGCTCGATTACAGTCTGCCTGATTTTAACGGCGATGAACTTTGCGAACGACTTCTAGAAAATGAACGGACCGCGCACGTGCCGGTGTTAATGATGTCCGGGCACGTTG
>Ga0209689_1000434_pt1 | contig 28491 bp, 18 predicted proteins | sample GraSoiAngelo_149_FD_187119 | JGI IMG/M metagenome (GOLD analysis project Ga0209689, IMG submission 187119) | Grasslands soil microbial communities from the Angelo Coastal Reserve, California, USA - 14_1009_09_30cm (SPAdes) (version 2) | ecosystem: Environmental > Terrestrial > Soil > Grasslands ... | reverse complement strand
GACATTCAGAAGCCTCGTTTGCTGCCTCAAACACTGTCTCAACAACATGTTTGTAGCAGATGAGGCTTTTGTTGTCTTCAAATATGTGAATAATGCGGGTTAGTTGCTGCTAACAAAAACGCCGAAGTGGCCGGTCGGCCGGCCCATGCTCAGAATCGGCAGAAGAGGCCAGCGGGAAACTCGGCGAGAACGCCTCCTCCCGAGGTGAGAGGAAAACCGCAGCCTTCGACACGGATGAGTCCTCCGAGGTTAATTACCAGAGCGACGCCCCCTCCACCGACTATACCGGTTCCGACTAATGCGTGCCGCAATGTCCGAACATCCAGGACGACCTCTCGAGCCGCAACAGATCAAAGCTTTGCGGTCAGGAAGGCGGGTGGCCCCGATGCAAGACAGAGAATTTCCGCCGCACCGAGCTCCAGTCCTTCCCGAGAGACCGGCCACCATGCCGCATCCCATGCCAAAAGTCCCACGGTGACTGTGGGCATTCCTATAAGTAAGATGGTGAGGCGAATTATGGGAATAGTCAGGAGCATGAACAAAAGAAGGAGGACAAGAAAATGAAAGTAGGGTTCATTGGGCTAGGAAAAATGGGATCGGCTATGGCTCGCAACCTGATCAAAGCGGGGCACAAACTCGTGCTCTACAACCGGACTCGAAGCCGTGCGGAGGAGTTGCGGCCGCTGGGCGCAGAAGCTGCCGGAACTCCAGGGGAGGCCGCCTCCGGAGTAGAGGTATTGATCACCATGCTCGCCGATGATCGTGCCGTTGAAGATGCCCTGCTCGGCCCGGGGCAAGCTCTTCAGTTGCTCCCTGCCGGCGCTGTTCATATTGGTATGAGCACGATCAGTGTCGCCCTTTCCCGAAGACTGGCGGCAGCACACCGGGAAAGGCAGCAGCACTACATTGCTGCTCCGGTCTTTGGCCGTCCCGAGGCTGCTGCCGCAGGGAAACTCTTCATCGTCGCAGCTGGGCCAGTCAAACAAATTGAGCGCTGTCAGGTGCTGTTCGATGCCATGGGACAGAAGACGTTTGTGCTTGACCAGGAACCATCATCAGCGAACGTAACAAAACTGGCGGGAAATTTCCTGATTTCCACCACGATTGAGAGCTTGGCCGAAGCATTTTCCCTCGTCCGAAAGTCCGGGGTAGATCCAAACAAGTTTCTGGAAGTTCTCACCGGCTCGCTGTTCTCGGCGCCAGTGGTCATCAACTACGGAGGCATGATCGCCGCCAATCACTTCGAACCGGTAGGTTTCAAATTGCCGCTCGGATTCAAGGACAACCGGCTGGTGCTAGCTGCTGCGGAAGAAGCCGCTGTACCCATGCCAATGGCCAGTCTGGTTCACGACCGATTTGTGGCTGCCATGGCGCAAGGCTTGGGGGATAGCGACTGGAGCGCCATCGCTCGAATTTCGTTTCAGAATGCTGGACTGGAGAAGGCGGCATAACCGCTTCGTTCGATTTGAGATGTGCAAGGAAATTGCCACCAAGCATCCGGGCCGAGATACCCAGTATTTCTCAGAACGCATCACACGTATTTTCTCGCTTCTCCGCCCAGCTCACCAGCTCATCCCGAGACATGAAGTTCAAATGCGTAAAGCCTTTTGAGTGGCTGCTTGGATGTTTCGGCCTCGGTCGCGAACGTCGCAGTGGTAATGCCTGGGGCGTGAACTGTGTTACGCATGTAGGCTCTTGACCAGTAGGGGAGGATCATGCTGCAAGTCGGCGGGGCTGCGGCGGGACGCTGTCAATTAGCCGACACACATGGCGCGATCTCGCACAGGCGTCAGGCTGGGTTCGACTTTGTTCTGCTTATCTTTTTCCAAATCAAGTACTTGACGCAGCTTTTCCCCCGGCCGCTTTTTGGCCACAGCCATGCTTCTCACAAATTTCGAAGCATCTAGCTGCAAACGGCAATCCATACAACGAGCAGAGGGAGGGCGTGGACCCTGTGAAAGTCATTCCGAGAACAATACTTGGCATCTCACAGCTACTGTTGCTCATCATGGCCGCTTCGGCACTCTCGGCCCAGGCCCAGACGGTAGCGGGTAGCTCCCGTATTGTTCCCGCCGCGAGCCTATCCACAAACCAAACCGCGACGTCGCAGAACTTAGGAAGTGTGCCGAGTGGTACTGCGACCAGCGAAGTCTTGGGGCTTACGCTGCGAGACGCCATTGCACGGGCCGTGCGTTACAACCTGGGTGTGATCGAGACCGGAGAGAATGCTCGCAATGCTCGCGGGCAAAGGCTAATCGCTTTGAGCGGTCTGCTGCCGCACGTGACCGCCAGCGCAACCCAGACTGTGAATCAGATAAGTCTGGTACCCAGCGGCATTTCACAGGCACGGATCCCGGGCGTCTCGTTCCCGGCCGTCATCGGACCGTTCAGTTACGTAGAAGCCGGCGGAAATCTGAGCTGGACACTGTTCAGCTACGAATCCATCCAACGTTTCCGTGCCGCGCGCACGGCTGAGCAGGCCGCGAAACTCAGTTACAATGACACGCTCGACGCGATCACGCTCACCGTGGGCAGCATCTACCTTCAGGTGATCGAGGCGACCTCCCGCATTACGGCGCAGGAAGCTCAAGTGCGAAACGCACAGGCCTCGTACGATCAAGCACTCCGTCAATTCGAGGCAGGCACCGCTCCGCGAATCGATGTGACCCGCACACAGGTACAACTTCGCACCGAGCAGTACAGCCTCAGCGTGACTCGCAACAACTTCTCGATTGCCAAACTCACATTGAGCCGGGCGATCGGATTGCCACTCGGGCAGCCTTTTCAGATAGCAGACGAACTCCCATACGCCGATATCAGTCCCCCAAGCGTCGACGAAGCGCTCAGGTTGGCCTTCAAGACCAGAAGCGATTCCCTCTCCGCTCGCGCCGCACAGAAAGCGGCCGAGCGCGCACTCTCCGCCGCAAGAGCCGAGCGCTACCCGGTCGCGGCCGCCAAGGGCAACTACAGCGCTGTGGGCTCAACTTTCGAACAGTCACGAGGAACGTTCACTTTCCAGGCAGGGATCAGCATTCCGGTATTTACCGGCGGACAGATCGCGGGCGACATAACCCAAGCGGAGGCTGCACTCCGGCAGCGCAGCGCGGAAGCTGAAAACATCCGTGGACAGATTGATTATGACGTTCGCACTGCATTTTTCAATCTGAATGCCGCCATCGAACAAGTTGCCGTGACCCGCCAAAACGTGGATCTGGCCAATGAGACTCTCTCTCGCTCCAAGGACCGCTTTGCGGCCGGTGTGACGGACAGCGTGGAAGTGGTGCAGTCCGAGCAATCATTGGCGAGCGCAAACGACCAGTACATCACCGCGCTTTACAACCACAACGTAGCCAAGCTGTCGCTTGCGCACTCTCTTGGAGTGGCGCGAACCGATTACAGCCAATATCTAGGAGGAAAGTGATGCCCGGTCGCGAGAGCACTTCCAATGCCGCCCCTTCCACCTCGATGCTCAACGAACCAGCGGCTGTTGTGACCGAGCCTGGGCCGCGCCTGATATCAGACGAAGGACCGCCGAGAGGAAATCGAGTTCGGCGTTTATTACGAGAAAATCCCCGGCGAACTATCGCCGCACTTGTCGTCGCCCTCGCAATCTTGCTCGGCATCGGATATTTCATTCGCAGTGCGTATCTGTACGAGGACACGGACGACGCCCAGATCGATGGCTACGTCAAGCCATTGAGCGCCCGCATCACTGGACACGTGTTGGAAGTAAAGGTCATCGAGGGCCAGTCGGTGCATGCGGGTGACATCTTGGTGGTCATCGATCCCAAGGATTACGAAGTTTCGGTCGCACAATCCCGCGCGAACCTGGCCGATGCGCAAGCGAACGCGGCGAGTTCACGTTTCAATGTGCCGATTACGGCAGCCACAGCCAGAAGTAATTTGGATTCGTCCAGCGCTGCGGTCATCAATGCCGAGGCAGGAGTAAGGGCGGCCCAACAAGACTTCCAAGCGGCGCAAGCAAATGTGGCGCAGGCAGAAGCGAATGTCGCGAAGAGCGCCGCGGACCTGATCCGCTATCAACGGTTGGTTGCCAAGGAAGACATCTCTCGCCAGCAGTACGATCAGGCTGTCGCCGCGGCCAAGGCGGATCAAGCTACTCTGGTCGCCAACGTGGCAACCGCAGAATCCAAGAAGCAGGCGCTGGTCCAGGCGCAAGGAAAACTGACGCAGGCCAGGGCTGATCTCCAGTCGGCAAAGACCGCGCCGCAACAGGTTTCCAATGTCCGTGCCAAAGCGGATTCAGCCGCTGCCCAGGTGCTAGCACGCAAGGCTGAACTTGACCAAGCGGAGCTCAACCTGAGTTACACGATCCTCCGCTCTCCAGTGAACGGAATCGTTGGTAAGAGAAGCGCAGAGGCCGGACAAAACGTCAGCGTCGGTCAGCAACTGATTTCGGTCGTCCCTCTGGACGACGTTTTTGTCACTGCCAACTTCAAAGAGACCCAGCTCGCCCACATGCATCCCGGGCAGCCGGTCACAATCAAGATCGATGCTTACGGCCGGAAGTGGAACGGACACGTGACCAACACGGGCGGCGGCACAGGATCGATCTTCAGCGTCCTGCCTCCTGAGAATGCTACCGGGAATTACGTCAAGGTGGTGCAGCGCGTTCCGGTGCGGATCGATTTTGATCGCACTCCCGGGCAGAACTTTAATTCCCAAGGCTTGCTTAAACCCGGCCTTTCAGTCGAGCCTGTTGTGAGAGTGCGATGAGCGCAGGCGCCGGAACTCTCGGCATGGACCAAGCGATCTGGCGGCCGAAGGCAAATCCCTGGATCATCGGCGTCGTCGTATCGTTAGCGGCCTTTATGGAGGTGCTCGACACCAGCATCGCCAATGTGGCTCTGCCGCACATCGCTGGAAACTTGGCGGCCAGCAATGACCAAAGCACATGGGTACTCACCAGTTACCTGGTGTCCAATGCTATCGTTCTCCCGATCAGCGGCTGGCTGGTAGGATTGTTCGGGCGCAAACGCTTCTTCATAACCTGCATTGTGATTTTCACGATCAGTTCTTTTTTGTGCGGAATCGCACCTAGCCTCGGAACTCTTCTTATTTTTCGGGTTTTGCAAGGCGCCGGCGGAGGAGGCCTGCAGCCCATGGCGCAAGCTATTCTGGCCGACACCTTCCCGCCTGAAAAGCGCGGTCTAGCCTTCGCACTCTACGGAGTCACTGCCGTTTGCGCACCTGCCATTGGTCCGACGCTGGGCGGATGGATTACCGACAGCTATTCGTGGCGCTGGATCTTCTACATCAACATACCCGTGGGGATCCTTGCGCTGGCGCTGGTTTATTCCCTGGTGGAGGATCCGCCTTATATGGCTCGCTTGCGGGCAAAGGGGATCCCCGCCTTTGACTACATCGGATTCTCTCTCCTCACGGTGGGAATCGCCGCCTTGCAGATCATGCTGGACAAGGGGCAGGAGGATGACTGGTTCGGGTCGCATTTCATTACCATCCTCGCCGTGACGGCCGCCGTGTGTTTGATCTCACTGGTCATATGGGAGTGGTTTCACAAACAGCCGATCATCGATGTGCGTTTGTTCAAGAACGTCAACTTCGCGGCTGCAAGCCTGATGTTCTTCATTCTGGGCGTCATCCTGTTCGGCAGTACAGTCATCATGCCTCAGTTTCTACAAACTCTCATGGGCTACACGGCCGAAACTGCAGGATTCGTCCTCTCGGCTGGGGCGGTCGTCATACTATGCACGCTGCCCTTCGTGGGGCGGCTCACAACCAGAGTCCCTGCCCGAAATCTGATCGCCTTTGGCTGGATCGCCCTTACGGTTGGCATGTACGTTTCAACCCGACGCACGGACCTGCAAATCAGCTTCAGCGCCGCCAGTTGGTTGCGGATCATTCAGGCCTTTCCACTAGCTTTCTTGTTCGTGCCCATTACGCTCGCAGCGTACGTGGGAATTCCCCCTGAAAAAAACAATGCCGCTGCCGGCATCGTGAATTTCATGCGTAATATGGGACAAAGCGTCGGAACATCGTTAGTGACAACCGTGGTCGCGCAGCGCTCCCAGTTTCATCAATCAGTACTGGCAGAACATACCGGCTCTCCCGCATTCCAGAATGCGCTCAATTCGCTTGCTCAGCGGCTGACCCAAGCCGGCCTGAGCGTCCACGAGGCCCGGGAGCAAGCCTTGGCCAGACTTTACGCGAGCCTTCGAGCACAGGCCGCAGCCATGTCCTATATTGATCTTTATTTAATGCTGTCCATTGGGGCAGCAGTGATGTTTTTCCTGACTTTCTTCTTGAAGAAGAATAGTCCAGGTCGAGGAGGCGCCGTCGCAGCCCATTGATGGGAAAATGACCTAGGGAGGAGGCATTCACGATGATTCGAATCATCACCGTCGAGCGCGAATTCGGGAGCGGGGCTGGCGTTATCGCCGAGAAAATTGCGAAACGCCTCGACTGGAAACTTTGGGACCAGCGACTGACCGACGAAATCGCTCGCCGGATGGACTGCACCCGCAACGCGGTGGAGGAACATGAAGAGCGAAGGGACCCGGCATACTACCGCCTGGTGAAGTCCTTTATGTTAGGCAGCTTCGAAGGAAGTGTGAACGCGCCCCGGTTCAACACGGTGGATACCGACTGCGTCCGGGAAGTAGCGCAGGAAATCCTGTTGGAGGTCGCGGAAACCGGTAATTGCGTGATCGTCGGCCGAGGCTCCGCCTACTACCTTGCGAACCGTCGCGACGCCTTTCATGTCTTCATCTACGCTCCCTTTCAGGACAAGATTCGGCGGCTCCAAGCAATCGGCAAGAGCGAGAAGGAAGCGGTCAGTCTCGTGGAAACCGTGGACGATGATCGCGCAGCTTTCATTAAGCAATATTTCAAACTTAAATGGCCGGAAAGGCATCGCTTCCACTTGATGATCAATTCCAGCATTGGCGATGAAGTAGCGGTAGAGACAATCCTCGAGGCGGCCGCCAAGTTTGCAAAGCGTCCCTGAATGGAGTGTCGAATCAGCTAGTGCTGGCGCTGGGGTCTTCTAAGTCAATGTTCTGATTGGTGTCATCGCACTGCTCATGAAGAAACCGCGGGCTCAAGGCGGCTCAGCGGCGATGTACTGAAAAGATTCGGCTGCCCTGCAGCAAAAGCCATCATCCGTTTGCCTTGGCGACCAGCAAAATCGCCAGACAATAAAAGACGAACATGAGCGCAAGATATAATTTGGCGCGACTGCCCGCACCTGCGAATTCTTTCCATGCCAACACTCCCCACAATGCCGCCACCATCGGCGCTGACTGGCCAATTGCGTAGGAAATTGCCACGCCAGTGAAGTTTGCCGCAACCAGATTGAAAACCATCCCCGTGCCCCAGATCACACCGCCGAGAAGTCCGAGCATGTGTCCTGATGCCGGCCCTTTGAAAAATCCGCTAAAGTCCACCGGCTCTCCAACCAGAGGTTTCTTCATGAAGTAAATGTTCCAAATGAAGCAGGAGAGCAGCGCGCCGAGCGTCAGGAAAACAGCAATGCTGTACGGGCCAAGGGTGTTGCCCTTGGTCATCGCACTAGCGACGAAAGGCGCCCACAGCCCCATCAAAACGCCAGAGACGATGCAAGTGATAATGCTTTTCTTAGAGACCGGCCGCCCCGCGCTGGCGAGACTCGCATAGGCTTTGCCGTCCATGATCACAGCAATCAGCGCGCAAAACACGCCGGCCGCGAGCAGTTCGCCATTGCCCCTTGGCTGCAGGATATAACTCGAAACCACACCGACCACCAGTGCGATTCCAATCGAGATCGGAAACGCGACCGCCAATCCTGCCATATCAATGGCTGCGACCAGCAAAAGGTTCGCCAGATTGAAAATGGCGCCTCCGATCATGACCGAAACTATGTTCGACGTGTCGGCGGAGTGAACATTATTGAGGAAACTGTTCGCATCATTCGAAGTGCTTCCCAGAGTGAAGGCGAATATCAAAGAAATTAAAAAGATGCCGACGGCATAGTCCCAATAGAACAGCTCAAACCGATAGTTCTTGACGCCCTTATAAGTGTTTGCCCATGATCCCCAGCAGATGGCGCTGGTGATCATCATGAGCAGTGCAATCTCCAAACTATGCGGTGTATACATTCTTTCTCCTTGAGCGGCTCATGCTCGGGTGGCCGCGCGACAACCCCTTACTTACCGCGAATTCTAGAAACAAAAAGCTGCAAGAAGCGGTCGGCGTCCACATCAACACAAACTTTCGCATTAGGTGATACTTTATCTACGCCCTCGATCACGTAGCGGTCTCCGCGAAGAACGTTGCGCTCTACCATTCCGTGACGATTCCCCACGGTTTCACCTCGAGTGAACTCTCCACGAGTTTCGACGTCGACGTGCATTTCCTGAACTTTCACCAATGTTGGATCAATCGCAACCGCGACTGCGGACGGGTCGTACATCGGCGCTCCAGGAGAACCAAACGTGCCAGAGAGATTCACCAGATATTTGGCCACCGCATAAATGAAATCGTTGATCGGACCGTGAGTTTGTCCAAGCTGATCAAGGTATTTCTGTGTAAAAAGCGCTTTGTCCCCGACTTCCAAGCCCACCATGGTTAACGGCCATCCGCCCTGAAAAACGATTTGCGCGGCTTCAGGATCGTTATAAATGTTGGCTTCCGCGGCGGCATTCACATTGCCGCCACTGATCGACCCTCCCATTAGAATGACTTCTTTGACCAGAGGAACGATGGACGGATCCTTTTCCACGGCGAGCGCAATATTGGTAAGCGGACCGACTGGAACCAGAGTAATTTCGTGGGGTGAAGCGTGAACCAGCTGGATGATTAGGTCGGGGCCAAAGCGAGAATCAACCTTGCATTTACTCGGGGCCAATTCAATATTTGCCAATCCGTTTTTGCCATGCCAGAACTCGGCTGTGATCAGCTTCTGGAAAAGAGGATGTTGTGCACCCGCAGCCACCGGAATATCGCATCGGTTCGCCAGTGAAACCATGCGCAGCGCGTTCTCCAGACCCATGGCTGCCGTGACGTTTCCCGGCACCACAGTGATCGCGCGCACATCCAGCTCCGGCGAGTTGAGCGCCAGCATCAGCGCGAGAGCATCGTCACTCCCAGGATCAGTGTCGAAGATAATTTTCTTAGCCGCGAAGGCTGGCAGAGGCAAGGCAGCCAGCAAGCACATCAAAAGAAGGGCAGAAACAGAGGGTTTCAGGCGTCGAAATCTCGAAACTCCGACAAACCGCAGAATTTTCATTTGTGCGTGGAAAGAACAGCGCGTAGCCTAGCGTCGAGATTTGCGATGTGTCAAGACCTAAAGTTTCAGCCAGCGCGGGTTTGGCGCCCAGATCTAGCGACGAGCAACGGCTGGCGCATGTGCACTTTCCTTTTCGAAGCGGTGCCGTACAATTGCTTCACAGACAGCGGTTCCGGCTGATCCTTCGTTTCCAGCCAAGTAAATCGAATCGTACTCGTTTCGGAGAACATCCAAATGTCGGTGGAAAACAACAGACATTATCGTATCGGCGAACAAACCACTGACGCTACCACGGAAGGTCTATTCCAAGATGACAACCAGCCGTTAGCGGTACTGTCCGGTCGCCCGCTTCTATCCAACAAAGGCATACCCCTCAACCGAGAATGGATAAATCAGGTTCGAGTCAATACCAGTGCGGTGGAACGCCGGGCGCAGACCCATGTCGCGCGCCGCACCGTAAAAAAAGATTGGCAAGCGGCGTGGTTGCTTCGCGCAATTACTTGCATGGATCTCACGACACTTTCTGGGGACGATACCGATGAGCGAGTCCGCCGCTTATGCGCTAAGGCCAGGCAACCGATTCAGCAAGAGCTGGTAGACCGCCTGGGAATAGCAGATCTCAAGATTCAGGTTGGTGCGGTGTGCGTCTATCACAAGTTTGTGGAGACAGCGCGCGCGGCGTTGCAAGGCAGCATGATCCCTGTTGCGGCGGTTTCCACTGGCTTTCCGGCTGGGCTTTCTCCGTTGTCGGAACGAATCGCCGAAATCCGCCGCTCTGTCGAAGATGGAGCTCAAGAGATTGATGTGGTTATAACCCGCGCTCACGTTTTCGGCGCCAGGTGGCAAGAACTTTACGACGAAATTTCTGCCTTCAAACAAGCCAGCGGTCGGGCGCACATGAAAGTTATTCTCGGAGCAGGCGATCTGCTCACTCTTCGCAATGTGGCTCGGGCCAGCTTTGTCGCCATGATGGCCGGCGCGGATTTCATCAAGACCTCAACAGGTAAAGAGCCAACTAATGCAACGCTAGCGGTGGGCTTCGTCATGACCCGGGCCATCCGGGAATACGGGCAAGAAACCGGCATGGCGGTTGGGTTCAAAGCCGCAGGCGGCATTCGTACCGCCAAGCAATCGCTTGAATGGTTATCTCTGATGAAAGAGGAACTTGGTCTTTCCTGGATGAAGGCAGAACTCTTCCGCCTTGGTGCCAGCGGACTCTTAGGTGATATTGAGCGACAACTGGAGCATCACGTGACGGGTCGTTACTCGGCGGATTATCGCCACCCCATTGCATAGTTTTTCCAAAAGATAATGAGCATCGCTGAAAAATTCGCCGCCATGGAATACGGTCCAGCGCCGGAAGATGCGAAGGAGGCGCTCACTTGGCTCGACCGCCACTCGCGCCGCTTCGGCCACTTCATCAATGGAGCATGGCGGGAGCCTTTTGCCCGAGAATACTTCGACACTACCGACCCTTCCACTGGCGAGAGGCTAGCCAGTGTGGCGCAAGGATCATCCGCCGACATTGATGCTGCTGTCCAGGCTGCACGCGCCGCGTTTCCAAAGTGGCAATCCATCACTCCGCACGCGCGGGCACGTTATATGTACGCTCTGGCGAGGCAGGTACAGAAACACTCCCGGCGCCTGGCCGTGCTGGAAACCATGGACAACGGAAAGCCGATTCGCGAGAGCCGCGACATCGATATCCCGCTGGTGGCCAGGCATTTTTACTATCATGCTGGTTGGGCGCAACTTCTGCCGCAGGAGTTTCCGGACTACACAGCCTGCGGAGTCGCGGGACAAATCATCCCGTGGAACTTCCCGTTGCTTATGCTCGCCTGGAAGATTGCCCCAGCTTTGGCCACCGGAAACGCTGTTGTGTTGAAGCCGGCTGAGTTCACACCGCTGACTGCGCTGGCATTCGCGGAAATCTGCCAAGAAGTCGGACTACCCGCCGGCGTGGTGAATATTGTTACTGGCGACGGTTCCACCGGCGAGGCACTAGTCAAACATCCCGATGTAGACAAGATTGCATTCACGGGCTCGACAGAAGTGGGTCGCGCGATTCGTAGTGCGACTGCGCAAAGTCACAAGCGGTTGTCTCTGGAGCTCGGCGGCAAGTCACCTTTCATTGTTTTTGAAGATGCCGATCTCGACAGCGCCGTAGAAGGGCTGGTGGATGGAATCTGGCTCAATCAGGGACAGGTTTGTTGCGCCGGCTCACGGCTTCTCATGCAGGAAAGTATTGCTGAGCCATTGATCGCGAAGATACGCGAACGCATGATAACCCTCCGCGTCGGTCCACCGCTCGACAAAGGAATCGATATTGGTGCCATCGTTGCTCCTGTCCAACTCGAGCGCATTCAGCGCCTGGTGAATCAGGGCGTCGCGGAAGGCGCCACCTGCTGGCAGCCTCGAACGGAAATGCCGTCGCGAGGCCTCTATTTCCCTCCGACCTTGCTGAGCAACGTTCATCCCTCTTCGATGGTGGCCCAGCAGGAAATTTTCGGCCCGGTGTTGGCCGCCATGACTTTCCGCACTCCCAGTGAAGCAGTCGAGCTTGCCAACAACACGGCGTACGGTCTTGCCGCATGCGTGTGGAGCGAAAGCATCAATATTGCCCTCCACGTTTCGGCACAAATAAAAGCCGGTGTAGTGTGGGTGAATTGCACGAACTTATTTGACGCCTCCTGTGGCTTTGGCGGCTATCGTGAAAGCGGATACGGCCGCGAAGGTGGGCGGGAAGGCCTGCTTGAATATCTCGAGCCGGCATGGTTCAAAAGCGCCCCTTCCCTGCCCACCGCGAAACCTAGCCCAGGAGAAAATGCGGACAGCGACCGAAAAACCGCAAACCCCGCTCCCGGTTCTGCTGAGATTGATCGCACCGTGAAACTATATATCGGGGGCAAGCAGGCGAGACCGGATTCTGGTTACAGCATGGAAGTCCGCGGCCGGAATGGACAAATACTCGGTGAAGTCCCACTCGGCAATCGCAAAGACATTCGGAACGCGGTCGAAGCTGCTCACAAAGCCGCTGGCTGGGCCAAGACCACCGCGCACAATCGCGCTCAAATTCTCTACTACATGGCAGAGAACCTGTCCCAGCGGGGGGACGAAGTTGCTCATCGCTTATCCGCTGCAGTAGGAGAGGCACAAGCTTCCGCCGAAGTAAACTCTGGGATTGAACGCATCTTTTCCTACGCTTCGTGGGCGGATAAATTCGATGGGGCCGTGCACAATCCCCCATTTCGCAACATTGCGATCGCGATGAACGAGCCGATTGGAGCTGTGGGCATCATTTGTCCGCATGAAGTACCGTTGCTTGGCTTTCTCTCTCTTGTCCTGCCCGTTGTCGCTGCCGGCAATACCGTGGTTGCTGTCCCGTCCGAAACATATCCGCTCATCACCGGAGATCTTTACCAGCTCTTCGATACCAGCGATCTGCCTGGCGGCGTGGTCAACATCGTTACCGGATATTCATCCCAACTCCTCAAAGTTCTTGCCGAGCATGATGATGTCGATGCCATCTGGTGTTTCACTGACCAAACCAGCGCATTTGCGGCGAAATCATTCTCAACTGGAAATTTGAAGCAGGTCTTTACCAACGAAGGCCGCGCCATTGACTGGTTCGACGTGAAGCAAGGCGAGGGTCGATGGTTTCTCCAACACGCCACTCAGGTGAAGAATATCTGGGTACCCTACGGCGAGTAATTCGACCACCCCTTGAATACTCAAATCCGTTGACAACAAACGCCAGCGCTGTCTAGACTCGGCCTTCTTCAACTTTGAATTCGAAACAAAGTAAATTTTGAAAAGAGCTCTGTGAACCCTATGGCGAAACGTCCCCGCATTGCCGTGGTCGGAAGCGCAAATATCGACCTGACTACCTTTACTGAGAAGTTCCCAAAGGCGGGAGAAACAATTTTCGGCCAGAAGTTTGACCTCGGTTTTGGCGGCAAGGGTGCCAACCAGGCGGTGGCTTCACGACTTTGCGGCGCGGACGTTTTTATGGTCGCCAGGGTGGGCAGCGATCTATTCGGTCCTGCGACCATTCAGAATTTCAAGAAACTTGGAATCGATGCCACCCACGTAAAGCCGATCGAAGGAGTGTCCAGTGGAGTGGCGCCAATTTTTGTGGAGCCTAACGGGCAGAATCGCATCTGGGTGGTCAAAGGCGCGAACGATCTGCTTAAGCCCGCGGACGTGGAGGCCGCCGCCGACCTGCTCAAAACCGTCGATTGCATCGTCCTGCAGTTCGAAATTCCGCTCGAAACCGTCTATTACAGCGTCAGTTTTGCACGCAAGAATGGCATTCGCTGCATCGTCAACCCTGCCCCCGCTCAGCCGGCCGACATGAATGCTCTGGCTGGTCTCGACTATTTCGTGCCCAACGAAAGTGAAGCCGAGACCATCACGGGAATGCCGGTACGAAACGTCGATGAGGCAAAAAAATGTGCAGAAAAACTGCTCTCGGCTGGGGTCAAGCGGGTCATCATTACACTTGGAGCAAACGGCTCGTTGCTGGCTAGTCGCGAAGCCATGGAGCACATCGCGGCATTCAGCGTGAAAAGCGTAGACAGCACCGGCGCGGGCGACGCATTCATCGGCAGCTTTGCCGTGTTTTTGGGAGAAGGCCTACCGGAACGCGAAGCCGTCCGTCGAGCCAATCTCTATGCCGGACTCTCGACCACCGGAGTCGGAACTCAAAAATCATTTTATGATCGCGCGCGCTACGACGCAGACTGGGCAGCGCGCGCCAAATCCTAGCCCTGCCTCCAACCTCTGCCGATGGCGCGGCGGAACGGCTGGAACCTGCAACTCTCTCGTTGGTGTCACAAAGACCAGCGACGGTTGCGGTTGACAAAGGGGGTGCTGAATGGCTATGGTTCAGGCCGCATATAAATTTTAAATTCGCAATTCCTAATCTGTTCAGCCGTCGCACGACAAAGAAGAGTCAAGAATCATTTGAGCGCAGACCGTCTGAAGCTCTGTTCGAAGTGTGTTCTTCGACGTCCGCGAATATGGCGGTGTTGTGACCAGTAGCCTGGTGATTCCTAGGACATGACGAGTCTCATCATGACGGCTCGCCAAGGGGGATGTTGATGCTGACCAAACGCACGCTGCTCGCAATTTTCTGTTCCCTCATATTTCCTATTTGCCCACTCCTCTACGGTCAGGCGAGCGGGAGCTTGTCTGGGACCGTTTCGGACAAGACCGGATCCGTCGTCACGGGGGCGAAGGTGACGATCACTTCCCAAAGTACGGGTGTTGCACGCGACGCGAAGACCGACGATACCGGACATTATCTCGTCCCCTTGCTTCCGGTTGCCGAATACACCATTCGCGTCGAGTCGCAAGGCTTTCGGCCTTCAGAACAGAAAGACATTCGGCTGCAGGTGGATGAACACCGCGAAGTAAATTTCACGCTGGCGCCGGGCGCGGTCACAGAAAACGTCGAAGTAAGCGCAACGGAAGTGGCGGTGCGAACCTCAGATCCGACGTTGGGACAAGTAATCACCTCGCAGCAGGTCGCCCAGCTACCGCTGAACGGCCGCAACTTCGTCCAGTTGGCGACATTGACTCCTGGGACGACCCAGGAAACCAATCCCGATAGTTTCTTCAACGGTGGTCCCAGCAGCGAAGTTTCAACTCGCGGTTCTTTTTCGCTTTCGGTGGGAGGATCGCGCGCCAGCAGCACTGATTGGCTGCTCGATGGCAACGATAATAACGAACTCACTGCGGGCGGAATCGCTGTTGTGCCTTCGATCGATGCCATTCAGGAATTTAAAGTACTCACCTACAATTACTCAGCCCAATACGGCACCAGGGCAGGACCAACGGTACTATTAAATACAAAATCGGGATCGAACAACCTTCACGGATCCCTGTTTGAGTTCTTTCGGAACACAGTGTTGGACGCTCAAAGCTTTTTCGCCGCCTCGAAGGAAAAATTCAACCTGAACCAATTTGGAGGCTCCATAGGGGGTCCCATCAAGAGAGACAAGACCTTCTTCTTCTTCGATTATCAGGGCACCAGGCGACGTCAAGGGATACCTTTTACCGGGCAAGTACCCACGGTCGCCATGCGAAATGGTGATTTCTCCGGCGGGCCGCAACTCTACAATCCTTACAGCACTCATTCCAGCGGAACGTTCCGCGATCCCTTCCAGTGCGATAACGCCGGCAATCCGCTTCCGGTTGCTCCCGATGGAACCCAAGCATCGGGCATACCTTGCAACATAATCCCGCCCGGCCTGATAAATCCTATCGCACAGCAAATGATTAATCTTTATCCTTTGCCCAATGTGCCCGGGACGCTGGTCGGAAATTTTGTCAACACGCCATCGAGGAAACTCGACGAAAACTCCTTTGACGTTCGCGTCGACCACAATTTCTCGACTAAGGATACGTTGTTCGGCCGCTTCAGCTTTGATCAAGCCACGACGTTCATCCCCGGCGGTTCGCCCGGATTCGCGGAACAGAACGCATTCGGCAGCACCCAGAACATAACCAACCACGGCCGGAATATTGCTTTGTCCGAAACCCACATTCTCACTCCCACCAGCATTAATCAACTAAGCGTGGGCTACAACCGGATTTTCAATAATATTGCGTCTTTCGGTAGTGGTAGTTGCGAGTCGCAAAAACTGGGCATCCCTGGCGCAAACCTGGGAGGCATCAGTTGCGGATTGACTTCGACGATTGTCGGTGGCGGTTTCTGGTCTCTAGGTGATCGCGGATTCGCCCCTTTTACCGGTGGAACTAACGTTTTTTCCATCTCTGACTCGTTCGACATGATTCGCGGTAAGCACAATATCCGAGTAGGGGCCGAAGTCCGCGCCAACCAGATGAACGTAAGAACCAACGCTTTCCAGGACGGGTTCTGGGTCTTTAGCAATGCTTGGACCGCTTCCGTGGTGGACCTCGGGTTTACGAAAGCATCCGTAGGGCCAGGCGGCGACAACATGGCTAATTTCCTACTGGGTTTGCCAGATTTGGCCCTGCACGATCAGACGTTCAAGGGTGCCACGACGGGCAGGCGCTGGAAATTGTTTCGTCCCTATGTGCAGGACGATTGGCGCGTGACAAGCAATTTAACCCTGAATCTCGGGCTGGCTTGGGCCCTGGTAACACCAATCACGGAAGATCAAGATCGTCAGTCAAACTTCGACTTTAAGACCGGCAGATTTCTTATTCCGGGACAAACCTCGGACTCGAGAGTCGGCGTAGAGATGGACAAGACAGCTTTCGAGCCGCGAATCGGACTGGCCTGGAAGCCTTTTGGTAGCGAGAAGACCGCAGTTCGTGCGGGCTATGCGATTTTCCATGATTCTTCCTGGAATCAGGGAGGACAAGGACTGTGGGAAAACCCGCCCTTTTTCGCCGAGTCTGCGTTCGCGTCTTTTTTCCCCGATCTCTGTCCCTCGCCGTTTGCGCCGTCCGGGCAGCCATCTGCCTGCGCCAATAACGGGATGGCGATCCCCTTTGGCACCGGACGCACCATGTCGAACGGGTTTCCCCTTCTTTCACAGCCCACCGATCCCGCAACTTTTGGTGGGAACATCTCCTCACAGAATCTTGATTTCAAACTAGGAAGAGTTCAGCAGTACAACCTCAACGTTGAACGCCAGATTCCCGGAGACGTTGTGCTCACTGTCGGATATGCGGGATCGCGCAGCTCACACATCCTGGTCGACCAGATGAATTTAAACGTTAGCTCCCCGACGGCTTGCGGGAAGGTCCCCGGGTACACATTTGGTTGCGGTATAACCAGCACGCCATATCCGCAATACCAGTCGATCTTTAATATCAATGATATTGGCAGGGCTCGATACGATTCTCTGCAAGTGAAGGCCGAGACCAAGAGCGCTCTGCACGGCCTCTACGGCCTGTTGGGCTATACTTACGCTCGAGCTTTCGACAGCGGGTTCCCCGACGGCCTCGGTACCTCATCCGGAACAACGTATTTTCCCCTGCCAGGAACTAAAAACGCGGATTGGGCACTCTCTCAAATCCAGCTCAACCATAATTTCACTGGCAGCGTGATCTACGAGTTGCCTTTCGGCAAAGGCAAGCAATTCGGCAATGATTGGAGTGGGGCCGTAAACGCGTTCCTGGGAAACTGGGAAGTCGATGTGATCGAAAAGATCACGTCTGGATTCCCGCTTTTCCTGGTCACGAGTAACAACGGTTCCGGCGTAAACTTCGGCAGCAGTACCAACCGACCCGATCAGGTTTGCAACGGCCGGCTCAGCAATCACACTATCGCAAGATTTTTTGATACCAATTGTTTTCAAGCGCCCGCCGCCGGAGAACTTGGAAACGCGAATCGAACCCCACTTTACGGCCCTGGTTTTGTGAACACCGATTTCTCAGCCATCAAGCACTTCCGCATTCGTGAAAATACCGATCTGGAATTCCGGGCTGAGTTCTTCAATCTCTTTAACCATCCCCAGTTCTATCAGCCTGGCCAAGACCTGGCTTCTTCGGACTTTGGGCAAATTCTGAGGACGGTGAACAACCCGCGTTTAATTCAGTTTGGTCTTAAGCTTGCGTTTTAGGATGGCGTTTTAGGGCGCTGGAATGCATCAATTTCGGACAGGCTGAGTAGACCAGACAGCTGGGTTGCTTAGCCTCAAGTTCCTTCAACCCAGGTTCATACAAATTGAGTCTTTACGTTCGAGCAGAAAACCTAACCCAAGGATGAATGGGCCTGCCTGGATACTTCTGTCAATCTACAAGCTCAATGAGGATAAAGAGCAGGTTTTGCTTGGCAATCGCCTGTTTGCTCCTGGCGAACTCTCTCGGGTGGGCCCAGCAGCGGCGCAAGGTCATTATCAACCAGGACTGTTCCGGCCCTGGCGGCAGCAATATGCAGACCCTACTCCTACTGATTCAGTCTCCTGAAGTCGAGGTTCTGGGGATAACCGTAGTCAGCGGAAACCAATGGCGCGACGAGGAAGTGGCTCATACTCTGCGCCTGCTCGAGATCATTGGCCGCACTGACATTCCCGTAGTCCCCGGCGCGGTTTTTCCCTTAGTGCGCCGGCATGAAGAAACTCAGCTGTGGCAGCGGCGTTATGGAAAAGTGGCCTTCGGGGGCGCATGGGATGAGCGATGGTGGCATGAGGCGTTCGTCATTCCAGCTCTCCCGGAAGGGCGCCCCGTGACCAAGCCCCTCGACGAAGACGCCGCCCATTTCTTGATCCACAAAGTCCGCCAATACCCGCACCAGGTGAGCATCTACGAGGGCGGTCCGATGACTAACCTCGCCCTCGCAGTTGCGATGGACCCCGAGTTCCCAAAGTTAGCGCGGGAGCTAATCTTTATGGGCGGAAGCCTGAGTCCGCAGACCGACGATCCTGAGTTTCTAAATGCTCCCCGTCACGAGTTCAATTTCTGGTTTGATCCCGAAGCCGCACGCATCGTATTGCGTGCGCCTTGGACAAAGATGGTCTGCACCTCGACGGATATTTCGGTCAAGACTCGCTTGACACCGGCAATGATTACTGAGATTCGGGCTTGCGGAACACCTCTAGCACGCTACATCGCGCGCTTCTATCAAACTGGACAGGGCGGCGAGTACATGTGGGACGAACTGGCGGCGGCGGCCTGGATCCGCCCGTCTCTGATTACAAAGCGCGAAACTCGCTACATGAGTGTGAACCTCGACCGGGGCGCGGGATACGGAGACACCCTGACCTGGATTGAGAAAGATCAATCGAAACTCGGAGCACGGCCGGTAGAGATACAACTCGATTTGGATACCGAGAATTTTTATCGAATGTTTGTGAGCTTGATGAGCGCGCCCACACCCTGTGCCCACTGACTAGATTTCTTTTGTTGCGGTTGCAAAGCAAAGTGTAGAAAGGTTGGCGTGGCAGGAAAGTAGGCATTACAATGCCAGTTCTTTTTGCCTGGCACTAGACCAGAGAACCTCAACAAATCACCAGAAGCAAAACCTGAGAACGTACGAGGACTTCACCATGAAGGCGCGACGCTGGTTGGTTCTATTGATCGCTGTTCTGGCGCTGGCAACGGCGAGCGAACTGCAGGCACAAAAAATCAAAGTCATTGTTGATCAGGACGCTCGCGGCCCAGCTACCACCGACATGCAGTCAATCCTGATCTTTCTGCAGTCGGACAAGTTCGACGTGCTGGGCATCACCACGGTGAGCGGGGATCAGTGGGTGAAGGAAGAAACTCTGCGCACCTTGCGGCTAGTGGAAATCGCCGGCCGCACCGACGTTCCCGTGGTGGCGGGCGCCGAGTTTCCACTACTGAATTCTAAAGAGGAGACCGAGCGCTGGGAGAGCGTTTACGGCAAGATTCGCTACAAAGGATGCTGGAGTGATTTCTCCAAGCTCCCGCCCAATACTCCTGCCGCATTTCGTGCCCCCTATCACGAGCCTGATGTTGTACCCACGCTGGTTGAGGGAACGCCTCACACTAAACCGCTGAACGAGACCGCCGCAAATTTCATCGTTCGCATGGTGCGTAAGTATCCGGGCGAAGTAGTCGTCTGGGCCGGCGGTCCATTAACCAACATCGCGCTCGCCCTGCGACTCGATCCCGAAGTTGCGGCCTTAGCGAAAGGACTCGTCCTGATGGGCAGCGGTATGTACGCAAATCAGGGTGGCATTAACAGCATTGACGGGCGCCGCGAATTTAACTGGTGGTTTGATCCCGAGGCAGTCCGGATCGTGATGCGCTCGCCGTGGAAAAAAATCACTATCACGCCCATCGACATATCGGTCAAAACGACCGTGAATCCCGAACTCAAGGCTGCCATCGCCAAAGCCGATACACCCGTGGCCCGTTACCTCACCGCATACGCCGCGGAAAGTTTTATGTGGGATGAACTCTCAGCAGCGGCCATGATCGATCCTTCCATCATCACCGGACAGAAAGAACTTTATGTAGATATTGACGTTGACCACGGAGCGAGCTACGGCGAAACGCTCTTCTGGGACGCGGGCGCCGAGCTTCCGCCCTACGAAAGACTGGCTACTGTCCAGTTCGATGTTGACACAAAAAAACTATACGATCTGTACATAAAATTAATGACCCAGCCTCCGCCGCACCCGAAGTAGAGTAGCGTCGGCATCTTGCCGGCTACTGCAGCAGCGCAACAGATTCGGCAGAGGCCGGAGCGCAGTACCTAAGGAAGAAACATGGATTCAGTATCACCTCGCATAACTCGACGCCAGTTTGTGGCATCCTCGTCGGCCGCTTTGGCTGCCGGCAGTTTCGTAAGCCAGGCTTTCGCCGCGAGCTCACCGGTAGCGGGACAAAACCAGATAGCAGGTCGCGGCCCCTTCCGCGTAGTCATTGACACTGATCCCGGCGTAGACGACGCTCTGGCACTCCTCCTTGCTATGCGCTCACCAGAATTAAAGATTGAAGCCATCACTCCGGTAGCGGGAAATGTTCCGCTGGAGCTGTCGCTTCCCAATGCCTTGCGAATGGTCGAGATCGCCGGGCGAACGGATATTCCGGTTGCAGTGGGCGCCAAGGCCCCTCTGCTGCGCCGTCTGGTAACCGCTGCTTATGCACACGGCGAGAACGGGCTGGGAGGAGCAGTCTTCCCCGAGCCGAAGATCAAACCTGTCGCCGAGCCCGCTGCAAAATTCATTTCACAAATTGTTCGAAAGTATCCCGGCGAGGTAACGCTGATCACCATAGGTCCGCTGACGAACATCGCCACCGCGTTAAATATGGACTCCGAATTAGCACGCATGGTGAAAAGCCTGGTCATGATGGGTGGCTCGCTGTCGGGAGGAAATATTACGCCCGCTGCCGAGTTCAATGTTTACGTTGATCCGGAGGCGGCCCGCATAGTCTTTCAATCGGGCATTCCTATCACCATGGTCGGTCTGGACGTCACGCGCAAGACCTCGCTGACTGACGAACACGTCCGAATCCTAGAAGCTGGTCAGAACCCCGTCAGCCAGGCGGCGGCCAAGATCGCTCGCAATGCTATCAATCACAACCGCGAGCAGGGGTTTCTGGTGGGACCGAACATGCACGATTCACTTGCCGTGGCGGGCTTTCTTGAGCCGTCCCTTCTCAAATTTCAGGATTATTATGTCGACGTGGAAACCACCGGCGAGCTCACTGCGGGAGAAACCTTAGGTTACAGTCCGATGTCCGGCGACTTGCAGCGCCGGCCCGAAAGCGAGAAGCAGGCAGCTCTGACCATGCAAATTCGTGGGTCACCACCTACGCTAGCCAGCACCAAGACGTCTCCAGTCGTGCGCGACAAATTTGTTCCTAACGCAAAAGTTGCCATCAATGTGGATTCGGCAAGGTTCTTCGACTTGCTCATTGGCCGTCTATCCGGAAAGCAGTAGTTGATTCGTAATTTTGAACTTTGAGGTGAGTCATGAAATTTAGCCGGATCTGGTTGACTGCCGTACTCCTGGCGAGCTGTCTCACGTGTTGGGCTCAACAGAAGCGCAAGATCATCATCGATCAGGACGCGGGCGGACCCGCCGGCACCGACCAACAATCCATGCTCCTGTTAATCCAGTCCCCGCAAACGGATGTTCTGGGCATCACGGTCGTGACCGGCGATCAGTGGTTGAACGCAGAGGTCGCGCACACCTTACGAATGCTCGAACTCATCGGAAGAACCGACATTCCGGTTTTTCGCGGAGCAGAGTATCCGTTAGTCCGCCGAAAGGAAGAAACTGAATTGTGGGAGCAGATGTATGGGTCCGTGACCTGGCTGGGAGCGTGGACACCCAAGTTCTACCATCCGCCCAACCAGTTGGGTGAAATGCCGGAAGGGGCACCCACTACCAAAGCCGCCGATGAAGATGCTGCCCACTTCCTGGTGCGCATGGTCCGAAAATATCCCAATGAGATCACAATTTACGCGGGCGGCCCGATGACCAATCTGGCGCTCGCCATCTCCATCGATCCCGAATTTGCGCGCCTGGCCAAAGAACTGGTGTTCATGGGCGCAAGCCTCAACCCGCGAACCGACAATCCCGAGTTCATCAATGGCCCGCGGCACGAATTCAATATTTGGTTCGATCCGGAGGCATCTCACATTGCCTTGAGGGCACCCTGGAAGAAAATCACATGCACAACAGTCGACATCTCGGTGAAGACACGCCTGACTACCGAGCTGATCAACCGGGTCAAGGCGGGCGACTCGCTGGCGGCTCGCTACATCGGCAAATATGCGCAACTCTACGGGGAATACAATTATTTGTGGGATGAATTGGCGTCGGCGGCATGGCTCGATCCCAGTGTAATTACCAAGAAAGAAACCCGCTTCATGGATGTCGACTTAGATCGCGGCGCCGGCTATGGAAACATTTTGACCTGGGTCGAATCCGACAAGCCTAAGATCCAGGTGCAGCCGGTGGAAATACAAGTGGATCTGGATACCGAGAAGTTTTACAACATGTTTGTGGATTTGCTAAAGGCGCCCACGCCAAAAGCTCACTGAGCGGGCGGCTGCCCAGACCTGTGGAATTCTATTGCGGCAGTTGCGCTAACGCCTTCTGCGCCGCCGCATGATCAGGATGCTGTTTAAGAAGCTCGAGTAGGACACTCCGAGCTTTGTCCGCCTTGCCCTCGATTGCGTATACCCGGGCCAGGTTCAGATAAGACTGATCAAAGCCAGGAGCAACCCGAATGCACTCTTCGAAACTTGCAACCGCTTGGTCCCGCCGACGCGTACGCAGGTAAAGTACACCGAGATTATTCAGTGCCTCCGGATATGCGGGACGGAACTTCAGCGCTCTTTGCAAGTATTCAAAGGCCCGCTGACTATCGTCGAGTTGAGCAAACACCATTCCCAGGCTGTAGTTCGCCTCCGGATCCTGTGGGCCGACCTCGACCGCCCGTTGCAGGACTTTGCGCGCCTCTTCCCATTGCTTCTCCTGGCGATACGCGTTTCCCAGGTTTTCCAGCGCAATCAAATGATCGGCATTCAATCGGAGCGCTTCTTGAAAATACGGAATGGCTTCCGCAGTTCGGCCCTCCCGTGTCAAAAGAAGTCCCAGGTTGTTCCAGGCATTTGGCAGAGTCTCGAGATAGCTGGCGGGACTTTTGGTCGCGCGTTCAAAGCTCTCCCGGGCTTCAGCATTCTTTTGTTGTTTCAGGTAGACGCTTCCCAGCCCATACCACGCCTCAGCGGTAGGTTCGTCACGCAGAGCAAGCCGGAATGACGCTTCGGCCTGATCGAAGTATTCATGTTGAAAGAAATCCGACCCGTAGGAAAGGTAATTCCGGCGAAACTCGGGGGTCTCCGATACGCCGGAGAACGGTAGGCCTTTCGCCAGTCGCTCCGTAGCCGTTCGCGGAATATGTCGAAAGTCTAGTTCGACGTGCTCTGGATCAATCGGGCCTTGATAAACCTTGACAACGTCACCCTTCTGGTCGATCAAAAATGATGTTGGCAGGCAGAGGTCCCGATGCCGATCAAAAAGGTGGCGATAGAGAATGTTGTAAATGCCAGCCACGTCATCGGATCCGTGAAGGATGGGAAATGAAAGATTGCGCTCGCGTACCAGTGTCCGCAATTTGTTGGGATCCGCAGAATCATCGACGTTGATAGCAAGCACCTGCAGGCCCCGTGCCGACAAGCGAGTATGCAAGCGGTTGAGGACTTCTAAGTCTCCCTCCGACCCCGCGGCACAGAATTTAAGAAGCACCGCCTTCCCCCGGAGTGCAACAAGAGTCCGCGTCTGTCCAGCGACATCAGGAAGAGAGAAATTCGGCGCAGCCACCGGCGCGACCAGCCAGGTTTCTACTGTCGCCGGAAGCGGCTCGTTGCTTTGCTGAAGATTAGTCGCTGTTAAGATCGGTCTTGGGTCGGGCATGGCCTCAGAAGCTGTTGATGCCCTTATCTTGAAGCGTTCCATTCGAGACGGCGCCGACCCTTCTTCAACCCACACTCGGTGGTTAACTGGAAGATCGCGAAGTTCCTGCACCGTCCCACTCGGCCAGCGGATCGACGCTCGGACCGGGCCTCCCGCCTTTCCCAAGCCAAAGAATATTTCCTTAGTGTGCTGGGAAAGAAATCCCGAACCGGCTTGAAGCATGCGAGTCTGCCGCCCAGATTCGGCTTCCAGCGTCATCACTGCGCCGATCGCGTCACGATTACTCTTAGTACCACGAAGTCGAAATACGATGGACGGTTCCAACTCCTTCATCACATTTTCTAGTAGACGCAATTGCGGAGCGTTACGGTTTTTCAAGAATACTTCCAGGCGTCCGTCGTGATCGAAATCCGCCAGCGCGAATGACCTGCCGTCCTCGAGAAAGTCCAATCCCACCACGCCCGAGACATCGGAAAAGGTTCCATCCCGATTGTTTGCGTAAAAGACATTGCGTTCGAAGCCACTCCACGTGCCGTCGGAGCGGATGAGTTCGTTGATGGCGTTCCATCGCTGCTCGTAATCGTGCTTAGGCTTGGCTTCCCCAGGTGAATGAGCAACTACCTGGCGCCAAAAGAAACTGTTCAAGTCTGCGCGGGAGGGACCAGAGACCATGCCGTTAGTGATGTATAGGTCCGGAAAGCCATCGTGATCAAAATCCCATGCGTCGCTCGACCAGGACCAGCGACCCATTTCAACTCCGGCCGAGGCGCTTGTATCTTGAAACTTTCCACTGGCGCTATTTTGGAGTAAAGAATTGCCTCTGGCGTGTTTGCGATACTGCGCTCGAACTGCTTCAGATGCGTCCTTTTGAAAGACTTCCTGCGTCGAAACCCTCTCGCCCGCTGCCGACCACATGTCCGTCACGTAGAGGTCCTGTGCTCCGTCATTGTCGTAATCAAACCAGCACACACTCATCCCTGCGCCGACATCATCCACGCCAACCTGAGCCGCAACGTCGGTGAACGTCCCATCGCCATTATTGCGGTAGAGGTTCTTCCGGCCGAAGTCATTTACGACATAAAGGTCGGGCCAGCCGTCCTGGTTGTAATCGCTCCATCCACAGCAAAAACTGTATCGCGTGTTGTTTCGGTCCAAACCCGACTCTGCGGTAACGTCGCGGAAAGTCCCATCGCGGTTGTTACGCATCATGAAATTAGGTGGGCCGTTTTGCGCGTCATAATAAGGAGAGGGATATTTGTACTGGTCCGTGCCCTGATAATAAAGGTAAAGGCAGAAATAAATATCCAGCCAGCCATCGCGGTCATAGTCAGCGATGGCCGCCCCCGTGAAGGTTCCTTGCGGAGGCTTTGCAAACTGAAAAGCATCAGGCTTTTGGCGAAACTTGCCACCGCCTTCGTTGAGAAATAGAAGAGGGCCGTTGGTTCGCACTACGATCAAATCCTGCCGGCCATCATTATCAATATCGGCAAAAAGCGCGCACGCCGTGTTCTCCAGGATCCCGACACCCGATCCTTCTGTGATGTCCTCGAACGTTCCGTCTCCACGATTTCGATAAAACCGATTAGGAAGACCGGCGGCTTGGCAGACGTACAAATCATCGAAGCCATCATCGTCGAGGTCGCCGACTGAAACCCCGTTGTGTCCGTAGATGTCTATGCCGCACGCCCCGTCGAGGACTGTCCGCCAATAATCCGCTCCGTGCAGCAACTGAGAAGAGTAAGAAGAAGTATTGCCCAACGCCTGCCCGGTGATGTCCGCGAAGATGGGAGCAAAGGATCGGCTTTGCGTCTCATCGAGCGCCTGCCATTTCCGCAGACGAAAGGGTCCGGCTTCGGACGAAGCCGTTTCCCACTCCATATCCCAATGCCCCACCCGTTGCTCGCGGTAGAAACCCTGACCCGAGCCAACTAATTCATAGCGCACTCGAGTATGCGGACCTCCCGGTGAATGCGCGCCAATGCTGATCACCTGGAATTCAGCGGTCACGATTTTCGAGAAGAAGCTCAGAGCAGATCGCAGTTCCTGAAGAAATGCGCCTCGTCCGAGAGCAGACCCTTCTGTGAACTTATTTTGATGGACTTCGATCGGGGGCCCGGACCGCACAAGTCGCGATTCGATAGGCCGCAAGGCCGATCCCGAAAAGTCTGCAGCAAGCACCTTCTCGAATGTCTGTAATTCGTGGGGAGATTGCAGCAAACTCGAACTCCACTTTGCGAGCGTCGCCGCGATCTGGTCGTGATATTTTTCGGTGATGAACTCGTCCGAACCTGCCTGCACTTTCAAGAGCGTCGCATCGAGCGGGGTCTGAGCTCGATAGCGAGGATGCAGGTGGAACTCACAATCTGGTGAGTGTTCGCTCCCAGAATCGAGATGAAAGAAAGGAAAATTGAGGCCGCGACCGGGGACCAACGTCGCGAAGGTTCCCTGGCAGCATCGGATCAGAAAGTTGCGTCGACTGGCGTCTACCGGGCAATGACTAGACGGATAATACTTCTTCGATGCCCGACTCAGGACCATTCCCCCAAATCTACCTGCGGAATCCGCAATCTAACAGCCACGCCGGAACCCGTCAAGATTGAGCGAAATCACGTCCATGCGCACTGTTGTATGCTTTATCAAATATCTGAATGTACGCGTTTATGAACATTAACTCACCACGCATTCCTAGACTTACTCCACAATTCAAAAGATGCATCGTCGCGTTAGTGGCCGTACTGCCACTGGTCACTCCCGCCGCCCGCAGCTTGGCTTACCAAGACACATCCGCCGTAAAACCAGTCACGAGCGACACTCCAGAAGCCCACCTGGGCAAGGGTTATGACGCCTTAAAGCAAGACAAATACGACGCCGCTGCCAGCGAATTTCGAGCCGCTCTTGAAATCGACCCCAAGCTGACGTTGAGGGCGCGGTTTCCTTTGGCGGTTGCACTTTTCGAATTGCACAAGTCAGATGAAGCGCGCCACGAACTGGAAGTTGTCCGCCGTGAAGTGGGAGATCACCCAAACATCTTGTATTACCTTGGCCGGCTAGACCTGGACGAGCGCAACTTCAAGGGCGCAATCCGGAATTTGACCCAAGCGGCGGCCAAGCCTCCTTTTCCCGACACCGCTTATTATCTTGGATACGCTTACTTCAAACAGGGCGACTTAACCTCTGCTGAAAAGTGGTTAAAGGTTGCCGCGGAGGCGAATCCGCGTGACGCACGGATGCAGTATCAACTCGGCTCCGTGTATCGCAAACAAGGCCGCGAGCAGGAAGCCCAAAAAGCAGTAGCGATGTCAGAGGAACTACGCCAGCGAGACACCAATGAGAGCAGGATAAAGCTAGAGTGCGCGCAAAAGCTGGATCAAGGCCCACGTGAAGCAGCGCTCGCCGTCTGCGAGCAATTGTACGATCCCGACAACGCAGAAAAACTTACGGCGCTGGGCACGACTTATGGCCAACACGGGGAGTTGGAAAGAGCGTTGAAGTCTTTGAGCCGGGCGGCGGAGTTGGCTCCGCAATCTCCGCAGATGCAATATAACCTTGCTTACGCTCATTACCAGCTTAATCAGCTTGAAGAGGCGCGCGCGCCTTTAGCAAATGCTATCCAGCGATGGCCGGATTTATTCCCATTGAACGCCCTTTATGGCGCGGTCTTGTTGAAGCTCGGTCAGGATCGTCCAGCTTACGACGCCCTGCGCCACGCCCGGCAACTGAATCCGCAGGATCCCGCGACCGCGGATCTGCTCCACACGGTTACGAGCACTCTTGCCTCTAAAAGTCAGGCAGCCCGCCAATATTCCGATTCGCTACGCTATTTTGAAGAAGCCGCTACACTTCGGCCTCAGGATCCGGAACCTCACCGTCGCATGGCGGAAATCTACATCGCTTTAGGCCGTCCCGTGCAAGCGAAGGCCGAACAAACAAAAGCTGACGGCTTGAGCAAGGCACCAGGCAAAGTCCAATAACAAGTGTGATTAGGTTAACCCTCACCCAGCAGCCTTTTATGCCATGCGATCAGAAGAGCTGTCCCAATAATCATCAGGCCGGTGCAGAGGCCGATCCAGATTCCCAGCGCTCCCCACCCCAGGCTGAAACAAAGGACGCAACCTAGGGGAAGCCCTATGAACCAATAGGCCACCAGGTTTGCCAGCATTGGCGTTTGCGTGTCGCCCGTGCCGCGCACCTCGTGCGCACGCAGCTCGTCGCGAAGGGCGCGGAAGTTGTAGACCTCCCCGTTGAAGACGGCGACGACGTCGCCGGACTCGTTTGTGACCGGCTGGTAGCCCGTTTCGAGATCGATGACCCTCAGGCGCTGATGGCCCAGGACACATTGCCCGAACGCATCCGTCGAACCTTCGTCTGGCCCGCGGTGGACGAGCGCGGCGCGCATCGCGTCGA
>Ga0209689_1000432_pt1 | contig 28529 bp, 29 predicted proteins | sample GraSoiAngelo_149_FD_187119 | JGI IMG/M metagenome (GOLD analysis project Ga0209689, IMG submission 187119) | Grasslands soil microbial communities from the Angelo Coastal Reserve, California, USA - 14_1009_09_30cm (SPAdes) (version 2) | ecosystem: Environmental > Terrestrial > Soil > Grasslands ... | reverse complement strand
CGCCGCGAGCTCCCGGACACCGCGGCACGGCTGGGCCTCGTCCTCCCCAGGTGGTGGCAGATCGCGGTCGCGCTGGCCTCCGCCGGCGCGTTCTACTTCTTCGTCCAGCAGGTCGACGTAGCGAGCCATCGGTGGACGCCGGACCTGGCGCACAGGGTCGACGCCGCCACCAACCACATCTTCGGCCAGCTCGGTTGGCCGGCCGGCACACTTGCCGTGGCCGTGATTCCCGGCCTTTGCGAGGAGCTGCTGTTCAGGGGCGCGCTTCAGCCGCGCATCGGGTTGGTGCCGACCGCCGTGCTTTTCACCTCCATCCACACCCAGTACGCGTTGTCCCTCGACACGGCGGCGGTGCTGGTGATCGCGCTGGGCCTTGGCCTCCTGCGCAAGTACACGAACACCACCACCTCGTGCACGTGCCACATCAGCTACAACCTGTTGGTTGGCATCGGCGTCGCGGGCGCTGCCGCGAACCTCGCCATCGCGACCGAGCTGGCGCTGGTCGGCGTCTCGGCGTACGTCATCTGGACCCGCCGACGCGGCGCCCCCACACCAGTGGAGCCTTAACAACCTGGCTGGTCATCCTTTCCGGCCAGGTCTAGAATTCCGCTCAATGACCCCAGATGTAGGATCAGTGGCTGAAGCGAGGCCCAACATCTTGGCCACATCGGTCCCACCGGTGGTGGCGGTGGTCAACCAGAAAGGCGGGGTGGGCAAGACGACCACGGCCATCAACCTGGCCGCGGCGATGGCCGAGGTCGGCCATCCGACCCTGCTTGTCGACCTCGATCCGCAGGCCAACTCCACCTCCGGTCTCGGGCTGGACCCGGCCCGCGCCCGGCTCAACGTCTACCACCTGCTGACGGGCGAGGCGACGCTCGAACAGGTGGTGCAGCCGACCGGCGTGGACGGCCTCACCCTGGTCCCTTCCCACATCGACCTGGCGGGCGGTGAGATCGAGCTGGCCGGTATGCCTGACCGCGAGGCCCTGCTTCGCAACGCGCTCGCCGCACCTCCGCCTGGCGTCGAGCTGGTGCTGGTCGACTGCCCGCCGTCGCTCGGCCTGCTGACGCTCAACGCGCTCGTCGCTGCGACCAGCATGCTGATCCCGACGCAGTGCGAATACTTCGCGCTCGAAGGCTTGCGTCACCTGATGTACACACACCAGCTGGTGCGCTCGCGTCTGAACCCCAAGCTCGCCATCGCGGGCATCGTGATGACGCAATTTGACGCACGCACGACACTGGCGTGGGACGTGCTCGCGACTGTGCGCCGCACGCACCCCCACCACGTGTTGGAGACGTTGATCCCGCGCAACGTTCGCATCAGCGAAGCCCCCAGTCACGGCAAGTCCGTGATCGAATACGACCCCACGTGCCGAGGCGCGGCCGCTTACCGCGCGCTCGCGAAGGAGCTGCTTGAACGATGAGCCAACCACGCCCACGAGGACTCGGCCGCGGACTCGACGCGTTGATCCCCATGTCGAGGGAGGGCGAGGCGTTGGTGCCGCAGATGATCGCGGTCGACCAGATACGCCCGTCTCGCCAGCAGGTGCGGACGCGGTTCGACGCCGAGCCGCTCGGCGAGCTGGCGGAGTCGATTCGCCTGCACGGCGTCCTCCAGCCGCTGCTCGTCAGGCCACTGGCGGACGGATATGAGCTGATCGCCGGCGAGCGCCGGTGGCGCGCCGCGCGGCTCGCCGGTCTCCAGACGGTGCCCGCGGTGGTGCGCAGCGACGCCGGCAACGATGGGCAGCTGGTGCTCGGTCTCATCGAAAACCTGCAGCGCACCGACCTCGACCCGATCGAAGAGGCGCGCGGACTGCGCCGGCTGATCGAGGAGTTCGGGCTCACCCACGAGGACGTCGCGGACCGTCTCGGCAAGCATCGCGTTTCCGTCACTCAGTCCCTCCGCCTGCTCGGTGGATGCGCCGCCGTACAGTCCGCGGTCGCCTCGGCTGTGATCAGCGCGGGACACGCGCGCGCGCTCATCGCGCTCGAGGGCCAGGCCGCCCAGGAGCAAGGCCTGAAGGTGGTCATCGCGAAGCATCTGTCCGTCCGGCAGACGGAGAACTGGGTGAGGACCTATCGCCCGCGGCGACGTAGGCACGGCGACTCGTCCGCCGACCTCCGCGCGATCGCCGCCGACATCGAATCGAGCCTCGGCGTGCCGATCAAGCTCACCGGAAGCCTCAGCCGCGGCAAGCTGGAGCTGCGCTATTCGAGTCGCGAAGAGCTCGAACGAGTCTGCGCTAAGCTCGTTTCCTAAAAACGCATGGCGGCCCACCACGAACAAGCGGCAGGCGCCGCCACGACCGAACATTCCTCGGGCTCTTCGCTGCTTCGCGAAGTCGCCGAGGTCGTCGTGCTCGCGGTCATCCTTTACGTCGGGATCAGCTTCGCGGTCCAGGCGGTCCACGTCGAAGGCCTTTCGATGTTCGCGACGCTGGACAACAACGATTACCTGATCGCGAACAAGATCGACTACAGGCTTCATGCACCGCAGCGCGGCGACATCATCATCCTCCGCCCTCCGACCAACAACTCGACCGACTTCATCAAGCGCGTCATCGCGCTCCCGGGCGAGAAGATCTTGATCCGCAGCGGCGTCGTCTACATCAATGGCCACCGGCTCGACGAGCCTTACCTGCCTGAGGCGTGGGTCAACGACAACAACTATCCGCGCAACGGAAGCGACGGTGAGGTGATTCCCGCGAACTCTTACTTCGTCATGGGCGACAACCGAAACCGTTCGCAGGATTCGCGCTTCTTCGGTCCGATCACGCGCGACCGCATCGACGGCAAAGCTTGGTTTCGAATCTGGCCGATTGACCACTTCGGCAATATCTATGGGCAGGTGCCGACTCTCGAGACCGGCACCACGTTTGCGGGCTGGAGGCAGCCGGCCGCGTAGGCCGGAGGGGGATCAGGCTCCGATCGCCAGCCTGAAGGCGCTGTCGCGGGCGAATGGACCGATGACCGACATCTGCACCGGTCCGGCCAACATCTCGACCGCCACACGTTTGACATCAGTCGCGCTCACCGCGTCGACGAGCGCGAGCTCTTCCTCGATCGTCTTGATCTGGCCGAGCAGCAGCTCCTGGTAGGTCAGCCAGAAAGCCACGCCGTTGGTCGTCTCCAGCTCCAGGCGCAGCCGGCCTTTCGTGAACTCTTTGGCGCGAGCCAGATCTTCCGCCGAAACCTCTGTCTCGCCCAGGCTGCGAAGCTCGGCCATCACCGCGTTGACCGCGTCCACCGCCTTGTTCGGATCGACCCCGATGTAGACGCCCAGGTAACCGGTGTCGCGGTGCTTCTGCGTGAAGCTGTGCACGTCGTAAGCCAGACCGAGTCGCTCGCGGATGTTCAGGAATAGGCGGGAGCTCATGCCTTCGCCGAGCACGGTGTTCAAGAGGTCGAGCGCATAGCGGTCCGGATCCAGGTAGCTCAACGCGCGGGCCCCGAGGCAGATGTGAGCCTGCTCCGTATCCCGGCGTCTGACCAAAACGCGCGGACCCTCGAGCGGCGACGGGGGTAAGGCAGGAAGTGCGCCATCGATGTCTGGCGGCATTGAGAGGCCGCCGCTGACCACGGCCATGACTTCTGTCTCGTTGATCGAGCCCGCCGCACCGATCACGAGATTCGGCAGGCGGTAGTGCGCGTCTGCGTATTCGAGAATTTCGTCGCGACTCAAACGGGAGACCGACTCCTGTGTCCCGGCGATGTCGCGGCCCAGCGGATGACCCGGCCAGATCAGCTCCTCGAACAGGTTCTGCACGTGATCCTGGGGTTGGTCCTGGTACATGCGCAGCTCTTCGAGGATGACCATTCGCTCGCGCTCGACGTCCGTCGGATCGAGCCTCGAGTTCGTAACGATGTCGAAGAGGACGTCCAAACCGAGGGCCATGTGCTCAGAAGGAACCCTGGCCCAGTAGGCCGTCAGCTCCTTGTCGGTCGACGCGTTGACGAACCCGCCGACGCCTTCAATCGCATCCGCGATCTCCTTCGACGACGGCCGGCGCTTGGTGCCCTTGAAGAAGAGGTGCTCGATGAAGTGGGAGACGCCCGCCAGTCTTTCGTCCTCGAGCCGGGAGCCTCCGCCGAACATGAAAACGACGCTCGTCGAGTGGCGCTCCGGCATCGTCTCCGTGACCAGGCGCGCACCTCCGGGCAACGCTTGGACCCGGTGCGGGGAGCCCATGGGGAGGCCAAAGTATAAGAGCGCCTAGTTCGCGCCGCCCTCTCTTAACGCACCGAGCGCGGCATACAGCGTCATGGCGACGAAATCCGCCGGCATTCCATCCGACACCGCATCGAGCGCCTCGCCCAGATACCGACGGACGTTCGGCGCGTCGTCGACTTCGTCCAGCTCGAGGCAGTCGCGGATCGCTTCTGCGATCTCGGTCGGTGTGATCTCCTCGTCGCCCGCCTCGTCCGCGACTGAGTTGACCAGCGCGATCGCTTTCCGGATCCGATCGGCGGCGGCCCGTCGAGCCGCCGTGCCCCCGTTGTCCGTTAGCCCTCAGCCGCCTTACGCGGGCCGACGACGACCCGGCGCTCGGGCTCCTCGCCGATGCTCGAGCTGGTGACGTCGGGATCGCCCTCGAGCGCAAGGTGAATGGCCCGCCGCTCGAACGGCTGCATCGCGTCGAGCGTGATTGCGTCGCCCGTCATCTTGACCTGGCGCGCCGCGCGCATCGCGATCTCACGCACGGTGTGCTCGCGCCGCTGCCGGTAACGCTCGACGTCCACGATCACCCGCTCGCCCTCGGCCAGGTGCTTGCCGACCATCACGTTGGTCACAGCCTGCAGCGCGCGCAGCGTCTCGCCGCGCCAGCCGATCAGCGCCCCGAGGTCGCGGCCGCTGATGTCGAGGGTGATGGGGTCGCTGCCCGTCCGCACGCTGACCTGCGCGCGCACCCCCATGTGCTTCAACAGCCCTTCGACCAGGCCCTTCGCCGCCTCGGCCTTGCCGTTGGTCGGTGCCGGTGTCATCCCAAGGGCGGGTGCGCCCTGGTCCATGATCGTGACTTCGACGATTGTCTCCTCCGACGTTTCGCTGAGGATCTTGACGTCGACGTTGCGCCGGCTCTCCTGGAGCTCGATCAGCGCCGCGTCGACGGCCTCGTCCAAAGTTCGGCCGCGGCCTTCAGCGGATTTCACGTTCGTTCACTCCTTGCCGTTCACCTTCTAGGCTTTCTGTGTTTGTTGGAGCCGCCCGGCGGTCCTGTCTTGGCCACGCTCGGCGCTGCCTTGTTCCCGATGTTCGGCGCCGCCTTGCTCGGCAGCGCTGGCGCTCCCCCGGCGACAGTCCTGAACCGCGCCGGCAGCACGTTGCCCCACCCGACCACGAAGCTCTGCTGAATGATACTGACGCAGTTGCCGATGAACCAGTAGAGGCCCAGCCCGGCCGGAACGTTCAGCGCGAAGTAGCCGATCATCAGCGGCGAGATCCACACCATCGTCCGCTGCATCTGCAAGGTCTGCAGCTCCTGCTCGGTCGGGTTTACCGGAGCCGGCATCTGCAGCATCTTCGACTGGATCAGTGTCGTGATCGCCGCGAGCAGCGGGAAAATGAGGTACTCGATCGACGGTATGGGCAGCCCGTGAAACATCAGCTGATGGTTCGGGTTTTCGTTCAGGTTCGGCACGAACAGGAAGTGAGCCGCCACCGAATGGCTGCGTGAAAAGCCTGTGAACACGTAGTAGAGCGCGGTCAGGATCGGCAGCTGGACGATCAGCGGCAGACATCCGACCAGACCGCCGAGCGGGTTGACCCCATGCTCCTGGTAGAGCTTCATCATCTCGGCGTTCAGCTTCTGCGGGTCTTTCTTGAACTTCTTGCGCAGCTCGGCGACCTGGGGCGCGAGCTTGCGCTGCTCGACCATGGTCTTGCGCTGGGTGACGAGCTGGAACTGCTGCAGCGGAGCGAGCAGCAGCCGGATGAGGATGGTCAGGATGACGATCGCGACGCCGTACGCCCCGATCGCGTTGAAGACTGCTATCCCGGCTACATGCGAATAGATGAAGGACAGCGCCGACTGCAAGGTGACCCCGAAGATCGTCCACCACGCCGACTGGATGGGCTGAAAGATGTCAAAGGGCGAGCTCAGAAAAATGGCCGTCTCCCTCAGGGCACCGGGTCGTATCCGCCGGCGGCAAACGGGTGGCAGCGGGCGATGCGGGCCGCGCCCATCCAGCCGCCTCTGAGCCAGCCGTACTTGTCGATGGCCTCGTATGTGTAATGCGAGCAAGACGGGTAGTAGCGACACGAGGGCGGCAAGATCTTCGCCAGCGTCAGTTGATAACCGCGGATCAGCAGCAGGAGAAGTTTCGTCATGGCTTGAACTTGGCGAGCCTGAACGCAGCCAGCGCCGCCTCCGCCTTCAGGTCGGCGAACGACACCTCGAGCGCCGCCGGGCGGGCGATCAGGACCACGTCATATCGTATTCCCACCTGGTGCAGGGGCGAATCAGGACCCAGCAAGCCGGCACGCGCGACTTCCCGCAAGCGGCGCCGCGCCCGATTCCGGTCGACGGAACCCTTGACCGCCCGGCTGACCGTGACGCCGACCCGCGTCAGGGCCGCCTCGCTGGGCACCGCGAAACCGACCAGCGCGCGCCCGCTGTGAAAGCGCCTGCCGCCCACCGCCGACTGGAAGTCCGAGCGCCTGCGCAGCCGCGATCGCTTCTTCACGTTGAATGCATGCATGCGACCCGCAAAAGGCGTCGCGAACGGCCGCTAAGAGGCCAGCCGCTCTCGGCCCTTTCGGCGGCGATTGCGAAGCACCCGTGCTCCGCCCTTGGTGCTCATCCGGCGCAGGAAGCCATGGACGCGCCGGCGATAGCGTTTCTTGGGTTGATACGTCCTTTTGATCGGGCCAGTGTAGCGGAGCCAAACGGCCAGACTTGTGACACCGCCTGTGTCACTTCATCACACGACCATGTGCCTTGCGGTATCCACAGGCCAGTGCTATAGTGCGCGGCCGGAAGCAGCCAAGCATCGCGTCAAATCAACGCCCCAGTACAGATTGCACCTGTCGTCCCACCAATATTTATAGGCTTAGCAACACTTAGTCATACAACCCCGCTTCCATATTTCGGGATCGACCGGATAGGGGATTTCGGACAGGTCGGCGCCGCCAACCTGTGGAAATCCGGTCCGCTCTTTTCCACAGGCACCAAGGAGGCGGAGCTCATGCTCGAAGAGCTTCGGTTGAATCCGCGGTCGCCGGCAGCGCGATTCAAAGGTCGCTGTCCGGGCGAGAGCGCGGCCACCGGGGACGGGACAGTTGACCCCAGATTGTCCACAGGATTTGCAGAGGGGGCGCGGTCGCGCTCCACAGGGGTGGCGGGACCGATCCACAGCCCGTGGATCGGCGCAATCAAGGAGGAGGTGGGGTGAACCAGGACCAGGTCTGGTCGCAGGTGCAAGAAGAGCTGCGTTTTCAGCTTGCCAAACGCACCTACGACATGTGGCTCAAGAACACATCGGTCGTCTCCGCTGACGGAGGCACGTTCCGGATCGGCGTGCCGAGCAAGCTCGCCAAGGATTGGCTCGAGGACCGCTTCTCTGGATTGATCCAGGAAACACTGCAGGCGGTCACCGGCTCCGAGGTCGACATCGATTTTGTGATCGCGCCAACCGGCCACCGCCCGGCGCACGCTTTGTTCGACGGCGACGACTCCCGCAATGGAGACAACGGACACGACAACGCGCCGGAGGTGATCGCCGAGGTAGCAGTCGTCACGCCCTCCGAGCTCAACGCACGCTTTCGGTTCTCATCATTCGTGGTCGGTCATAACTCGCAGTTCGCGCACGCCGCCGCGAAAGCCGTCGCTGAGGCTCCAGGTGACAGCTACAACCCGCTCTTCCTCTACGGAGGGGTGGGGTTGGGCAAGACCCACCTCATGCATGCCATCGGCCATGAGGTTCACGACCGTTTTCCACGCAAGCGCGTCGTCTATCTGACGTCCGAGCAGTTCACGAACGAGGTGATCAGCTCGATCGCGACCGCGCGCATGGGAGAGTTCCGCCATAAGTACAGAACTGTCGACGTGCTGCTGATCGACGACGTGCAGTTTCTCGCCGGCAAGGACCGCACCAAGGAAGAGTTCTTCCACACTTTCAATGCACTGCACGAGATCAACAAGCAGATCGTCATCTCGTCCGACCGTCCGCCCAAGGAAATCCCCACGCTCGAGGACCGCTTGCGTTCGAGGTTTGAGTGGGGGCTCATCGCCGACATCCAGCCTCCGGATTTCGAGACTCGCCTCGCGATCCTTCATTCCAAGCTCGGCGACAACGGAGGCCTCATCCCTGAAGAGGTGTTGAACTTCATCGCGCACAAGGTCCAGCGCAACATCCGAGAGCTGGAGGGCGCGTTGACTCGTGTCCAGGCCTTCGCCGCGGTGCATCAGAGGCAGGTCGACGAGGACGAGGCGGCGCGCCTTCTCTCCGACATCATCCCCGCCAGCACCCGCAAGCCCATCAACGTCGAGCGGATCCAGGTCCTGGTCGCCGACTACTACAACGTCACGCTCGACGATATGAAAGGCAAGCGGCGCGACAAGCACATCGTCTTCCCGCGCCAGGTCGCCATGTACCTCGTGCGCGAGGAGACGCCATCGTCACTGCCGGCGATTGGGAAGGCGTTTGGTGGTCGAGACCACACCACCGCGCTCCACTCGATCGAGAAGATCGCCAACGAGCTGAAAGAGGACGAGCGCCTTCGCTACGAGGTGCAGTCGATCCGCGAAAAGCTATACGTGCAGTGAGCGTTTCCACACGTTTTGAGAACCGGCTTGGGATTCAGCTGGGATGGACGCCAGCGGGTCATCTCGTCCCCATCGATTCCACAGGCACGCCTGGTCCCTACTACGATTCCCCAGACCTTATCCACCATCCATTTCGATCTGTAAATGATCTCGACATCCACAGTCTGCACAGCGCTTACTGTTATCGGTTACGGATGACTTCAATAAAGAGAATCTCTTTCAACGGGGGACAACTTTCGTGAATGCCAAAGTTCTCACAGCTCAAATGAAGGTGACCTGTAGGCCGGCGGTGCTGGGTCAAGCTCTGCAGGTCGTTTCGCGGGCGATCTCGAGCCGCACCACGCTCCCGATCCTCAACAACATCCTCATCGAGACGACAGCAGAAGGCCTCGCGCTGACTGCCACCAATCTGGAGATCGGCATTCGCAAGCTTGTCCCGGCGGAGGTCGCGGCAGAAGGTTCGACCACGGCGCCGGCCCGTCTGCTGACCGATTTCGTCAGCACCCTCCCCGACGACGACCTCGAGATGACGCTCGATGGCGCGACCCAGTCGCTCAATCTGCGCTGCGCACGATTTGACACGCACATCAAGTGCATCGAGGCGGAGGAGTTTCCGCCAGGGCCGCGGCCCGACGAAGGCGACCGGCTGGAGGTCGCCCTCGATGACCTGGTCGGCGCGGTCGAGCAGACGCAGATGGCGGCGTCAACCGACGAGGCGCGACCTGTCCTCACCGGGGTGCTGGTCCAGGTGCAGGGAGGAAACCTGACGCTGGCCGCCACCGACGGTCACCGCCTGGCCGTCCGCAAGCTCGCCGCGGCCGGCGCAACCGACCTGGAGGCAAGCCTCATCGTCCCAGCACGGGCCCTGGCAGAGCTCTCCCGGGTGCTCAAAGGCGAACCGGGCAAGGTGGAGGTGATCATCTCCAAAGCCCGGAACCAGGTGTTCTTCCGCGCCGGCAGCTCCGAGCTCACCTCGAGACTGATCGACGGCAAGTATCCCAACTACGCACAGGTTATCCCCAGCAAGAGCTCGACCAAGGTCAAAGTCTCCACGGGCGAGCTCACGCAGACGGTCCGCGCGGTGTCGCTTTTCGCACGCGATAGCGCGAACGTGATCCGAGTCAAGGCCCAGTCCGGCGTGCTGACGCTTTCCGCCACCACCAACGAGGTGGGCGACAGCAAGGCCGAGATGACCGCCGACGTCGATGGTTCCGACATCCAGATCGCTTTCAATGCCCGCTACGTCCTGGACGCCCTGGGCGTGATTGGAGAGGACCAGGTCGAGCTGCTGTTCGACGGACCTCTCAGCCCGGGGCTCATGCGACCGCCGGGCAAGGAGCACTACCTGTACGTGATCATGCCCGTGCGGGTGGCCATGTCGTAGCGCACGAAACACGTGCGCCTTCGCCGGCTCCAACTTAGAAACCATCGCAATTACGCCCAGCTGGACCTCTCGCCGGGACCGAGCATCAACGTCTTCATCGGCGCCAACGGACAGGGCAAGACCAACCTGCTCGAAGCCGTGGCGATGCTGGCCCTATCGAGCTCACCTAGAGCGCGTCGCGAGCTCGAGCTGGTGGGCCCGGTCGGCGCGGGCTCGCGCATTGAGGCCGAGATCGAGGCAGGTCAATCTCGCCGTGAGATCTCGATCACGCTGGACGTCGAAGCTGAAAGGACGCGGCGGACGATCGAGGTCGATGGTGCGCGCCGCCGGGCTGTCGATCTCCCCGGGCATTTCCGCGTCGTGCTCTTCTGGCCGGATGACCTCGGACTGGTCAAAGCCGGTCCCGAGCTACGGCGGAGGTTTCTCAACCAGATGCTCGTTCAGGTCGAGCGCGGTTACGCCCGCTCGCTCGCGGGCTTGCGCCGGGTGCTGGAGCAGCGCAACAGCCTGCTCAAGCGAATGGCCGCGGGTGAGGGCGGAGAGGACATGCTCGACGCCTGGAACCAGGAGCTGGTCAAGGTCGGCGGCGAGATCGTGGACGCCCGAGCCCGAGCGGTCCTCGAGCTGGCCCCCGAAGCGGCACGCTGCCACGCTGAAATCGCGTCGGGCGAACGCCTCGAAATTCGCTACGAGGGGCCTCCGGAAAACCTGGCCGAAGCTGTGCATAACTCGCTGGCCGAGGATCTCCGGCGGGGCTCCACGAGCGTCGGTCCGCACAGGGACGACGTGCGAGTTCTGCTCGATGGACAGGAGGCCCGCTCCTACGGTTCGCAGGGCCAGCAGCGGACCGCCGTGGTGAGCTTGAAGCTGGCCGAGGCGGCCCTGATCGAGCGACGGACGGGCGAGAGGGCGGTGCTCTTGCTCGACGACGTCCTTTCCGAGCTCGACGGCGAGCGCCGCGCCGCTCTCCTCCGGGAGGTGGGGGGCGGAGGCCAGGTGATCATCACCTCGGTCGAGGCGGGCCCGTTTCCCCCCGAGCTGATCGCCAAAGCGATGGTTTGGAACGTCGAAGCGGGCAGGATCCAGGCCTGTGGATAAGTTGGGCAATATCCTGCCGAGAATCGTCCGCCGCCAGCCCGGAGGGGCGCGCCTGATGGGGATGCAGGTCGCGGCTGCTTTTCGCACCCTGATGGGTCCAGACGTGGCTCGGTTATGCGACGAGGTCGAGCTCCGCTCGGGGACGTTGCTCGTCAGCACCTCGAGCCCGGCGCTGGCCCATCAGCTCAGGCTCGACGCCGAAGCGATCCTGGCCCGGCTCAACCGACCCGACCTCGGACGCAAGGTGCGAGTGCTCCGCGTGCGCATCGGCCGGTCCACACCGTCATGAAGCTCGGTCGGGAGCAGTCGCGCGCCGCGGCGCTTGGCGCCGGCCCGGTGCGGGTGGTGGCCGGAGCGGGGACCGGCAAGACCGCCGTCATCGCCGAGCGGTTCGGCCGGCTCGTGGCATCGGGAGTTTCGCCCGCGTCGATTCTCGTCATGACGTTCACGGAGCGGGCGGCCAACGAGATGCGCGAACGGATCGAGGAACGGATCCAGGCGCCGGCCCCGGCCGTGGGCACGTTTCACTCCATAGCGCTCGGCTGGCTGCGCGAGGACGGCCGGTGGATCGGCGTTCCTCCCGGCTTTCGAATCCTGGCCGGCGCGGACCGGTGGATCGTCGCTCGGGAGCTGATGTGGTCGATCGGCGATGCCGCGCTGACGGGAGAAGAGCGGCCCGACGACCTGGTCGCACCGGTCCTGCAGATGCTCGAGCGCATGAAGCAGGAGCTGGTCCCGCTCCGGAGTCTGAGGGCGTGGGCCTCGTCGACCGATGACGCCGAGAAGGCGGCACTCATGCGCGCCTGTGCGCGGCTCTTCCACGCCTACGAGAGGGAGTGTCACCGGCAGCGCTTCCTGGACTTCGACGACCTGGTCCGGCTCGCGGTCCGGCTCTTGGAGCAAAAGCCCGAGGTGCGGCGGAGCTACGCGGGACGCTACCCGCACGTGCTGGTCGACGAATACCAGGACCTCAACCTGGCCCAGGAGCGGCTGGTGGAGCTGGTCGCCGGCGCCGGCGATCCCTTCGTGGTGGGCGACGATGACCAGTCGATCTATCGGTTCCGCGGCGCCTCGCGCGCCAGTCTCGAGCGATTCCTGGGCAGCTTCCCAATGGCGCGCACGGTCACGCTCGGCCGCAACCGGAGAAGCTCGCGGCGCATCGTGTCGGCGGCTTCGGCCTTGATCGCGAACAACCTGGACCGTCTGCCCAAGCAGCTCCGCGCCGAGGCGGGCGGACCCGCGGTGCAAGCCTGGGAGGCGGCGGACGGAAATTCGGAAGCGCGCGCCATTGCGCGCGAAGCGGCGCGTTTGGTCGAGGATGGAACCGCGCTTTCATCCATCGCGGTTCTGTGCCGCACCAACGCGATCGCGCGGCCGATCGCGACGGCGCTCGCGGCGGAAGGCCTGCCGCACGTTGTGATCGGAGGCCACGGCTTCCTCGACCGGCCCGAGGTCAAAGACCTGATCGCCTTGCTGCGATTGGTGCGCGACCCGGCAGACCTCGTCGCTCTCGCGCGCGTGAACGCTCGGCCCGCGACGGCATTAGTGCCGTCACTGGTTGCACGTTTTAGCGAGGCGGCGGATCGGCTGGACGTGCGCGACCTGTTCTTCGAGCTGATGGAACAGACCGGTTACCTCGCACAGCTCCGCGCGGGCCTCGAGGCCAGCGAGGCGGCGCGTGCCACCGCGAACGTGAGCCGTTTCGCCGAGATGATCGCCGAGTTCTGCGAATCATCACCTGACCACTCTCTGGTCGCGTACATGAGACACCTCGACCTCGTCCTGCTGTCCGGAGAAGATGCGGAGCCGGTGCCGGTCGAGGCAACGGACGCCATCCAGGTCATGACCATCCATCAGTCGAAAGGCCTCGAGTTTGAAGTGGTGTTCGTGCCATCGCTGGTCGAGGGACGGCTGCCGCAGTCCGGACGGTCGCCGCGTTTCGAGCTTCCACCGGCGGTGCTCGAACCGCTGGTGCGCGGCCGCGAGGACGTGGTCGCCGAAGAACGGCGTCTCCTGTACGTCGCCATGACCCGCGCCCGGCGGCGCCTGTACCTGACGCGTGCCACCCATTACGAGGGTGGCCGCGGGTGGCGCGAATCTCGTTTCCTCAGCGAGGTGCGCGCGGTCGGGGCCGGTGCGATTCTGGAAAGGCAAATCCCACCCACACCGCAAGCTGCGCCTCCGATCGCGGTCAACGGACCCAGCGGAGAGGTGCAGCTCTCCTACAGCGCGATCACGTCGTATCTCGATTGCCCGCGGCAGTACTGGTACCGCCATCTGCAACACCTGCCGGTGGTGCAGAGCGCCGAAGCCGTCCACGGCGTGATCCTTCACGAGGTGCTGCGGCGGGCAGGCGAGGTGCGCCGGGAAGGCAGGTCGGTCAGCGGCCCGCGATTGCGCTCGATCCACAACGACGTCTGGAAGGAGACGTCGTTTCCGGACCCGCGCCGCATTCCCGCGTTCATGCGCAACGGTGCCGCGGATCTCGAGGCCTATCGCTCTCGCGGCGGATTGGATGCGGTCCCGGCGTACCTCGAGCAACAATTCGACGTCCCGGTGGATGGCTGGAAGCTTCGCGGCGTGATCGACCGCATCGACCGCACTGAGAGCGGTTGGCGGATCATCGATTACAAGAGCGGCCGACCCATCGCGCGGCGGCGCCGCGACCTGCAGGTGGCGCTTTACGCCCTCGGCGCAACCGCATCCCTGGGTCTGGATCCGATCGAGCTGGAAGTCGTCTATCTGGCGTCGGGCGAATCGGTCCGCGTCGAAAAGGTCGCCGGGTTGATGCGCGACGCGGCGGTCGAGGGCTCCGAGGTGGCCACCGGAATCCAAGCCGGACGTTTTGAGCCACGACCAGAGCGGCGGCGCTGCCGCTTATGCCCCTACAGGCTCGCCTGCGCCGACGCCCTGTAGCGCGCGGCAAGGATGAGGCACTCGCGGGCGATGTCCGACGACGCGTAGGGATGCGCGAGCTCTTCTGCTTTGCGCGACATCTCACGCCAGGTGGGACCGCCTTCGGCCAGCACGCGGACCTCATCGACCAGGTCGGACTCTTTCGGCGCGAACGCGCCGATTCGAGACTCGACCACGAAATCGACGTTCGGCGATTCCTGGCCTGGCAGGAAGCCGGTGATCACAAGCGGCACGCCTGTGGCCAGGGCTTCGGCGATGGCGCCGGGACCTGCTTTGGTGACCACGAGGTCGCACGCGCGCATCAGTTCGGGCATGTAGTCGACGAAACCGAACACCAGCATCGGCGTCGCCGCCGGCAGCGCGACCAGACGGCGGCGGAGCTTGTCGTTGCGGCCGCACACGACGGCGAGCTGCCATGGATGCGGCTCCGTCGCCAGCACGCGGACCTGCGCAGCGAGATGCCCGACTCCCGCCGCGCCGCCCATCACCAGGACGGTGAACCGGTGCTCGTCGAGTCCGAAACGGCGCCGCAGCGCCTGCTTCTCGCCCGGCGCGGGCGGCCGGAACCTCAGGTCGACCGGCAGGCCCAGCAGCTTGACCCGCTCGGCCGGCACACGGCGCCGCATCGCGACCCGGCGCGCCCGCTCGGTCGGTGCGACCACCAGGTCGGCCTGGCTGAACGTCCAACCCCGATGGAAGTCGACCAGGTCGGTGATCACCGTCATCAGCGCGCGCGGCCGCCCGCTTTTGCGGATCGCCTGGTGCGCGACGTGGTTGAGCAGTGGATGCACCGACAGCACGACGTCGGGGTCGTGCTGCTTCAACAGGTGGCGCAGCACCCTGCGCACGGCCGGACCGAACACCGCCCGAATGGCGGCGAAAGTCGGCTGCGTGTTGCTCGTGTGATAGACGGCGCCCCACGCGGCGCGCGAGCGGCGGATCACGGGCGAGTAGAGCGAGGCGAGGCGGCGGACCACGGCCGGTCCCTGCCCGATCAGCGGATCGGCGACCGTCACGACACACGACGGGTCGAGCAGCTCCAGCGCGTCGGTGAGTGCTCGGGCCGCGGCGCGATGGCCGCCGCCCGTGTCGCTGAAGAGAATCAGGATTCGAGGCGCGCCGCCGACGGGTGTCGGGTAGAGAGGTGGTGCGGAGCCGGCTTCGGCTACTTGCGTCGCGCCGCGTTGCGGCGCGCGATCCATCGCATGTTGTACGAAGACAGCAGGTACGTGATGAAGACCATGGCGATGATCCCGATGCTCACCCAGAGTATGGTCCGTTTCGCCAGCTCGCCCGGCGAGAGCGCGCCGCCGCCCGGATTGCGGTTCTGCTGGATGATGTAGGCGGCGAGGTCCTTCACGTCCTGTTCGGTCAGGCTCGGGTTGCCGCCCTTCGCCGGCATCACGCGACCGTTGTCGGTGCGCCCGTTGGTGATGATGCCGATCAGGTACGTCGGGTCGAGCGGATTGGTCACGCCAGGCAGCTTCTCGATCGGGTTCAGGGCCGGCCCGATCCCACCTTCCAGGCTGGCTCCGTGGCACGTGGCGCAGTTCTGGGCGAAGAGCGTCTGGCCTTTCTCCGGGTCGCCGGGGAGCGTCGTGGCGCCGCTGGCGGTCGATGCGGGCGACGGCGACGTGTCGGCGAGGGTCGACAGTGCGGTCAAGATGAAGAAGGCAGGAATCCCCAGGACCAGCAGGAGTCCCCTCGTGACTCGCATCGAGTCCAAATCATATCTACCCTACTTCACCCGGGTTCGGGCGGGAATACCTCGGGAACTCGTAGGTTGTAACGGTTATGGGTTCCTGTTCGCCGGTCTCTCGTTCCGGCTTCTGCTGCGTTTCGCGACGCTGGCTTGACGCGAGATCGGCGTACCGTGGCTGAGAACGCCCGCTTGACCCCTGACCGCGCCGCTCGGCGGATCGCGGTCATCTCTATGCATACGTCGCCCACGGCCTCGTTGGGCGAGAACGCAAACGGCGGCCTGAACGTCTACGTGCGCGAGATCGCCGGCGCGTTCAGCGACCGAGGTATCACGACCGATATCTTCACCCGCAAGCAGACGTCCGAGGACCCCGTTATCGAACAGCTCGCCGCGCTGTCGCGAGTGATCTACCTGCCGGCCGGACGCGGGCTGGACAAGTACTCGCTCTACGACCAGGTGCCGGCGTTCGCCGTCCAGGTCATGGATTTCGCGGAGCGTGAAGGCATCACCTACGACCTTCTCTTCTCGCACTACTGGCTGTCCGGCGAGGTCGCGTGCTTGCTCCGGCCGCAGCTGGCCGGGGGATGGGCCCACATCGCGCACACGCTTGGACTGGTCAAGAACCGGACCTTGGCGGCCGGAGCCCGCCCGGAGCCCGCGCTTCGTATTCGCGTGGAAGGTGAGATCGCGCAGCAGGCGGACCTCCTCATCGCGTCGACCGCCGAGGAAAGCGTGGACCTGGTGACGGGATACGGGGCCGACCCCGAACGGGTGCGTGTCGTCCCGCCCGGCGTCGACCTGTCGGTTTTCCAACCGATCGACCGCGGCGAGGCACGCCGGAAGATCGGATATGGACCCGGCCGCATGCTTCTGTTCGTCGGACGGCTCGAACGCCTGAAAGGCGTCGAGGTGGCGATTCGCGCCCTCGCCTTGCTGCGGGACCGCAGCCACGATGACGTCCGCCTTGTCATCCTCGGCGAGGACAGCAAGGACGGAGACGAGAGCGAGAAGGAGCGTCTGAAGTCAGTCGCCAGTGATCTCGGCGTCCGCGACCGGGTTGATTTCCTCGGCTCGGTGGCGCACCACGAACTGCCGTACTTCTACTCGGCGGCTGACGTCTGTGTGATGCCTTCATACAGCGAATCGTTCGGCCTGGTCGGGCTCGAGGCGCAAGCCTGCGGCAGGCCGGTTGTCGGATCCGACGTCGCCGGTCTGCGGTCAGTCGTGCGAGACGATGTGAGTGGCTACCTGATCGACGGCCACGAGCCGGCCGCGTACGCGGAGCGGATCGGCCGGCTGCTCGACAACCCGGAGCTTGCTCAGCAGATGGGGCGTCGCGGCCGCCTGCTCGCCCAGCGCTTCTCGTGGACCCGCACCGCCGACCGGCTGCAGGGGCTGTTCGAAGGCATGGTCGAGCGGGCTCAGGTCCGCGTCCACGCCACGGCGCGGCACGAATAAGGAAAGGACGCCGGGTCCTCCCTCGTCAGGGCGGTCGGCCGCGTCCCATCCGCGTTCATCAGCCACACCTGGTTGCCGCTGAGAAACGCAATCTGGTGCCCATCCGGCGATGAAACCGGTGACGATACCTCGATCGCGGGGTCAGAGGGCAGGGCCGCCGCCAGGTTGAGGGCAGCGGGCGGCGAGACCACGTTGACGACGAAAGCCTTGTGCAGGGAGCCGCTCGGCGTGGATACCGCGGCGGAGAAGACGAGATGCGTCGAGTCTGGCAGCCACGCCGGCCTGCCGATGTCGCCGGCGATCAGGGTGCTGCTCGCGGCCGCGCCGGTCAGGCTGCGCACGCGAAGACTCGTTGTCGAGAGGTCGCGTCGAAGGTATGCGATCCGGTTGGCCGTCGGAGCCCATGAGACAGCGCTCACCGGAGCCGAGTCCAGCGCGAGCTCATAACGCGCACGCAAGCCGACGTCGTAGCCCCAGATCTCGTTGAGGTTGCTTTTCGCGTTGATGAATGCGACGCGCAGGCCGCTTGGCGAGACGGCCGCCTCCGCGACATCGGCGGAGATGACCTCGTCGTCCCCGTTGGCGTCCTGCCGGTGCAGTACTCCTGCGTCATCGATGTAGATGAAGCCAAGCCCGTTCGCGAGCGAAGAGGCCCATGCCGCCTTGAACGTAAGGGGCGTGGCGTTGCCGCCTGGTGTGAACCGCCACCAAGCTTGGTTCGGGCCCTGGATCAGCAGCGAGTCGCCTCCAGGCGACCAGCTGAAGGAGTGCACCGCGCTGCTGTCGAACAGCTCGCGTGGAAACCCGCGCTCGTTGACAATCCACAATCCTCCGGCTGGTCCGTCCGGTCCGGCGGTGGCGAATGCGATCCAGTGGCTGAGCGGATGGAGCGCTCCGGTGGTGAACCTCAGCAGCTGATCGCGGCCAAGCTGGTTGCCGTCGACGTCGAGAGCCGCCGTGTTGAGGAGCAGCTGGTAGTCGGTGTTAGCCGACAGAAGCTGGGACGGCGCGATGATCACGCGCCGGCTGTCCGTCGGTTCGAGGCGGACGTCGAAAGGAACGCTCGGGCTGAAAGACAGCGCGCTCTTAAGCGATGCCGGTTCCATGGCGCGGGTGAAGTCGAGGGTCAGATATGCAGACGGGTCCACTCCGCCCTCGCCGCTCGATGGATTGGAGCCTGAGAGCGCAGGCGGACCTTCGGTGACGAACGACCAGTGGTGCCGCAGGGTGTAGATGTTGCCGGCGGGATCGCGGTATCCGGGCTCCAGGATCACCTCATAGATGGCGTTGGTGTGCAGAGTGGCGTGGACGTAGGCGAGCTGATGCCCGTTGATCCACTGCACGGAGCCGGTCGTCGCCGGTGCCAGGCGGAGCCGGCTTTCGACCGAGGCCTGATCGACGTCGTGGTCGAAAGTGATCCGGATCGGGGCCGCCGTGGAGACGTCGACTGTATTGCGCTGCGGAAAGTAGTCGACGATTTGAGGAGGATCCCCGCCGCATCCTGCCAGCGGTAGGAGAAGCACGACGAGGCTCGCGCCCAGAATCGGGAACGCCTTCCGTGGGCCCTCCCTCCTCCCGCGGCTCCCTCCCCCGAGCCGACGCACCTGGTTCGAGGCTAAGCGCGAAAAAATCGAAAACCAACCCACCCTGTTAAGGGTTTATACCGGACGGCTTAGAGGTGGGACTTGAGCCGCGCCCTCATCTCTTGCGCCAGCTGCTCGAGGCGCGAGGAATCGACGAACAGGAGGGAGATGCTGGGGATCTGATCGATCGCCGCCTCGATGCCGCCGAGTGATTGGTCCGCGGCTCCCAGTATGTCCTTCACCTTGCGCGCGCGGTTGCCCAGCGCGTCTTCCGCCATCGCCTGCAGCTCGGCCACGATGCCCGCCCAGTCGAGCTGCGGCCCGCCGGATCTGGGCGGCGTGGTCGGAGCCACCTGCACCGGTGACGGCCCCCCCGGGTAGTTGGAGAACGAAGGGGTCGGAATCTGCGCCGTCGGCGGCTCGGCCTGCATCGTGGGCATGACCGGTACGGTCGGGTTCGTGGGTGCGGTGGCTTCCGGCGCCGGCGACGCGGCAAACGCCGACGGCGGAGCCTGCCTGCCACGCTGCCCGCTGACGATCTCCTCGACATCCAGCGGCGGATGCTTCGTCGCGTCCGCCGACTTGACCTCGATCATCGCGTTCGGGTCGTCGCACAACGCAAGCGCGCGGTCAGGTTTGTCGGAGATGTCACGCGATTCGCTCGTGTAGGCGCCCGCGAGCTCGCCGGCGGCGAGGATGATGACGCCGGTGCCGCCGCCCGAGCGGATCATCACGCTGCCGCTCAACTTCCGCTCGCTCAAGAAATTCAGGAGAGCCTTCATGTCGACCCACGCCGCGTACAGCTCCGTGTACATCGGACGCGAAACGGTCAGCTCGTAGAGGCCGTCGATCAGCTCCGGCGAAAGGCCGACGACATCGAGCACCCCGTGCCCGGCCGTGACGTCGTCGTTGAAGTGCTGCAGCGCTTGCTTGCCGAGGACGAGGCTTCCAGCGTCGGCGGCGCCGTCGTACAGGCACTCGAGGGCGGAACCTTCACGGAACAGGATCAGGCCCGACGCATCATCGGTCAGCAGCCTCACGTATCCGGTGTAGCCCTCGCGCTCGAGCGTCGTCAGCAAGCGTGGGAAGTCGACGAACGAAGTCTTCAGCGAGTCGTAAAGGATCTGACCCGCCGGGACCGGAATCGGCTCGCGGCCGTGCTTCGGCGATGGGCGGTGCTTCACGCCCCGTCTCGGCTGTGGTGCTTCCACTTTGCGCTCCGCTTCAGCATGCTCTCTCCTCTCATTTTTCGGCTCGGCCTTTTCAGGCCTTGGCTCGGCCTTCGGTTCGGCCGGAGCCGGCTTCGGCGCCGTCTCCGCGGCGTGGACCAGCTCCGGGATGCCGGCCTTGACGGTCTCGTCGGCCGGCAATTTGGCCTTGGCGTCGAATTCGAAATCGCCTTTGGTCCAGTGGAGGGCGTTGACCACCGCGTCGTCACCCGACTTGCCATTGCCCTGGGCGTGAAAAAGGTGCCCGAAGAGGAAGTACAGCGACGTGGATTCGCCGTTTCCATTGCGGACGATAAGGGTACCGGTGGACCGCTCACCCTGAGCGGACTCCAGGAGCGATCGAAGGGGGTTTTCGGCCAGCGAGCCGTGCGACTGCAACAGTCTTCTCTCCTGAGATCGGCCCAGCCCGATCGAGAATTAAGAGAAAGTTAGTATAGGCATCGAGATCAGAGCCGCGCGCCCGGAGCCTCCAGAGCTCCCACTACCTGCTCGCCCTGCCCCGGCGCGCCTCATCCTCATTCGCCACGGCCAGTCGACCTGGAACCACGACCGGCGCATCCAGGGCCAGCTCGACCCTCCACTCTCCGAAGCAGGCCGCCGCCAGGCCGAGCTGTTGGGCGGCCGGCTGGCCGGGCGGCCCTTCGTCGGTGTCTACGCGAGCGACTTGAAGCGCGCTCTGGAAACGGCCGAGGTCATCGGCCGGGTCTTGGGTCTGAAGCCCGAACCCACACGCGCGCTGCGCGAGATCTATCTCGGCGAATGGGAGGGCCTGCGCACCGAAGAGATCGCCGAGCGATTTCCACAGGCGTGGGCGGCCTGGGTCGAGGAGCCGGATTGGGATGTCGTGCCGGGCGGCGAGGGCGCCGCGCTCTTCGACGCGCGGGTCGGCGCCGCGCTCGACGAGATCCTGCGGCGACATAAGCACGGCGACGTTCTCGTGGTGACACATGGCGGCGTGATCCAGGTGGCGCTGCATCGAATCGTCGGCAGGCCGAGCCGCGGCTTGTTCCCTTTCCGGATTCAGAACGCGTCGATCTCGCTGATCGAAAAACGCAACGGTCGCATGGTGATTGGCGGCGTGAACGACATCGCACACCTCGAGTCTTCGCTGATCACGGAGGTCGGACCCGGATGAACGCCGAGGCGACCAGGTGGGACGCCGATATGGAAGAGCTCGCATCGCCGGCTCCGCTGCTGCAGTCGTGGGCATGGGGCGAAGTCCAGGCGCAGTCCGGCTGGAGTGTCGAGCGTTTGCGTCTGGTGCGGGGCGCGATGGCCAGCGTCCAGATCCGCAAGGTGGGTTCGGCGCGAGAGGCGTACGTCCCGCGCGGTCCGGTCCCCGCCACGCCCGAGGCGGTGGACTGGCTGGTCGCGTGGGCGCGCAATGCCAACATCGCGCGGCTTGTGGTCGAACCGGAGGCGCCTGAATCGCTTGGCGAGGCGCTGACCGAACGTGGCTTCGCACAGGTTGCTCCGACGCAGCCAAAACACACCCGCATCGTCGAGCTGCGTCCGCCGAACGAGCTGCTGTCGACGTTTCGCCATGGCCGCCGCTACAACATCAAGACCGGTATCAAGCGTGGCGTCGTGGTGGAAGAGGGCAGAGACGCGATCGAGCTCGCGCGTCAGTCGGCCGCGGTCGAGCGGCGCGCGTCGATCCACCTGCCTGACCGGCGCTACTACGACCTAATGCTCTACCTGCTGCCGTGGTGCTACACGTACACCGCTTACGCGCCGGAAAAACATCAGCCACTCGCGAGCGTTCTGGTGGCGCGTCACGCCGGTCGCGCGTACAGCCTTTTCGCTGGACGCAGCGGGGCGCACCGCGAGCTGATGGGCAACGACCTCGCATGGTGGTCGGCCATCTCGTCGGCGGCCGAGGCGGGATGCAAGGACTTCGACCTCTGGGGTGTCCCGCCCCCCGACGCGGGTCCCGCGCATCCGTGGCACGGCATCGGCTTTTTCAAGTCGGAGTTTGGCGGTGAGGAGATCGCGTACGCGGGCGCATGGGAGCTGGTGCTTTCAGCAGGCGGCGCGCGGCTGCTCGGTATGGAACGCAAAACGAGAGCGCTCATTCGGGGCCTGAAACGAAACATTCCCTAACAATCCTTCAAAGACGTTAGGATGGAGTCATGGCTGTGGCGGAGTCCTCCCGCAAGGTCCTCGTCGTGGAGCCGGACAGCTCGACCCGCCGCGAGATCAAGCTGGTGTGCGAGCAGGACGGTTACCAGGTCGTCGAGGCCGAGGCGGGCTCGGAGGCGCTGCGCCAGGTCGAGCATTCGAGGCCGAGCGTCGTCCTGTTGGAGGTGACCCTGCCCGACGCCGCGGGCTTCGATGTATGCCGCGAGCTTCGCAAGATGGACCCGGCCGTCCCGGTGATCATGATGAGCTCGCGGTCCGACGAGATCGACGCCGTCGTCGCCCTGGAGATCGGCGCCGACGACTACGTGACCAAGCCCCTCCGACTGCGGGAGCTGGTGGCGCGGATGGCGGCCCACCTCCGCCGCGCGCGCCTCGAAAACGCGGAGGCGATGCGCAGCCGGCTCGAGTTCCGCGACCTGGTGATCGACGTCAACGAGCGGCGCACCTACAAGTCAGGCACGGAGGTGGAGCTGACGCATACCGAGTTCGACCTGCTCACCTTTCTCGCCAGCAATGCCGGCAAGGTCTTGAGCCGGGAGAAGATTCTGAACTCGATCTGGGGTTACGAATACCCGATCGAGACGCGCGTGATCGACGTGCACATAAGAAACCTGCGCCGCAAGATCGAGACGCAGCCCTCGCGTCCTTATTACATCCTGGCCGTGCCTGGCATCGGCTACCGATTCACGAACGCGCGACCCGTTTAACACCGAGCTCTCTCAGCGACTCGACGACGAAGGGTCGCTCCCCGATGCGCGGATGCGGAATCACCAGGTCGCGGAGCTGCACCCGGTCATCTCCGAAAAGCAAGATGTCGACGTCGATCATGCGTGGCCCCCATCGCCGCGAGGGCTCACGCCCGCCCTCGCGCTCGACCTCCTTCGCAAGTTGCAGCAGGCGGCGCGGATTTCCGCTCCACTCGGCCTCGACGACCTGGTTGAGAAACCTGGGTTGGTCCGCCACGCCCCAGGGCTCGGTCTCGATGACCCGGCTTTGCCGCAGGATACGGACTCCTTTCTTACGCAGCCTCCGTCGGGCGGCGCTGAGGTTGCGGCGCCGCGTGCCGAGATTGGAGCCTAGGCCGAGGTAGACGATCGTCAACGAATGTGGTCGGCTACTCGAACGGCGCGGACCATCTCCTTTACATCGTGGACGCGAACGATGTCCGCGCCGCGCAGCACCGCCGCGACCACCGTGGCGGTCGTGCCCTCGAGCCGCTCCGTCACCGGCAGATCGAGCAGCTTGCCGATGAAGGATTTGCGCGAGGTGCCGACCAGGATCGGATGCCCCAGCTCCTGGAGCTCCGAGAACCGGCGCAAGACCTCCCAGTTTTGGTCCGCGGTCTTGCCAAACCCGATGCCGGGGTCGACGATCACCTTCTCCTTCGGCACGCCGGCCGCGATCGCGCGGGCGGCCGCCGCGCCCAGGAATCTCTTGATCTCATCCATCAGGTCGCCGGCATATTCAGCGCCGTCCTGGTTGTGCATCACGACCAGGCCGCATCCATGCCGACCGGCGAGCTCGGCGAGGGCAGGAGTGCGCGTCAGACCCCAAACGTCGTTCAGGATCGTGGCGCCCACAGCGACTCCGACCTCCGCCACCTCTTGCTTGTATGTGTCGAGCGACACGGGCACACCTGACTCGCGCGCCAGCCGGCGGACGACCGCCTCGGTGCGCGATATCTCTTCGTCGGCCGACACGGGGACGTGACCCGGGCGGGTTGATTCGCCCCCCACGTCGAGCATGTCCGCGCCGTCGCTCACCATGCGCAAGCCCAGCGCGACCGCCGCGTCGTAATCCTGGCCGAGGCCATCGCCGCTGAACGAGTCAGGCGTGACATTGACGATTCCCATCACGTACGTGCGGGCTCCCCACTCGAAGCGGCGTCCGCCGATTTCGGCGATCACGACGCGATTATCCTGCCGTCTATGAGGCTGTCGGATCTGGCCCAAGGGGCCGGCGCCGTGCTTGAGGGCAACGGGGACGTCGAGGTCACCGGCATCGCCTACGACTCGCGCCGCGTGGCTCCGGGCGACCTCTTCGTCGCCGTGCAGGGACTTCACGTCGACGGCCACGTGTATCTCACCGACGCAGTCGCCAAGGGCGCCGTTGCTCTGGCGATCGAACGCGACGTCAAAGTTCCGGCGGGTATCCCGGTGCTGCACCTTGTGTCCACGCGGACCGGGCTGGCCGAGCTGTCGGCTGAGTTCTACGGCCGGCCCTCCCGCCGCCTCAAGCTTGCGGGCGTCACCGGCACCGACGGCAAGACCACCGTCACGCACATGGCCGAACACGTGTTGCAGGCCAGTGGGATCGTCGCCGGCGCGATGAGCACGGTCGCCTTCAAGGTCAGTGGGCGGGAGGTCGACAACGTCAGCGGGCAGACGACGACTGAAGCGCCTGAGGTGCAGGGGTGGCTGGCGCGCATGGTGGAGGCTGGAGCCGCGTGCGCGGTGATCGAGACGACCTCGCACGCGCTGGTGCAGGAGCGGGTGCACGCGTGCGATTTCGACGTCGCGGCTTTCACGAATGTCGGCCACGACCACCTGGACTATCACGCCTCTTGGGAGGAATACATCGAGGCGAAGGCGCGCCTGATCGACCTGACGTCGAGCGCGGCCGACAAGGGCGTCGAGAAGACCGCGGTCCTGAACCGAGACGACCCGAGCTACGAGCGGCTGGCGCGGCGTCCCATCTCGCGCCGGTGGACCTATGGCCTGACCACCGCGTCGGACCTGCATCCGCTCGACCTTGCCATCACGGGGTCGGGGTCGCGATTCCGCATGCAGACTCCCATGGGGGAGACCGAGGTCACCCTGAACGTTCCGGCGCGTTTCAACATCTACAACGCGCTCTGCGCAGCAGGCGTGTGCCTTGCGCTGGGCGTGCAGGTCGAAGACGTCGGCCGCGGGCTGGCGGGATTTGAAGGCGTGCGCGGCAGGCTCGAGCCCGTCGATCTCGGCCAGGACTTTCGCGTCTACATCGACTTCGCGCATGCGGCCGGCTCACTCGCGAGCGCGCTGGCGGAGCTGCGACCGTTCACGCGGGGTCGGCTCATCGCCGTTTTCGGCTCCACCGCGCGCTCCGACCACGACCGCCCGGGGATGGGCCGCGCCGCCGCCGAGTTCTCCGACTTTTTCATCATCACCACCGACGATCCGCTGAGCGAGGACCCGACTGAGATCGCCCGCGACGTGCAGGCGGGCGCCGAGGGCAAGGCTCCGGGTCGCGACTTCGAGGTCGTCATCGACCGGCGAGCCGCGATTCGGCGGGCGATCGAGATCGCACGTCCAGGTGACACCGTCCTGCTGGCCGGCAAGGGCCACGAGCGCTCGATGCGGACGGCGCGCGGCTCCGAGCCGTGGGACGAGCGGGCCGAGGCGGAGACGGCGATCAGGGAGCGGCTCGCGGTCAACTAGGCGATCCGCCGCCGACCATGCGCACGATCTCGACCTGGTCGCCATCGCGCAGCGTCACTTGCTCATACGCGGCGCGGTCGATGATCTCGCCGTTGTGCTCGACTGCCACCGTCCGCGGGTTGACGCCGAGCTGCTCGAGATAAATGAGCAGTGGGGTTGGGGCACCAAGCTCCACCTTCTTGCCGTTGACCTGGAGCGCGATCACCGGAACATCCTTATGGCCGCGTAGCCCTCGGCGCCCGCGCCGTGGACACTGGCGATGCGCTCTTCAGTCACGCCCCCGATCGCGAGCACGGGGATGCGCAGCGCGGCCGCGACACGCGACAGGGCCTCGACCCCGACCGGCTCGACGTTCGGATGGCTCTCGCTGCGCCAGACCGGTCCGAAGATGACGAAGTCCGCGCCCTCGATCTCGGCGCGCTGCGCCGCGGCGATCGAGTGGACCGAGCGGCCGACCAGGCCATGTCTCATCAGGCCGCGAGCAAATTCAATCCCGATGTCGCGTTCGGGCAGGTTCACGCCGGCGGCGCCCGCGGCGAGGGCGATGTCGCACCGCGAGCTGATCAGCACGGGAACTGGCGACGACGCCACCAGGCGCACGGCCTCGCGCTCCAGCTCGCGAGCGCTGAGCTCGGCTGCTCGCAGCTGCACGATCGTTGCCCTGGGCGCAGCGCGAAGGCCGGCCTCCGCGCTGGCAACGATCGCCATCGCCACCGGTGTGACTAGCTCGGGCGCGAGATGCCCTCGGTCGGGGAGCTCGGGCTGGCGTCACCGCGCCTGGGGATGCGCCCTGCGAGGTACGCCTTGCGGCCGGCCTCGACGCCCTCTTTGATGGCTTCTGCCATCAGCGCGGGGTCTTTGGCGAGCGCGACCGCGGAGTTGACGAGCACAGCGTCGGCGCCGAGCTCCATGGCGAGCGCCGCATCCGAAGGCACGCCGATGCCCGCGTCGACGACGACTGGCACGCGCGCCTCTTCGACGATGATGCGGATCTGCTCGAGGGTCTGCAGGCCCTGGCCCGATCCGATGGGCGAGCCGAGTGGCATCACGGTCACCGTTCCGAGCTCCTCGAGCTTGCGCGCGAGCACGGGGTCGGCATTGATGTATGGCAGGACCTGGAAGCCTTCGGCGACGAGCACGCGCGCGGCCTTCAGCGTCTCCTCGGGATCGGGGAAGAGGTAGCGAGGGTCGGGAATGACCTCGAGCTTGACCCAGTCTGAGAGGCCCATCGAGCGAGCGAGCCGCGCGATGCGGATCGCCTCGTCGGCGGTGCGGCAGCCGGCCGTGTTCGGCAGGATGCGGTAGCGCGACCAGTCGATCGCGTCGAGGATCGTTTTCTTGTTGGGGCCGTCGAGGTCCAGCCGGCGTAACGCGACGGTGATCAGCTCGCACCCGGAAGCCTCGATGGCGGCAAGCATCGCTTCGTCGCTGGTGTACTTGCCGGTGCCGAGGAACAGGCGCGAGCGAAGGGTCACTCCCGCGACGACGAGAGGGTCCGCGTGCGTCAGGGTCTGCACGCGACCAAGCTTACCGACTCGCTAAGGCAGGTCCTGCTGCAGGAGCAGCGTTTTGTCGCGGCCGTAGCTCAGTCGCTTCACCGCGTCCTCGACCGGCAGCCACAGCAGCTTGTCGACCTCGATCCCCGCCTTGAACTTGCCGCCCCGCACCCCCATCACCCAGTAGCAGGCGACCTTGTCGCGTCCGCGGCGGTCGACGTACGCGGTGCACCCGAGCGGTCGCAGAAGCTCGCACCGCAGCCCGGTCTCCTCTCGCACCTCGCGCAGCGCACAGTCCTCCGGGCTTTCGTCGGGCTCGATCTTGCCCTTGGGCAGAGTCCAGTCGTCGTAGGCGGGTCGGTGGATGACTGCGATCTCGGTGTCGCCCGATCTCGACTTGCGCAGAACAACTCCACCCGCGGCTCTGATCACGTTCACATCCGCAATCTCAAGGATCTTTGTTGCCACGTTTGCTCCTTCGTCAGCTGAAACGTTTGGGGCGTTCGGTCCGCAGCAAGTTTAACCGTGGAGACGCAGATCAGAAATAGTCTTTACGCTAGCTATCCATGCAAGCCGGCGGTATGGAGGATGGCGAAAGCGACCCACGCAATCAGCGCGGACGCGGGAATCGTCACGAACCATGCGGCGATGATGTTGGCGCCGAGACCCCAGCGGACTGCTGATAGCTTTCGGCTGGCGCCGACGCCGATTACCGCCCCCGTGATCACATGCGTGGTGCTGACAGGTAGTCCGGCAAGCGTCGCGGCTTGAATCACGGTCGCGCCCATGAGCTGCGCTGACAGAGCCGTCGCCGGCTCCAGCTTCAGGATGCTCCAGCCCATGGTCCTGATGATTCGCCATCCGCCGGCGTAGGTCCCAAAGCCGATCGCGGCCGCGGAGAGAGCGACCACCCACAAAGGGACCTGGAACTTCGGCAGATCTCCCGAAGCCACCAGGGCGAGCGTGATCGCCGCCATCGTCTTCTGGGCATCGTTGGCCCCGTGCGAGAAAGAAAGATAGGCCGAGGTGACGACTTGCACGGCGCGCAGGGTGCGATTGACCGGGCCCGGCCGCCATCCTGCCCGGTAAACGACGACGGTCAAAAGGACGGCAAAGATCCCCGCGGCCAGGAAGCCCAGGGGTGGCGAGATGACGAGGCTGGCTATCTGCTTGACCAGCGCGGACCATTTGACGCCACCAAGCCCGCCGGCGGCGGCAATTCCGGCGCCGCAGAGACCGCCGATCAAAGCGTGGGTTGAGCTGCTAGGCAATCCTCGATACCACGTGATCAGGTTCCATGCGATCGCGCCTAGCAGCGCAGCCATCACG
>Ga0209689_1000431_pt1 | contig 28603 bp, 26 predicted proteins | sample GraSoiAngelo_149_FD_187119 | JGI IMG/M metagenome (GOLD analysis project Ga0209689, IMG submission 187119) | Grasslands soil microbial communities from the Angelo Coastal Reserve, California, USA - 14_1009_09_30cm (SPAdes) (version 2) | ecosystem: Environmental > Terrestrial > Soil > Grasslands ... | reverse complement strand
TAGCACTGAGCCGGGAGACCGTCAAGAGCCCCGGAGAGGCGTGAAGTATCTACTCAAGATTGACCGCCTTTGCTTTGATGGGCAGCCAGACTGGACTGTCCAGATCAAGGGGGGGGACAATGATCAAGCTCAGCGATGTGAAGGTTCGGCCGCAGTATCGGAGGTGGGTGCGGCATCGCCTGATCGTGTTGGAGTACGCGTGGGCACACGGGCCAGCGGCCGCGGGGCGGCACGACCGACTCAGTGCGCGAACGATTCGGCGGTGGCGGAAGCGCTGGCGGAGCAGTGGCGTCGAGGGGTTGGTGCCGTCCTATCCCCGACACCGGCGGCGCCAGGTGCCGCCCGCGGCGATCGAGCGGATCCGCCACGCCCGCCGAGAGCTCGGCTACGGGGCAGCTCGTACGCTTCTGGTTGCAACGTGTGCATGGGATCCGGCTCGCTATGGGCACGATGCAACGCGTGTTTCGGGACATCGGGATGCCCCGCCTGCGCCGGACCCGCAAGCGTGAACCTCGCCAAATGAGGCTGTTCGAAAAGGCGGAACCAGGAGAGTCGGTGCAGGTCGACGTGAAGTACGTGCGGATCGCGGGCCGCTGGGCGTTTCAGTACACCGCCCTGGACGACTGCACGCGCTTCCGCGTCCTGCGCCTGTATCGACGTCTGTATCACGGCTCGAGTCTGGCGTTCCTCACTGAGCTCCGGCGGGCTTTTCCGTTCCCCATCAAGCGAGTGCAGAGCGACCATGGGCAGGAGTTCTCTCTGGCCTTCGTGCTCGGGGTCGAGGCCGCCGGGATCCGACACCGATACATTCGGCCCCGGCGCCCGCAGCAGAACGGCAAAGTCGAGCGGAGTCATCGGATCGACAACGAGGAGTTTTGGGGGCGGCACCGCTTCCAGGACTTCGAGGCGGCCGCTGAAGCTCTCCGAGGCTGGGAGAGCCGATACAACCACGACCGCTTCTCCCTGGCGCTCCACGGTCGCACACCCGCCGAAAAACTTGCCGCGTTCCAACCACCGCCGCGGGTCGCCTAGGCGCCGCATGTTTACCAGCGACCAGTCCCAAAAATCGGGGGTCAATCTTGACGAGGCCCAACAGAGCCCCGGAGAGGCGACCGGAGGGCGGCGAGCCGGGCGCGCGCGAGTCTACCGGTCGCGGGCGACAACGAAATCGGCGATGAGGAGAAGCGTGTCCTTGTCGTCGGAGGACGAGAAGCCCGCGAGCGCTTCCTTGGCGGACTGGGCATAGGCCCGGGCGCGACCCAGCGCGTACTCCACGCCGCCGTAGCGCTCGACGAGCTGCCGGATGTCCTCGATCTCGCCCGGATCGCCCGAATGCCGCTTGAGGACCGACTGGATGCGGTCGCGCTCGGCGGGCGCGGCCCGCTCGAGAGTCGCGATGAGGGGCAGCGTCCGCTTGCCCTCCTTGAGATCGGCGCCGATGGCCTTGCCGAGCCGTCCCTGGTCGGCCACGAAGTCGAGCGAGTCGTCGCTGAGCTGGAACGCGATGCCGATGTCCAGGCCGTAGCGCGTGAGCGCTTCGACCTGTTCCTCGGCGGCCCCGGCCACGAGCGCGCCGATCCGACAGCAGGCCGAGATGAACGACGCCGTCTTCTGCGTGATGATCCGGAGATAGTCGGCCTCCGAGGTGCTGCCGCTGCGCTTGCACTCGAGCTGGAGCACCTCGGCCTCCGTCATGGAGACGGTGGCCCGGGCCAGGGTCTCCAGGACGGCGGCGGTGCCGTCCTCGACCATGAGGGCGAAGGACTTCGAGTAGAGGTGATCGCCCACCAGGATGGAGGCGTCGTCGCCCCAGCGGGCATTGGCGGAGGGCCGCCCGCGCCGCAGGGGGGCCTGGTCCACGACGTCGTCGTGGATGAGGGTGGCCGTGTGGAGCAGCTCGACCACGCAGCCCATTCGCACGGCCCGGGGTCCCGAATAGCCCGCCACGCGGGAGGCCATGAGGAGCAGGATGGGGCGGAGGCGCTTGCCTCCGGCCCCCGCGATGAAGTCGCCCATCTCGCGAATGAGGGACACGGGCGAGTCGAGCTGGCGCGCGATGGCCTCCTCGATGGCGCGCATCTCGGGGCCAACGGCAAGGACGACGCGCTCTTTGAGGAGCGCCTCGAGGTCGGTCGGGGCGGTCATGGATCTGGTGGAGCGTCCGTCAGCGGACGACGACGCGGTCCTTGATCTTGACCTGGTTGCCGGAGGCAACGCTCTGGAGCTCGACCACGGAGAACTTCTCCTTCACCTCGGTGACGCGGCCCGTGGCCACCTCCTCGTCGAGCTCGCCCAGAAGCTCGCCGGTGATCGGATGGACGATCGCGATCTTGTCTCGGCGCACGCTGACCTGCGCCCCCAGCTTGACCCCGTCCTTGCCGTTGAGATCGATGACGACGCGGCTCGTGTCGACGAAGACGACGAAGCCCCGATTGGTCGGGAGGGGCGCGGCCGCCGGCTGGGTGCCGCCCTTGCCTGTCGTGTTCACCGCCCCCTTTGCCGGCGGGGCGGTCGGTTCGGTGGCCACGGCGACCTTTTGACGCGGGCTGATGCGGCCGCCGCCGGGCGGGGCGCCGTACTTGGCCACGATCTCCGGCGAGGCGACGAGGCTCGACTTTCCGAACACGAGGGTGCCGATCGTGGTCGGGATCTTGTCCTCTTCGACCCAGATGTACTCGGGCTCGCTGGCGATGTCCGGGAAGCGCGGATTCTTGATGAGCAGCCACTTGGGCTCGGCCGCCTTGATCTCGACGCTCGGATCGTCGACCTTGGGCAGGCCCGCGAGCTCGCGCAGGGTTGTCGCGCCGCAGGCACTGAGAGTGACGCCGACGACCAGGAGGGCGATCACGAGGTGCAGCGGCGCACGAACGCTCATAAGCCTCCTGAGCATAGCAGATTCGACAGGCTCAATCCTCGGGCCGGGGCTCCCACGGGAAGCGCTGCTCGCCCGCCCCGTCGGCGCGCGTGATCGCCATCCGCCGAGAGAAGAGCGCCGTCCCCGTGACGGCCGAGACCCAGGTGACGTCGAGGTAGGTGACACCGCGGCGCTCCAGGAGAACGGGCACGAGCCAGCCCGTTACCTCGAGCGGCTTCCCCAGGGCCACCGCGCGGTCGGGACGCACGAGAAGCTCCTCCGAGCGGGTCTTGCTGTTGAGGAGGATCTCGCTGACGTGGCCCGGGTCCACGCTCAGGAATCGCTTGGTCTGATCCATGGCCAGGGCAAGCATGAAGGCCACGCGCCTCAGGTCCGCCTTGTTCGAGGTGAGATCGGTGGGCGGGGCGACCGCGACCTTGATCCGGCCCCGCGTGATGCGCACGCCGTCCTCGGGCTTGGGCCTGTCCTTGCCTTCGATGGGGACGAAGAGAGCCTCGGAGAATCCCTCCTCGACGCGCTGCACCTGCGCGTAGCCCAGGATCTCCTCGTAGCGGCCGAGAACCTTGCCGTTGAAGGGATGTCGGAATTCCCCGGCCTTGCGGAAGACCAAGAACTCCTGGCCGAGCAACAGGCCCTGCTTCTTGCTCAGGTCCATGTAGAGATGGTCGCCGGCCACCTGGACGACGACGCCCTCCACGGGCGGGAAGGCGCTGACCACGTCCTGGAGCATGAGGCCGAAGGTGGCGCCGACCTGGTCGGCGATGCCCGCCTGGGCCGACACGTGGAGGGCGAAAATGAGAAACGTCACGAGTGCAGCAACCCGCCCCCTCACCCTGCCCTCTCCCCCTTCGGGGGCGAGGGTTCCACTACTCCCTCTCCCTTCCAGGGAGAGGGCCGGGGTGAGGGTCCTAGAAAACAATGGACGGCTGATGCACACCGAAGACGGTCCGCAGGGAGTCGCAGATCTCGCCGAGGGTGACCCGCGCCCGCACCGCGTCGAGGATGAGGGGCATCAGGTTGTCCCGGCCGCGCGCGGCTCGGTCGATGGCCTCGAGGGCCTGCGCGGCGCGGCTCGCGTCGCGGGAGGCGCGCAGACGCCCGATACGCTCTCCCATGGCCTGACCTACCGCGGGGTTGACCTCGAAGAGATGGCCGGGGGGCGGCTCATCCAGGACGAAGTCGTTGACGCCCACCACGATGCGCGCCCTGGACTCGACCTCCTGCTGATAGCGATAGGCTGATTCCTGGATCTCGCGCTGCATGAAGGCGATGGCGCTGACAGAGCCGCCGAGCCCATCGATCTTGGCGATGTAGGTCTCCGCTTCCTCCTCGAGGCGCCGCGTGAGGGCCTCCACGGCGAAGGAACCGCCCACGGGGTCCACGGTGTCAGCCACCCCGGACTCGTAGGCCAGGACCTGCTGCGTGCGCAGGGCGGTCCGCACCGCGCTTTCCGTGGGCAGAGCCAGCGCTTCGTCCATGGAGTTCGTGTGAAGCGACTGGCAGCCGCCGAGGATCGCGGCGAGGGCCTGCACGGTGACCCGGACGATGTTGTTCTCGGGCTGCTGGGCGGTGAGCATGCTCCCCGCCGTCTGGGCGTGGAAGCGCAGCATGACCGAGCGCGGATCGCGGGCCCCGAATCGGTCCGTCATGATGCGGGCCCAGAGACGCCGGGCGGCCCGGAACTTCGCTATCTCCTCCAGGAGGTGGTTGTGGGCGTTGAAGAAGAAGGATAGCTGGGGCGCGAACTCGTCGACGCGGAGTCCCACCGCCTGCGCCGCCGTGACATAAGCGACGGCATTGGCGAGGGTGAAGCCCACCTCCTGCGCGGCCGTGCACCCCGCCTCGCGCATGTGGTAGCCCGAGATCGAGATCGTGTTCCAGCGCGGCACCCGGTCCTTGCAAAAGGCGAACATGTCGGTGATGAGCCGCATGGAGGGAGCGGGCGGATAGATGTAGGTGCCGCGCGCGATGTATTCCTTCAGGATGTCGTTCTGCACCGTTCCCGAGAGCTTCTCGGCGGGGATCCCCTGTCGCTCGGCCACCGCGATGTAGAGGCACAGGAGGATGGCCGCCGTGGCGTTGATGGTCATCGACGTCGATACCCGATCGAGGGGGATACCTTCGAAGAGTTCCGCCATGTCCTCCACGCCCCCGATGGACACGCCGACCTTGCCCACTTCGCTCCGGGCCATGGGGTGGTCGGCGTCGTAGCCCATCTGCGTGGGCAGGTCGAAGGCCACGGAGAGCCCCGTCTGACCCTGCGCGAGGAGGTAGCGGTAACGCTGGTTGGTCTCGGCCGCCGAGCCGAAGCCCGCGTACTGGCGCATCGTCCACAGGCGGCCGCGGAACATCGTGGGCTGCACGCCCCGCGTGTAGGGGAATTCGCCGGGAAAGCCGAGGTCGCGGACATAGTCCTGAGCGGCCGTGTGCTCCGGGGTGAAGAGCCGCTCCAGGGGCGCGCCGTCCGAACCCGCGAACAGGCCGGGACGATCGGGCGTCTTGTCGAGGGCGGGCTTGAGCGTCCGCGCCTCCCACGCGCGCCGCGCGTCTTCGATCCGCTTTTTCTCGTCGGGCGTCATAGCGGGATATTCCCGTGCTTGCGCGGCGGATTGGAGTCGCGCTTGGTGTGCAGGACCTCGAGGGCCTGGATGAGACGGCGCCGTGTGTCCCGCGGCTCGATCACCTCGTCCACGTAGCCGCGCTCGGCGGCCACGTACGGGTTGGCGAACTTCTCGCGGTACTCGCGGGTCTTTTCCTCCTTGAATCCGGCCGGATCCTTGGCCGCGTCCATCTCCCGCCGGTAGAGGATGTTCACCGCCCCGTCCGGTCCCATGACGGCGATCTCGGCGGTAGGATACGCGAGATTGAGATCGCCCCGGATGTGCTTGGAGGACATGACGTCGTAGGCGCCGCCGTACGCCTTGCGCGTGATGACGGTGAGCTTGGGCACCGTCGCCTCACAGTACGCGAAGAGCAGCTTGGCCCCGTGCTTGATGATGCCGCCGAACTCCTGCGCGGTGCCGGGAAGGAAGCCCGGGACGTCCACGAAGGTCACGAGCGGGATATTGAAGCAGTCGCAGAAGCGCACGAAGCGCGCGGCCTTGAGGGAGGCGCTGATGTCGAGGCAGCCGGCGAGGTGCGCGGGCTGGTTGGCCACGATTCCCACGGGCCGGCCGTTGAGCCGCCCGAAGCCGACGACGATGTTGGGCGCGTAGTCTGCCTGCACCTCGAAGAAGTATCGCTCGTCGAGCACGGGTCGGACGATGGCCTTGATGTCATAGGGCCGGTTGGGCAGATCGGGCACGACGGTCTGCAGCTCCTCGTCCGCGCGGTCGGCGGGATCGCTCGTCGGGCGGACGGGCGGGTCCTCCGTGTTGTTTTGCGGCAGGAAGGTCACGAGCTCGCGGATGAGGGCCAGGCATTCCTCCTCGCCCTCCGCGGCGAAGTGGGCGACGCCCGAGGTCGTCCCGTGGGTCGCGGCCCCGCCCAGCTCCTCGAAAGACACCTCCTCGTGGGTGACGGCCTTGATCACATCGGGGCCGGTCACGAACATGTACGAGGAGTGCTTGACCATGAAGACGAAGTCGGTGATGGCGGGCGAGTACACGGCGCCGCCCGCGCAGGGGCCCATGACGGCCGAGATCTGCGGCACCACCCCCGAGGCGAGCGTGTTGCGCAGGAAGATGTCGGCGTAGCCGGCGAGGGAGACGACACCCTCCTGGATTCGCGCGCCGCCCGAATCGTTGAGCCCGATCACCGGCACGCCCGCCTTCATGGCGAGATCCATGATCTTGCAGATCTTGCGCGCGTAGGCCTCGGAGAGGGAGCCGCCGAACACGGTGAAGTCCTGGGCGAAGACGAAGAGGGGACGGCCGTGGATCCGTCCCGAGCCGGTGACCACGCCGTCGCCGGGAATTCGCTGCGCCTCCATGCCGAAGTCCTGGGTCTGGTGCACGACCAGGCGGTCCACTTCGGCGAAGGAGCCCTTGTCGAGAAGCAGCTCGAGGCGCTCGCGCGCCGTCTTCTTCCCCGCCTTGTGCTGCCGCTCGATGCGCTCCACGCCGCCGCCGAGCTCGGCGGCCTCGTTCCGGCGATGGAGCTCTTCGAAGCGATCCTGGAGGGACATGGGAGCAGGCTCCTCGAGGCGCCTGGTGAAGCGCGCCTCAGACCTGCGGGCAGTATAGTGGCCGGGCTCCGGGAAAGTCAATGAATGCGCGAGCTTTTCCACGTCTCGTTTGACTGGCCTGGGCTCCTCTGCCATACTTCGCGCCTATGACGCCGGTGGCCCAGACCGTGCTGGTGCTCTGCGCCGTGGTCCTCACCGTGGCAATCGTGGCGACGCTGCTGAGCTTCAAGCGGACGGCCGCGCGCGCCGAGATCGTGCTGCAGCTGGTCGAGCGCGAGATCAGGCCTCTGGCGAGCCAGATCGAGGGGCTCGCCGGAGACCTGCGCGTGGTGGCGCAGACGACCAACGGAAGCGTTCAGCGGCTCAACGGCATCCTCGGTCGGGTCGAGGACATCTCCCTGAAGGTCGCGCGGATCATCGGCGTGGCCAATAGCCTGACGTCATTGAGGGGCATCAGCGGTGTGGCCTCGGGCGCCAAAACGGGTCTCAGCGTTTTTCTCTCACGGCTCACGAGATAGCGGGCGAGGAGGACAGAGGTCATGGTGGACGAACGTGGTGGGGACGCGGCGGGCTATCTGGGCTGGTTCTTTCTCGGAGCGGTGGCGGGAGCGGCCGCAGCGCTCTTGCTCGCTCCCAAGAGCGGCACGGAGACGCGCGAGCTCCTGAGCGAGCACAGCCAGGAGTGGTTCAAGAAGGCGCAGGAGGTGGCGGAGGAGGCGCAGGGTCGCGCGGGCGATCTCTTCGACAAGGGCCGCGAGTACGTCGAGGAGCAGCGGAACCGGCTCCTCTCGGCCTTCGAGGCGGGTCGCTCGGCGATGAAGGAAGAGATGGGCAAGCAGCACAACGACCACTAGCCGGCGGTCCAGAAAGGGCCCATCTGCTTCGTTGGCGCCCGCCGGCCGCAGGTTCAACGTACAGAGAGTACGCCTCACCTGCGGCCAGCGGGCGCCGCCTCGCATCTGGGCCCTTTCTGAACCGCCGGCGGCCGCTGGAGACACTGCTGCCAAATGCCTGAAGTAGAGGTGCCGAATCCGGAGGAGATACGCGAGAAGGCCGAGAGCCGCTTCGGGCGGCGCGTGGCTCTCGTCACCGCCGTCTACGCCGTCTTCCTCGCCATTGCGGGTCTCGGCGGAAGTAATGCTACCAAGGAGATGCTGCTCGCCCAGCAGCAGTCGTCCGACCAGTGGGCCTTCTATCAGGCCAAGGTGATCCGCGAGCACCAGTACCGGGGCCAGAAGTTGCGGCTGGAGGCCGACCTGGTCGAGCGCGGCCCGTCGCTCAGGCCCGAGGCGCGCGAGAAGCTCGAGGCGCTCCTCAAGAAGTACGAGGAGGAAGAGAAGCGCTACAACGCCGAGAAGAAGGAGATCGAGCAGGCGGCCAAGCGCCTCGAGACGACACGCGACCGCTTCCAGACCAAGGACCCGTATTTCGACCTCGCCGAGGTCTTCCTGCAGATCGCCATCGTCATGGCCTCGGTGTCCATCCTGTCCCGCTCACGGCCCACGTTCGTGTTCAGTCTGGTCCTCGCCGTGATCGGCGTCACTCTCGTCCTGAACGGCTACACGCTGCTCTTCCGTCTACCTTTCCTCCACCATCACGCCGCCCACTAGCAGGCAAACGGCTTAGATGTGAATCGCTTGTCCTAGCGCCGCCAGGGTGGCCTCGAGGGCCGCCTCGGATAGTGTGGGGTGGGCGTGGATGGTGTGGATGATCTCCTCGAGGGTCGCCTCGAGGGTGCGCCCCACCGCGAATTCGTGGATCATCTCCGTCGCCTCGGAGCCCACGATGTGCACACCCAGGATCTCTCCGGTGCGCTTGTCGGCCACCACTTTGAGAAAGCCCTCCGTCTCCCCCAGGGCCACGGCCTTGCCATTGGCCGTGAAGGGAAAGCGCCCCACGGCGATCTCGCGACCGTTCGTCCTGGCCTTGGCCTCGGAGAGACCGATCGACGCGACCTGTGGCCGGCAGTACGTGCAGGAGGGGACATTGTCGTAGTCGACGGGACGAGGCGAGCGGCCCGCGATGGCCTCTGCCGCGACCACGCCCTCCGCCATCGCCTTGTGCGCCAGCATCTGGCGTCCCGTCATGTCGCCCACCGCGAAGATCCCCTTGACCGATGTCTCCATCGTCGGTCCCACGGTCACGAGCCCGCGCTCGCTCGCCACCCCCAGGGCCTCGAGCCCCAGGCCCTTCGTTCTCGAGGCGCGCCCGACGGCCATCAGGACCTGCTCGGCCTCCAGGCGCTCCGCCTTGCCCTCGGCCTCGATCTCCACGGTGAGGCCGGCCTTGCCCGGGCTGACCTTCTGCACGCGAACACCCGTGCGAATGGTCATGCCCCGACGACTGAAGACCCGCGCGAGGAGGGCCGAGACCTCCTCGTCCTCGATGGGGAGCACGCGGGGCAGCGCCTCGAGCACGGTCACGGGCACTCCGTAGGCGCCGTAGACGTCGGCGAACTCCATGCCGACGGCCCCCGCCCCGATGACGATGAGCGAGGCGGGCGTGGCCTCGATCCGCACCGCGCCATTGGAGGAGATGACCTGCTTCTCGTCGATGGTGACGCCGGGCAGCGATCGTGGCTCGGAGCCCGTGGCCAGGATGATGGCCTTGGCCTCGAGCGTCTGGGCCCCGTCCTTGCCCTTGACCTCGACCACGTTCCTGGCCTTGAGCGTGCCCGTGCCGGGGACGAGCGTGATCTTGTTCTTGCGGAAGAGGAACTCCACGCCCTTGGCCATGCGGTCGGCCACGCGTCGTGAGCGCTGCACGGCCTGGGCGTAATCGGCCGTCCACTTGCCGACGGTGACGCCGAACTCCTCGGCGCGCTGGAAGAGGCCCACGATCTCCGCGTTGCGCAGGAGGGCCTTGGTCGGGATGCAGCCCCAGTTGAGGCAGACGCCCCCCGGCCTGTCGTCCTCGATGGCGGCCACGGAGAGACCGAGCTGGGCGCAGCGGATGGCGGCGACGTAGCCGCCCGGGCCCGTGCCCACGACGACCACGTCGAAGCGCTGGGCTGCCACGGCCCTAGACCAGGAGCCGCAGGGGCTCTTCGAGAAGGCGCTTCACGTCCTGGAGGAAGCGCGCCCCCATGGCGCCGTCCATCACCCGGTGGTCGCACGAGATGGTCATCTTCATGCGCCGGCCCACGCGGATCTGGCCGCCCTCGGCCACGGGCTTCTCGACGACCGAGCCCACGGCGAGGATGGCGCCTTCCGGCGGGTTGATGATGGCCGAGAACTCCTCGACATCGAACATCCCGAGATTGGAGACGGAGAACGTGGCCCCGCTCATCTCCTGCGCCCGGAGCTTGCCGCCGCGCGCCCGCTCGGCGAGGTCCCGGGCCTCGAAGGCGATCTGGCTCAACGGCTTGGCGTCGCAATCCCGGAGGACAGGGGTGATGAGGCCTTCGTCGAGGGCGACGGCGATACCGATGTGGGCGCGGTGGAAGACGCGGATGGCCTGGCCCTGGAGCTGGGCGTTGACGCCCGGATTCTTGAGGAGGGCCAGGGCGCAGGCCTTGATGATCAAGTCGGTGACGGAGACCTTGGGCTGCCCCTCGAGCGCGTTGAGGTCGGCGCGAAGCGCCCAGGCACGGTCCATCGCGACTTCCGAGGTGACGTAGAAGTGCGGGATCGGGCCCTTCGACAGCGGCATGCGCTTCGCGATGACGGCGCGCATCGGGGACAAGGGCTGGTCCTCGAATTCGGCGCCCGTGCGCGGCGGGATCACGAAGGCGGGACGCGCGGCAGCCGCGGGAGCCGCCGCGGCCGGCCGGACGACCGGCTGCGCGGTGGCGGGGGCGGTGCCGGCCGCCTCGACGTCCCGCCGGACGATGCGACCGCCCGGGCCCGATCCCTGAACGAGCCTGAGATCCACGCCCGACTGGGCCGCGACCTTGCGAGCCAGCGGCGAGGCCTTGACCCTGCCACCGCCGGCGCTGGCCCCCGCCGTCGCGGCAGGCACCGGCGACATGGGCACGACCGAGGTGGTGGCCGGCTCCGACTTGTAGCTCTCCATGGCGGGAAGCGCGGGCGCCGCCGCGGCGGCCGGGGACGGCGCTGACGCGGCGAGATTCGAGATGTCGTCGGACGGCTCGGCGATGACGCCGATGAGATTCCCCACCGGCACCTGTCCACCCTCACCCACCACGATCTTCCGCAGCACGCCCGAGCCGAAGGCCTCGATCTCGACGTTGGCCTTGTCGGTCTCGACCTCGGCGATGACATCACCGCCCTTCACGGAGTCGCCCTCTTTCTTGATCCACTTGATGACCTTGCCGGTCTCCATGGCGTCGGACAGCTTCGGCATGATGACCTTGGTGATCATGCGCAGACCCTCCGGATGGCGGCCAGGATCTTGGCCCTGGACGGAGTCTTGAGCAGCTCGAGGTTGCGCGCGTACGGCATGGGTGCATTCTCGCCGGTGATGCGGGCCACCGGGGCGTCGAGGTCGTCGAACGCCTCTTCCTGGATGGTGGCGGCGATCTCGGAGCCCATGCCTGCGAAGCCCGCCCCCGCCTCGATGACCACGCAGCGGTGGGTCTTGCGCACCGAGCCCAGGATGGTAGCGGTGTCCATGGGTCGGAGCGTGCGCGGGTCCACGATCTCGACGGAGATGCCCTCCTTGTCCAGCTCCTCCGCCACTTCGAGAGCGCGATAGAGCATGCCCATGTAGGCGATGACGGTGACGTCCGTGCCCTCGCGGCGCACGGCGGCCACGCCGAGAGGAATCAGGTACTCGGGATCCTCGGGCACCTCGCCCTTGATGGCGTAGAGCGTCTCGGACTCGATGAAGATGACGGGGTTGTCATCGCGGATGGCCGATTTCAGCAGGCCCTTGGCGTCGCCGGGTGTCGAGGGGCGCACGACCTTGAGCCCGGGCACGTGGTAGAAGTACGTCTCCATGCTCTGCGAGTGCTGGGCCGCGAGCTGCGCCGCGGGCCCGCCGGGGCCACGCACCACGAGCGGGACGTTGTACTGGCCGCCCGACATGTAGCACATCTTGGCCGCCGAGTTCACGATCTGGTCGAGGGCGAGGATGGAGAAGTTGAAGGTCATCATCTCCACCACGGGCCGGAGACCGAGCATGGCCGCGCCGACCCCCACCCCGGAGAAGCCCGACTCGCAGATCGGCGTGTCCACGATGCGCTTCTCACCGAACTCCTTGAGGAGACCCTGGGTCACCTTGTAGGCGCCGTCATAGAGCCCGACCTCCTCGCCCATGACGAACACGCGGGGGTCGCGCCGCATCTCCTCCCGGAGGGCCAGGTTCAGGGCCTCGCGATACGTCATGACGGCCACGGCGCTAGTCCTTGTACACGTCGGTGAACAGCTCTTCCGGCGGCGGCTCGGGAGAAGCCTCGGCGAAGGCCACCGCCTCGTCCACCTGATCCGCCACCGCCTTCTCGATCAGCTTGAGGTCGGCCTCGGTGAGAGCGCCATCCTTCAGGCAGCGCTCCGAGAAGAGCACGATGGGGTCGCGCTGCTTCTCCCGCTCGACCTCTTCCTTGGTCCGGTAGATGGCACCCGCCGGATCGCGCATCGAGTGGCCGCGGAAGCGATAGGTGCGCGCCTCGATGAGGGTGGGCACCTTGTCCCGTCGCGCGCGCTCGACGGCGCGCCCCACGCAATCACGGATGGCGAGCACGTCCATGCCGTCCACCGCCTCGCCCTTGATGCCGTACGTCTCGGCGAAGCGCCAGATCTCCGTCTGGGCGAGCGCGCGATGAATGGCCGTGCCCATGGCGTAGCGGTTGTTCTCGCAGATGTAGACGACGGGCAGCTTCCACAGCGCGCAGAGGTTGAGGGACTCGTGGAACTCGCCCTCGGGCACGGCGCCGTCGCCGAAGTAGCACAGCACGACCTGGTCGCCCCCCTGGTACTTGATGGCGAACCCCACCCCCGCGGCGAGGGGCAAATGGGCGCCCACGATACCGTGGCCGCCCAGGAAGTTGACGCCCTTGTCGAAGAGGTGCATGGAGCCGCCCTTGCCCTTGCTGAGACCGTCCATGCGCCCGAAGAGCTCGGCCATGATCCGCCTCGGGTCGGAGCCCTTGGCCAGGCAATGACCGTGCTCTCGGTACGATGACACCGCGTAGTCGTCCGGCCGGCAGGCCGCAGTAGCCCCGACCGCCACCGCCTCCTGGCCGATGTAGAGATGGAGGAAGCCGCCGATCTTGCCCATGGCGTACATCTCGGCGGCCTTCTCCTCGAAGCGACGGATGAGCTGCATCTGGGTGAGCAGGCGCTTGGCCAGCTCGCTGTCGAGCCGCGCGCTTGGCGCCACCGTTTTCATCTGAGCCATGCCTTACCCTCGCATCAGCGACAGCTCGTCCACCGAGAGGCGGCGACGGAGCCGGAAAATGGCCACGATGATCGCGAGCCCCACCGCGACTTCGGCGGCCGCGACACACAGGACGAAGAAGACCAGGGCCTGCCCGTCGACAGAGCCATGCTGCTGGCCGAAGGCCACGAAGGCGAGATTGGCCGCGTTGAGCATGATCTCGATGGACATGAAGATGACGAGCGGGTTGCGACGCACGAGGACGCCCAGGACGCCGATCACGAAGAGGACCGCGGAAAGCCCCACGTACCAGGAGGTCGGCACCATGCTAGGCCGTCCTCCGCTTGGTCAGCGCGATCACGCCGACCAGTGCCGCGAGCAGGAGCACCGAGGTGACCTCGAACGGATAGAGATAGGCGGTGAATAGCTCCTGGCCGATGGCCGCCACCCCGCCCGGCACGGTGCGGGCCGCAGGGGCCCCGCGGAAGAGACCCGAGCGCAGCATCACGGCGAGGACGATCAGCAGCAGCCCGCCCACCGGCACGGCCAGCCAGCGCTGGGCCCGGAGGGGATCGAGGCCCGTCTCCTCCTTGCCGGGGATGAGCACCATGATGGCGAACACGAAGAGGACGGCGATGGCCCCCGCGTAGACGATGACCTGGGCGGCCGCGAGGAACTCCGCGCGCATCTGGAGAAAGAACGCGCCCAGGGTGGCGAGGTGCACGACGAGGAAGAGGGCGCCGTGGATGGGGTTTCGCCGGAGGACGAGGCCGACGGCCGAGCCCACGGCGAGGACGGCGAGGATCCAGAAGGTGACGATGGCCGGAGTCACGGAGCCCTCCGGTCCGCGGGAATGGGCACGGGCGAGGTGGGCACGCCGTTGGGTCCCGCCGCTTCGAGGGCGAGGAGCGTCTCCTTCGTGTAGATCATGCCCCCACGACTGTACGAGGAGAACTCCAGGATGCCCGTGTCCATCCGGATGGCATCTTCCGGGCAGGCCTCCACGCAGTAGCCGCAGAAGACGCACTTGCCGAGATCGATGTCAAAGCGCTCGGGCACCTTCTCGATCTCGGGGTTCGGATGCTCGGTGGCCACGATGTAGATGCAGTGGGCGGGGCACACCGTCTCGCACATCATGCAGGCGACGCAGCGGGGCGAGCCGTCCTCCCGTCGCACGAGGCGATGGAGGCTGCGCAGCCGCGTCGCGTAGGGACGGCGCTCGTCCGGGTACTGGATGGTGACGGCGCCGCGCGCGCTCTTGATCCGGAAGATGGTATGCAGGGTGTGCCGCCACATGTTGGCGAAGAAGCGGAGCCCCGTCAGCTTGAGACCGCCGAACACCTCGGCCAGATAGAAGTGCTGGCGGAGGCCGAGCCGGCTCGAGTGCTTGGGATCCGCTGGCGTGTTCGCGCCCTGATACTGAGAGGCCATGCTCAGGCCTTCCCGAGAAGGAGGATCACGAGCCCCGTCACCACGATGTTCAGGATGGAGAGGGGGAAGAGGCCCAGCCAGCCCAGACGCATGGCCTGGTCATACCGGAACCGGGGCAGCGTCCAGCGAATCAGCATGAGGAACCAGATCATCGCCACCACCTTGGTCAGGAAGGCTCCGACCTGGAGACCCGTCACCACGAGATGCGGCAGGGGCAGCTCCTGTCCCCACGGAAAGACGAAGCCCGAGGCCTGGAGATACGGCACCTGCCACCCCCCCAGGAAGAGCGCGGTGGTCATCCCGGCGATCACCACCGTCTCGAGGAAGTCCGCCATCGCGAACATCCCGAACTTCATGCCGCTGTACTCGATGAAGTAGCCGATGATCTCCGACTCGCCCTCGGGCATGTCGAAGGGAATGCGCTTGGTGGCCGCCATGCCCGCGGTGAGGAAGAGAAAGAAGGCGAGCGGCTGGGTCAGGATGCCCCAGGCGGGGATCCACGGTCCGAAGTACTGCGGGAGCAAAGGCAGCCCCTGGGCGCGGGCGATGTCCTGCATGTTGAGGGAGCCGTAGACCATGACCACGCCCATGATCGAGGCCCCGATGGCGACTTCCGCCGAGATCATGAGGGCGGCGGCCCGCTGGCCGCCCAGGAGCGCGTAGTTGTTGGCGGAGGCCCAGCCCGCCATCATGAGCCCGTACACGCCGAGCGAGAGCATGGCGAGGACGTAGAGGATGCCCACGTTGAGGGTCACGGCCTGGAGCTGGATCTCGCGCCCGAAGATCTTGAGGGTGTCGCCGAAAGGGATGGAGGCGAAGGCGCCGAGGGCGAAGAACACCGACACGAAGGGCGCGAGCTTGAAGAGCATCCGGTCGGCGTGAGCCGGCATGAAGTCTTCCTTCGTCAGCATCTTGACGGCGTCGGCGAGGGGGTGCAGGAGCCCCAGGATGCGGATCCCGAAGATGCTGGCGCGGTTGGCCCCGATCCGGTCTTGCATGATGGCCGACTGCTTGCGCTCCACCCAGGTCAGGAGCCCGCCGAAGTTGAGCACCACGAACATGATGAAGGCGACGGGAATGGCCTGGAGGAGGAGATCGAGAGCGGGGCCGTTCACGCCGTGACCATCCGTCCCGCGTCGCCGAGGGCGCGGTACGTCATGTCGCCGAAGGCCGGCACCGCGGCGGCCAGCGCGTTGAAGACCTGCTCGGCGCGCTCGGCGCTGAACACGGGGTCGGAGGCCCCCAGCGCCTTTCCCACGACAGAGAGGATCATCCAGTCGGGCCACGACTCGCCGAGGGGCGGGATGGCCGTCCGGAAGCGCTGCACACGGCCCTGGAAATTCGTGAAGGTGCCCTCGGTCTCCACATAGGCCGCGCTCGGCAGCACGAGGTGCGCCCGCGCGGAGACGTCGTTGGCGTTGGTGCCCTGGAAGATCACCGTCTCGGTGTTCTCGATGGCGGCGAGCACCTCGGCCTCCGGCCAGCCCGAGGCCGCGAGATCGTGGTGGAAGATCCAGAGGAGCTTGAGGCGCCGCTCGCGCGCGGCCCGCAGGATTCCCGCGGCATCGCGCCCGCCCGGGTCAGGGGCGACGCCGATGAGCTCGGCCCCGCGGCTGTTCGGGTTCTTGTCGGCGCGAATGAGGAAGTTGTCCTCGTCGCCCGGGGCGCTCGGGGGTACCCGGAAGTCCAGGTTCCTGACGCCCAGATGCTCGGCCAGGCGCCTGAGAGCCCAGAGATCCTCGTTGGACATCTTGGGGGAGGCGAGCAGGCCCACCTCGTCAGGCGGGCAGCCCTGGAGTCTCTTCACGAGCTCCGGAAGGGCGCGGTCCCAGGAGACTTCGGCGCCCTCTCCGCCCCCTCTGTGCAGCGGATGGGTGAGCCGGCTCTTGTCGTCCATCCACTTGAACCCGTAGCGGCCCTCGTCGCAGAGCCACCACTGGTTGACCTCGGCGTTGAAGCGCGGCTTGAGCCGCGCCACCCGCCGGCCTTGATTGTGGTGAGGACGGTGACGGTTGGTGTGCACCTCGACGTTGCAGCCCCGCGCGCAGCCGTTGCAGACGCTCTTGGCCGTGTCGAGGTACCACACGCGGACCTGGAAGCGGAAGTCGCGATCCGTGAGGGCGCCCACCGGGCAGATGTCGATCACGTTGCCGGAGTACTTGTTCTCGAGGGCCGTGCCGGGGAAGAGACCGATCTCCGACTGATCGCCGCGCTGGAAGATGCCCAGCTCGCCCGTGTGGGTGATCTCGTCGCAGAAGCGCACGCAGCGTGAGCAGACGATGCAACGCTCGGCATCCAGCATGACGTGAGGGCCGATGGGCACCGCTTTGGGCTTGTGCACCTTCTCGTCGACCATGCGCGGGTCGTAGAGCCCGTGCTTCATGTAGTAGATCTGCAGGAAGCACTCCCCCGCCTGGTCGCACACCGGGCAGTCGAGCGGGTGGTTGATCAGGTGGAACTCCATCATGGAGCGGCGGGTCTCCAGCACCCGCTCCGTCTCCGTGTGGACGACCATGCCCTCGGTCGCCTGCGTGTTGCACGCGATCTGCGGGCGCGGCACCTTGTCGATATCCACCATGCAGAGCCGGCACTGCCCCGCGATGGACAGGGCGGGATGATAGCAGTAGTGCGGCACCTCCGCGCCGGCGGCCTTGGCCGCCTCGATCAGATTGGTCCCCTCGGGAACCTCGACCTCTTTGCCATTGACGGTGAGTCTAGGCATGGACGGTGAGTCTAAGCATGGTCGGTGAGCTCAGGCATGGACCGAGTTCCTGATGAGCTCCTCGAACTCGGAGCGAAATTTCTCGATGTAGCTGATGTAGGGCCCGACGGCGCCGTCGTAGAAGGCACAGATGGTCGTGCCGGCGCCGCGTCGGGCGACGTCGAGAATGGTGTCGAGGTCCTCTTTCCGTCCCTTGCCCTCCACGATGCGGTGGCTGATCTTGTAGATCCAGCCGGTGGACTCCCGGCAGGGCGTGCACTGGCCGCAGGACTCGTGGGCGTAGAAGCGGGCCACCACCATGAGCGCGTCCGGGATGGACACCGTCTCGTCCATGACGATGATGCCGGCGGAGCCGATCATGGAGCCCTTGCTCTTGGGCCCGTCCACGTCCATGGGGATGTCGATCTCGTCGGGGGTGAGGATGGCCGCCGACGCTCCTCCCGGCACCACGGCTTTGAGGGCGCGCCCGCCGGGGATGCCGCCACAGTGATCGTAGATGATCTGGCGGAGGGTCACCGAGACCGGGGCTTCCACGAGCCCGGGCCTGACCACATGCCCGGAGACCGAGTAGAGCCGGGTGCCGCCCTGGGTCTTGGTGCCGAGTCCGGCGAACCACTCCGCGCCCCGCGTGACGATGTGGGGCAGGCACGCGAGCGTCTCGACATTGTTGACGATGGTCGGCTGGCCGAACGCCCCCTTGACGGCAGGAAAGGGCGGCTTGACCTTGGGCCAGCCCTTCTTGCCCTCGAGGGAGGAGATGAGCCCCGTCTCCTCGCCGCAGATGTAGGCGCCGGCCCCGCGATGCACGACGATCTCGAAGTCGAAGCCCGTGCCCTGGATGTTCTTACCGAGAAGGCCCTCGTCGTAGGCTTCCTTGACGGCAGCGCTCAGGATGCGCCACGGCTGCACGTACTCACCGCGGATATAGATGAAGCCAAGGTGCGAGCCGATGGCGCGCGCGGCGATGAGCATGCCCTCGATGAGGGCGTGCGGATCGCGCTCCATGAGATAGCGGTCCTTGAAGGTGCCGGGCTCGCCCTCGTCCGCGTTGACCACGAGATACCGCGGGGCCGTCGAGCCCTTGGGGATGAAGCCCCACTTCACACCGGTGGGGAAGCCCGCCCCGCCCAGCCCGCGGAGGTTGGACTTCTTGACCTCTTCGGCAATGGCCACCGGCTCCATGCCCTTGGCCTTCTCCCAGCCCTGATAGCCGCCCCTCTCGCGGTAGACGCGGATCGTGTGCGCGTCCGGGACGTCGAAGTTGCGGGTGAGGATCAGCTCGGCCATCAGCGAAGGCCCCCCAGGATCCCGTCCACCTTCTCGGGCGTCAGGTTGCCCTCGTAGCGATCGTCCACCTGCATCATGGGCGCCTGCTCGCAGGCGCACAGGCACTCGACGCTGAGCAGCGTCACCCGCCCGTCGGGCGTGGTCTTGCCGACCTCGACGCCGAGCCGCTGGGTCAGGTGCTCGATGATGCCCTTGGCCCCCAGGAGATGGCAGGAGAGGTTGTGGCAGACGGCGACGACGTGGCGGCCCGTGGGCTGCTGGAAGTACAGCGTGTAGAACGTGACCACCTCGTGCACGTGAGCGGGCGAGAGCTCGAAGAGTCCCGCGACGTACGCTTCCACCTCGAGCGAGATATAGCCGAACGTGTCCTGAGCGAGATGCAGCACGGGCAGGAGCGCGCCTCGCTTGTCCGGGTAGAGTCCCTGTAGCCGGCGCACCTCGGCGAGATGCTCGGGCCCGAACTCCGGACTCCGGGCGTCAACGGTCAAGCTCGCCTCCGATCATGTTCACCGACCCGAAGGTGGGAATGATGTCGGCGATCATCTGGCCCTCGATCATCCGCGGCAAGGCGGCCACGGGAGGGAGGCACGGCGGCCGGCAGCGGACACGATAGGGCCGATCGGTGCCGTCGGAGACCACGTAGAAGCCGAGCTCGCCATTGGCCCCCTCGGCGGCGAAGTAGGCCTCACCGGCGGGCGGCCGGATGCCGTTGCCGTCCATCACCAGCATGAAGTGGTTCATCAGCCCTTCGATGGAGCCGTAGGTGGTTTCCTTGGAAGGGAGGACCACTCGCTTGTCGGCCACATTGACCTGGGTGTACGCGGGGCGCTCCTGCCCACGGAGATTCGGGGACAGGGTGATGGGCAGGAGCAGGAGCCCCTCGGTATGGCCCTGCTTGCCTCGGTCCACATAGGCGTCGACGGGAATCTCGCGGCCCTCGAAGTCCACGTTGATGGCTCCGCCGGGCATGCGCTCGAGCCCTTGCTCGACCATGCGCATGGACTGCTCCATCTCCGCCATGCGCACCAGGTAGCGATCGAAGTTGTCGCCGTTCTTGCCCAGGGGCACCTCGAACTCGACCCGGTCATAGGCCCAGTACGGCTGCACCCGTCGCAGGTCGAAGGCGACTCCTGCCGCACGCAGCAGCGGCCCCGTGATGCCCCAGGCGATGGTCTCCTCGGCCGAGAGTGCCCCCACGCCGACCATGCGGTCCATGAAGATGCGGTTGCCCGTGATGAGGGTGTGGACTTCCCTCAGCACTTGCCGCACCTCGGCGAAGGCCTTGCGCACCTTGATGCCGAAGCCCTCGGGCAAGTCGGCCTTGACGCCGCCCACCCGGCCGTAGGAGATGGTCAGGCGCGCCCCCGTCACGTCCTCCACGAGCTCCCACAGGAACTCGCGGGCCTTGATCATGTAGAGGAAGACGGTGAAGGCGCCCAGCTCCATGGCGGAGGCGCCCACGCAGGTCAGGTGGTCGCAGATCCGCGAGATCTCGCTCATGACCACGCGGATGTACTTGCACCGCTCCGTGACGTCGATGCCGAGGAGCTTTTCCACGGCCGAGGCGTAGGCGAAGTTGTTGATGAGGGGCGAGACGTAGTTGAGCCGGTCCGTGAAGGGGATGGCGTTGTTGTAGGGCCCTGCCTCGCAGTCCTTCTCAAAGGCGCGGTGGAGGTATCCGATCTCGACCTCGCCCTTGACCACCACCTCGCCGTCCAGCTCCGCGAAGATGCGAATGATCCCGTGCATGGCGGGGTGGGCGGGACCCAGATTGACGTACAGATGCTGGCTGCCGTCGCCGGTGCCGGGGATTCCGCCCTCGCCGAGAAAGAGCTCGCGTGCACTCTTGTCCGCCATACGGCTAAACTTTCGGCCCGATCAAGGGCTGGCGGCGCGTGATGGGGTAGTCCTTCCGCAGCGGATGCCCCACGAACTCCTCGTACAGGAGCAGGCGGCGGAGATCGGGATGGCCCTCGAAGCGGATGCCGAACATGTCCCACACCTCGCGCTCGAGCCAGTTGGCGATGGGCCAGAGTGAGGTGGCCGTGGGCACCCACGCGTCGTCCTCCTCGACCTGCACCTTGAGGCGGACCCGGTGATTGTGAGGAATCGAGTACAGGTGATACACGACGTCGAAGCGCGGCCCGTCCTCCCGCCCCGGGAATTTCTGGTAGTCGACGGCGGTCAGGTCCATGAGCATGTCGAACCTGAGCTCGGCATCGCCCCGACCGTAGGCGAGGGCATCGACAATGCCCTCGCGCGCCACCACCAGCGTGTGATCGCCGAGCCGCTCGTGCGCATCGAGGGCGCGCGCGCCCAGGCGGGCGCGCAGCCGCGCGAGAATGGCCGATCCGTCCATGGGAAGGCCTAGTAGCGCTGCGCGCCGGCCGCGATCTTGTCCTGCAGCTTCATCAGGCCATCGATGACGCTCTCGGGACGGGGCGGGCAGCCCGGAATATAGACGTCCACGGGAATGATGGTGTCGATCCCCTGGACCGTCGCGTAGTTGTCATAGAAGCCGCCGGTGCACGTGCAGACGCCGAAGGCCACCACCCACTTCGGCTCGCACATCTGGTCGTACACGCGCTTGAGCACGGGGGCCATCTTGTGGCTGATGGTGCCGACCACGAAGAGCACGTCGGCCTGGCGCGGAGAGAAGCGCGGCAGCCCCGCCCCGAAGCGGTCGACGTCGTAGTGCGAGCAGGCGGTGGCCATGTACTCCATGCCGCAGCACGCCGTCACGAACGGGTACTGGAAGATGGAGTATTTCCGCGCCCAGCCGATCGCCTCGTCGAGCTTGGAGGTGAAGAAGGAGCCTACTCCCATTCGAGACCTCGCTTCTGCCAGATGTAGAGAAAGCCCAGCATGAGGATGCCGAGGAAGACGAGCATGACGGAGAAGCCGAACCAGCCGAGACTGCGAAACACCGTGGCCCACGGCCACACGAAGAGCAGCTCGATGTCGAAGATGATGAAGAAGATCGCGATCGTGGAGAACTTGATGGCGAAGCGTCCCTCGGGCAGGGCCACCGGGTCCTTGCCACACTCGAACGGCTCCATCTTGATGAGCGAGTAGCGCTTGGGGGCGATGAGCGCGGGGATGCCGAGGAGCGCCCCCGCCACCACCGCCGAGACCGCGAACACCATCAGAATCGGCAAGTATTCCAATTAAGTTCTGGGGGGGAGCGACCGCCGCTCCTCCCCCAGTCCCCCCCAACGGTTCCCCTCGCTGGCTTGCGATCCCCCATCCTTTAGATCTAGATCGGTTCTGGGGGGGAGCGACCGCCGCTCCTCCCCCAGTCCCCCCCAACGGTTCCCCTCTGTGGTCTGCACGGGTACCTGGCGCTTGGCGTGATAGGAGGAGCGGACGAGCGGCCCCGATTCCACGTGAGCGAAGCCCATGGCGCGCCCCGCCTCGCCGAGCTCGGCGAATTCTTCGGGGGTGTAGTAGCGGGCCACGGGGAGATGCTGAGCGGAGGGGCGCAGGTACTGTCCCAGGGTGAGGATGTTGACGTCGGCCTCGCGGAGATCGCCCATCGTTTCGACCAGCTCCTCGCGCTCCTCGCCCAGCCCCAGGATGATGCCCGACTTCGTGAGCAGGCCCGGCGCGGATCGACGGGCCCGCCTGAACAGGTCCAGCGTGCGCTCGTACCGACCGCCGTGGCGGGCCAGCTTGTACAGCCGCGGCACCGTCTCGGTATTGTGGTTGAGGATATCGGGGCCGGCGTCGATGACGGTCTGAAGCGCCCCGGCCTGCCCCTGGAAGTCGGGAATCAGCAGTTCGACGCGGCAGGCCGGCGCCTCGCGGCGGATGGCGAGGACGGTGGCGGCGAAGACCCGCGCGCCGCCGTCGGCCAGATCGTCGCGGTTCACCGAGGTGATCACCACGTGCTCCAGGCCGAGCTCGCGCACGGCGTTTCCCACGCGTTCGGGCTCCTCACGATCCTCCCAGGCGGGCTTGCCATGAGCCACCGCGCAGTATCCGCAGTTTCGCGTGCAGATATCGCCGAGGATCATGAACGTCGCCGTCGAGTCCTCCCAGCACTCGCCGATGTTCGGGCAATGCGCCTCCTCGCACACGGAGTGCAGGTTCCACTGCCGCATCAGGCCCTTCAATCGGATGTAGTTCGGGCCTCCGGGCGCGCGCACCTTGAGCCACGCCGGCTTGGGCGCGGCTGCGGGCCTGGGTGAGTCCAGGAGAGGGAGAGAAATTCCCATGAAGACGTGTCCTTTTCCCGTCGGCTCACGTCATTATGGCACACATTTCACAAGCGTAAAAGGCACCCTGGCCATCGCCGCGAGGGCGAGCGCGGTGCGGATGGAAGAGGCGAGGACTCAGGCGTTCAGGGGAGCGTTTGGCGGCTCGGCGATGGCCTTCCGCGCTGCAGAGTGGCGATGACCGTCGAGAGGTGGCTGGGGTCTGCCGGCTTCACGATGTGTGTGTCGAATCCAGCCTCGAGGGTTTTCCGGCGATCCTCGGCTTGCCCGTATCCGCTCAGGGCAATCAGCCCCACGTCCTTGCTCCGGCTGGCCCGGAGCTGGCGAGCGACCTCGTAGCCATCCACTCCGGGCAGTCCGAGATCGATCACCACGATGTCTGGGATCAGGGAGAGCGCCATCTCGATGCCGGTGGGGCCGTCGCAGGCGCCGTAGACCTCATGGCCGGCCAGGGTGAGGAGCATCTGCAGCATCTCGCGAGCGTCATCGTTGTCCTCGACGAGAAGGATGCGGCTCCGACCGATCTCGTGCCCGGAGACCTTGACGCCATCGGAGTCCGGAACGGGCGGGGCGCTCCGCGGGAACCGAACGGTGAACCGGCTTCCGCACCCCTTGCCGTCGCTCGCCGCCTGCACGCTTCCGCCGTGCAGCTCCACGAGCTGCCGGGCCAGGGACAGGCCGATCCCCAACCCGCCCTGCGTGCGCTCGGGCGCGCGGTCCGCCTGGAAGAAGAGGTCGAAAGCGTGCGCGAGGGCCTCTGGCGACATGCCCACCCCTGTGTCCACGATCTCCACCACGCTATCGTCGTCCTCGGGGCGTACCCGGATATCGATGCTCCCTCCGGCCGGAGTGTACTTGAGGGCATTCCCGACGAGGTTGATGAGGATCTGATCGATCCGCACCGAATCCGCCTCCACCCAGGCCTCCTCGCTCTGCACGCTGATCACATGCCCGGCCATCCGCTCCCCCGCCTCCAGCGTCTTCAAGCAGCGCTCGACGCTCTCGGCCAGGTTGACGATCGACCGGTTGAGGCTGATCTTCCCGGTGGTGATCCGGCTGACGTCGAGCAGGTCGTCGACCAGATGCGTCAGATTCTCCAGCTGCCGCCGGATGACGCCGCGCGCGCGATCGGCCGGATCTCCCCCCACCCGCTCGAGGACGCCGAGGGCGGAGGTGATGGCTCCCAGCGGATTGCGCAGTTCGTGGGCGAGCATGGCCACGAACTGCTCCTTGCGCAGGTCGCGCTGCTCGATCTCGCGATAGAGGAGGCAGTTGTCGATGGCCATGGCCGCCCGCGCGCCCAGCTCCTCGACCATCATGATCCGGACCGGGTCATAGGGCTTGCGTGCCTCGCCCACCGCCACCGCGAGCACGCCCAGAGTCGTCCCGCGCGCGTGGAGGGGGCAGGCCACTCCTCGCACCACCGACTCGTCTCCTCCCCTGTCGATGAGAAGCTGGCTCCCCAAGGACCGGACAGCCCGCTCCATGCTTGCCGACAGGGATGTCTCCGCTTCGGCCGTGCCCCGGGAGGCATCCCCATGGCGAACGTGCACGGTGTCCCCGTCTACCGCGGACAGCCGGAGCATCGCGAAGTCACCGAAATCGGGCACCATCAGGCCGAGGATGGTATTCGCCGTCGTCTCGAGATCGAGCGACCGGGTCATGCTCTTCCCGGCATCGCCGAGGAAGACCGCCCGGAGATTCGCCGCTTCCGCAGCCGCCCGCCGCGCCTGTTCCTCGGCCAGGGCCACCCGCTCCTCCGCCTGCCGCTTCAGCTGCTCGGTCATCTTGAACAGGTCGACGAACACCTTCACCTTGGTTCTCAGCACTTCGGGCACGACCGGGGTCAGGATGTAGTCGACGGCGCCCAGCGAGTAGCCCTGGAGGGCGTGGTGCTCGTCGCTTCCCGCCGTCATGAAGATGATGGGAATGTGCTGCAGGCGCGGCCGCTGCCGGATGAGGGCGGCCGCCTCGAACCCGTCCATGTCCGGCATGTTCACGTCCAGGAGGATGAGGGCGAACTCGCGCTCGAGGAGCTGCCGCAGGGCGTCCGCGCCGGAGCCGACGCAGACCACGTTCTCTCCAAGGTCGGCGAGGAGGGCCTCCATGGCGATGAGCTTGGAGGGCCGGTCGTCGACCACCAGGATGTTGACGCGGTCCGCTCGAGCCATCGGGGGGGAAGCCATGCCCACGGGCTACCGGAGCAGCCAGGCGCGAAGCTTCGCGACCAGCTCCTCGGGATCCACCGGCTTCGCCAGATAGTCCGAGGCGCCGGCTTCGATGCACTTCTCCCGGTCGCCCTTCATGGCCTTGGCCGTCACCGCGATGATGGGCAAGCTCTTGAAGCGCCCGTCCGCCCGGATGGTCCGCGTCGTCTCGAACCCGTCCATCTCGGGCATCATGACGTCCATGAGCACCACCTCGATGTCGTGGGAGGCGTCCAGGATCCCCACGGCCGCGCGACCTGTCTCCGCCGACACGATGCTCATGTCATGACGCTCCAGGATGCTCGTGAGGGCGAAGATGTTCCGGATGTCGTCGTCCACGATGAGCACCCGGCGCCCCGCGAGAGCCCGGCTCCCGAAGTGCATCTCCTCGAGGATCTGCCGCTGCCGGTCCGACATCCGCCCCACGGGCCGGTGAAGTCGGAGCGTGCACTCGTCGAGAAGGCGCTCCGGCGAGGTGACGGAGATGGCGGTGAGCCCACTCCCGCCGGACTTGAGCATTGCGTCGACGGCCTCGCCCAGCCCCGCCGATCCGTACACGATGAGGGGAATCTCCCCCATGCTCCGAACGTCGCCGAGGGCTTCCAGCTCTGTATCCTCCGGCCTCGTACTGAGGACGAGACAATCGGCGCGACCGGTGCAGAGCCAGTCGGCCGCGGCGGTGATGGTGGGCACCGCGACGATGTTGACGTCGTCCGCGGCGAGCAGCTCGATGAGCTCGTCCCGCGTCGCATCTTCTGGATGAACGAGAATGAGATACTTCCGGGCCCGATCGACGTAGCGTCCGAGCCCTTCGATCGCCTCCACCAGCTCCTCCCGCGTCTTGACGGGCTTGGCGAGGACAGACAGTGCTCCCAGCGCGCTTCCCCGCGTGAGGTCCTCGCCCGTGGTGATCACCTTGACGGGGATGTGCCGGGTCTCGAAGTCGTTCTTGAGCCGTTCCAGCACCCGCCAGCCATCGATGTCGGGGAGCGAGATATCGAGGCTGACGGCCGAGGGGTGATACTGGCGGGCGAGGGCAAGGGCGCTGGTGCCGAAGGCTGTCACCAGCGTCTTGAAGTTCGCCTCGTGGGCCACCTCGACGAGGAGCCGGACGAAGGCGACATCGTTCTCCACGATGAGAAGCGTCCGGTCGCCCGGCTGGATCGCCTCGCGATCGTCCCCCGCCTCGTTCAGCATCCGTGGAGGCTCGTCCGCGTCGCGCGTCGGAGCCACCGCGGGCCAGTTCGTCGTCTCCACGAGCACGGGCGCCTGTCGGGTCGAGCTCTGCGGGGCGTGCGTCTGAGGTAGGTACAGGGTGAAGGTGCTGCCGCGCCCGGGCGCGCTCGTGAGATGGATCTCTCCTCCGAGGAGTCGCGCGATCTCGCGGCTGATGGCGAGGCCGAGTCCCGTCCCCCCGTACTTGCGGCTCGTGCTGCCGTCGGCCTGCTGGAAGGCCTCGAAGATGATGAGCTGCTTGTCGCCGGGAATCCCGATGCCCGTGTCGTCCACCGCGAACGCGAGCACGGAGTCGGCCCTCCGGAGGCTGTCGCTGAGCCCGCGCGCGCCGCTCTCGGCCTGGCTGATGGTCAGGGAGACCCTTCCCTCCCGGGTGAACTTGAACGCGTTCGACAGCAGGTTCTTGATCACCTGTTGCAGGCGCTTGGCGTCGGTCAGCATGGCCCGGGGCGCCGCGGGATCGAGGTTGACCGTGAACTCGAGGCCCTTCGACTCCGCGACGTGGCGGAAGGTGCGTTCCACGTAGTTGTGCAGGTCGGAGAGCCGGAGCTCGCCGATGTCCACGGCCACCGTGCCCGACTCGATCTTCGAGAGGTCGAGGATGTCGTTGATGAGGAGGAGAAGGTCCGTCCCCGACGAGTGGATGGTCTTGGCGAACTCCGTCTGCTTGCCCGTGAGATTGCCGTCGGGATTCTTGGAGAGCTGGTCCGACAGGATGAGGAGGCTGTTGAGCGGCGTGCGCAGCTCGTGCGACATGTTGGCGAGAAACTCGGACTTGTACTTCGAGGTGAGGGCGAGCTGCTCGGCTTTCTCCTCGAGAGCTTTGCGAGCCTGCTCCACCTCCTGGTTCTTGCGCTCCACCTCCACGTTCTGGTGGGCGAGGAGGCGGGCCTTTTCCTGCAGCTCCTGGTTGGTGTTCTGGAGCTCTTCCTGCCGGCTCTGTAGCTCTCCCGCGAGCGACTGGGACTGGGTGAGGAGGTCCTCCGTCCGCATGTTCGCCTCGATGGTGTTGATCACGATGCCGATGCTCTCCGTCAGCTGATCGAGGAGGGCCTGGCCGGCGGCATTGAACGGATCGAAGGAGGCGAGCTCGAGGACCGCCTTGACCTGTCCTTCGAAGAGGATGGGCAGCACGATGATGTTCACGGGGGCGGAGTGCCCGAGCCCCGAGGAGATCCGGATGTAGTCGCCCGGGACGTTGGACAGATGGATCTTCTGCTTCTCGAGGGCGCACTGCCCGACCAGGCCTTCTCCGAGGTAGAACTCGTCGGCCACCGTCCCCGGCCGCTCGTGGGCGTAGCTGGCGAGCAAGGTGAGCTTGGCGGGCTCCTCCGCGCCTTTCAGGATGTAGAAGACACCATGGCGCGCGTGGACCACGGGGGCGAGCTCGGACAGAATGAGCCGTGCCACCGTGACGAGATCCTTCTGTCCCTGGAGCATGCGGCTGAACTTGGCGAGGTTCGTCTTCAGCCAGTCCTGCTCGCTGTTCTTGAGGGTGGTGTCCTTGAGGTTGCGAATCATCTCGTTGATGTTGTCCTTGAGGGCGGCCACCTCTCCCTGCGCCTCGACCTTGATGGACTGGGTCAGGTCGCCCTTGGTCACCGCCGTCGCCACCTCGGCGATGGCGCGGACCTGGGTGGTCAGGTTGGCGGCGAGCTGGTTCACGTTGTCCGTGAGGTCTTTCCACGTTCCCGCCGCGCCCGGGACGCGGGCCTGGCCGCCGAGCTCGCCGTCCACGCCGACCTCGCGGGCCACCGTGGTCACCTGGTCGGCGAACGTGGCGAGCGTGTCGATCATGCTGTTGATGGTGTCGGCGAGCTCGGCGATCTCGCCCTTGGCCTCGAGTGTCAGCTTCTGCCTGAGGTCGCCGTTGGCCACTGCAGTCACGACCTTCGCGATGCCGCGGACCTGGCTCGTGAGGTTGGCGGCCATGAAGTTGACGTTTTCCGTGAGGCCTCGCCAGGTGCCGGAGACATCCTGCACCTGGGCCTGGCCGCCCAGCTTGCCCTCGGTGCCCACCTCGCGGGCCACGCGCGTCACCTCCGCCGCGAAAGAGCTCAGCTGATCGACCATGGTATTGACCGTGTTCTTGAGCTCGAGGATCTCGCCCTTGACTTCGACGGTGATCTTTTTCGAAAGATCGCCCGCGGCCACCGCCTTGGTCACGTCCGCGATGTTGCGCACCTGACTCGTGAGGTTGCTCGCCATGAAGTTGACGCTGTC
>Ga0209689_1000428_pt1 | contig 28704 bp, 26 predicted proteins | sample GraSoiAngelo_149_FD_187119 | JGI IMG/M metagenome (GOLD analysis project Ga0209689, IMG submission 187119) | Grasslands soil microbial communities from the Angelo Coastal Reserve, California, USA - 14_1009_09_30cm (SPAdes) (version 2) | ecosystem: Environmental > Terrestrial > Soil > Grasslands ... | reverse complement strand
CCCATCGCCGGGAGCACGGTCATTGGGATCGTCAACGCGTTGTCCGCCACGTCGGTCTCCGGGGGACTCACGCTGCGGATCGTGATCTGCAGTTCATGACTCCCGGCCGCGGCCGCCACGAACGTCGGGGCGTACACGACGACCGAGGCCCCGGGTGCGAGCGGCGACGTGAGCACCGTCGTCCCGATCGGAACGATCGTCCCGTTCGGTCGCACATCCGATGCACCGAGGATGGCGGCATTCGCCGCGACGCTTCCGCGGTTGACGATGGTGATCGACACGATGACAGTCTCGCCTTCGACCGGTTGTGCGGGGATCGTGGACGCCGCCTCGGGCGCCAGGTCCGGCGTCCCTCCGGGCGGCGGTCCGATGGCCGGGAGGACCGTCATCCGGATGGTCAGTGTGTTGTCTTCGACATCCTTCTCCTCCGGGATGACGTTGCCCACGACGATTTGCAACGAGTGATTCCCGACCCCCGAGGCCACGAAGGTCGGAGAGTATACGACGACAGATTCCTCCGAATCGAGTCGTGCAGGCAGCGACGCATCGCCGATTGCAAGGATCGTCCCGTTCGGACGCTGGTCCGTCACATCGATGCTTGCGCCATCGGCCGAACCGTTCCCATGATTGGCGATCGTGATGGCCAGGATCGCGATCTGGCCATCGATCGGTTCGGCGGGGATCGTCGAGGCCGATTGCGGTGTGAGATCGGGAATGCCTCCCGTCGAGGGCTTCGGTTGTACCTCGATTCGCACCGATGCCGTCCCTTCGTTTCCGCGCGCGTCCTCCACGGTCACGCTCGCTCGTTTCGGGCCCGCGAGCGAATACGCATGGCTAGCCAGGGGCGAATCCTGCTCACGGGTGCGATTGCCGTCTCCGAAATCGAACTCATACGAGACGATCCGTCCGTTCCCAGTGTCGTGACCGACACTCGCCGACGCATCGAAGTAGACGATTTGGCCGATGCCCGGCGTGGGGTCGTCGACCGACAGCATGGCGGTCGGGCCCCGGGGCGTCGCAGCCGCGACCGCGAGCAGGCTGAACGCGACCGCCCACCCCGCCGACGCGAGGCCCACGCGCGTTCGAAGGGATAACCTCCCCCTTCCCCGGCCCACGACGAGCGATGTGAGTACGCAGGCAAAATGGTTTCCAGGGCGACGTTGCTCCGAGGAAATCGGTATCAGGATTGATACCTCAGTGACGTCCCGGTGTCGCGCGATGCGATTTGGCGATGCCGCGATGCGAGGCGACGAACTCGGATCGTGCGAAACGCATGCGTCGCCCGGCGGGCGACGAATCGGCCACGAGCCGCTCCCTTTGCCTTCGAGAAGACTTAATAGACCGAGGAAGTTCGCTGCGACGTGGCCCTCGAATCCGCTCGGAAATTCGCGCTGCAGAACGCCGTCCTTCACGAAGGAAAGGCGGACGCGAAGGCGGTCCTCGGCCGGTTGCTCGCCGAAGACGCCTCCCTCCGGCGGCGCGCGAAGGAGGCGGGCTCGTACGTCGAACGCGTCGTCGCGGAGGTGAACGATCTCGGCCTCGAGACGCAACGGGCGGAGCTCGCGGCGATTGCACCGGAACTGCTGGAGAAAATCCGACATGACGTCGGACCGAAGGAGCTCCCGCCGCTCCCGGATGCCGTCGACGGAGCGGTGGTCCTGCGCCTCGCGCCCTATCCGAGCGGCCCGCTCCACATCGGCAACGCGCGGGCGTTCGTCCTGAACGACGCCTACACGAAGCGCTACCACGGGAAGCTGCTCCTCGTCTTCGACGACACGATCGGGTCGGAGGAAAAGCCGCTCCTCCCGGAGGCGTTCGACCAGGTGAAGGAGGGCCTCGAATGGGCCGGCGTCGAGTACGGCGAGGTCCTGTACAAGAGCGACCGGATCCCGTTGCACTACGAGTGGGCCGAGAAGCTCCTCGCGACCGGCGAGGCGTACGTGTGCGAATGCGACGCGGAGACCCTGCGGAAGAACCGCGAGGCGATGCGCGCGTGCGTGCACCGCATCCAGGACGTCGACGAGACGATCGCGATGTGGAAGGCGATGCTCGCGGGCGAGTACGGCGAAGGCGAAGCCGTCGTCCGGCTCAAGACGGACATGGCCCATCCCAATCCCGCGTTCCGAGACCGCGTCCTGTTCCGCGTCGCGGAGCGCGAGCATCCGCGGGTCGGCACGCGGTACCGCGTCTGGCCGATGCTCGAGTTCTCGTGGGCCGTCGACGACGCGTTGCTGGGGATCACGCACGTCCTCCGCGGCAAGGACCTCGTGATGGAGGACCTCATGGAGACCCGGATCTGGGACATCCTCCAGGTCGAGCGTCGTCCGCGGTTCGTCCACTTCGGGATCTTGCGGTTCAAGGATCTCGAGCTGTCGAAGTCGCGATATCGGAAGGAGATCGCGGAGGGCCGTCTCACCGGGATCGACGATCCTCGGACGTGGACGTTGCAATCGTTGCGCCGCCGGGGGATCCGTCCCGCGGCCCTCCGGGAGTTCGTGCTCTCCTTCGGCTTGAGCCTGAACGACATCGAGGTGCCCGCCGAGACGTTGTATGCGGAGAACCGCAAGATGATCGACAAAGACGCGAACCGTTACTTCTTCGTCCCCGATCCCGTCGTCGTCGAGATCGCGGGGCTGCCGCCGATCGAACGCGTGAAGGCGCCGCTCCACCCGGACTTCCCCGGCCGTGGCGTGCGGGAGATCCCCGCGGGTTCAAAGGTCGAGGTGGCCCGCGAGGACTTCACAAAGTTCCGCGGCCAGGAGGTTCGGCTCAAGGACTTCTGCAACGTCGTCCTGGACCACCGCGCCCGATTCATCTCGATGGCGAACAAGGAGATTCCAAAGATCCAGTGGGTCACGCATGGGGTGCAGACCCATCTCGTGATGCCGGACGGCACGGAGTCGCGTGGCCTCTCCGAGCCGCTCGTGGGATCCCTCAAGGTCGACGACGTCGTGCAGTTCGAGCGCGTGGGCTTCGCGCGGATCGATCACGTGAGCAAGGCCGAGGTGCGCGCGTACTTCGCCCACCGATAAACGATCCGCCGATCGCGAGGCTGATTTTCACATTCGCTCACCGTTCCTAGAGGGACAATGATGTCATCCTGGGCTTTCTACTCAATTGGGTAGAAGTTGACCGATCGCGCTCGCTCCCTCCGCCGGGCTCGGCAGCAACAGCAGGCTCCCATGCACGGCTTCATTGTGACCTGGGATGTCGATAGCGCCAACACGGCGATGTGTGGGAGGATCCGACGATTTGTGTTCGGATTGCCACCCCGCGGGAATCGATCCGGATTCGACACATCCCGCAAGAGCGGCAGGGCGTACCATTACGCTGGACTTGTCGAACGAGACGGAGTCAGGTACCTTGGGCAGTCTGTTCTCTTTGTATCGCCACCGACGCTCGGGCTACTGACCGAGTACCTACGCCGCGAAGGGATCGGCCACGTGGTTATCGAGGCCTCCGTGGGTCCGATTGTGCCAATTAAGCGGAAGTCCGTTCTCTATTCACGGCTGCGGCCCCCCCGGCGACGCCGATTGGAAGCGAGTCACATAACTTCGAGATTTTCCACTCAATTGAGTAGAAATCGGCAGCGACCCGGGTGAAGCTTTTCTACCTTCCGACCTTCTCACGTTCCATGGCCCGGTTCGCGAAGCGCGTCCGTTCGATCGAGCCCTCTCCCACGGTCCGGATTAGCGACCTCATTGCGGAATCGCAGGGCCAGGGGAAGAAGATCCTCTCGCTGGCCATTGGCGAGCCGGATTTCCCGACGCCCGCGCACATCGTCGAAGCGGCCAAGAAGGCGCTGGACGACGGCTACACGAAATACACCGCCGCTCCTGGAATCCGCGAGCTGCGAGAAGCGATCGCCGAAAAGTCGCAGACGGAGAACGGGATTCCCGCGAAGCCCGAGAACGTGATCGTCGCCCCGACCAAACACACGCTCTTCATGACGTTCATGGCCCTCCTCGAATCCGGAGACGAGGCCCTGATCCCCGATCCCGGCTGGGTCTCCTACGCGCCGATGGTGACCCTCGCGGGTGCGAAGCCCGTGCCCATCCGCGCCGCGGACGAAGATGGATTCGTGCCTTCGACGGAGACGGTCGGGGACGCGATCACCCCGCGGACCCGGCTCCTCGTGCTGAACTCGCCCTCGAATCCCGCCGGCTCGGTGTACACGAGGGCGCAGATGCGAGGCCTTGCGGACCTCGCGGCGGACCACGACCTCACGGTCGTGAGCGACGAGATCTACGAGAAGATCCTGTACGAGGGCGAGCACGTCTCGCCCGCGTCGCTGGAGGGCATGTTCGACCGGACCGTCACGGTGAACGGCTTTTCGAAGACGTACTCGATGACGGGCTGGCGGCTCGGCTGGCTCGTCGCGCCGTCGCCGATGTACCAGCAGATCGTGAAGGTCCAGGAGCACACGATCACCTGTGCGACCGCGTTCGCGCAAAAGGCAGGCGTCGCGGCCCTCCGGGGCCCGACCGGTCCGCTGAAGGCCATGGTCGACGAGTTCCGGGCGCGGCGAGACATCGTGCTCCGAGAGCTGAAGAAGATCGATCGACTCGCGACGGATCGTCCGAGCGGCGCGTTCTATGTCTTCCCCCGAGTCGAAGTCGGCATGGACAGCGCGTCGCTTGCGGAACGGATCCTCAAAGAGGCGGACGTCGCGGTGACCCCGGGGAGCGCGTTCGGCGAGGCCGGGGAGGGCCACCTCCGGCTCTCGTATGCGGCCTCCCGCGAGACGATTGTCGAATGCATCCGCCGGATCGCGGACATCCTCAAGAGAGTCTGACGAGCGGGTCGGAACAATCGAGAGTGCGTTCAGCCGTCTCCCGATAGGAGTTAAGTATCCTCGTCCACTTTCGCGGGTTGAGGGAACGAATGGCGCAAGACGAGCGGGAGGAGATGCCCACGATTGTACCGATGGTCGCGTACGAGGATCCCGCCACGGCGATCGATTGGTTGGTGCGTGCCTTCGGGTTCCGCGAACGCAAAGACCAGCGGATGAAGGACCGCGACGGGCGGATCACGCACGCGGAGCTGCGACTCGGGAAAGGCCGGGTCTTCTTGGCGACCCCGACACCGGACTACCAGAGCCCGAAGCATCACCGGGAGACGTGCGCGGCCGCGCGTAAGTGGTCTTCGGTCCCATGGGTCGTCGACGGGCTGCTTGTCCACGTGGACGATGTCGACCGTCACTTCGCTCGCGCGAAGAGCGAGGGCGCGACGATGCTTTCCGATCTCGAGGACAACCCGGTCGGGCGCCTATACAGGGCCGAAGACATCGAAGGGCATCGGTGGATGTTTCTCAAGCCTCATTCGTGATTTCATCCCATGGCGGCGCTGAGAACTAGTCTTTCGCGGCGCGCGCTCGAAGCAAATCCGCGATGGCGGTGTGGCCTTTCTCGACTGCGTCGTCCAGGGGCGTGTGACCGCCGTCTCGGATCGCGTGGACGTCCGCCCCGCGATCGAGGAGCATCCGGACGACCTCGAGATTCCCGTGCACCGCGGCCTTGTGGAGCGTGGTGTAGTTGGCCTCACTCCGCACGTTCGGGTTCGCCCCGGCCGCGAGCAGGATCCGCACGACGTCGGCGTGGTCTCCCGAGACGGCCGCATCCACGGCCGTGTTCGCGAACCGACTCGGCGGTTTCTGGTTCACATCGGCCCCGTGGTCCAGGAGTACTTTGACGGCATCGGAATGGCCGAAGAACGCAGCGAGGCCGAGCGGGTCGAAGCCCTCCTCCTTGGTGGCCTCGTTGACCCGGACGCGGGATTGCCCGAGGATCGTCTTGAGCCGCCGCGCATTCCCGACCGTCGCGGCCTCGTACAGGTTCAGCGCGTCTTCCGGCGTCCGAGCGAGGAGCAGCTTGAGGACGTCCGAGGCCCCGTAGAAGGTGGCCGTCAGGACGAGCGTCCCGTTCGGGGTGCGCATCCGGAGCAACGACGGATTGCGGTCCAGGATCGCTTGGGCCTGCGCGAGGTCGTTCTTCTGGGCCGCCTCGAGCAACTCGTCCTCTTCCCCCATTCCAACGCCTCCGAGCGAGCCGGCCGGCAACGCGGCCGTGCGGCTATGAACGTTACGCCACTACGTGACGACTTGGGTCTCGCCGCACGAGGGGCACATGACCTCGATTGGACGGCGGCTCGTCGACAGGTCGATCGGCTTGCCGCAACGGCGACAGGTGATCGACATGGGCGACGCTGGCGGGGTCTGGACCGGCCCTTCCGGTGGCGGGGGCTGGGTCCCTTTCGCGCCCATCGGCGCGAGGCCGCCTCCCACCCGCCTCCACAGCCCGATCACCGCGATCAGGAGCAGGAGGAACAGGACGCCGAGGACGATGCCGAAGATCGGGACGCCCCCGACGTCGGTGGACCAGAACGCGGTCCCCGACCCGCCGACCTGGACCGTCTGGAACGCGCTCGCACCGGTGTTGAATTCGTTCGCGAAGACGAGGAGGCCTCCGCCCCCGGTCCCTTGCGGGATCCGGAGGGAGAGGTCTGCCACCGCCCCGGTCGTGATCGCCGAGACCGACGTCGAGGCGATCGAGAGGGACCAGCGGAACTGGCTCGGGAGCGATGCCGGGCCTCGCGCGGTCAAGGTGAGCCGCGCGTGAATCGTTTCGCCGGCGGCGTACGACGACCGGTCGAAACTCAACCCGAGGACGAAGCCGCTCGCCTGGATGATCGTCGCTTGCGTCTGCGTCGTGTTCCCTCGGTCCGAAGCGGTCACGTGGAAGGTGTAGCTGCGGCTCGCGGGGTTCGGCGTGCGGAACCCGAAGAACGTCAGGTTCGTCGTCCCGGACAAGACGATGACCGCATTCTCGTCGTCGACTTCGTAGGCGTAGGACGGATTCGTGATGACGTGCGAGGTCACGTCGTAGAGAGCGTTGATCGTGTCGCCCGGATTGTAGTCGCCGCGGTCGAGGCTCAGGGCCATGTACGCGAGCGCGACCGTCGCGCTCTGCTGGCCCGCGCTGACCGTCCCCTGACCGTCGTCCACGGTCGCCTCGAATCGGAGGGTCCCCGTGTAATCGAGAGCGATCGGATAGGTGAACCTAGCGCCCGCGGTCGTCGTCGTGTTCAGGAGTTGGAAGAAGAAGTTCCGGACCCGCCATGTATACGTGTAATTCGCGGGCGCCGGGGTCCGATAGACGGTCGCCTGGGCGGTCGCGGTGTCGCCGCTCAGGTACGACGACTTGTCGAGGACGACCGTCACCGTCATTGCCGCCGGGTCGACGCCCGTTGACGCGGCCTTCGCGGTCGGCATGAGGGCGGCGAGCGCCAGAAACGCGATGGCGAGCACGAGCCCAATAGCCGCGGCCCTCGATCTCAGGGCGGATGACATGCGCGTCCCATCCCATGTGCCCGCCGGGAGAAACCCCGCGGACGGGGCGCCATCATGTCTGACCTACTTAATGATTTGGTCCGATAATTGTCCGACGCATTTCCGCGGCGTATCACGGATCGATTTCGCTCTGCGCCACTCGCGTCGGTTCGAGTCTGGATTCACGCCCCGGCCGTGCGCTGTTCTCCGCCGGCTTGGAGGCGGGCGAACAGGTCGTCGGCGCGGGCGCGCCACGGCGCCGCGTCGCCGCCCCGGCCTTGGGTCTCGTAGAGCCGCGCGATCTCTTCGTACCGGGTGGCCAGCGAGTACGGGTTCTCGAGTCGGGCGATCATCTCGACGGACTCGAGCAGGTGGGCCTCCGCCTTCGACCAATCCCCGCGCTTCGCGAAGACGAGGCCCAGGTTCGCCTTCGCCGTGGACAGGGCGACGGGGTCGCCGATCGTCTCGGCGAGCTGGACCGCGCGCTCCGCGCTCGCGGCCGCGGCCTCGACCGCTTCCAATCGAAGGTAGTTGTCGACCGCGTTCGCCAGTGCGTACGACGCGAAGCGCACGTCCCCGGCGCCCAGGGCGATCTCCGCGGACCGCGCGAACGTCTCCGCCGCCGTCCGGGCATCCCCTTGGCGGCTCGAGACGATTCCGAGGTTGATCTGGATCGCGGCATCGTCCCGGGTGCCGCTCCGCACCGACGCAGCGGCTTCCAGGAGACGCGTCTTCGCGTTGGCGTGGTCCCCGCGTGCGATCAGGACGGCGCCGAGATCGGTCAACGTGCGGACCCGCTCGCGCGAGCCGTGTGGCAAGAGGTCCGCCGCTTGTTCGAGGTGCCCCATGGCCGCCGGAAGGTCTCCGAGCTTCCGCTCCACGCCACCGAGGGCCCGCAACGCCTCTCCCTCGACCTCCGGGACCGCCAGGGCCGCGGCCTCGCGAACCGCTTCCGCCAGGATCGTCCGCGCGTCCTGGTAGGCGGCGAGTCGATTGGCGATCCGCCCGAGTTGGATGTGCGCCCGAAGCCGTTCCGAAGGCGTACCGGAGCTCGCGATGCGCTCGAGGACCGCCCGCGCATCCGCGAACTTTCCGAGGAACATCTGCGTCTCCGCGAGGAGGGCGTCGAGCCGCGAATCCTGCGGAACGCGGAGCAACGCGGCCTCCAGATCTCCCGCGCGAGCGCTCTCCGCGAACGCCGGTCCGACGTCGATGAGCCGGGCCACTGCGGCTTCGAGATCCCCGGACTCGATCCGGTGGTACGCTTCTTCGAGGTGGTCTTGTCGGCCCGCCCAGTATGAGGCCGCGCGGACGTGCGCCTCCTGCCGCCGGAGGTCCCCCATCCGTCGGAGGAAGAATTCCTTCACGAGGTCGTGCAGCAGGTAGCCCTCGTCTCGGTGATGGAGGAGCGCGCGGCGTACGAGTCGGCGGAGCTGGGAGAGCGTGGCGCCGAAGGCCTCCGGAGAACGCGCCGGACGGCGCAGCACCGCGAACGTGCGGAGGAGATTCTCCGATGCGTCGTCGAGGTCCTCGAGGACCGTATCGAGCACGTACCGCTCCGTCTCGACCGCTCCGGCGTCGAGCCCGCTCGCCGCGAAGAGCTCGAGGGCGAGCGGGTGGCCTCCGGTCGCCGCGACGACTCGAGGCACGTCGGCCGGTTTGAGAGAGGCCCCCCGGGAGGCGAGCAGCTCCGCCGCGGAATCATCGTCGAGGCCTTCGAGGCGGAGTTCGACGACGCGTCCCCGCGCGACGTCGGGTGGTTCGAAGAACGTCGGCTGCGTGCGGCTCGCAACGAGGATTTTCGCATCCGGAGGATGTTCGAAGACCGCTCGGAGGAGGGCGTCGGCGGCGGGGCACGCATGGAGGTCGTCGATCGCGAGGACACAGCCGGACAGGTCTTCCCGGAGGACGGCGACGACCTCGATCGGGTCGTAGGCGGGACGCGTGATGGCCGCCTTCAGCCGCCGGCGATTCTGATGCGCGAGGAAATCCGCGAACGAACTCAACAGGCCGTGCGCGTCGTCGTGGGCGTACACGCGGCGGAGGAGTTTCGGACGGCGTTCTTCGGCGAGGGCCCGTGCGAGGAGCGCAGACTTGCCGATCCCCGCCACGCCGATCACGACGGCGACGGCCCGCGACCCGGAAGCGAGCCACTCCTCCAAGTAGCGTCGTTCGTCTGCTCGGCCGAAGAACGTGCGGCTCGGGACCGCGGCCGGCTTCGCCGGTTCCGGTCGGGGCATCTCGACGACCTCGGAGACAAGGACCCGCTGCACGGCCTCGGCTTCCCTGAGGCCCGCATGGCGCAACGCATCGATCGCCTCGCCGCCGAGGACCGTCCGACGACCTTCCGGCGCCGACAGCTCGATCGTCCGTGCCCGCGCGTGCTCCCGCATCCGCCGCGAGATCTCTTGGCCCGCCGGCGTCAGCTCGTACACCTTGCGGCGGGAGCGGGCATGGGCGACGTGGGCCATCCGCTCCTGCACCTTCCCGGACGACTTGAGCCGCTTCAGCTCGAGCGCGACGTGCGCGCGGCTCAGGAGGAGCGCCGCCGCGATGCCGTCCTGGGTCATCTCGACCGGGCATTCGTACGAGTCCGCGTGACGCAGAAAACCGGAGAGGTGGACGAGAATCCTCTCTCCCACGGTGACACTGGGCAAGCCCTCCGCCCCTCCATGGCGGATATCGAAGGATCGTTACTTAACCGTGTGGGCGGCGCGTCACGTTTCGGGATTTCTTCCAGGCCGCGGCGCGAACCCTACCGCTCAACGGTCGTGGGAGAGCCGCTTGACGATCGCCGGCAGCTCGCGGAGGTCGTGCGCTTCGGCGTCCGGCGTGGGATCGGCGGGTCCGCGATGAAGGCCCCCGCGGTTCACCCAGACGGTCCGCATCCCGAGTCGCGATGCGCCCTGCACATCGGCCACAAGGGAGTCCCCGACGTGGATCACGTCCTCCGGTCGGACCCGGAGCGACTCGAGGGCCGCCTCGAAGATCCGGGGACGCGGCTTGTACGTCTGCGCGGATTCCGACGTGATAACGGCATCGAATCGCAGGGCATTTCGCTGGAGGATGTCCAGGAGGAATTCGTGGTCTGCATTGGAGACGACGGCGCGCGGCACGCCATCGAGGGTGTCGAGGACCCGCGGGACTTCGGCGTACGCTTTCGCCTCTCGCCAGAGCGCCACGAGCCGGTCCACGTACGGCGCAGGCGATGCGTCGATGGAATATTCGCGGAACGTCTTCGCGAGGCTGTCTTCCGTAATCTCCGCCAAGGTCAGGAACGGCGCGGTCTCCGCCGCGAAGAAGTGCCGATCCCAGGTCGCGAGGAGCCCTTCCGCGTCGAGGCTCGGTCGCTGATCGTCGCACACGGAGCGGGCGATCCGGATCAGCACGTCGCGTCCGGTGTCGATGAGGGTCCCGAACGCGTCGAACGTGATCGCACGGACCATCGCACGTCCCGAGGACACGGTTGCCCTTATCGCTTTCGTCGACGGCCGAAATCGCAGAGGGATCGGATCGGACATTCTTCACAGACGGGATTCGTGCGACGGCAGAGCGTCTTCGCGTGTCGCACGAGGAGGGCGTGGTACTCCTGATAGGTCGCGAGCTCTCGCGGAACATGCTGCTCGAAGAAATTTTGAATCGCTCGGTACTCGCGAGTCCGAAAGAGGCCGATTCGCGTCCCGATGCGTTCCGTATAGGCATCGACGACGAAGACCGGATGTCCGCCGGCGTAGAGGAGGATCGAGTCCGCGGTCTCCGGCCCGACGCCGTCCTGGGCCAGGAGGTCCGCGCGCACCACGTCCGTAGGACGGCCGAAATAGCGCGCCAGGTCGCCATCGCAGCGGTCGAGGAGATGACGACAGAACGCCCGGACGCGCGCCGGCTTCGTGCGGTAGAGGCCCGCGATCCGCACATGCCTCCGGATGACGGGCACGGGCGCCTCCGCCAGCGCCCGGACATCGAGGAGCCCCGCCCTCCTCAGGTTCCGGATGGCGACCTCGACGTTCCGCCAGGATGTCTGCTGCATAAGCAGCGCTCCCACGATTGCTTCGAAGGCCGTCTCGGCGGGCCACCAGTGCTGCGGTCCGTAGTGCCCGAGCAGACGTTGGTAGACGTGTCGCGCCCGATCCATCTCGCGGCGGCCATCACGATTGACGGTTTGAGGGTTGTCTGTGGTGCTACCGACTTTAAGGGACCCCCGGCCATCCGGGCGCGTGAACCCGGTCCCGATGTTCGCCTCAATCGGGGGCGTCGACGAGTTCCTCTTTAGGGCGCTCAACCTCGCCGGCACGAACGCGACCCTGGACGTCATCATGGTCCTGATCACGACGCTCGGGGGCACGTACATCCTCGCCCTCTTCGCGATTCCTCTCTGGTTGCGCGGCCAGCGGGAGGCGACGTTCGACTTCATCCTCATCCTCGTCATCACGATCTTCCTCACGACCGCGATCAAGTACCTCGTGGACCGGTCGCGGCCCTGCGTCGATCCGACGTTCGGGGCCCGGACCCTCCCCGGATACGGCTGCGCGACGGAGCCCGATCCGTCGCTCCCGAGCGGTCACGCATCTCGCGCGTTCGCGCTCGCCGGCCTCGTCGCCTTGCGATTCCGCTGGCGGGCGGGAGGCGCCGCTATGGCGTTCGCCACGCTCGTCGGAGTGAGCCGCGTCTACATGGGCCTCCACTGGCCTTCCGACATCCTCGGCGGGGCGATCGTCGGGATCGGGATCGCGGTCCTCGTCGAGATTGTGAGCCGACGCGTCGTCGTGTACCAACGGATCCGCAAATGGATCGTCGAACTCATCCCGCACTGGCCTCGGCGGAAGTCCGCCTAGGTCTCGCCGAGCAGGCTTTTCGCCTTCCCGAGGGCTTCCTCGACGGCCTTGCCGAACGCCGCGGTCTGTTTCTCCGCCATCGCGACGAAGAACATCTTCCCCGAGACGCCGTGGACGCTCAGGATGCCGCTGTCCGAGGCGACTGAGATCCGATTCGGGGCGTCCATCTTCATCGCGCCGTACATGACCTCGAGGGCCCCGAGCAGGGTCGCCGCCATCGTCGCGAAGTTGTCGACTTGGGTGTCGTCCGGGAGGACCCAGGCCACCGGCACGCCGGAGCGCGAAACGATCGCGGACATCTTGGCGCCCGTCCGGGAGTTGAAATCGGTGAGCAATTTCCGGAGCGCCTCGACGGCCACAGGCACGGGACTCCCTCCGAATCGCCTCGCGATGCAGCCCTCGTTATTTAGCTCTTGTTCCGAGAAAATCGGGGCGACATGCCCTAGAAGAGGACGCCGCCCGAAGGCAGGTAGGAATCGAGCCGGATGATGTCTCGCGCGGCCATCCACGCGGTGAGGAACTCGATTTTCAACCCCGCCTCGAACGCTGCGGTGAGCGCGCCTTCGTTGAGGCCGGGGACCCAGGCGGAAACCGCCTTCATCCCGATTTCATGCGCCTTCGCGATGGCCGCGGACATCAGAGCCGCGCTGAGCGAGGGGTCAAGAACGCCGCCGGGCCCGATTGCACCGTTTCCTTGGATCACGACATAGCCCACAGTCTTGCGGCCCGCCCGCGCGTCAAAGAACCGCGAGCCTTTGACGGTCGTGAGGAAGTGGCGTTGGTCGACGTCGCGGCGGGCCTCCCGGAGTGGACGATCGAATCGTGCCGCCAGGTCGCGTGCCCGCTTCGTCGAGGTCCCCGTGGGTCCGAGTTGTCGTAGCTCGACACCGTTAGCGGTCGACTTCCTCGGCTTGCCCTCGACGTGGTACAGGATCGTCCGCGGGAGCATCCCGAACTTCGCGTACAGCGCCTGGGCGCGCAGGTCGAGGGAGGCCACGACGCACCGGGCGGTGCCGCGCGGGGGACGGGGCGCGTCGAAGGCGCGCGTGAGCACTTGCCGCCCGACCCCGCGGCTCTGCATCCCGGGAAGCGCGAAGAACTGCGCGAGGAAGTGCGTCTTGCCGCGCAAGATCGTGATCGCGTAGCATACGATCCTCCCTTTGACAACAGCGACGTGGAAGCCATCCGGGTCCGTCGCGAGCGCGTGTCGGAGGAACGGGAGGAGATCGCGGACCGGGAAGTTCGGCGGCCGCTGCCCCTGGCGGCGGATCAGGTCCCGAAGGGAGCCGCTGCACAGGCGGGCACAAACGACGAAATCCCTCGGGCGCGCTGGGCGGATGCGGACGTCGAGGTGCGGCTTGACCACAGAGCCGGATGGTCGACTCCATATTAGCGTGTGGCGCGCGGCCCAGCGGTATCAACGGTGGAATCGAGAAGGGGGTCGGTCGAGCGAGTTCAGCGGTGATATAGGACGCTGTAGTACCGGTTCTCCTTCGCGGTGCGCTCGAGCCGCCCGAAGATCGCGAGCTGGTATCCGCACTTCTTGCACTTGTTGTCCTTGTCGAGGTACCAGCCGGTGATGTCGAATCCGTATCGCTTGATCGCGACGGCGCCGCAGCCCGGGCAGTAGGTGTGCTCGAGCGGATGGCCTGAGACGTTCCCGATGTAGACGTACTTCAGGCCTTCCTCCTTCGCGACCGCGCAGTGCTTCTCGAGCGTCTCGACCGGCGTCCAGGGGAACTCCATCATCTTGTAGTCCGGGTGGAACCGCAAGAAATGGATTGGGGTGTCGGGGCCGAGGTTGTCGTAGACCCACTTCGAGAGCTTCCTCGCAGCGTTGAGGTCATCGCCGACCTGCGGGACGATGAGGTCCGTGATCTCGATGTGGATCTTCTTCGTGTCCCGGGTGTCGAGGAGCGTCTGGAAGATCGGATCCGCATTCGGGATGTTGATGTACTTTCGGACGAAATTCGTCTCGCCGGATCCCTTGAAGTCGACCGTGACGCAGTCGAGGAACTTCGGCATCTCGGCGACGGTCTCTGGTGTGTCGTATCCGTTCGACACGAAGATGTTCAGCAGGCCTGCCCTGCGAGCCATCATGCCGATGTCTCGCGCGAATTCGATGAAGATCGTCGGCTGATTGTAGGTGTAGGCGAGACCCTGGCATCCTTGTTCGAGGGTCATGCGAACGACGTCTTGCGGCTCCACCTCGATGCCCTCAACTTTGCGGCGTTGGGAGATATCGCTGTTCTGGCAGTAGCGGCACAGCCAGTTACATCCGGTCGTCGCAATACTGAAGATCTTCGATCCGGGCCGGTAGTGCGACACCGGTTTCTTTTCGATCGGGTCGACGTGGCCCGTGATGATGCGTCCGTACACGTACAACCAGAGCTTGCCCTGGTGAACCCCGCGAATGCCGCACAGGCCAACCTGGCCCTCGCCGATCTTGCAATAGCGGGCACACGCCGTGCACATGATCTTGTTCGTGCCCTCGACCGGCTTCCAGAGCTCGGCGACCTTCCCCGTCGCCTTGCCCGGCGGCTCCCGGACATCGAGAATTTCCGGTTCCGAGATCATCTCTATCGGTACACGGGCCCTATCGGGTTAAAACACTTTGCGAGCGCGTTACCGAATCCCGGAAGAACGGAAGTGTTCCCACCCCTTTGCCAGGAGCGGCTCCCTCCCGGTTTTCGTCACGAGTACGTTGCCCCCGGAGGCCGCGACCTTGCCGATCACCGTGAGCCGTCTTCGGTCTCGAACGGACGAGTCCGAGTACCTCGCGAGCACCGTCGGGATCGCATCCGGCCGAACCGTCGCGAGGAGTTCGTAGTCACCTCCGTAATACAGGACCAGGTCCTTCGCGACCGCGGGCGGCAGGGACGCGAGGCCTTGGTACCGCGGCAACGCGGCCTCGTCGATCTGGTACGAGAGTTTCGTCATCCCCGCCATCTGCGACAGGCTCACCCCAAGGCCATCCGAGAGGTCCATGCAGCTCGTGACCGCGCCGGACTCGGAGAAGAACATGCCGTCGGCGATCCGTGGATACGGCCGCAGGAGTTGGTTCAGCGCCTCGGTCCGCATGCCGGACGACTGTTCGAGCATCTTCGCGGCATGGCCCGCGCGCCCGAGGTCTCCCGTGACGACGATCGCATCGCCGGGTCGCGCACCCGTCCGGAGCAGGATCCGATCTTTCCGCACGCGTCCGAACGCCGTGCCCGCGATCGAGAGGATGTCCGCCTCCTTCGTGTCGCCGCCGAGCACCGCGATCCCGAACTCGCGGACGCATGCCTCCATCCCGGTCGCGAGGCCGCGGAGGAACTCCACCTCGGTATCTGCTGGCATCGAAAAGGCCGCGACGAAGCCGAGAGGTCTCGCACCCGCCGCCGCGATGTCGCTCAGATTCACGGCGGTCGCATACCAGCCGATCTGCGGGGCCGTCGCCCCGGTCGGGATGTGGGTCTTCCGGTTCACGACGTCCGTCGTCACAACGAGATAGTCGTCCCCCCAGTCGACGACGCCGCAGTCGTGTCCCAGGCCGATCGGCTGCCCCCGGTCATAGATCCGCGCGAGGATGTCGATCGCGCCGCGCTCCCCGATGTCCGAGAGCTTCGTCACGGGAGTGGCATAGGGGCTCGCGATAAGAAGGCTACGCGGCTCCGTCGATTGCGCGGGGCCGATGTCACTGGGCCGGTGGTTCCTGAGGCTGCCGTGGTCGGCGGCGAGCCCAGATCGCGACCGCGACGATCCCGACGATCACGGCGACGATCCCGGCGAGCAGGAGGGGATTCCCCAGGAGACCTCCAAGGAATCCGGCGGGGCGGACCGTGATGTTGCCCCAGAGGTTCCCATCTCCGTTGAACCGAGATCGGTACACGAACGTGCCGGTCTGGTTTCCAACCGTGAAGTTGTATTGGAGGTTGGCCCGGAACGTGCCGGAATCGGTGTAGCTCTCGTTCGCGTCGACGGCCGAGTTGTCGTTGTAGTCGATGAACCAGTTGTGGTTTCGTCCATCCAAGGACGTCAGGTTCAATGTGACTTGTTCTCCGACCGCGACCTCGAGGTTCGGACCCGGGCTCGTCAGAGACGTATTCGTGAAGCCCCAGCCCGTGGTCCGATTCGCGTAGAGGTAAGTCGGACTCGCCGCCGCCGTCGCCGGTGTCGCGAATCCGGCCAGAGCGAGCAGGAGGCCCGCGAGCACGACCGCTGCAAACGTTCGTGGATGAATCGTCGGCACCGCATCCCACCCTGGTGCGCCCCACTGGCCTGTCTTGGTGATAAAGGCATCGGCCTGATTAGCTGCGACCTACAAAAACGATCATTGCGGGGAATACAGAACGCACCCCGTTCCCCGAGATGCGCGCAAAGAAAGAAGGCGATGGGCACGGTCGATTCCGCGCCCGGTTCGTTCACTGCGGCGGAGGCGGTGGCGTCCCTGGCTTGCCCATCCGGCGCCAGAAGAACGCGGCGAAGGCGATGACCGCGACGATGATCACGATCACGCCGGCGACGATCAGGACGGTGTTCTCACCGCCCGGCAGCAAGGGGGGCGGCGTCGTCTGCGCGGCGAGGATCGTGATGTTGCCCCACATCGTCGAGAGGTCGTCGCCGGGGCCTCCCGTGCGATCGCTCCGGTAGCGGAACGTCCCGGTCACATTCGAGACGGTGAAGTTCCACAGCAGCGCGGTCCCGAAGTTCGGCGATGTCGGCTCGGCGCCGTTCGAGACGTTGTTCCCATTGTAGTCGATGAACCACCGGTGAGTAAATGCGTCGAGCGAGGTCAGGTTCAACGTGACGTTGTCGCCGACGTGGACGGTCAACGCCGGACCGGGGCTCGTCACGGTCGTATTCGTCAAGCCCCAGCCTCCGGCGCGGCTGCCGAAGAGCGTGAACGAGACGTTGTTGGCGGCCGCGGCCGGCGTCGAGAACGCCGACACGCCGAGGAGGGCGGCCGCGATGCCCAATGCCACAACGAAAGCCATGCGCGGTTTTGACATCACAAGAACCCCATTCCTTCGGCGGCCGATGGAAAGGCCTCCGATTAAAGCATCGGTTGTTTTTTCATTTCCCGCGTCCAGAAAGCGGCACTGGGCCGCAATTGCGGCTCCTTGTCCGCGCCCCGTGGAGTGCCCCTCAGGCGAGGCCCCGCGGACTTCCCCGCACATCGATAGGAGTGCGGTGCGCGGGATTTGAACCCGCCTTATAGCCTTGGCAAGGCTATGTCCTAACCAGACTAGACTAGCACCGCGCGAAAGGGGACGAATGCGAGAGGGTTTGAAAAGATTGCGGGGCACGGAGGAACGCACGACGTGAGGAAGTCGACCGGACCCCTCGCGTCTACGCGCCCACCCCGCCGCTCACGAGGAACGCGATGCCGAAGCCCGCGATCGCGGACGCGAGACCAATGATGGCCATCTGAACGCCGCTTCGCGTCGGTCGACCGACGGTCGTCCTGGCTTTCCACCAGCCGATGAGGAACAGCGTGATCGCGCTGACGACGAGCGACACGGCGATGCCGAGGAGGATGTCCCGGCCGATGACGATGAACGGGATCAGAGGGACGAGCGATCCGAGAATCGCGGCGAGGCCGACGAGGATCGCGCTCCTCCGGGCCTGAGTCTTCCCGACGGGCGCGAGGTTCAACTCATGGGCCATCATGAGCTCCAGCCACGCCTTCGGCTTCGAAGTGATCTTGCTCACCATGTCCTCGAGCTCTTCTCCTTGGAAGTCCCACCGCTCGAAGATCTCGCGTACCTCGTTCCGTTCGAGGTCGGGCAAGTCTTTCATCTCTTGCCGCTCCCGTTCCACCTCCGCGGCGTAGTGGTCCCGGCGGGCGACCGTCGACGTGTAGGCGACGGCCCCCATCGAGATCGACTCGGCGAACGCGGCCGCGAGGCCGCCCGCGAGGATGATCGCAATCGGGTTCGGGTACCGGTAGGAGGCGATCGCGACCCCGAGGATCACGCCGAGGACGTTGACGAGACCGTCCTGGCTGCCGAGGATGAAGTCGGAGAGGAGGCCGGGCTGCGCGTGCTTCTCCGCGAGGGAGTCCTCCTCGATCTTTCGCCAGAACGCGAAGCGCGTCGCCATGGGCCCGCCACCCTAAGAGCCAGTCGGATTTGACCGTTGCGCCGGGCTCCGAATCATCCGCCAAGTCTCTCTCGCCCCTCGGGGACGAAGGTTTTTCTAAGCACCTCGTGATGGGCGCGCCCGATGGCGGTCGCGGCCCTTCCGTCGCTCCTGACGGAGGTCGAGACCGCGGTTGGCGCCTCCCGGCCCGACGCTGTCGACGCGGCCGTCAAGGCCTTCCGCGCGAAGGCGCCGCCGCTCGAACTCGCCCGCGCCGCGGCCCGCGGCGTCGCCACGCACTATGATCCCGCCTCCGGGGTCGCGCCGCGGAGCCTCGCGATCCTCGGAGCGGCGTCGAATCTCACCTCCGTGATGGAGCCGCGCTTCCAAGTCCTCCCGGTCCTCCAAGCCATCGCGTATGCCGCGTCGGAGAGGAAGCCGGCGGTCCCCGCGAAACCGCCCTTGGTCGTATCGGGCGAGGTCACGCATCTCGGGCGGTCGTTCCTCTTTGCCGTCCGGGCGGGCGACGTCGCCGAGGCAGAGTCGATCTTCCTCGGGATGGTCGACGAGGACTGGGAGCGCAAGATGGCGGGAGACATGCTCTTCCGCGCGGCGCTCGAGGACATGGGCGAGGGCGGTCGCAAGCTGTTCCTCTCGGTCAAGACGTGGCAGCTCGCGCGCTCGCTTGGCTTCAAGGGGGCCCGCACGATTCTACGCCCTGCCGTCGACTATCTCGTGAAAGGCCCACGGGATCGCACCGCATTCGACACGATCCTCGCGGTCCTCGGGAAGGAGTGGGTCGACCTCGAGGCGCTCTCATCCGGTGGGCGGCCATTGGACGAGCCCGGGCGGAAACGAATGCACCTGATTGTGTCGGCCCCGAGCGATGCGGCTTGCATCGATGCGATCCTCGCGTTGCTTCGGGATGGATATGCGGCCTCCGTCCTCGCGGAAGGGCTTGTGGTCGCGGCGGCCCGAAGGCTCCTGACCGCGAAAGGCTACGACACGGAAGCCGCCCGCCGGCTCTTGTTCGCCCACGCGTCGCGGTTCGTCCTGAATTTCAGCCGGACTGGCGAGCGGCTCTACGCCCTCTTCCAGGCGGCCCTCCGCGTTCGCTCCCCCGAACCGGCGCTCAAACCGGACGTCGACCCGCGGACTCCAGTAGCCAAGCTCGATGTCATTGCGAACCTCGCGTGCCGCGACTCCCCAGCGGCCAACGAGGGCTACAATCTGCTCCTTGCGGACGCGTGCATCACCGAGTACGCCGCGACGAAGGCAGCCCCAATTGTCCTCGCGCTCGCCCGGATGAGCGAGGCGTCTCCGAAGGATCAGGCGGCATACCAGTCGTGGGCCTCCCTGTTCGGGCCGTGATCACTTCTTGCTGAGTTCCTGGCCGATCAGCGCGAAATGGGCGAGGAGCGACTCGATCTGGATCCGCTCGCTGCTCCCCTCCGTGAGGCGGAAGTCCGTCTCCCCAATCCGGTCGAGCAGGCGGACCTTCGACTCGTCGGGAATGTTCAGGTCGAACACCGTCCGGTGGAGCTGCCGGACGATGTCCTCGCCGGACAGGCCGTACTCGATCAACAGCTTGTCGAGGACTTCCCGGGCCCGGAGGAACTCCCCCTCGAGCGCCTTCTCGATGAGGCCCTTCACCTCCTCGGGTCGGACCGTGCTCGAGACCTTGTAGAGCACCTCCGCGTCGACCGTCGACCCGAGGGAGGCGGCGACCTGCAACGCGTTCACGGCCCGCCGCATGTCCCCTTCGGCGACGTAGACCAGGGCCTCCATCCCGTCGTCCGTGATCTTGAGTTTCTCCGACTTCGCGATCCGCCCGATGTATTCGGCGATCGCATCGGGCTTGAGCGGGCGGAAGCGGAACACGGCCGTGCGCGATTGGATCGGCTCGATGAGCCGCGACGAATAGTTCGCGGACAGGATGAATCGGGACGTCTTCGAGTACGTCTCCATCGTTCGGCGCAAGGCCGCCTGCGCGTCCGCCGTGAGGTTGTCGGCCTCGTCGAGGAAGATGATCTTGAAGTTCGACCCGCCGAACGGCGCGATGCGGGCGATCTCCTTGACCTTCGTCCGCACGGTCTCGATGCCGCGCTCGTCGCTGCTGTTCAGTTCGTAATAGTTCTGGCGCCAGTTCTCGCCGAACATGTCGCGGGCCAGCGCGATCGCGGACGTCGTCTTGCCGGTCCCCGCCGGCCCCGCGAACAGGAGATGCGGCAGGTTTCCCGTCTTCGCGTAGGCCTTGAGGCGCTCGACGATCTCCTCCTGGCCGACCACCTCGTCCAGGCTCTTCGGTCGATACTTCTCGACCCAGAGTTCCTTCATCGCCGCCCCAACACGCGGCACATCCGGCGGATGTGTAATAAGCCTTTGGCGGGGGGCGAACCGGAGCTACTCGATGACGACGTTCAGGGCGTTCGCGACGGCGGCGATCGGGTTGATCAGCGTCGTCGTCGCGCCCCCCGCGAACAGGAGGCCGATCGCATGCCGGGCGTCGTCGACGACGAGCGATCCGCTGTCGCCACCGTTCGAAAGGAGATCGCTCACGATCTGCTCCCGGAAGATCGCCGTCGGTCCGCCGTAGTCCACCTCGACGACCGCGTCGATCGCCGTGATGCGTCCTTGTGTGACCCCGGTCGTGCGACCGCTCTTTCGGACTGGCATGCCGATCTCCGGTTCCTTCGTCCCGCGGACGCGGCCGATCCCCAGGATCTCGGGCGTGACGAGCCGCGTCTCGATCGGCTCGGCGACCGCGGCGTCGACGAGGTTCGACGCGCCGCTCGGGAGACGTTTCAGGCCCCAGCCCGCGGCGTGGAGGAGGGGCGCGAAGAGCCGAGCCAGGAAGCGCGCGACCGGCCCGGGCTCTTTGTCCTTGAATTGGATCGGCACGAAATCGGCGAGGCGCGCGATCGTGTCCTGCAAGCGCCCGCCGTCGACGGGCCCGGGTTGCAGGATCGGGTCACCGACCCGGCCCGCGTTCTGGTTCGCGAGGACGTGGTTGTTCGAGAGGATCACGGGCCGTCCGTTCCTCCGGGCGAGGACGCCCAGCGTCCCGGCGGTGATCTGCACATGACCGATGCTCACGCCGCCTGGCGCCGGTCGAATCCGCTTCGTCCGGCCCACGTCGACCGCCTGGGCTGTCTCGAGCGCGTGGAAGCGTCCCGTCTCGACGATGTCCGTCCGGACCCCGCCGAACGCCTTCGGCACGACATCCCGCCGCCTGAGCTCGGCCTCGGGGCGCTTCGCCTCGACGAAGACGACGATGCATCGCTCCTCGGTCTCGCGCCCGCGGATCGACTTGTTGCCGATCGCGACCCCGACCACGTTGGCGCGGGCGAAGATCGCCGCCTCGTTCGCGGCCTTCGCGGCGCGGACGTCGTCCGATGGCATGGCTCAGTCCTTCCGCTCGAACGCGCTGATCTCGAGGAGGCCTTCGCCGAACTTGCCGCCCGCGGTCGTGCCGGCCACCCGGACGACCATGTTCGACACGAAGCCGATGAAGATTCCGATCCCGTAGTACGCGAGGAGGTCCCGCGCGTACAGGAAGGACATCATGCTCACCCCGAACACGATCGCCATGAACGCGGCGAAGGCGCCCCATTGGACCTTGTACCGACGCACCGCGAACAGGAGGAACCACCCCAGGACCGTCCCCATGAGGACGAGCCCCAGTTGGTTGATGTCCATAGCGTTCCCTCGGAGAATGGGCGAAATTCCGGCGATTCCGGATAAAGGAACCGGCGCGGTTCTCACTCGAAATAACGTGGCCACCCGTGGGGCCAACCGCCACAAGACTCAACTACTTCCCGGAGAGATGCCCGGCGGGGGTAGCGCTTGTCCGCTTCGATTGCGTGTCCCGCCTGCGGGACCGCGAACGCCGCGACGAACACGTTCTGCGTGAACTGCGGGACCCGTCTCGGCGCCTTCGTCCCCGCGGCTCCCGTCGTCCCTCCGGCCGGCCCTCCAGCCGCCGCGCCGCCTCCGTATGTTCCCTACCCGACCCCGTACCCGTATTATGCGCCCTTCCCACGCCGGGCGAGCTTCGGAGACATGCTCTCCGGCCTCTTCGACGTGTGGACAAAGAACTTCTTGCCGTTCTTCGTCGTCTATCTCGCCCTGGGCGCGGCGACCGGCGCGCTCTTGGCCGTCGTGTCGTACGCCATCTTTGGAACGGTCTCCCTCGGCGGGGGTTTCTTAGGGGTCCCCGCGACGACCCTGCCGACCGTGGGTTTCGGACTCATCCTCCTCTCCCTGGCCGCCACGTTCATCATCTCCGCGATCCTCACGAGCATCGTCACGGGCGCCATGACGGAGTACGCGGTCCGCCGGTACCGCGGTGAGCCGATGACCGTGGAACGGGCCTTCCGACGGGGGTTCGAGCGGTTCCTGAGCATCCTCGGGGCCAACGTGCTGATCGGGCTCCTTGTCTTCGGACTCGTTACCCTTCCCTTCGTCTTGATCTTCGTGGGCCTCGCGGCGGGATTGAGCGGTGCGTCGAGCGCCGTCGCCCTCCTGTGCGGTGGGCTTATTCTCTTCGTCGTGCTCGGCCTCCTGGCGCTCTTCCTCTACATCTCGTTCGCCCTCTACCCTCCCGCGATCATGATGGAGAATGCGAGTGCGGTCGGAGGGCTTTCGCGGAGCTGGCAGATGACCCGCGGCCACCGATGGTCGCTGTTCGCCGCGATCCTGGTCACGGGCATCCTCGTCAGCGTCATCAGCATCGCCATTTCGTTCCCCCTCAGTCTCATCGGGTATGTGGGTGGGCCGATCGTGGCGGGGTTCGTCTCGGTCGTGTCCTCGGCGTTGGTCAGCGCGTTCGTCGGTTCGTGGATCGTCATCCTCGTCGCGGTCGCGTACGACTTGTTGGTCCGTCACCCGACTCCCTACTTCGGCGCCGCGCCACCGTACATGCCCGGCCCTGCGGTCGCTCCTCCGCCTGGGGCGGCGCAGGCCGGTCCGCCGCCTCCATCCGTGTCGCCTCCGTCGGGACCCCCTCCGGGCCCATGAGGTCTTAAGCCCCTGCGCCGATTCGATCGGCCGTGGCGTGCGATCGATGCGGAAAGCCCGCGGTCGAGTGGATCCGCTACAGCGGGGACCACCTGTGCCGCGATCACTTTCTCGAGTTCGTGGAGCGGCGCGTGAAGCGCGAGCTCCGATCCCAGGTCGACCTTCGCGACGGTGAGCGAGTCGCCGTCGGCATGAGCGGCGGGAAGGACTCGAGCACGACCGCGGCACTCCTGGCGAAGTTCCTCGGGGACCGACGCGACATCGAATTGGTCGGGATCACGATCGATGAGGGGATCGCGTCGTACCGTCCTGCAGGGATCGACTCCGCGCGACGGCTTTGCACGCGACTCGGGATCGAGCATCGTGTCCTTGCGCACACCGAAACCGCGGGTCATGCGATGGACGACGTCGTCTTGGCGGATCCGGAAGCAATTCCCTGCAGCTATTGCGGCCCGTTCCGCCGGGAGGCCCTCAACCGCGCGGCCCGCGAGGTCGAGGCCGACTACGTCGCCACGGGCCTGAACCTCGACGACACGGCGCAGTCGATCCTCATGAACGTCGCCCGCGGGGACATCGAGAAGCTCGCCCGGATGGGACCGCACGAGACGCGCCAGCCGGGCCTCGTCCCCCGGATCCAGCCGCTCCGCATGATTCCAGAAAAAGAGGTCTATCTGTACGCACTCCTGAGCGGCGTCGAGTTCCACGATGCGACGTGCCCGTACGCGGAGCGGGCTCAGCGCGGCCGATTCCGGGATATCCTGCATCGCCTCGAGGAGGAAAGCCCCGGCACGCGCCATGCGATCGTGAGCGGGTACGACCAGATGCGTCCGCTGCTGCAGGCGAAGTATCCGCCCGCGACCCTCAATGCGTGCGCCCGATGCGGCGAGCCGACCGTGAACGAGATCTGCAACGCCTGTGGGCTGCGAGAGCGGATCGCCCGGCTAGACGCCGCCGAAGCTCTCGAGTCGACGAGTTGAACGCTTCAGTGGCCAATCGTCGCGGCGCGAGGACGTCCTACGGAGATGATCCGGACGGGAACCTTGAGCTGCGCCTCGATGAACCCTAGATACTTCCTTACCGCCTCCGGGAGGGCACGCTTCCCTTTCTTCGCGGTGGCGATCCACTGGGATTCGGTGAGATCCGTCCAGCCCTTGAACTCCCGGTAGACCGGTTCGCACCGCGACAACACGCGCATGCTCGCGGGGAATTCCTTGATCGTCTCTCCATCGGCACGATAGCTCACACACACCGGAATCCGGTCGAGCCCGCCAAGCACATCGAGTTTCGTCACGGCAAGGCTCACGAGACCGTTCACGCGCACGGCCATCCGGAGCATCACGAGATCGAGCCAACCGACGCGCCGCGGCCTCCGGGTCGTCGTACCGTATTCGCCTCCGCCCCGTTCGCGCAGGTATTCGGCGGTGTCCCCTTCGACTTCCGTGGGAAACGGTCCGGTACCGACGCGCGAGGTGAAGGCCTTCGCGACGCCGATGATATCCGTCAAGAACTGTGGTCCGACCCCCGCGCCGACAGAGGCCGCTCCGGCGACGCAATCGCTCGACGTGCCGAACGGATAGATTCCGTGGTCGATGCAGAGGTGTGTGCCTTGGGCGCCCTCGAAGAGGACTCGTTTCCGACGCCGGATCGCCGCGTCGAGCCACGCAGACGTATCCGCGACGAACGGCGCGAGACGCGCACCGTACTCGACCTGCTCTTTGTAGATTGCTTCCAGATCGAGACGTTCCGTCCCGCCATATGCATCGATGAGCCGTTGCTTGATCGGGACGATCGTCTCGACTTTCTCTCGGAGGGCGAGCGGATCGACGAGGTCGCACATGCGGATGCCAAACCGACCCACCTTGTCCTCGAAGGAAGGGCCGATTCCCCGAAGCGTGGTGCCGGCTCCCAAGTTGCCTTTCAGTTTCTCCTCGAGCCCGTCGATGATCTTGTGGTACGGCATCACGACGTGCGCGCGGTCGCTGATGCGCAGGTTCTCCACCGGGTGGCCGTGAGCACGCGTCTCCTCGATCTCTTTCAGAAGCTGAGCCGGATCGATCACGACTCCGTTCCCAATCACGTTCATGGAACGCTTTCGGAGGACGCCGGAGGGCAGGAGGTGAAACGCGTACAGCTGGTCCCCCACTTGGACCGTGTGTCCTGCGTTCGCGCCGCCCTGGAACCGCACGACGACGTCCGCGCGGTCGGCAAGGTAGTCGACGATTTTCCCCTTGCCTTCGTCCCCAAACTGGGCACCAACCACAACCGTCGCGGGCATCGAATCGCCGCCTGAACATCGCCTCACGCTTAATGGTTCTGGGGGACCGCGGCACGGCCTCCTCCCGGTGAGGCGTTGCATCCGCGCCGGATTCGAATCCAGTGTGGTGGCCGTAGACCTCGCGCGATAACGTTTTATCGGCTGGGGACCTTTGCCCGGTCCCGCCGGTCGGGTCGGGAGGGGGTTCCATCCTGTCGCAGGCCACAGACAAGATTCCTACGTATGTCGTCGGCCTGGACGATCGTCTGAGCGGCGGCATCCCGCGGGGACACATCGTCCTCGTCGCCGGACCTCCGGGCTCCCTGAAGTCGTCGTTCGTGTACCGCATCCTCTTCCACGAGGCGAAGGAGCACGGTGCCTCCGGGTTGTACCTGTCGATGGAGCAGAGCCGCACCTCGCTCATCTCGCAGATGACGTCGCTCGGCATGGACCCGGGCTATGCGAAAGGCGTCCACATCATCGACGTGCGCGCGCTGCGACGTGAGATCGAGGAGGTCCGCGAGCAGCCCCGCTGGCTCCTGGGCCTGCGCCGCCAGCTCGCGCGATACAAGGAGGAGATGGGCTGCGACCTGATCGCCCTGGACAGCCTCGACGCGCTGTACGCCCTCGCGCCGTTCGAAAGCCCGCGGAACGAGATCTTCCAGTTCTTCGAGGAGCTCCGGGACCTGAACGCGACGACGTTCCTCGTCTCGGAGATGGGGCGGGATGTGACGGCCTTCGCCCACTTCGGCGTCGAGGAGTTCCTCGCCGACACGATCATCCACCTGCGCATGCGCGAAGTCGACGTCGGAATGAGCACGTCCGTGCGCCGGTATCTCGGCGTCGTCAAGATGCGCGGGGTCGAGCATGACCTGGACTACTACCCGCTCCTCGTCGAGCGCGGCGTCTTCGAGATTGTGTCGGAATGACGGACGCGATGCCAGCGGAGTTCGTCCTCGCGCTGGGCGCCCTGCTGCCCCTTGCCGCGTTGATCGTGAGCTCGTTCCTCGGCGCGTACGTCCTCGGCCTGAATCCGCGGCGGTCCGCGAACCGGTCCGCGTTCCTCGTCATGGTCGCCTTCATCATCTGGGACCTCGGCGAGATCGTCCAGCGGTCCTTCGCCCCCGGAACGTCGTCGGATGCGTTGTTCTTCTGGGCGCGCGTCACGTGGATCGGGATCGTCCTCGTGCCGGCGACGCTGTACCACCTCGCCCTCACGTACCCGTCGAGAAGCCCTTGGTTCCGCGGCCCGTGGGCCCTCGCCGCGATCTACGCGCCGTTCGTCTTCTGGGCCTACCTGGTCACCTCGACGAACCTGATCATCTCCGGCATGTCGGCGAACGCGTTCGGGCCGAGCGCCCGCATAGCGTCCACATACGCGTACTTCGCTCCCTTCTTCGGCGTCTGGATGTTCTCCAGCGTGCTGGTCTTCGTTCGTTCCTGGTGGCGCGTCCGGAAGACCCCGGGCCGGACCATGCAAGGCGTGGTCGTGCTGGGCCTCCTCCTGGGGACCGTGCCGGCGGCGATCACGGAGCTCGCCTGGCCCGTGCTGACCGGCACTAACACGCGACTCGGCCTCGGATCCCTGTACACGATGATGTGGTCGATCTTCATCGCGTACGCGGTCGCACGGTACCGGTACCTCCATATCGAGCCGGTCGTCGAGGTCCGGCCGGCGCGGGTTCCTCCTCACCGCCTCGAGCGGGGCCTGAATTACCTCGTCCTCGAAAACGGTCGGAGCGCCGCCATGGGCGCGTTCCGCGACATTGTCTCGGCCACGCCCGGGTTGTGCGTCACGGGTCTCGCGCCCACACACATGGCGGCCCGGTTCGGCCTCGAGCGGACGCCGATCCTGTGGATCACGACCGCGTCCAGCACGGAGCGGACCGTGCGGCCCAACGGACTGGACTTCGAGCTGGTCCACACGGTCGTCAAGTTCCTCCGAGAGAATCCAGGCACCGCGGTCCTGCTCGATGATCTCGACTACTTGGCGGCCGTCGCCGGCTTCGATGCCGTCGGCCGGTTCCTCAAACGCGTCCTGAATCAGGCGAGCGCCTCGAGAGGCACCGTGATCGTCGCGGCGGGTCAGGGGACGTTCACGCCGGACCAGGTCGCGGTCCTGCGCGGATCCGTGGACCGGCTCCTGGACATCCAAGAAGCCCCCAACCCGACGCCGGCGGGGACCGCGGATCACGTCCTCATGACGATCAACGCACAGGATGCGCCGGTGGCCCTCCCCCTCGTCGGCGCGCGGCGAGGCCTCCTCCTGACGACGGAGCATCCGTTCAAGGCGCGCGTCCGATACGGTGAGCGCTTCGACATCGTGTGGGTCACGGACCACCCCGAGCCCGGGATCCCGACGGTTCGACCGAAGGCGCTCGACACGGAGGGCCGACGTGCCATCGCGAACTACGCGACCGCCCACCCCCAGAGCGACATCGTCCTCGTCGGGCTCGATCAGCTCGCGCTGTACGTCGACGTGCGGGCATGGCTCCCGTTCGTCAAGGATGCGTTGGACATCGCGAGCCTCCATGCGTGCCGGCTCTTCCTGACGGTCGCACCGGAGACGATGCGGACGCAGGAACTCGCGATGCTCTCCCGCCGCTTCGACGCGCCCCTCGGGGCGGCGGCCCTCAAGACCGCTCTTCCTTCAGGGCCGACCACAACCGCTCCTGAAAGTCGAATTCCGTATCGAGGACCTTCCGCATGAACAGGACGACCTGGCCCTGCGGATCGAGGCCGTTTCGGCGACAATAGTCTCGAAAGCGCGCGAGGACCTCGCCCTCGACGCGAATGTTGAACTGGATTTTCTCCGGACGCCTCGCCCCCACAGTCCGCGCCATGTCTTCCGCATGGAATGCGGCCTACTTCAGGATTTCTACAAATCTATTCAAATCGTATCATTCGGTAGCATTCGTAGCAACTAAATAGTTGATAATCACTTCTGGGAACGGTGGGAGAGGGGTTGACTTCGTGACCGCGAGCGGTACGTCGAAGGCAAAGCCAGCGCCCTCCGAAGAACCAGGATTGGAACCCCCTGATTCCATCGACGCCGACCCCGTCGGCCACCGCCTCCAGGAGGACCTGTTTCAGAGCCTCGTGGAATCGGCGGACTACACCGACGGACGCACGCCACTCCCGGCCCGGAGTGGAGGGGCGCTCCAACTGGCGACGCCGGAGGCGATCCGCAAAGCGTTCGCGGAACA
>Ga0209689_1000426_pt1 | contig 28797 bp, 25 predicted proteins | sample GraSoiAngelo_149_FD_187119 | JGI IMG/M metagenome (GOLD analysis project Ga0209689, IMG submission 187119) | Grasslands soil microbial communities from the Angelo Coastal Reserve, California, USA - 14_1009_09_30cm (SPAdes) (version 2) | ecosystem: Environmental > Terrestrial > Soil > Grasslands ... | reverse complement strand
GTACGGCTTCGGCCGGGCGTCACGGTCCGGGTCGCCTTCTCGACGATGGTGGCCCCGTCCCGGGACGAGGTCCTGACTCTTGCCGAGAAGTATCACGATGCGGCGACGTTCGACCGTGCCGCCACGCTCGCGTGGACGCAAGCTCAGGTGCAGCTGCACCATGTCGGCATCGGGCCCGATGAGGCCCACCTCTTCCAGAGCCTCGCCCGCCGCATTCTCTACTCGGAGCGGACGCTCCGACCTTCCGCGGACGCGCTCGCGCGTCATTCGGGAGGACCCTCGTCCCTGTGGGCCCACGGGATCTCAGGGGACATCCCGATCGTCCTGGTACAGATCGATGATCCCGAGGATGTGGGCATCGTCCGGCAGCTCCTCCGCGCCCACGAGTACTGGCGCATGAAGCAGCTGGCCGTCGATCTCGTGATCCTGAACGATCGAGCGCCATCGTATGTCCAGGACCTGCAGGTCCTGCTGGAGACTCTGGTTCGAACGAGTCAATCGGGCGGGCCTTCCGAAGAGCACGGCCCGCACGGGAGTGTGTTCATCCTGAGGGCGGATCGCCTCCCCACGTCCCAGCGTGACGTGCTCCAGGCCGCCGCCCGAGCGGTGCTGTCGAGCCGCCATGGGACATTGGCGCAACAGATCGCGCGCGTTCCCGGACCCGAGATGGCCCCGGCCCCTCTGCCACGGCGTCAGACGACGGCGAAGCCGTCCGCCGCCCTGGCCCTGCCGCGGCCCGCGCTCGAGTTCTTCAACGGCCTCGGCGGCTTCGCCGCGGACGGACGGGAGTACGTGACGGTCCTCGAGGCGGAACGGCAGACGCCGGCGCCCTGGATCAACGTGATCGCCAATCCCGGCTTCGGCTTCCAGGTCTCCGAGTCGGGCTCGGGATACACGTGGTCGCTCAACAGCCGTGAGAACAAGCTCACGCCCTGGTCGAACGATCCGGTCAGCGATCCGCCGGGCGAGGCGATCTACGTCCGCGATGAGGAGACGGGCGATCTCTGGAGCCCCACCGCGCTTCCGATTCGTGAGCCAGGGCAGCCTTACGTGATCCGGCATGGACAAGGCTACAGCCGATTCGAGCACGTCTCCCACGGCATCTCCCTCGAGCTCCTGCAATTCGTTCCCCTCGAGGACTCGATCAAGGTGAGTCGTCTCACGGTGATCAACGAGTCGGGGCGCTCCCGCCGGCTCTCCGTGACCGCCTATGTCGAATGGGTGCTCGGCGTGTCTCGCGGCGATTCCGCGCCCTTCATCGTCACCGGCATCGACCCCACCACGGGAGCGATGCTCGCGCGCAACGCCTGGAACGTCGATTTTGGCGGCCGCGTAGGCTTTGCCGATCTCGGCGGCGCGCAGACGGCGTGGACGGGGGACCGGACGGAGTTCCTCGGGCGCAACGGCACGCTCGAACAGCCGGCGGGCCTCGAGCGAGGCGTCCGACTGTCGGGGCGGGTCGGCGCCGCCCTCGACCCCTGCGGCGCCCTCCAGGCCGTGATCGAGCTGCGCGCGGGAGGGCGAGCCGAGATCGTGTTCCTCCTCGGGGAGGGGGCGAGTCCCGACGAGGCGGCGGCGCTGATCGCTCGGTACCGGGCGGCCGATCTCGACGCGGTCTTGCGATCCGTCACCGAGCGATGGGACGACGTCCTCGGCGCGGTGCAGGTGAGGACTCCCGATCGATCGATGGACATCCTGCTCAACCGCTGGCTGCTCTATCAGACCCTCTCCTGCCGGGTGTGGGCGCGCTCGGCGTGCTATCAGGCCGGCGGCGCCTATGGATTCCGCGATCAGCTCCAGGATGTGATGGCTCTCACGGGAGCCAGCCCCCAGGTGACGCGCGAGCATCTGCTCCGGGCGGCGGCCCGGCAGTTCGTGGAGGGGGACGTGCAGCACTGGTGGCACACGCCCTCGGGTCGGGGCGTCCGGACGCGAATCTCCGACGATGCCGTATGGCTGCCGTACGCCGTCGTCCACTACGTGGAAGCGACGGGCGACCGCGCTATTCTGGATGAGGTCGTGCCCTTCCTCGACGGACCGATCCTTGCCGCGAGTCAGATGGAATCGTACTTCCAGCCCGCCGTGTCCTCGGAGCGGGCCACGCTCTTCGAGCACTGCGCGCGGGCCCTCGACCGGACCCTTGCCGTCGGCTCTCACGGCCTTCCCCTGATCGGCACGGGCGACTGGAACGACGGGATGAACGGGATCGGCCCGGCCGGGCGCGGCGAGAGCGTCTGGCTCGGGTGGTTTCTCCATGCGGCCCTCGAGCGCTTCGCGCCGGTGGCCGAGGATCGCGGCGACGAGCGGCGCGCCACCGTGTGGCGCGAGCACATGCGGGCCCTCAAGACTTCCCTCGAGCAGCATGGCTGGGACGGACGGTGGTACCGCCGCGCCTACTTCGACGACGGGACGCCGCTCGGATCCGTCGTGAACTCGGAATGCCGGATCGATTCGATCGCGCAATCGTGGGGGGTAATTTCGGGCGCCGCCGAGCCGGCCCACGCGACGCGAGCCATGGCCGCCGTCGAGGCGCATCTCGTCCAGCGTGACCAGGGCCTGATCCTTCTCTTCACGCCGCCTTTCGCCCGCGCGACCCTCGATCCCGGCTACATCAAAGGGTATCCGCCGGGCATCCGCGAGAACGGAGGCCAGTACACTCATGCGGCCATCTGGTCCGTGATCGCCTGGGCCGCGCTCGGCGAGGGCGACACGGCGCACGAGCTCTTCTCCATCCTGAACCCGATCCGTCACGCGAGCGCGAACGCCGACGTGGAGCGATACAAGGTCGAGCCCTATGTCGTGGCAGCCGATGTCTACGCTGAGCCCGCCCACATCGGGCGGGGTGGGTGGACCTGGTATACGGGCTCCGCAGGGTGGATGTACCGCGCCGGCATCGAATGGCTTCTCGGATGCCGCGTCCGTGGATCGTTCCTCCACTTCGATCCGTGCATCCCCCGCGGATGGCCGGGTTTCGAGATCACATTCCGCTACCGCGCCTCGCGCTACGAAGTGACGGTGGAGAATCCACGCGGTGTGACCCGGGGCATCTCGACGATCGAGGTCGACGGGGAGTCTCTGCCCTCGGCCCGCGGAGAGATCCGCCTCGTCGATGACGGCGCGACCCATCGCGTCCGGATCGTGCTCGGGTGATCGCCCTCCTTGCTCACCCACACCTTATCCACTTATCCACAGGCACCCACACCATTGAAAATGCACGGCCTGACGCGGTTTCCCGGGCAGGCTACGAATATATGACGCTCTGGCCGCCCACCGCGCCGAGGGCCACAGAAATGCAACGGGGAACGTCGCCGGCTCAGAGCATGAAGCGGGTGTCCCAGCCGTTGGTCGGGTAAGCGAAGAGCGCCTGCTTCAGCTCGTCCGCCGGGATGCCCAGCCGAATGGCAAGTGAGAACAGGTTGATCACTTCCTCGGCGTGGGGCCCGAGGAGGTGCGCGCCGAGGATCCGGCCCGTGTCCTCCTCGATCAGCACCTTGAAACCAGAGACCGTTTCGCCGACCCGCAGCGTGTTGAACCATCCCGAGGTGTCCTGCCTGCTCGTGCGGAATCGCCGGCCACCGGCTCGGGCGGCCTCCTCGGTCAGTCCGGCGGAGGCGATGGGTGGCAGGGTGAAGCAGGCGGACGCGATGCCGTCGTACTTCGGCGTGCGACGATTGCCTTCGAGGAGGTTCGTGGTCAGCACCTCGGCGTCGTGGGTGGCCTTGGGTGTCAGCGGCGGCCCGCTCGCGGCGGCGTCACCGCCCGCGTAGACGGCGGGATTCGACACGCTCTGTAGAAATTCGTTCACGATGACGCCCCGCCGCTCGCGCTGCACGCCGGCGGCGGCGAGGTCGAGATCGTCGATCTCCGGTACGCGACCCGCGCCGTGCACGACCAGGTCTGTCTCGAAGCGGCGCTCCTGCCCACCCTGCATGCCCCGCACGACGAGACGGTCGCGCGCCGAGTCGACGCCGAGAACATCGACACCGAGCTCGACCGTGATGCCGAGCTCCCGCGAGCGCTTCACGAGGAGATCGACGAGGTCTGGGTCGAAGCCCTCGAGGGGCCGGGCGCCGCGGTGGAGGATGGTCACCCGCGCGCCGGCCCGGGCAGCGACGTGGGCGAACTCGAAGGAGATGTAGCCGCCTCCCACGAAGGCGAGGCTGGCGGGTAGCCGGTCGAGGTTCAGGAACTGCTCGCTCGTCGTGAGTCGCTCGGCGCCGGGGAACTTCAGCGGAGCCGGGATGGCGCCGGCGGTGATGAGGAGCCGTCGCCCGATCAGCCGATCGTCGCCCACGGCCAGCGTCGTTGGTCCCACGAAGCGGGCCCGGCCGTGGAACTGCTCGATGCCCATCTTCGCCCAGGTCTGCTCGGTGCGCGCCGGCGTGGGATCGACGAGGGAGCGCTTGAAGCGAATCAGCTCGGGCCAGTCGATGGTCAGCGATCCGGCGGGCACCCCCTTGCCGGCCATGTCGCGCGCGCCGTGGACGGCCTCTGCGGCGCTGACCAGAATCTTCTTCGGCACGCAGCCGCGGAGCGCGCACGTGCCCCCGAAGGGGCGTGAGTCCACCACGGCCACCGTCCACCCCGCCTCACGGCACCGCGAGGCAACTGCCGAAGTGATCCCTGTTCCAACCACGACGAGATCGTACTGTCGCTCCATTCCGCCCTCCGTGTGTTCGAGTGATCTTGAATCGGCTCGAATGTACCAGCCCTGATATCCTCCGGAGGGCCATGTCGAACGTCGAGACGGTCGAGGACCCCGAGGACCCGCGCCTGACCGACTACCGCGAGATCCGTGACGCCGAGCGCCGCCGCCGCAGCGGCACCTTCATCGCGGAGGGGCGCCAGGTGGTGCGCCGGCTTCTCGATGTCGGCCGCTATCGCGCCCGCTCCGCCCTCGTCACGCCGCCCGCCCTCGACGCGCTCGGCGCGGTCCTCGCCGACGCGAGGGTGCCGACCTACCTGGTCCGTCAAGACATCGTCAACGCCATCGTCGGCATCGAGTTCCACCACGGGTGCCTCGCCGTCGGCGAGCGCGGCGCCGAGCAGACGCCGGAGGCCGTCCTCGCCGAGGCGCGCGGCGCGTCCGTGGTCCTGCTCGAAGGCCTCGGCGATGCGAGCAACGTCGGCGCGATCTTCCGCAACGCGCTGGCCTTCGGCGCCGGCGCCGCGCTCCTCTCTCCCGGCACCGCCGATCCCCTGTACCGCAAGGCCATCCGCGTGTCGGCGGGAGCCGCCGTGGTGCTGCCTTTCGCTCGCCTCGACGATTGGCCGCGCGATCTCGAACGGCTTCGCGGCGACGGCTACACGCTCCTCGCGCTGACGCCGCGGGCAGAGGCCGTGGACATCAGCGCGCTCGGCACCAGCTGTCCACGTCCCTCCCGAGTGGCCTTGCTTCTCGGCACGGAGGGTCGCGGGCTGAGCGCGGGCGCTCTTGCGGCGGCCGACCTGCAGGTTCGCATCCCCATGGCGCCCGAGATGGATTCCCTCAACGTGGCGGCCGCGGGGGCCGTCGCCCTCCACTGGCTGAGTCGCACGGAGCCCACCCCGGCCTGATGGGCCGAGGCGCACTGGCACCATCATGCGGATCGTGGCGTGGAACATCCGGGCCGGCGGTGGCGGGCGCGTTGGCCGCATCGGGCGTCAGCTCGCGCGCTGGAAGCCGGACGTGGTCGCGCTGTCCGAGTTCCGCGCGACCCCGCCCAGCCTGGCCCTCGCGACCGTGCTGGCAGCCGGCGGCCTCACCCACCAGCTGACCACGGCCGACCCGGGCCAGCCTGGGCGGAACGCGCTGCTCGTCGCCTCGCGCTGGCCGCTGCGCCAGCTCCGTCTGCCCGCGCAGCCGTCCGAGCCCGCGCGCTGGCTCGTGACCGCCGTCCAGGGGCCCATGCCGATCGTTCTGGGCGCCATGCACTTTCCGAACCGCGTCACGGGCAGGAAGTACCCGTTCCTCGACGCCGTCCTGGCCTGTGCCCGCCGGTGGCGACGCGGGCCGGCCCTCTTCGTCGGCGACACGAACTCCGGACGGCGGGTCCTCGACGAGGAGGTGCCGGCGTTCAGCCTGCGCGAGGAAGGCTGGATCGACGCCCTCGCAGGTTGTGGCTGGCGCGACGCGTTCCGCCACTTCCAGGCGGAGGCTCGCGCCTACACCTGGTATTCACCCAATGGCCGGAACGGCTTCCGCATCGACCAGGCCTTCGTCAACGCCGCCCTGCTCGCGCACCTGAAGGAGGCCGCCTACGTGTGGGGAGCTGCGGCGAGCCGCGGCCGGCGTAGCGCGCTGAGCGACCACGCAGCCCTGCTCGTCGACCTCGCGGAGATCTGAGCGCCCGCGAGCGCCTGAGGGGGGTCGGCGCTCCGGCGTGGTGGGAAGAAACTCCTCGGTAAAGAGATCTACCGAGTAGAATTGATACACCGAGGCTGCCCTTCAGGTCGATACGACCCTTTGATGTCCTGGCAGACATGCCCCTCGATGTGGCTGAGTGTCGACACCGGAATCCCATCCGGAGGAGCTCGGGATACCTCACCCTTCACCGGGCGGGCCAAAGACGCCGTGAGCCGAATCGCCGATGCTTGGATCAGTTCGGCCTGTCGCCGCAATTTACAAAGGAGAGCGCGATTTCTGGAGCGAGCGTTCGGCACAGCGGATGCTATCCACTGGACCCGCTCCCGGGCCAGCCATGGAATAGCAACAGAAGGAGGCGCCCAGCCATGAAGCCCATTGCCGCCGAACCGACCATTCGCCGCAGCAAGATCGACGAGCTCGACAGTGACTTTCTCGCCGGCCTCGAGGAGCGAGACAGGCGGCTCTACGCGATCCTGAGCAAGACCACCCGCTATCGAAACATCCTCGACAACGAGATCAAGCACCTTCGCGCGGGCAGCGCTCCCGAGGTGATTCGGGCCTTCCTCGCCCAATGGGAGCCGCTCCGGCGCGAGATCAAGCGGCTGGCGCAGGACCTGTAGCGGGAGTGTAGTCAGCCAATCAGGGCTGCATGGCATCGACCCTCTGCGTTTACCCGAGAGGGGCGCCCGGTCCAGTGGCGCCGTCTCTCCCGGTGGGGTATCGTCGGGGCGATCCGGACCGCCATGAGCCAGCTCAATTCCAAGAAACGGGCGCAGTTGCCCAAGAGCGCCTTTGCCTACGTGGATTCGCGCGGCCGAAAGCGCCTGCCCATCAACGACGAATCACATGTGCGAAACGCGCTGGCGCGCTTCAACCAGGTGATCTTCGAGGACGAAGCGGCCAGAGAGCGGGCACGCACCAGGCTTCTCAACGCCGCCAAGAAGTACGGGATCGTGCCCGTCGGGTTCATGACCGGCCAGCTGCAGTCACAGATGAGCGAGGCGGTGGCCGGTCGATTGGTCATCGAGCTGGGGCAGGTCGGCACGCCGGGTGAGTTCGAACGGCGGCTGCGCTCGGCCCTCCGCGACCCCAGCCTCTCGGTCCTGCACTGGTCCGAATCGGCCCGCGCCTATCTCGACGGCGCCGGTCGGCCTGCCACTCTGCCGGGCGATGGAGTTGACCGCGCCGTCACGCTGCTCGAGCGACAGGGCCGCCCGATGACCGCCCTCGTGCACGACCGCGCCATCCTCGCGAACCCGGACCTCGTGAAGACGGTGACCGCCGCGGCCACGCTGGCCGCCGAGAACGAGCGGCTGCGCGGCCAGGTCGAGGCCCAGGCCAGTGAAGCGCGAACCTTGCCGACCGGGCACGTGACGTTCCTCCTGACCGACATCGAAGGGTCGACCAGCCTCCTCCAGCGACTGGGCGAACGGTACGCGCCGCTGCTGGCCGAGGTCCGCGCAATCATCCGCAACTCCGTGGGTCGGCTGGGAGGCCGTGAGGTCGACGCCCGCGCGGACGAGTTTCTCGCCGTGTTCGATCGCGCGCCCGCGGCGCTCGAGGCCGCCCTCGAGATCGAGCGGGGCGTCCAGGGTCGAGCCTGGCCCGATGATGTCGGTGTGCGTATCCGCATCGGCATCCATAGGGGTCGCCCCACGCTGACCGATGCCGGCTACGTCGGTCTGGCCGTGCACACCGTGGCCCGGATCTGCTCGGCTGGTCACGGCGGTCAGATCCTGCTCTCGGCCGCGGCCCGGGACGGGGTGGGTCGGTCGCGGCCAACCGGTGTACGCTTACGAAGTCTGGGCTCGCATCGACTCCGCGGCCTGCGCGAGCCGCAGGCCCTCTTCCAGGTGGAAGCCGCAGACCTGACGACCCATTTCCCACCGCTGCGCAAGACGTAGAGAATCCCTGGCCGGCGCGTCCGGCATCCCAACGGGAAAGGGTTCACGACGACGGGGAGGTGGACGATGACGATTCGATTGGACCACACCATCGTGCCCACGAAAGACAAGATCGCCTCGGCGAGGTTCTTCGCCGAGATCTTCGGATTGGCCGTCACGCCGGGTCCGAGCTACTTCGCGCAGGTGCAGGTCAACGAGAGCCTGACCTTCGACTTCTCCGACGAGCCGGAGGACTGGGGTGGGCCGGGCTTCGATCCGGGAATTGGTCAGAGTCTTCACTATGCCTTCCACGTTGGCGAGGCGGAGTTCGAGGCGATCTTCCGCCGGGTCGAGGCCAAGGGCATCGCCTACGGCAGCGAGCCCGACGACCACGCCAACGGGAAGATCAATACCCGCCGAGGCGGCCGTGGATTCTACTTCGAAGATCCCAATGGCCACCTGCTCGAGGTCATGACCGTGCCCGAGACGGGAAGCAAGCGAAACGGCTAATGCTAGGCTCGGCCCTTGGTCGTGAACTGGTGCTCGTAGAGGTGGCGCAGCTCTTCGATGGTGCTCGCCTGAGCGGGCGACTTGTCCTCGCGCAAACGGGCGATGCGGGCGAATCGTAGCGCGAGCCCCGACTCATAGGTCGGGCTCTTCTGGATCTCGTTGTACTCCACTTCGACGACGACGTCGGGTCGCACCCTCACCGTGTAGCCGTCGTCCTCCGTGGCCAGCGCCCGCAGGCGCTCGGTCATCTCCGTGAACTCGCGGTCGGTCAGCCCCTTGAAGGTCTTGCCCACTTCCGCCCAGCCGTCGCCGTCGCGCACGGCCAGGTGATAGTTCGAGAGCCAGCCTACCCGTCGCCCCGAGCCGCGATCGGCGGCCACGATCACGCAGTCCACGGTGAGGGCGGTCTTGAGCTTGAACCAGCGCTTGCCCCGGCCTCCCGGCTCGTAGGTGCTCTGCAGCTGCTTGGCCATGACGCCCTCGTGACCGGCCGCGAGCGCGCGGGCCATGAAGGCCTCGCCCTCGCCCGCCGATGAGATCACGGACCGCTCAGCCAGCCGGCGTCCGCCCGTCACTCGCTCGAGCGCTTCCCAGCGCCGCGCGTAAGGCTCGTCGAGGAGCGAGCGCCCCTCGGCCAGGAGGCAGTCGAAGAGATGCAGCGAGAGGGGCACCGCGCCCGCGGCCGCCTCCACGCCGCGCACCCGGCGGAAGCGGCGCATCAGCTCCTGGAAGGGCAGAGGGCGGCCCGCGGCGTCGAGCGCCACCACCTCGCCATCCAGGATGAAGGGCGCGCCCCTCAGGTCGCGGCGGGCAATGTCCACGATGTCCGGCAGGCTCCCGGTGACCTCCGAGAGGCGGCGGCTCCAGATCGCCACGCGCTCGCCGTCGCCATGGAGCTGGATGCGCGCGCCGTCGTACTTGTACTCCATCGCGGAGACGCCGCCATGCGCGGCGAGCGCCTCGCCGACGTCACCGGCGATCTCCGCGAGCATGGGCAGGAGGGGAACGAACACGCGCGGCTGCGCGGCCGACAGGGCCTGCGCGCCGCCGCCCAGGGCGAGGGCGGCGACGGCGGTGAGGTCGCCCGTGACGAGGGCGGCCCGCCGCACCGCCGCGGAGGCCACGCCGGCCGCCTCGGCAATGGCCTCGAGCACGAGGCCTTCCGAGAGGCCCATGCGCATCTCGCCGTAGATGACGCGCTGGAGGAGGTCCCGCTCGGCCTCCGAGGCCCGCTCCGCCAGCTCACGGAGTCGAGACTCGCGCAGACGACGCGCCCCCGTGCCGCCCGCCTCGGCCACATCGCCGAAAGCCCGCGCGACGTCGGCCAGCGCGAGCGGTGTCGCCGGTGACGCGGTCGCGGCCGGCGCGGGCAGGGTGCGCACATTCAGGACGCGCGGGTCGGAGGCGGGGAAGGCGCGGCCGCTCAGATAGGTAACGGCCCGGGGCAGGTCCTCGGGCGACAGCTCACGCAGGTACTCGGCGACGAGGCGCCGCTTCTCGAGGCGGCTCCCGCTGGCCGCCACGCGCGCCCGCAGCATCGCCAGGTCGGAGAGGAGCGCCATGGGTCCATTATGCCCACGTCAGAACTTCTCCTCCGCGCCGCCCCCGCCGAACCTGCCGCTGCCACCGGCGAAGCCTTTCTCTTCGGGCGCCGCCACGGGCGCCGTGAAGGCGGCCACGACGGGGACGATCTGGAACGCGCGCTGCTGCCGCTCGTCAGCGAACAGCGGGTCTGCGGTGACGCCCGCGATCTCTCCCCCCGGGGCGCCCCGCAGCGCACGCTCGACGGTGAGGGCGAGGGCGACGAGCGCCGCGCCGGAGAGCGCCAAGATCACCCAGAGGGGCGCCAGGTGAACATAGTGCCGGAGCGTGACGAGCGACAGGGCGAGCAGCACGACCCCGGTATCAAGGACGAACGTCCGGCGTGATCTCACGCCCCACATCAGGACGAGCAGCGGGACGACGGCGGTGGCGAGGGCGGAGACAACGATGAGGCTCGGCGAGGGGGCGACACGCGCCGCGCCGAATCGCCCGAGATCCTCCAGCAGATGCTCATCGAAGGAGTAGACGTTGACGGCGGCGTACACGGCGAGGATCCCCGCGACAACCAGGATCGCCGCCCCGCGCCGATGGGACGGTGCCCAGGAGGCTTCGTCCAGCCGACGGGCGGCCAGACCGGCCAGGGCCACCCCGACCAGGGCCCAGAGAACGCGCCCGTGCGGCAACCGCCCGAGGAAGAGGAAGAGCGAGATGGCCGCCGCCGCCGCATAGGGCGGACTTCCCCAGCGCCAGGCGCTCACCGCCCACGCGAGAACGCTCGCGAGGAGGGCGGTGTCGATGGCGTCGTCGAAACGCATGTTCAGCGTTTCCAGCAGGAAGAGGCTGAAGCCGACGAGGAGGAACACCACTCCGAGGAGCGATGTTGCGCCTGCCGCGCCCCGCCTCGCGCACTGTGGCAACGCTTCCAGCACCTCGGTCGCGACGAGGGACACGGCGGCAAACATGAACATCAGGACCTGAAGCCCCGCCCGGTCGGGTCGGAACGCGAGCGAGAGCGCGCCAAAGGTGCAGGCAACGACGGCGGCGACCATGCAGGCCGTCAGCACGCGCCACACCGCAGACGGCGTGATGCAAGGATCCGGGTACGCCTCCCGGATCGCCTGCTCGGTCGACGCGTCGATGGCCCCGACCCGCCGCCAGCCCTGCGCGGCCGCGCGCACCTCCGCGGCCCGCTCCCAGGCGACCGAGTCCGGCCTCATCGCTCCCTCATCCTTCGATGAGCGGCAAGGATGAGCACGAGCGCGCCCAGCCCCAGGACCGCGGCGAGAAAGAAGGGGAGACCGCTCACGTGGTGGCGAAACGGCTCGAACAGAAGCCGCAGGAGCCCGACATAGACGGCAACGATTCCCTGGGCGAAATAGAGGGAGCGACCGAGCGGGAAGGAGAGCCACATGACCAGGCCGGCCACGACGAGGAGCGCGGCGAGCCAGACACCCCAGTTCAGCTCGCTGCCGAAGACGCCGGAGACGAGCCCGCCCAGGAGCAAGAGGAGCCCCGCATTGGCGAAGACCTCCTCGAAGTGGGCCTTTCGCTCGAGCCGGACGGAGAGCGCCGCGGCCGCCACGTAGAGCGCACCGAGCACGACGGCGTTGACACGCAGGTTACCCGCGTTGACCGCCGGGAGCGACCCCTGGATCACGCTGATGGAGACGCCCCGCCATGCGGCTAGCGTAGTCAGGGCGAGGCCGAGGATCGTCCGCGAGTCCCACAGGTAGGCGCCGAGGAGATAGACCACCCCGACGACGAGGAGATGGTGTGGCCACTTGGGCCCGAGCAGGGTGAATTCCACCTCGACGTACGCGAGGTCCGAGGCGAAGAGGAGGAGGCCCAGGAGAAGGACGTAGTCGAAGGCCACGTTCGGGGAGGGGACCGCTCCCCACGAGAAGGGGGCCGCGTTGCGAATCACCCAGACCAGGCAGGCGACTGCCGCGAGGGCGATCCCGCCCGCGATGGCCCACGGCCCGATGTCCTGGCGGTGTTCCTTGACGAGGAGCCCGACTCCAGAAGTGAGGAGGAGAACGCCCGCGTAGAGAAGCGCCCTGATCTCGAAGCGGACGGAGACGAGGCGCCGTCGCGCCACGCGGTCGAAGAGGGTCGCCTGCGCCTGCCCGAGGACATTGTCTCGCCTCAGGCGGGCGATCGCGCTCACGACGTCGGGGTTCATGTCCCGGCCGAGCCCTCCGTCCTCAGTGAAGGCCAGGGGAGTGCGGCCATGGGTCATGGTGCGACGGCAGCCCGGCGGGAGTCAACAAACGTGTCGACGCTTTTTCCGGTAGAATTCCTGCGACTCTGTCGTGATCCGGGACCAGAGGAGGCAAAGAGAGCCAATGGGCAAGATCGTCTTTGCGGGCGCGATGTCGCATGTGCTGGACCCCGAATACTATGACCGGGCCTGTGGGGCCGTGGGCCGCCAGACGGTGGAGGCCGTGATGGCCGAGATCGCCAGGATGGGCGAGCGGCTCTCGGCCAGGAAGCCCGATGCCCTCATCGTGGTCGCCGACGATCACCTCAACGCGTTCTCGTTCAACGCGGTGCCCGCGCTCTGCGTGCGGATCGGACGCGACGTCCAGCGGATGACCCAGGACCACGCGGAGGCGTTCGACAAGGTGCTGGAGCACATGCCGGAGCGCTACCCGCTCCACGAAGACCTCGCCAACGCGATCCTGGAGCAGGGCCTCGAGGCGGGCTTCGATCTCGCCCTCTCGTGGGAGGCGCCCGTCGATCACGCCTTCCTGAGCCCCGTCAACACCATGCACGGCGCGCGTCCGATCCCGCCCCTCGTGCCCATCTGGGTCAACTGCTTCGTGGCCCCGCAGCCCACGGCCCGCCGCTGCTTCGCCTTCGGCCAGCACATCGCCCGCGTGGTGGCGAGGAGCCCGTGGAACGTCGGCATCATCGCCACGGGCGGCCTCTCCCACTTCCCCGAGCTGTCGCTGCCGCGGGTGGGCGAGACGGACACCGTGTTCGACCGCAAGCTCATTCACTGGATGGAGAGGGGCGAGCACGAGCCGCTCCTCGAGCTGACCACGGCGGAGCTGCACAAGGCCGGCGAGCACGAGTTCCTCAACTGGATGGTGCTGCTCGGGGCCGTGACGCCGGCCCGCGCGGACGTGCGCTACTTCGGCGAGCTCCGTCGCATCAACATGGCCGCCGTGGAATGGAGCCTTCCGTGAGCCGCTACGCGGTCAACAGCCTGCTGTACCGTCTCAAGAAGGAGCCGGACTTTCGCGAGCGCTTCACCGCCGATCCCGCCGCCGCCCTCGCGAGGCTCGATCTGACCGAGCCGGAGCGGTCGGCCTTCATCGCCCGCGACATGCGGAAGATCAACGAGCTCGGAGGCTATCTCCACCTCGTGATGTCCATTCCCGGCCTCGCCGCCCATTGAGTGCCAGGCCGGCTGGACGGGACGGGCGTCGCGGGCTAGACTGGGCGCGACCGTGACGAAGGAGAGAACGCCATGACGATGGTCGCTCCCGGGGCCAAGGCCGAGCTCGCGGTAGAGGACGACGGCCCGATCCCGTACATGCAGCGAACGCGCGACTACTACGTCGCGCTGGGGTACGGCAACCCGTATCGCTGGGCCCACTTCGCCGAGGTGCCATTCACGCCGCTGCGCACGCCGCTGAACCGGGCCCGCGTGGCCCTGATCACCACGGCGGCCCCGTATCAGCCCGAGGCGGGCAACCAGGAGCCGGGCGCTCCCTACAACGCCGCGGCCAAGTTCTACCAGGTGTACTCGATCCCCTCTGAGAGCGTGCCCGATCTCCGGATCTCCCACGTGGGCTATGATCGCAAGCACTCCTCCGCCGCGGACATCCACGCCTACTTTCCGCTCGCGCGCATGAAGGAAGCAGCGGCGGCGGGCCGGATCGGGTCGCTCGGCCCGCGCGTGCACGGCGCGCCGACGAACCGGAGTCACCGGGCGACGGAGACCGACGCCGCCGAGCTGCGGCGCCGGTGCCAGGAGGACAGCGTCGACGCCGCCGTGCTCGTCCCCAGCTGACCCGTGTGCCACCAGACCGTGAGTCTGGTCGCGCGGCACCTGGAAGAGCAGGGGATCCCCACCGTGATCATGGGCTGCGCGAAGGACATCGTCGAGCATTGCGGGGTCCCGCGGTTCCTGTTCAGCGATTTTCCGCTGGGCAACTCGGCGGGCCGGCCCCTCGACGCGGAGTCGCAGGCCCAGACCCTCGAGCTGGCGCTCCGCGTGCTCGAGAGCGCGCCGGCGGCGCGGACGACCGTGCAGTCGCCGCAGCGGTGGAACGGGGCCGCCTCCTGGAAGCGCGACTATCTCGACCTGACCAAGCTCTCCCCGGACAGCATCGCCGAGCGCCGCAAGGAGTTCGACGAGGTGAAGACCATCGCGCGCACCAAGCGCGAGGGGTCATGAGCAAGCCCTTCGCGGGTGTCCGTATCCTCGACTTCACCCGTTACCTGGCGGGGCCGTACGGCACCTACCAGCTCGCGCTTCTCGGCGCGGACGTCGTGAAGATCGAGTCGCGCGAGGGCGACGAGACGCGCGCCTCGCCCGCCGACCGGGCGTGGGCCGCGCGAAAGATGGCGCCCTCCTTCCTGTCCATGAACGGCAACAAGCGCAGCATCACCCTCGACCTCCGGCGGCCGGAGGCCGTCGAGATCGTGCAGCGCCTGGCCGTGGGCGCCGACGTGGTGTGGGAGAATTTCCGCGGCGGCGTCATGGACCGCCTGGGGCTCGGCTACAAAGCGCTCTCGGCCATCAATCCCCGGCTCATCTACTGCGCCGTCTCGGGATTCGGCCAGACGGGCCCGGAGCGGACGACGGCGGCCTTCGACGGCAAGCTGCAGGCGATGTCGGGGATCATGTCGATCACGGGCGACCCCGCGAGCGGCCCTACCCGGGCGGGCTTCGCGCTCTGCGACACGATCGGCGGGGTGACGGCGGCCCTGGCCGTGGCCAGCGCCCTGTACCAGCGGACGCACACCGGGCGCGGGCAGCTCGTGGACGTTGCCATGCTGGACGCGGCGCTCGCCTTCATCGCCGGCCCCGTCTCCGAGTACACGGTGGCCGGCATCGAGCAGCGCCAGATCGGCAATGGGTCGGTGAGCCGGAAGCCCACGGCGAGCAGGTTCCGGGCGCGCGACGGCTACATCGTGCTTGCCGTGCTCACGGAGAAGCAATTCGCCGGCCTCATGCGCGCGCTCGGGCGCGCCGACGCCCTCGACGACCCGCGCTTCAAGGACTGGCCTTCGCGGACCGCGAACGAGCCGGCCCTGCGCGAGATCATCGAGTCCGCGCTCGCCACCGAGGACCCGCGGACCTGGGAGGCGCGGCTGACCGCGGCCGACGTTCCCTGCGGCTCCATCTGGAAGATCGACGAGATCGTCCACCACCCGCAGCTCGAGCACCGAGACGTGCTCCAGACGATCGACACGCGCTACGGCCCGATGCGCCTCGTGGGCGCGGGGTTCCGGCTCGAGCACGGCAGCCCCGGCCTCGACCGGGAGCCGCCCACCCTCGGCGAGCACACCGACGAGATCCTGAAGGAGGCCGGCTACGGGGCCGACGAGATCGAGCGGCTGCGAAGCGAGTCGGTCATCTGAGGGCAAGCCCGCCGCTCGGGGCGAAAGGGGCGCGGCTGACGGACCCGTTGTTTCGATCGGGGTGACCGGGCATCGGGCCGTCGCCGACGTGAAGCGGGTCCTGGCAGGGATCGACGAGGCCCTCGATCGGATCGAACATGCCTCGGCCAGGCGCCTGCTGCTCGTCATCTCGCCGCTCGCCGAAGGCGCGGACTGCCTGGTGGCCGAACGCGTCCTCGCCCGTCCCGGCGGCCGCTTGGTCGTGCCGCTCCCGCTGCCTCAGGAAGACTATCTCACCGACTTCACCACCGACGCATCGCGGCGGACGTTCCTGGAGCTCTTCGCTCGCGCGGAACGAATCATCCACCTTCCACCCGCGGCCACCCGCGAGGCCGCTTACGAAGCCGCCGGGCAGTATGTTCTCGAGCACTGCGATGTGCTATTGGCTGTGTGGGACGGTCGGGAGGTCCAGGGGGAAGGGGGAACAGGACAGATCGTGGCCCGAGGGCGCGCCATGGGCAAGCCGATTGTGATCGTGCGTGCGGGGAATCGGATCCCGGGAACGCGCGTGGCCACGTCCCTGGGTGAGGAGCAGGGCCGGGTGCTTGTCGAGCGCCTGACCGAGGAGCGCCGTGGTGATGGGTGAGGACGCGGGGACATCCTTCGGAGGGACGGAGAGGGCGGGCTCGCGATGGGCGGCCCTCGGCTGGACGCTCCTGGGTCCTGTATTGATTGTTCTCCTCGCGATTTCCGTGACGAGGTGTCCAAGTCATCTGACGCTCTCCTCCGGATGGGTCGACTGGCGTTATCCGGCCGTGATCGCGATCCTGGCGATTCTCCTCATCTGGGTCATGCCGATCGCGATCAAGCATGTCATCGTGAATCTTCGCCCTCGAGACTCGGACTGGCCTGAGGGAATCCCCTCGACTCTCCGATCCGTGGCGAGCCGGCCGGAGCAGATCCTGCCCGAGCTCGGCCACCTCACGGAGCGGCTGGAAATCTGGACGGCGAGAGCGTCGAGCCACCAGAGCGACTATCTCGCGCTGGGACGCCAGCTCATCGTCCTGTCCCAGCTCGCGGTGCTGTTCCTGAGCCTTCAGCTGGTCCTTGAGCCCGCGGCACCATGTGGGTTCCTTCTCATCCTGGGTGAGTTCGCGTGCCTGGCGCTGGTCCTTCGGGCGATCCTGCTCACCATGGGACCAACGAAAGAGTGGGTGCGGGCGCGCGTTCGGGCCGAGCTGCTTCGTCGTGAGCAGTTCCTTGCCGTGAGCGGCGTCGGCCCCTATCTGACCGCCGAGGATCTCGCGGAGCGAGTTCGCGTCCGGCTCCATGAGCTCGAGGGCGAGGAGCCCATGCATCTGCTCGCGCTTGCCGCGGACGGCGGGGCCTATCGTGAGCAGCTCGAGGATGCCCGGTTCGATGAGCACCAGGGCCGACGCGGAATGGCGCGGCTCGATCGAGGCGAGCAAGCCATGGTCGCCTATCTGGTCCATCGGCTACAGGATCAGCTCGAATACTACGAGCGTCGCTCCCGCGAGCACCGATATCTCGAGGAACAGTTCGACAGGGGGATGAAATACGTCCTGATCCTTTCCTTGGCAGCGGCCGTCGTCCATCTGGTCCTGCCATTTCTGCCGCACGGCGAACCGCTGCCACCATGGCTCCACAAGACCGTCGATGTCCTGGCCATCGCCCTGCCCCCGCTCGGCATCGCCCTCTACAGTCTGCGCGGGCTGTACGAGTGGCGACGGCTCAGCAGGGCCTACCACGATCAGGCCAGGACTTTGCAGAGGATGCGGGACCAGCTCCTGGAGCTGCACACCCGGCTCCCGCACACGCCGCCGCCGGCTGAGTTCGTGATGGTGACGCCCACCGTCTCGGTGGAGGCCACCGTCCTGGACACGCGGGCCATGACCGAGCTCGGTGAGCTTGAGTTCAAGTTCAGGCGGCTGGTGCTCGAAGCGGAAGAGCTGTTCGCGGCCGAGCTGCGCCAGTGGTACGTGCTGATCCGCGCTGAGCACGCGCCCGGGCCCATCTGAGCATTCCCGCCTCGGGCGGCGCGAGCCCGTCAGCGGGCGGGGCCGTCACCGAGAAGCTGCTCGATCCTCTTCACCTCTTTGTCCAGGTCCGGGAGGGCAGCATTCAACTGACGAAGCTTCCCGAAATCCTCGAGCACGGTTTGCTGGAAGGTTTTGGAGTCGGGGCGATTGAAGGCCTTCTTGTCCTTGTACCCGCGGTAGAGCTCCTCGGCCCTGTCGTACTGCTTGGTGAACAGATAGCCGTGGGCCAGATTGGTCTTGATCCAGACCGCGTCGGGATCGAAGCGCTGCGCCTCGAGGGAATGCTGCACCGTCCGTTCGGGATGCCCGTTGAAGAGCTCGGTGAAGGCCAGACCGCCCAGAATGCTGGCCAGTTTTCGTTCTTCTGCCTTGAGGTCGCTGTCCTTTTTCTTTCCATCCTTGATCAGGTCCTGCATGGAGCGACGGAGGTCCCGCCGCACCGCCACGCTCTGCGTGTACGCGTCGACGGCGTCCCTGAACCGTTTCTGCTCGCGGCGAAGGGATCCCAGCTGCTCGTACACGAGGGCCAGGTTGTCCTGAAACCCGGCATCTTTGAGGAGGTCGATCGCTTCGATGATCGCTTCGCGCTGCCTATCGTAGGCGGCCTCGGCTCGATCCAGGTGACCGATCGCTCGGTGGCTATCGCCTAACCCCTCATACGCATACGCGAGCGTCCGACGGTACCAGCTCACGCTGGGAGACTCGCCCACCAGCTCGACCGCCTTCTGACGGCTATCGTCGAATGCCGCCAGGGCCCGCCCCCGGTCACCGAGCGCCAGCTCGAGGTAGCCGATATCCCGGAGGGCGATCGCTACTTCCTGCTTGGCGTCCCGATTGTTGTAGGAGGGAAGTATCCGGGCCCGGCTGGCATCGAGCACGAGGGTCTCGCGCGCCCGGAGCGCCCAGCGGTACGAGTCGAGCGCGTCGGTGTAGCGTTTCGCCGCCTTGTGCGTGTCGCCGAGCTGCTTGAAGCCGGCCGCCAGCCTCTTCCAGAGAGCGACGGACTCGTTACTCACGTTGACAGAAGTGGTCCGGGCCTTGTGATAGTACTGCCGTGCCTCTTCCAGCGCGTCCTGGTTGAGCAAAGCCGCCGCGAATAGAAGATAGCTGTCGAATAGATGGCGGCGAAGATCTGGAAGCAGGTCGGATTTGTCGGGGGCCACTTTGACCGCCTCTTCGGCCTTTGCCACGGCGGTCGCGTAGGCCTGGCGGATCCGCTCAGGATTCTTGGCGTCCGTCTCCAGGGTCCCGATGACCTGAAAGAAGAGACCCCAGATCTTGAGCTGTTGCGCGCGCTCCTCGTCGTTGGCCGGCGTGCTCTGCTCGATGACGGCCATGCCGTGAGCGAGCGCCTCCCGGGCACGGTCGCCATCCTTGAGCACCCGGTAGGTTATGGACGCGAGGGCAAAGCCCGAGGCTACGGAGCGCTGCGTGCCGAAGTCCGTGAGGTTTTCCTGCTGGAGTTTTCGCGCTTCCGCGACGGCCTTCTCCAGCTTGCTTCGCGCCACGTCTTCCTTGCCCAGCTTCTGGGCCAGGTCAGCGGCATTGGCGATCGCGATCACGAGGCGCGCGCGGAGCTTGGCCTCGCCGGAATTGAAGAGCTTCCTCTGATCGGCGTAGGCGATGGTCTCGTCCAGCATGCCCGACCAGGGTGCCCGGATGCTCTCGTTGTCCTTGAAGGCCGAGTACATGCTGTCGGTGAGCTTGGCGAGGAGGCTCAGGGCCGCCTCCTTTTCGGCATCGGTCCTCTGCTCGGCCGCTCGCGCCCGGGCTGTCTCGCTGTTGGCCTTGGCCAGGGCCGCTACGGCGTTCTTGCGCTGGCGCTCGGCCTCTGCGGCTTTGGCCGTGGCTTTCTCTTCCGCCTTCTCGGCTTCCGCCGCTTTGGCCCTGGCTCTCTCTTCCGCCTTCTGGGCCTTCTCGCGCTCGGCCGCCGCCTGCCCGAGAGCGTCCTTGGCATGTTGCTCGCCCCGGCGGGCCGCCTGCAGCGAGGTCCAGCTGAACACGGCCAGGGCGGACATGACGAGCGCGACGGCCGCGGCCATCGTGAACACGGCACGACTGCGCCGGAGCTTGGCCCGGACCGCTGCTTCCCGCTGCTCGGCCAGCTGCACCGTTTCCGTCTGACGGCGCAGGTCACGGCTGCGGCGGATCGCGTCGGTGAGCACGTCATGGGTCAGCTCGATGCGCTGCACGTCGAGGCGCTGCTCCGTCTGGAGAAGGCGCCGCCGGACCAGCTCGTCGAGGGCGGCCACCGGTCCGCCGCGCTGGGCGAGCCGCCGCCGCGCCTGCTCGAGCGCCATGTTCTCTCGGAAGCCCGACTCGGTGAGCAGCTCCTCCTCGATGAACGCGCGGACCTCGGGGGGCTGATCGGCGACCGAGCGCTCGTAGAAGTCCTGGATGATGGTGTCGGCGTTCTGGGTGAGGAGAGGGGCGGTGATCTGGCTCATGCCCTGGGCGAGGCGCTGGCTGTTCAGCTCGCGACACACCAGGCTGAGAATCGGGGGCGCGACCTCGAGCTCGGCCAGATCGTCTCGCGCAGGGGCAGACGAGCCGGGGCGGCCGGTGCCGGCCCGGGCGACGAAGCGCACGATCTGCCGTGCCACGTCGAGAGGCACGAGGTCGGGCGCCGGCTCGGTCACCACCGCCATCGCTTGGTGACCGGTCATCTGGGTCAGCCGCAGCCGATTCTCCATGATGGAGGGCATGCGCTCGCGCAGACCTTCGAGCTGAGGCAGGTAGTCCTCGCGGAGGCTGAACAGGATCCGACAATCCTGCCTGTCGAAGGCGAGGGCTCCGATCAGTTCGGATTGCGTGTCCAGTCGCTCTTCGAGCGCGCGCGGGGGACGGTTCTCGACGAGGTCGCTGATCTCGGCGAGGAAGGGCGCGCGCCGGAGGCGGGTTGACTCGGAGGCGGCGCCGACGGTGAACAGCTCTTCGAACTGGTCGAAGGCGAGCACCAGGCTTCGGGGCTGCCCGTCGCGACCGACCAGGATCGAATCGCGACGGTGGAAATATTCCCACAGCGTCTCGTCGGCCGAGGGAAGGACGGGATCCATGAGGTCGGCGGCCTCGAGGGCTCTCGCCAGCTCCGTCTTGATCTGCACAGAAAGGTCAGGGGCGCTGTCCTGGTAGTCGAGGCGCACATACACGGGCAGGTAGCCGTCTCGCCGCAGCCTGGGAAAGACCCCAGCCTGAAGCAGCGATGTCTTGCCGAGTCCGGACATACCGAAGAGCACGGTGAGGGTTTTGCGCTTGACGCGCCTGAGCACCTCGCCGGCCTCTTCGTCGCGCCCGAAGAAGTAAGCCTGCTGCTCCTCGGTGAAGGCGGCCAGCCCCGGCCATGGGTTCTGTGCGTCGACGGTTCGCGCGCCCGGGGCTTCCTCGCGGCCGAGGGTCGGACTCATCGCGGTGAATCAGCCCCGGTGATCCGGCGCATGCGTTGAACGAACTCCGACGTCGGCTGCCCCTGCGGCAGCCAGGTCGCGTGCAGCTCCCGAAAGCGCTCGGGAATCCAGCCCACGTCCTTGGTGTCGTCCACCACCACCGGGATGATGAAGGCCTTCTCGTCTGAGATGTTCATGTCGCGGTCCAGCGCATATCGCCACTCTCGCCGGAAGTAGCCTTCCAGCCGGCGGGCGGCATTCTGAGAGAGGACGGGGACGAAGAGCGAGCAGGCGCGGATGTTTTGTCGGATCTTGCGATCGAAAGCCTCGCCGGCCTCCAGGCGCTCGAAGTCGAACCACACGGTCAGGCCTTCCGCTTCGAGCCCCGCCTTCAGCTGCTGCACGGCCGCGAAGTCCTCGCGCGCGTAGCTGATGAAGATCGCGCCCTCGGGCATGTCCGCGGGCGGGGGCGCGAAGGGACTGGAGAGGCGCGCCGGCGCACTACGGTTGAGCGCCCGCCAGCGCTGCCAGAGTCCGTCGACGAACTCCACCGCGCCTCCCCCGATGAAGATCTTCGTGCGGCTGCTGAAGTGGTGCAGGAACACGAGCAGGGTCGAGTCATGGGTCATCTTGCTGTCGGCCACGACCTCGGTCACGTCCCGCGGATCGGAGAGACGACCGGGCTTGGCCACCCGCAGGAAGAAGCGGGCCAGCCAGTCGGCGAAGTTCACCCCGAGCAGAAGCAGGTGGTTGTCGCGGAACGCGTCGAACAACAGGGGTGGCCGCGATTTCTCTTGCTGCAAACTGAAGATGAACTCCAGCATATCCTCATCCGAAATCACGTAGTCGGGCAGCGTGGAGGCGCGACCGAAGAGATGGAAGATGGCCGTTCGGGCGAGGGTCTCCTTGGGACGGGGCAGGTCGGCCCCGCCCTTGGGTTTGTACACGATCGTTTCCGTCATCGGCTGCCCGCCGAATCGCGCCGTGTTGAGCGCGTTCTCCAGCAGACCGTCGAAGGTGGTCGTGACGAAGAGATCGATGTCCGTGATCTCGGCGAGCTGGACGAGCGGGCGGGGCGGGGGAAAGCTGGCCTCGCGCACGATGTTGCGGATCTTGGGATACAGATCCTGCCGGGCTCCCCGGCCCATGGAGACGTACTCGCCCACCACGTCGTTGAGCGAGGGATCGGCGGGCAGCCGCTCGGCGGGGACGCTCATCCGTCCCGCCAGTTGCTTGGCCACGTAGTGATCGAAGGTCGTCGGCACACCGTCGACTTCGATCCGGAGCAGATCCGGCCCCACGATGGGGATGACGCGTCGCTCGTCGATGAAGGCGAGGAGCGCATCCCAGTCCCAGCCGTCCTCGGCGGCGCTACGGGGATCGCCTCCGGGGACTCCGCTCTCGCCGCTCATTCGGGCTGGGTCGTCGACTCACGCGCGAGCCGGCGCCGACGCGCGGTCGATGAGAGGCGACGTTGTGGCCACGAATGGCGCAGAAGCTGCTCCACGATCCCGCTATCATAGGCAGCGCCGGCGAATTACGCAACGGGCGGGTGCCGGGCCAATCTGCTTCGTCAGCCCTCGCGCCTCGCGGCAATGGGCAGACATCGGGGGCCAGGCTAGTTCAGCTTCACCATCTCGCCGATGGCCGTCCGGAGATTCTCCCGCGCGCTGCCCAGATGGGGATGCACGGCGAGGGTCCGACGGAAGAGCTCGGCGGCCTCGCGGAACTGTCCCAGCATGAGGTGGCAGAGCCCCTGGCCGGAGAGGGCGCCGAAGTGGTTGGGATTGCGCGCGAGCGTCTCCCGGCAGTCCGCGATCGCCGCCTCGTAGTCCCTGGCGACGTAACGAAGGGTCGCGCGCTTGTTCCACGCTTCCGCGAAGGCGGGCGCTTCCTCGATGAGACGCGTGAACGCGGCGTCGGCGGCGGGGATGTCCTGACGTTCCATCGCATCGATGCCCTCGGCGAGGAGGCCGTCGAGGCGCGGATCGCCGGAGCGGTGCCACATCTGCCAGAGGGTCTGGGCGGCGCGGGCCGCCTGCGCGATGTCGTCCCCCCGCAGGGCGGTCAGCGCCTCCCGCTCGGTCATCACGGCCTCGCGAGCCACGGGGAGGTGGCCAGGAGAAATCCGCGCTCTCCCCCCCGAACCAGGAAACCCATGCGGCATGCCGTCTCGAACTCGGCCCCGTCATCGGCCAGGAGCCCCAGCAGGAGATGCTCGGCTCCGAGCGCGCTGTCGCTCCGTCGCCGAAGCTTGAAGGCCGTCTCGAGGACCGCCTTGAGCTCGGGAGAGAAGACAGGCTCGCCGCGGGCGGGCGAGCCGGCCATCGCGCACAGGGCACGCTCGACCTCGACCCGGAGCATCTCCGGCCCCGCCCGGATCCGTTCCAGCACCTCGAGGTCGAGGCATGCGCCCTCGCGCAGGATCCCCAGCAGGAGGTGCTCGGGGCCGATGGCTTCATGGCGACGGCTCCGCGCCTCGTCCGCCGCGAGGACCATGGCGCGGCGCGCCCGCTCCGTGAACTGCTCGACCATCCCGGACCTCCCCAGGGGCGGCGTGGCCCCTCATCCCGGTCGAGTATAGGACAGGCCGAGAACCCGCGTCCAAGGCGACCCATCAGAGATGCCACGATCGCGTGGTGCGGCGCGCCTAGCCGCACGGGTCGCGCTGCAGTATCCTCTGGTTCCCCACCGTGGGGCGGGATCTTCAACGGGCCGACGCGAGCTCAAGGAGGAGTTGTCATGCCAGTGTACGAGTACCACTGCGACAAGTGCCGGCGTGAAGTCGAAATCACCCAATCGATCAGCGAGCACGGCAAGGGAGCGGTCGCGTGCCCGAAGTGCGGCAGCACCGCGCTTCGCCCGCTCGTGAGCAGCTTCTTCACCCAGACCTCGAGAAAATCCTGACGGGCCGGTCGGGCGGCTTCCTGAACGCGATCGGGCCGCGCGTGGAGGAGTCCGGGCTCGGCCTCGTCGCCCTCCACCCGCACTCCGCACCGTACGAGGACCTCGGGCTGCGGAAGTAGCTACCCGCGCGGCTTCACCCAGGTTTCCGACCAGGCGAGGCAGGCGCTGCTCCCCTGTCGGTCCCCGCGCATCTCCGGCCACGGGCTCGCGGTGGCGATGCGCCCGTTGAGCTCGAGCTGCGCGCTGCGGGCCGGGAAGAAGGTGCTGAACACGCCGATGGGCCGGTTGTTGAAGCCGGGCGGGGCGTTGAGCACGAAGGGCTCGATGCAGTCGTACCACGAGAGCGCGATCCGCGCCTCGGCCGCCGTCACCGTCTCCGTCGCGGTGGACCAGGGTCCGCCCTGCCGCTCGAAGCGCGCGCCGAGCACGGGCAGCGCGGTGTCCGCGAAGGCCGGGAAGAGTAGGGACTCGATGGTCTTCTGGAGCCACCGCGCCACCCCAATGTTGTCGCTGTAGACGCGAACGCGGCCCTCCGTGAGCGTGCTCTGGAGGAACAGGGTGTGGCCCGCGCCCGCCGGGCACCACAGGACACGCCAGTGGCTCGCGCGGTCGGACAGCGTGGTGCCGCCGTCCGGGCTCAGCCGGATGAAGGAGTTCTCGCCGGTCATGAGGACTTCGTTCGGGTCAACAGGCGGCATCGATCGTCTCCCTTTGGAGTTGGTGTGCGCGGCGAGGTGCGGTGCGGTACAGTCAACCGGAATCCGGCCCCGAGTGAAGATACGGGGGAAGCGCGTCCGGAGCAAGCGGTGACTTCCAGAGAGGAGATGGCCATGAGCACACGGTACCTGCACCTGGTCAGGATGGACGTGGCCCACGATCACGAGGCGATCTTCAACGACATCTACGACCACGAGCACATTCCCGCGCTCCTGGCCGTCCCCGGCGTGGCGCGGGCCTCGCGCTACCGGCATCCCTCGCCCACCGACCCCCGCTACCTCGCCGCCTACGAGCTGGAGAGCCCCGCGGTGCTCCAGAGCTCTCAGTGGAAGGCGGCGGCGGAGTCCGGGCGCTGGCCCAAGGACGTGCGGCCCCACACCATGAACCGCCACATCGCGACGTACGAGTGGGTGGGCAGCAGCAAGGACCTGACCTACAAGACGCCGTACATCTTCTGGGTCATGATGGACATCGAGCCCCACCGCGAGGCCCTCTTCAACGACCTGTACGACAACGAGCACGTCCCGCTCCTCCTCAAGCTTCCGGGATGCGTCAACGTCGTCCGGTACCGGACGGAAGTCGCGGGCCAGCCGCGCTACCTCGCCGCCTACGAGGTCGAGCGCACCGACCTGCCCATGTCGAAGGCCTGGAACGACACGTCGGACATCGGCCGCTGGAAGCCCGAGGTGCGCCCGTACACCTACAACAAGCGCTACATCGTCAGCGAGCGCATCTGGCCCAAGGCCTGAGGACAGCGCTCCATGCCTACCGACGTCGCCCTGACCTCTCTGGTCATGCCGCTGGCCGAGTTCCCCGCCATCGCCCGCGAGGCGGAGACCCGCGGCTACCGCACGGCCTGGGTCGGCGAGGCCTCCGGCACCGAGGCCATCGTGCTCTCGACCCTCATCGCCACCCATACCGCCAAGATCCAGATCGCCAATGGCGTCATCCCCGTCCAGACGCGCACGCCCATCGTCTATGGCCAGGCGGCGGCCACCCTCGCGCATCTCGCCCCGGGTCGATTCGCCCTCGGGCTCGGGCTCTCCAGCGAGATCATCGTGGGCCAGTGGCACGGGCTGCCGTTCGCGCCGTCGATCCAGCAGATGCGGGAGGCCGTCCAGATCATCCGGATGACCGCGGCGGGAGAGCGTGTGAACTTCGAGGGCAAGTTCTACCGGCTCAAGAACTTCCGGCTCGCCATGCCCGCGCCTTCCCCGCCGCCGCGCATCTACCTGGCCGCCCTCGGCCCCCGGATGTGCGAGCTGGCGGGGGAAGTCGCCGATGGCGTGCTCCTCAACTGGATTCCGCCCTCGGCGGTGCCGGAATCGGTTCGTCACGTCGAGGCGGGCGCCAAGCGCGCGGGGCGGAGCCTGTCGGATGTCGACGTGTCCGTGTACGTGCGGACCTGTGTCACCGACGAGCGCGAGCCCGTGCGCGAGGTGCTGGCGCGCGACATCACCGGCTATGCCATCGTCAGCGCCTACGCGCGCTTCTTCGTGGAGTGCGGCTTCGGTGAAGAGGTGGAGGCGGTCAACGCCGCCTGGAAAGCGGGCGACCGCGCGGGAGCGGTGAAGGGGATCTCCGAGCGGGTGCTCGACGGCCTCGGCGCGGTGGGGTCGGCCGAGTTCTGCCGCGAGCAGCTCGCCGCCTTCGCGCGCACAGGCGTGACGCCGGTCGTGCTTCCCTTCGCCCCACCTGGAGCGACCGCGCGCGCGTCGCTGTTGCGGACCTTCCGGTCATTCCCCTGAGCCCGGAGAATCTTCTCGCGCGAGCGTCGGGAAGCTTTACGCTTCACTTGTAGTCCCCGCCGACATCCTCCGAAGCCATTGATTCTCTTGGGCGCCGGATCTGGCCGCCCGCTTGCAGAATTGCCTGCCCCGCTCTAGGTGGTCGCGGCTGGTCGCCCGCGCGGGGCGACGCCCATGGGCACACGACTTCGTGGCACCGCGGATGAGGGGAGGGCTCGAGCGTGAGCACGGCGACGCACGAGGCCGCTCTCGCCGAACGCGGTTGGGTCATCGTCGACCTACCCGACCCTTCGCCCGTGCTTCGCGCGCGGGAGCGGCTGCTCACCCGCCTCCGCGACACCGCCTTGCCCGGGCTACGGTGCCTGGACGACTATCACTGGCTCGTCGACGACGACGAGCGCCACATCGAGATCCTCCACGGTCTGATGGTGTTCTACTGGCAGGCGGAGCTCGGTCGCGCGATCATCGCGTCCAACCTGGACCTCTTCCGGCATCTCGTCGGACTCGATCTCGATATCCAGCGCTGCCCCTACCTGCGCGCGGTGCGCCCTGGAAAGCCCCGCGACGCCGCGCCGCTCCGTCGCGACACGTACTACGGCGCGAGCGCTTACGAGGTCTCCGTGCTCGTTCCCTTGACGGACATGGGGGCCGAGGGTGTCCTCAGCGTGATCAGCGGCTCGCACGTGAGTCCGGATTCGGCCTATCCCTATGTTCAGCAGGTGAGTCCGGACGTGACGATCCGGTCTCCGAAGCAGCAGCTCGGCTTCCCCTATGCCCCCCGGCTCCTCGACCCCGCCCTCGTGGAGCGGGCCGAGCCGGTGCCGCTCACTGTGGGGCAGGCGCTCGTCTTTGGCCTTTCCCTCGTGCACGGACACGGTGTCAACGCCGGCGCTCGCACCCGCTTCTCCACTGACATCCGCATCGTCAACTCGCTGGTGTCCGTGCCACGAAAGCACGGCGTCCACGACGACTACTACATGCCCCTCTGCTCGTCGGCGGTGAGCGTGTCGGCGCAGCGCTATCTCGCGGCCAATGAAGGGCAGGAGAGCAAGCGGGGAGGGGAGCGGTGAGTCCTCGCGGTATCACCGTGGAGTGCGTCGATCCACCACCGATCCACGGTGGCTCTCGTGACGGCCGAGAGCCCGTCTCCAGGTTCTTCGCGTGAGATAGCGATGCGGACGACCCGACCGTGACGACCGCGCTCGTGACCGGAGCCACCGGCTTTGTGGGGTCGCACCTCGTGCGCCGACTGGTGCGGGACGGCCACGCCGTGCACGCGCTCTGCCGGCCGGGTTCTGACCCGTGGCGGATTCGCGACGTCCTCGGTGATGTCCACGTCCACACGCCGAGCCTGCTCGACGGCGAGGAGATCGGGCACGTGGTGAAGGCTGCCCGGCCGGACTACATCTTCCACCTCGCCGCCGCCCCCGTCATCGCGGGCGCCACCGCGGTCGATTCGGACGTGGTCGCCTTGAACTTCCTCGGCACCGTGAATGTCATCGACGCCTGCGACGGCGTGGATTACCTCGGCCTGGTGACCACGGGCGATGCCTTCGAGTACGGGCCGAGCGCCGAGCCGATGAGCGAGTCCGACGTCTGCCGGCCCGACACCCTGCACGGCATCACCAAGCTCCGGGCGACCTTTCACGCGCAGGCGGCGGCCCGCGCGCGGGGGCGACCCATCGTGATCTTGCGACCGTTCTCGATCTACGGGCCGGACGACCACCCGCGCCGGCTCGTCCCTCAGGTGATCGCGGGAGCGCTCGGCGGGACGGCCGTCGCGCTCTCTCACCCCAACATCGCCCGCGACTGGGTGTACGTCGAGGACCTCGTCGACCTCTACCTCGAGGCGAGCCGAAAGCCCGAGATGGCCGGCGGCGTGTTCAACGCCGGCTCGGGACGGCAGGTCACCATCGGCGAGATCGTCGACACGGTCTTCCGCCTCACGGGGCTGGCCGTGGAGGCGCGCTGGGGCGCTTTCCCCGCCGCTGCCCACGACACCGACCACTGGGTGGCGGACATGCGGTGCACCCTCCAGGCCTTCGCGTGGCGGCCCCGCACATCGCTCGAGCAGGGACTGCGCAAGACCATCGCCGCGATGGTCCGGCATCGCGCCCCTGTCGG
>Ga0209689_1000424_pt1 | contig 28844 bp, 27 predicted proteins | sample GraSoiAngelo_149_FD_187119 | JGI IMG/M metagenome (GOLD analysis project Ga0209689, IMG submission 187119) | Grasslands soil microbial communities from the Angelo Coastal Reserve, California, USA - 14_1009_09_30cm (SPAdes) (version 2) | ecosystem: Environmental > Terrestrial > Soil > Grasslands ... | reverse complement strand
TCGAAGAACACTCGCACGCCGAGGCGCTCTAGCATCGGCAGGCTGTCGGAGAGCGGCACGCGGCCGCCGCGGCGATAGATCTTGAAGTGCAGGATACCGGGCTCGGCCTGCGGCGCGTACAGGTTCATGCCGAGGTCGGGCTGCGGCGCGAGCGATTCGATCATCTCGATGTCGGTGACGGCGCTCTCCACCGGGTACTCGTCGCGGTAGCCCGCGGGGAAGGCGTGCCCGTAGACGCGGAACAGGCTCGCCGCGCGCTCCTCGCCGTGGCGCCCGACGAGCGCGGCGTGGAGATCGTCCTCCCAGCGGCGCATCGCCTCGACCAGGCGCTGCTCGAGCGCTTTCAAGTCCGGCTGCGCCGTCATCTCGCCGGGCCTGGTGCGGATGCGCATCAGGATGCGCCCGAGCGTCGCGGCCGACAGGTCGACGTCGAACTCCGAGGAGGTGCCGTTGAACGCCTCGGTCAGGATGCGCTGGAAGCGCTGGCGCAGCTCGGTGTTGTAGCGATCGCGCGGCACGAAGATGAGGCAGGACACGAAGCGCGCGTACGGGTCCTGGCGCACCAGCAGGCGCAGGCGCTGGCGATCGCCGAGCTGCAGGATCGCAGCCGCGTGGCGATAGAGGTCCTCGGCTCCGATCTGCAGCAGCTCGTCGCGCGGATAGGACTCGAGGATCGAGGCGAGCGCCTTGCCGCTGTAGCCCGCGGGCAGCAGCCCGGCGCGCTCGATCACCTCGCCGAGCTTTCTGCGCAGCAGCGGCACCCGCATCGGGTTCTCGCTGTACGCCGTGTGCGTGTACAGGCCGAGGAAGCGCGTCTCGCCGATCACTTCGCCTTTGTCGTTGAAGCGCTTGATGCCGACGTAGTCGAGCTGCCCGGGCCGATGCACGGTGGCGCGCGCGTTCGCCTTGGTGAGCACCAGCAGCTCCTTCACCCGTGCGCGCTTGCGCGCCTCGGGCGGCAGCGTGGCGAAGCTCGCGGAAACGGTCGCGCCGCGCTCGCGCAGGATCCCCAGGCCGCTGCCGGGAACGATGCGCAGCACGTCTTCGCCATCGACGGTATCGAGGTCATAGCCGCGGCAGCCCAGGAACGTGAAGTGGTCCTCCAGGAGCCAGGCGAGGAAGGCGCGCTCCTCGTCGTACCTGTCCGCAGACAGCCGCTCGGCGATCTCGGCCATGCGCGCCTGCATCGGTTTCCAGTCCTCGACCGCCGCGCGCACGTCGGCCAGGACTCTGGCGATGCCCGCCTCCAGCTCGGCGAGCTTCGCCGGATCGGTCTGGCGGTCGACCTCGATGTGCATGAAGGATTCGAGCCGACCTTCGGAAGATTCATTAGGCCGAGAAATTGATAACAGCTCGCCGTTGGCGTCGCGCAGGGCGCGCAGCACTGGGTGGATGAGGAGGTGCAGCGTGAGCCCCTGGCGGTTCACTTCCATCGTCACCGAATCGACGAGGAACGGCATGTCGTCGCTGACGATCTCGATTGCGGTGTGGGTGCTCTGCCAGCCGTGCTGCCCGGACACCGGGTTGTAAGCGCGAATCCTGGCCTGGCCCGCAGTGAACTTCCTGCCAAAGGCCAGGTGGGCCGCCGCCGCGCCCTTGAGGTCGAGCGGCGCGCGGGCAGCGAGCTCCTCGGGATCGACCTCGGCGTAGTAAAGGCGCGCGAATTCCTCGATCAGGACGGAGTCCTGCTTGTGGTTCTGCGCTCCCATGGAGGCAATTCTACGTGCGCGTGAGCAGTTCGGTGACCCCGCCCACCGCCGCGGTGTTCACGGTGAGAGTCCTCTCGGTCGCGAACCGGGGCAGGTAATGCGGCCCGCCGGCCTTCGGGCCGGTGCCGGAGAGGCCCTCGCCGCCGAAGGGCTGCACTCCCACCACGGCGCCGATCATGCTGCGGTTGACGTAGATGTTGCCGACGCGCGCGGCGCGCACCACCTCGTCGACGAAGCTCTGGATGCGGCTGTGGATGCCGAGCGTGAGGCCGTAGCCGGTGTCGCGGATCCATTGCAGCACTTTCCCCAGATTGCTTCTCCGGTAAAGACACACATGCAGGATCGGGCCGAAGACTTCGGTGCGCGGCAGCTGATCGAGCTCGAGCTCGAAGGCGATTGGAGCCACATAGTTTCCTGCGGGGGGAGGGGGAGATTCCCCTATGAGCTTCGCACTGCTGCGTAGCTTCTCGATGTGGCGCAGCAGCGCGTCGCGCGAGGGGGGGTCGATGATCGGGCCGACGTCGGTGTCGGGCTCGGCCGGGTCGCCGACTTTCAGCTCGGCGAGGGCGCCCGCGAGGAGCTGCAGCACGCGCGGCGCGCAGCCGGCGTCGACGAACAGGATGCGCTGCGCCGAGCAGCGCTGGCCGGCGCTCTGGAAGGCGGAGATCACGACGTCGTCGACGACTTGCTCGGGGAGCGCAGAGGAGTCGACGATCATCGCGTTGTCGCCGCCGGTTTCGGCGATGAGCGGCACGATCGGCCCCGCGCGCTGCGCCAGCGCGAGACCGATGCGCTTCGCGGTCTCGACCGAGCCGGTAAAAGCGACGCCGGCGATGCGCGGATCGGCTACCAGCGGCGCGCCTACCGCTTCGCCATCCCCTGCCACGCAAATCACCGCATCAACCGGAATGCCTGCCTGGTGCAACAAATCAATTGCTGAAAAACCGATCCGTGGTGTCTGCTCCGCGGGCTTGGCGATCACCGTGTTGCCCGCGGCAAGCGCGGCGGCGACCTGGCCGGTGAAGATGGAGAGCGGAAAGTTCCAGGGGCTGATGCAGGCGAAGACACCGCGGCCGTGGAGTTGCAATTCGTTACGCTCGCCGGCGGGACCAGGAAGCAATTGCACTACGAACCTGGTTTTTGTCTGAGAGGCATAGTAGCGGCAGAAATCCGCTGCCTCGCGCACTTCGGACACCGCGTCGGCGTAGGTGCGGCCGCCCTCGCGCACGATGAGCGCGACCAGGTCGACCATGCGTTCCTCCAGCAGGTCGGCGGCGCGCTCCAGAACCGCGGCGCGCTCGGCGGCGGGCACGCGCGACCAGGACTCGAAGCTTTGCGCGGCGCGTCCGATGGCGCTATCGAGAGTGATGGATGGAGGAGCCGGCGAAAGTTTCTCGACCGCGATTCTCCGGTGAAGCGAGTCAAGCACATCGCGCCGCGCAAGATCCAGGCCGAGCGAGTTCTTGCGGTCCGGGTAGATGTCGCGCGGCAGGGGGATGCGCGGGTCGGGAACGTAGGGCTCGGGCAGCTGCTCGACTGGATCGGCGACCAGGTCCTCGAGCGGCACGCCGGGATCGGCGATCTGGTGCACGAACGAGGTGTTGGCGCCGTTCTCCAGCAGCCTGCGCACCAGGTACGGCAGGAGGTCGGTGAAGCTGCCGACCGGCGCGTAGACGCGTACCGCGATGTCCGGATGCTCGGCGAGCAGCGCTTCGTACAGCGCGTCCCCCATGCCTAGAAGTTTCTGGAATTCAAATTCAGATTCTTTTGATAGCTCCAGAATCGTCGCCACCGTGCGACAGTTGTGGGTGGCGAACGCGGGATAGATCGCCTCGGGCGCCGCGAGCAGCTTCGTCGCGCATGCGACGTAGGAGATGTCGGTGACGGCCTTGCGTGTGAACACCGGGTAGTCCGGCATGCCGAGCTGCTGCGCGCGCTTGATCTCGCCGTCCCAGTAGGCGCCTTTGACAAGCCGCATCGGGATGCGCCGCTTTCTTGAGCGGCCGAGCGCGATCAGCCAGTCGCACACTGCAGCCGCGCGCTTCTGGTAAGCCTGAACCGCCAGCCCGGCGTCGAATTGACCTGTCAAGGCTTCAAAGATGTCCAGCGTCAGCTCCAGCCGCTCGGACTCCTCGGCGTCGAGGGTGATGCCAACCCCACGGGCAGCGGCAATACGTGTCAAGTCGGTTAGTTTGGGTAGAAGTTCAGAAAAGACCCGGTCCCGCTTCAGCTCCTCGAAGCGCGGGTGCAGCGCCGAGAGCTTGACCGAGAGGCTGTCGGGCGGGGCGGCGGCGCGGATCGCGTTCGAATAGGCGGCGAAGTAGCGCGCCGCGTCCTCGGCGGTGCGCGCCGCTTCGCCCAGCATGTCGAACGAGAAGCGGTAAGGCCGGCGTCCGCCGGCGCGGCTCACGGCCTCCTCGATGGTTTCGGCGAGCACGAACTGCTCGGCGAGGATGCGCATCGCCTGGCGGATGGCGGCGCGGGCGACGGGCTCGCCCAGCCGGGCGACCAGCTGCTTCAGGCTGGATGGAAAATCCTCCTGCGGCGCTTCGCGCCAGCGCGCCAGCGTCCCGGTGAGCATCAGGGCCCAGTCGGCTGCGCTCGAGACGAACGAATCCTCGTCCTTCGTCGAGCCCCAGTTGCCCGAGGCAAGCTTGTCGCGCAGCAAGGCGTCGGCGGTCTGCGGATCGGGGATGCGCAGCAGCGCCTCCGCCACGCACATCAGCGCCACGCCTTCGCGCGTCGAAAGCCCGTAGTGACGCAGGAAGGACTCGGCGCTGAGGGGCCCCGGGGGCGTTGCGCGCACGCGCTGCGCGAGGCGCAGGGCCAGCGAAGCGATCCGCCTGGAGGCGTCCTTGCCGGGCTGGAAGGCGAGCAGGCGCCCGACGGCTTCCGCCTCCGGCATGCGGTGATCGCGCCTCTGCTCGGGACCCATCTGAATATAATCCGCAGGAAATGCTACGCCGTGTATGGCCATCCCTCCTATTCTCTGGCAGCCGTCCGAACGCGCGATCGAGGAAGCGCAGATCACGCAATTCGCGCGCCAGATCGTGCGCAAGCGGCGCCTGGAGCTGAACAGCTACCCCGAGTTCTACCGCTGGACGGTCGACAACCCGGAGGAGTTCTGGTCCGACGTCTGGGACTTCTGCGGCGTCATCGCCTCGCGCCGGGGCTCGAGCGTGCTGGTGGACGGCGACAAGATGCCGGGGGCGCACTGGTTTCCCGAGGCGCGGCTCAATTTCGCCGAGAACCTGATGCGCCGCGGCGATCGCGGCGACGCCTTCGTGCTGTGGGACGAAAGGGGCTTCCGGCGCCGCGTCTCGTTCGCCGACCTCTATAGCGACGTATCGCGCGCGGTGCAGGCGCTGCAGGTGCTGGGACTGCGGGCCGGCGACCGCGCCGCGGCCTTCATCCCGAACATCCCGGAAGCCGGCATGCTGGCCCTCGCCGCCCTGTCGCAGGGCATCGTCTGGTCGTCCTGCTCGCCCGATTTCGGCGTCGACGGCGTCGTCGAGCGCTTTGGCCAGATCGAGCCGAAGGTGCTGTTCTGCGCCGACGGCTACCGCTACAACGGCCAGGAGCACGACACGCTCGAGCGGGTGCGCGAAATCGTCGAGCGCCTGCCGACGCTGAGAAAGGCGGTGGTGGTCCCCAGCCTGGACGAGCACGTCGACGTGTCGGACGTGCCGAAGGCGGTGAGGCTGGACGAATGGCTGCGGCGCTACACCGCCGGCGACATAGCGTTCGCGCAGCTGCCGTTCGACCACCCGGTGTACATCCTGTTCACCTCCGGCACCACCGGCAAGCCGAAGTGCATCGTGCACGGCGCGGGCGGCACGCTGCTGCAGAACCTCAAGATGCACAAGCTGCAGTTCGACCTCCGGCCGGGCGACCGCTTCTTCTATTTCTGCACCACCAACTGGGTGGTGTGGAACCTGCTGTTCGCCGGGCTTTGCGCGGAGGCGAGCGTGATGCTGTACGACGGCTCGCCCTTCGCGCGCGACGGCCGGATTCTTTTCGATTGCGCGGACAAGGAGCGCTTCACGCACTTCGGCACTTCGGCGAAGTACATCGACGCCATCGCGAAGCGCGGCCTGCGCCCGCGCGACACGCACGACCTCGCCGCGCTGCGCATGGTCCTGTCCACCGGCTCGCCGCTCGCGCCGGAGAGCTTCGACTATGTGTACGACGCGGTGAAGAGCGACGTCTGCCTGTCTTCGATCTCGGGGGGCACCGACATCATGGCCGCCTTCGCCGACGCCAATCCCATCCTGCCGGTGTACCGCGGCGAGCTGCAGTGCCGGTCCCTCGGAATTGCGGTGGAAGTGTTTGATGAAAACGGCGAGTCCATTACGAACGAAAAAGGCGAGCTGGTTTGCACAAAACCATTTCCCTCCATGCCGCTGGGCTTCTGGAACGACCGCGGCGATGAGCGCTACCACGCCGCCTACTTCGCCAAGTATCCCAACGTCTGGTGCCACGGCGACTGGAGCGAGCTGACCGAGCGCGGCACGATGATCATCTACGGGCGCTCAGATGCCACCCTCAATCCGGGCGGCGTGCGCATCGGCACCGCCGAGATCTACCGCGTGGTGGAGCGCATCGCCGAGGTCGAGGAGGCGGTGGCGATCGGGCAGATCTGGCAGTCCGACACGCGGGTGGTGCTGTTTGTGAAATTGCGCGACGGCCAGACGCTGGATGCGCGGCTCGAGGAGCGCATCCGGTCGGAAATCCGGCGGCACGCTTCGCCGCGGCACGTCCCGGCGAAGATCGTTCAGGTGGCCGACATCCCGCGCACCAAGAACGGCAAGGTCGTGGAGCTCGCCGTGAAGGCGGTGGTGCACGGCATGCCGGTGCCCAACACCGACGCGCTCGCCAACCCGGACGCCCTGGAGCACTTCAGGGACTTGCCGCAGCTCTCCGAATGAGAGCTACGAAGTGATGTAGGCGCGCAGCGCCTGTGCTTCCTGCGCGGTCTCCTCGAGGCTGATCTTGACCAGGTCGCCGATCGACACCAGCCCCAGCAGCTTGCCATCCTCGATCACCGGCAGGTGCCGGAAGCGCCGCTCCGTCATCAGCCCGAGCGCTTCGTCGACCGACATCGCCAGCCGTCCGATGACGATGCTGCAGGTCATCCTCGACTCGACCGGCAGGCGCTCGAGGTCGCGCTCTCCGTCGGCAAGCAGCCTGACTACGTCGCGCTCGGTGAAAATGCCGACCGGACAGCCCTCGGCGTCGGGGACCAGCACCGCGCCCACCTTCTCGGCGCACATGGTGCGGATCGCGTCGGCGACGCTCGACTTGGCCGACACCGTGACCACCCGGCTGCCCTTGGCCGCCAGCACATCTTTCAGCTTCATCCCAGGATCTCCCCGATGTGGTTGCGCGTATCGAGATCGGCGACGAACTGCTTCAGGTCCGGGCCGAGCGCGTCGCGCGCCGACACCATGCCGAGCGGCTGGCCGTTCTCCACCACCGGCACGTGCCGGAACTCGCCTTCGTACATCAAGTGCAGCGCGTGCCCGAACGGCCGGTCGGGCGAGATGGTGCGCGGATTCAGCGTCATGACCTGGGAAAGGTGGGTCTTCGCCGGGTCGCGGCCCTCGGCGAGCACGCGGAACAGCGCGTCGCGCTCGGTGAAGATGCCGGCGAGCCTGCCGCTCTTCATGACCAGCAGCGCGCCGATGCGATGGCGCTTCATCAGCTTCGCCGCCGCCGCGACGCTGGTTTCGGCGCGAGCGAAAATGGGCTTCTGCTCCCCAATGATGCTGCGGATCGGTCTTTCTTCCATGGCACGCCACCTCGCGCAGACACTTTACTCTCCGTGAGGAGTATTGCACTGCAAATCTTTTTTTGCATCGCAAAAATATCGATTAAGATTTTCCCATGCGCCAGAAATATTTCTTTTCCCTGGGCGACGGCGGCTTTCACCGCATCGCCTACACCGAGTGGGGCGATCACGACAATCCGCACGTCGTGGTGTGCGTGCACGGTCTTGCGCGCAACAGCCGCGATTTCGACTTCCTCGCCGAGGCGCTCGCCTCGGACTGCCGCGTGGTGTGCATGGATGTCGTCGGACGCGGCGACAGCGACTGGCTGGAAAACAAGTCCGAATACAGCTTTTCCACCTACCTGGCCGACGCGGCGGCGATGCTGGCGCGGGTGACGGCGCCCGCCGCCGGCAGCTGGCTCGAACGGCTGCGCGGCGGCCCCCCGCCCCCGATGATCGACTGGGTCGGAACCTCCATGGGCGGACTGATCGGGATGTTTCTCGCCGCCAAGCGCAACGCGCCGATCCGGCGCCTGGTGCTGAATGACGTCGGCGCATTCATTCCCTGGGGCGCGCTCATCCGGATGAAGGGCTCGATCACGCGCGGCCTGCGCTTCTCCAATCTGGAGGAGGTCGAGGCTTATATACGCAAGGTCTGCGCGTCGTTCGGACCGCTCACCGACGAGCAGTGGAAGCAGCTCGCGGGCCACAGCGTGGCCCAGGAAGAAAAGGGGGATTACGTGCTGCGCTATGACCCGGCGATCGGCGAAGGCTACCACGGCAACATCGACAGCGAGATGCCGATCGGCCCCAACGTGCTGCGCGGCGTCGACCTCTGGAACATCTGGGGCAGGCTGAAGTGTCCCACGCTGGTGCTGCGCGGCGCCAAGTCCGAAGTGCTGGTCGCCAGCACGCTAAAGGAGATGCGCGAGCGCAGGCCCGATACGGTGTCGGTGGAATTCGAGGGCGTCGGTCACGTGCCGGCGCTGATGAGCGAGGACCAGATCGCCCCGGTCAGGCAATTCCTCCTCCAGCAATGAGCGCGGCGATCGCTTCGATGATGCGCGGCTGCTCGCCGATGGCCGGCTCGAGCGAGATCTCGACATCGGGGTAGTCGCCGCGAACGGCGGCGATCAGCCGAGGGAGGTCGTCCTTCAGATGGCTGCCCTGGCCGAGGAATACGGGCACGACCCGGATCGCCTTCACGCTTTTGGCGAGCGCAGCCACGGCTTCCTCGAGCGACGGCCGCATGATCTCGAGATACGCAAGCCTGACCGCGCAATGCGGCGCAGTCCGGCCCACGATTTCGGCAATTCGTTGAAACGGCCGCGCCCATTCCGGGTCGCGCGAGCCGTGGGCGAAGAGAACGATGCCTTCCTTCAATGCAACGTCGCGCGGCGACCCTCGTAGATGCCCTGCAGGAGGCGCAGCGACCCGAGGCTGATCGCGCGGTGCGAAAGCGCATGGCCGAGGTCCTCGACGATGTCGAGCGTGACCGGAACATGGAGCCCGGCCAGGACCCGTGCCGCGCGCTCCGCGTACACGCGCGACACCACGGAGTCGAACTCGCCGTGCACGAGGTGAATGCGCGACTGGATCGGCGTGCCGCGCGCGGGCAGGCGGGCATAGCGCGCGGAGAACGCGACCACGGCGCCGGCGATGCCCGGGGCCTTCACCGCCTCGAGCGCCACCGTCCCGCCCTGCGAGAAGCCGATCAGCACGGTGCGGCTCGAGGGCACGCCGAAGTTGGTCTGCTCGTGGCGCACCAGGTCCTCGACGTCGGGCAGCACGGCGGCGACGCGCTCGCGATGGTTGTCGGCGTGCAGGCCGCGTGTCGGATACCAGTCCTGCGCCACCCCGCCGCGCGCCTCCGGGTTGAATCCGCTCGGCACGACCAGCGCGGCGCTCGGGAAGCGCGCCTGGAACTTGAACGCGATCGGGATCATCGACTGCGCGGTGGCGCCGCAGCCGTGGAGGAACACGAACAGGTGCTTGGCCGGGTGCTCGGGAGTGGGCGCAAAGCGGAAGACCCGGCCGGAGGACATTGGAAGAATTGTTACCTCGCCGGCGGCGTTCTGTAAACTGATTCAGATCCTTTCTCAGGTGCCCCATGCAAACCAGCAGATTTCTAACGGCTTTCTGGGCGTTGGCCAAACCCTACTGGGTGTCCGAGCAGCGCGCCAAGGGCCTTGCGCTGCTCGCCGCCGTGATCGGGCTGGCGCTCGCGCTGGTATGGATCAACGTGCAGCTCAACGCCTGGAACAACGATTTCTACAACGCCATCCAGGAGAAGAAGATCGACGACTTCTACCGCCTGCTCGGCACGTTCACGCTGCTCGTGTTCGCGTACATCGGCATCGCCGTGTACCGCTTCTACCTGCAGCAGATGCTGCAGATCGAATGGCGCACCTGGCTCAACGACCGCTTTCTCGCCGACTGGCTCAGCGACCGCGCCTATTACAAGCTGCAGCTCCTCGACCGCGGCACCGACAACCCCGACCAGCGCATCGCCGAAGACCTGAATCTCTTCGTGTCCAATACGCTGTCGCTCGGCCTCGGGTTGCTGTCGGCGGTGGTCACGCTGGTTTCGTTCGTCGCGATTCTCTGGACGCTTTCGGGAACGCTCGAGCTCGGCTGGGTTTCGATTCCCGGTTACATGGTGTGGTGCGCGCTCCTGTACGCCGGCCTCGGCACCTGGCTCACGCACAAGATCGGCAAGCCGCTCATCGGGCTCGACTTCAACCAGCAGCGCTACGAGGCCGACTACCGTTTCTCGCTGGTGCGGCTGCGCGAGAACAGCGAGGGCGTGGCGCTCTACCGGGGCGAGAACGAGGAGCTCGCGAACTTCAGGGCGCGCTTCGCCGCCGTGATCACCAACTGGTGGGGCATCATGCGCAAGCAAAAGCAGCTCAATTTCTTCACCATCTCGTACGCCCAGCTCGCGATCATCTTCCCCTTCGTGGTGGCGGCTCCGCGCTACTTCTCGGGCGCGATCCAGCTCGGCGGCCTGATGCAGATCGCCTCGACGTTCGGCTACGTGCAGGGCTCGCTCTCCTGGTTCATCGACGCGTATCCGCAGTTCGCTTCATGGAAGGCGACCGTCGACCGGCTCACCGGGTTCTCGGCCTCGCTCGAAAGAGTGCGCGAAGAGGGAGCACAACTCGACGGCGAGCGCACCGAGGGTCCGGGCGCGTCGCTCTCCCTGGAGGATCTGAATCTGTCGCTGCCGCAGGGCAAGCCGCTGCTCGCAGCTACGACTCTGGAACTGCGAAAAAACGAGGATGTCCTCGTGAGCGGCCCTTCGGGGGCCGGGAAGTCGACGCTGTTCCGCGCGCTCGCCGGGATCTGGCCCTACTGGAAGGGGCGCATCAAGCTGCCGAAAGGCGCGCGGCTGCTGTTCCTGCCGCAGAAGCCCTATCTGCCGGTCGGCTCGCTGAAGCATGCGGTCTGCTATCCGGAGGACGCAAATCGCTTTTCGGACGAAGAAATTCGTGAAAGTCTGAAGGCGGTCGGCCTGCAATCTCTCGCCGCCGATCTCGGGCGCAGCGAGAACTGGGCGCAGGTCCTGTCGGGCGGCGAGCAGCAGCGGCTCGCCTTCGCGCGCGCTCTGCTCAACCGGCCAGACTGGCTGTTCCTAGACGAGGCGACGGCGTCGCTGCCGGAGGAGGACCAGGCCGCGCTCTACCGGTTATTGCGCGAGCGCCTGCCCAGCACGACCCTGGTTTCCATCGGCCACCGCGAGGGCCTGGCGCGGTATCACCAGAAGCACCTCGCCTGGCGCGGCGACGCTTTACTTCCCGCTTAGCACCCTCAAGCCGCCGCGCGCCGCCGCGGCTCGCCCGGCTTGATGCCCAGCGCCTGCCGCAGGGACTGGCCGGTGTAGCTCGCTTTGCTCGCCGCGACCTGCTCCGGCGTCCCCTCGGCGACGAGGCGGCCGCCGCCGTCGCCGCCCTCGGGGCCGAGGTCGACGATCCAGTCGGCGGTCTTGATGACATCGACGTTGTGCTCGATCACCACCACCGAGTTGCCGGCGTCGCGCAGCCGATGTAGTACTTCGAGCAGCAGCTTGATGTCGTGGAAATGCAGGCCGGTGGTCGGCTCGTCGAGGATGTACAGCGTGCGCCCGGTGTCGCGCTTCGAGAGCTCGAGCGACAGCTTCACGCGCTGCGCCTCGCCGCCCGAGAGCGTGGTCGCCGACTGGCCCAGCCGCACATAGCCCAATCCGACGTCGATCAGGGTCTGCAGCTTTCTGGCGATCGCCGGGACCGCGGAGAAGAAGCCGGCCGCCTCGCTCACCGTCATCTCCAGCACTTCGTGGATGTTGCGGCCCTTGTAGCGCACCTCCAGCGTCTCGCGGTTGTAGCGCTTGCCGTGGCACACGTCGCAGGGGACGTAGATGTCGGGCAGGAAGTGCATCTCGACCTTGGTGACGCCATCGCCCTGGCAGGCCTCGCAGCGGCCGCCCTTGACGTTGAACGAGAAGCGCCCGGCGTCATACCCGCGCGAGCGCGCCTCTGGCACGCCGGCGAACAATTCCCGCATCGGCGTGAACAATCCCGTGTAGGTTGCAGGGTTGGAGCGCGGCGTGCGGCCGATCGGGCTCTGGTCGACGCTGATCACCTTGTCGAGGTGCTCCAGGCCGGCGATCGAAGCGTGCGGCGCCGGCTCGGCGGCGCTGCCGTAGAGGCTGCGCGCGACCGCCGCATAGAGCGTGTCGTTGATGAGCGTGGATTTGCCCGAGCCCGATACGCCGGTCACGCACACCAGCAGCCCGAGCGGCAGCGCGAGATCGATGCCCTTCAGGTTGTTGCCGGTCGCGCCGCGCACGACCAGGCGATTGGAGTTCGGCCGGTTGCGCAGCCGCGGCACCTCGATGGTCAGCGCGCCGGCCAGATAGCGCCCGGTGAGCGACTGGGGATTTGAAATGATTTCCGAGGGAGGGCCTTCCGCGACGATGTGCCCGCCGGCCTCGCCCGCGCCCGGCCCCATGTCGACGACGTGGTCGGCGGCGCGGATCGCGTCCGCGTCGTGCTCGACCACGATCACCGAGTTGCCGAGGTCGCGCAGGCGCTTCAGCGTCTCGATCAGGCGCGCATTGTCGCGCTGGTGCAGGCCGATCGAGGGCTCGTCGAGCACGTACATGACCCCGGTGAGGCCGGAGCCGATCTGGCTCGCGAGCCGTATGCGCTGCCCCTCGCCTCCCGACAGCGTCTCGGCGGAGCGCTCGAGCGCCAGGTAATCGAGCCCGACGTTGACCAGGAACTCGAGGCGGTTGGCGATCTCGCGCACGATGCGCTCGGCCACTTGCCCGCGCGCCCCTTCGAGTTGCAGGTTCTTGTAAAAGTCGAGGGTTTTCCGCAGAGGCCAGCCCGACACCTCGAACAGAGTCTTGTCCAAAATCCTGACATGCCGGGCTTCGCGCCGCAGCCGCGTGCCGCCGCATTCCGGGCAGGCGCGCGTGTTGAGGTGCTTGGCCAGCTCCTCGCGCACGACGCTCGAGTCGGTTTCGCGGTAGCGGCGCTCGAGGTTGGGGATCACGCCTTCGAAGGCGTGCTCCTTGACGGTGCTGCGGCCGCGCTCGCTCAGATAGGTGAAGGCGATCTTCACCTGCCCGGAACCCGAGAGGATCAGCTCCTGCACTTTTTCGTCGAGCAGCTCCCACGGCTGCTCGACGTCGAAGCCGTAGTGCGAGGCGAGCGACTGCAGCATCGAGTAATAGAAGTGGTTCCTGCGGTCCCAGCCGCGGATCGCGCCGCTCGCCAGCGATAAATTCGGATGCGCGACGACGCGCTTGGGGTCGAAGAACTCGATCGCGCCCAGGCCGTCGCAGCGCGGGCAGGCGCCCATCGGGTTGTTGAACGAGAACAGGCGCGGCTCGAGCTCGGGAAGCGCGTAATCGCACAGCGGGCACGAGAACTTGGCGGAGAACAGATGTTCCTTTCCGCCGTCGGTCTCGACGACGAGGGCGCGCCCATCGGCGTGCCGCAGCGCGGTCTCGAAGGATTCGGCGAGGCGCTGCTTGGCGTCGGCGCGCACGCGAAGCCGATCGATCACCACGTCCACCGAGTGCTTCACGTTCTTCGACAGGCGCGGCGCGGCGTCGAGCTCGTGCACTCTGCCGTCGACGCGCACGCGCGTGAAGCCCTGCGCGCGCAGCTCATCGAGCAGCTCGGCCTGCTCGCCTTTACGCCGCGCGATCACCGGCGCGAGGATCATGAGCTTCGTGTCCTCGGGCAGCGCGAGCACCTGGTCCACCATCTGCGCCACGGTCTGCGCCTGCAGCGCCAGGTTGTGCTCCGGGCAGTAAGGCGTGCCGACGCGCGCGTACAGCAGCCGCAGATAGTCGTGGATCTCGGTCACGGTGCCGACGGTGGAGCGCGGGTTATGGCTCGCCGCCTTCTGCTCGATGGCGATGGCGGGCGACAGGCCCTCGATCAGGTCGACGTCGGGCTTTTCCATCAGCTGCAGGAACTGGCGCGCGTACGCCGACAGCGACTCGACGTAGCGCCGCTGCCCTTCCGCGTACAGCGTGTCGAAAGCGAGCGAGCTCTTGCCAGAGCCCGACAGGCCGGTAATGACCACGAGCCGGTTGCGCGGCAGCTCGAGGCTGAGATTCTTCAGATTGTGCGTGCGCGCTCCGCGGATGCGGATGCTGTCCATCGGGGGAACCGGAAAGTAAACTTGCTACTATAGCGCGTTTCGCATTCCCGCCGATACTTCCCCATGCTCCCCGAACGCATGAGCCGCGCAGAACTGCGCGCCGGCGCGAGCCTCGCCGGCGTCTACGGCCTGCGCATGCTCGGCTTGTTCTTCATTCTCCCGGTGTTTGCCGTGCACGCGGCGAAGCTCGAGGGCGGCGGCGACCTTGCGCTGGTCGGCGTCGCGCTGGGAGCGTATGGCCTGTCGCAGGGAATTCTGCAGATCCCCTTCGGCCTGGCATCGGATCGATGGGGACGAAAGCCGGCCCTCTATACCGGTCTGGTCATCTTTGCGGCGGGTAGTTTCCTGGGCGTTGCGGCGCACGACATCTGGACCGCCATCGCGGCGCGGACCCTGCAGGGGGCCGGTGCGATCAATTCGGTGGCCATGGCGCTCGCCGCTGACCTGACGCGCGAGCAGCACCGGACCAAGATCATGGCGATGATCGGCGCCACGATCGGATCGATGTTCGCGCTCTCGCTGGTCGGCGCGCCGCTGCTGTACCGCGCCGTCGGCATGGATGGCATCTTCGCGCTCACCGGATTGCTGTCGCTTGCGGCGATCTGGGTCGTGAAGTTCCAGGTTCCAGACCCGCCCGCCATGCGGGGGAAAAAACCGCACGAAGAAGGCGGCGGGCGGCTTCTCGACGTCGAGCTGCTGCGGTTGAACGCCGGCATCTTCGTGCTGCACGTCGTTCTCTACGCGATGTTCGTCGTGGTGCCACCGCTGGTCGTGGATGCCGGGCTCGAGCTGCCGCAGCACTGGAAGCTTTACTTGCCGGTGGTGCTCGTTTCTTTCGCTCTCATGGTCCCGCCCATCCTCTACGCCGACCGGCGCAACCGGCCGAAGCCGGTCCTGCTTGGCGGCGTCGCGCTGCTCCTCGCGGTCGAGGCGGGCCTCGCCGCGACGAAAGCGGGCAGCCTCGCGGCGCTCGCCGCGCTGATGCTCGCTTTTTTTGTCGCCTTCAACTTGCTCGAGGCCATGCTGCCCTCGCTCGTCTCGCGCCTCGCGCCTTCACGCGGCCGCGGCGTCGCGATCGGCGTGTACAACACGACCCAGACGCTGGGGGTGTTCTTCGGCGGATTGCTCGGCGGCTGGATCGGCAGGGATTACGGCGCGGCCGGGGTGTTCTGGGCCTGCGCAGCACTGTGCGCCGTCTGGCTGGCGGTGGCGGCGGGGATGAAGCCGCTGCGGCCCGCGGTCAACGAGCTTTCGAGTCTGACGTTGTCGATAGCGTCCGGTGTTAATGTGGAAGGCCTGGACGAGGCGCTTGCGCGAGTGCGCGGCGTGCGCGAAGCCGAGGTGCTGGCGCACGAACGCATCGCGCGCCTCAAGGTCGTGACCGGGCAATGGGACGAAAGCAGGGTGCGCAAACTGATCACGGGGGAGGTATGACATGGCATCGGTGAACAAGGTCATCATCGTCGGCAACCTGGGCGCCGACCCGGAGACCCGCTACACGCCGAGCGGCGACGCGGTGACGAATATCCGCGTGGCGACGACCGACCGCTGGAAGGACAAGGCGAGCGGCGAGATGAAAGAGGCGACCGAGTGGCACCGCATCGCCTTTTTCGGGCGCCTGGCGGAGGTCGCGGGCGAGTACCTGAAGAAGGGCTCGCAGGTCTACGTCGAGGGCAGCCTGCGCACGCGCAAGTGGCAGGACAAGGAGGGGCAGGACCGCTACTCGACCGAGATCCGCGGCGACGTCATGCAGATGCTGGGGCCGCGCGCCGGCTCCGGCGAGCCGCGCGAGCCGGCGGGCTCGCGCGCCGAGGCGAAGGCCGCCGAGGGCAAGGCCGCCGAGGGCAAGGCTGGCGAGGCCAAGCCGGCCGCGAAGAAGCCCGCCGGCAAGTTCGACGACATGGAAGACGATATTCCGTTCTGAAGTGAACGTTCTCGGCTTGTTGGCTGTCGGAAGCGGCGCCGCCGCGGGCGCCTGGCTGCGCTGGTGGCTCGGCATCGTTCTCAATCCCGTGTTTCCGACGCTGCCGCTCGGCACGCTCGCCGCCAACCTGGTCGGCGGCTATCTGATGGGCATCGCGCTTGCCGTGCTGTCGCACTTCGAGGCGCTGCCGCCGGAAGCGCGTTTGCTGATCACCACCGGCTTTCTCGGCGGGCTCACCACGTTCTCGACTTTTTCCGGGGAGGCGGCGACGCTGCTGGGCCGCCAGCAGCTCGGGTGGACTGCGGCGCTCGTCGGCGCGCATGTGGTCGGCTCCATCGTCATGACCTTCGCAGGCATTGGCTCGATGCGCCTCATCCTGAGGTAATCATGAAGGGCACCTGTCTGCGCTTCTATGTGCACGAGAACCGCAAGCACCACGGCATCCTGCTCTACGAATGGCTGCTCGAGACGGCCAAGAAGGCGGGGATTCACGGCGGCTCTGCCTTTCGCGCGATCGCCGGCTACGGCCGCCACGGCGTGCTGCACGAGCAGCATTTCTTCGAGCTGGCCGGCGATCTCACGGTCGAGGTCGAATTCCTCCTGAGCGATGAACAGGCGCAGACCTTGCTCGGCTTGCTGCGGCGCGAGCAGGTGCGGGTCTTTTACGCCAGCTTTCCCGCAGAGTTCGGCATGATCGAGGGAAAGGCCTAGCCGCTGGCTGCTTGATTTCCGGCTTTTCCCCCCAAAATCAGCGATATAATCGCTGCCACGGGGATTTGACCATGCCGATCTACGAATACCGCTGCAAGCAGTGTGGCCACCAGGAAGAGTTCCTGCAGAAGGCCTCCGAGCCGGCCCTCACCAAGTGCCCGTCCTGCGGCAAAGCGACGTTTCAGAAGCTGCTCAGTGCGGCCGGCTTCCAGTTGAAAGGCACGGGCTGGTACGCCACGGACTTCAAGAAAGCCGCGGAGAAGAAGCCTGCCAAGACCGAAACCAAGACCGAAGCAAAGACCGAAACCAAGACCGAAACCAAGACCGAAACGAAAACCGAGCCGAAGAAGACGGCTTGCACCACCGACTGAGTAAACAGCAACGAGCCAACCGGCCCGGCGCGAGCCGGGCCTTTTTGTTTCCGGAGCCGTGAGGAAATACTTCATCACCGGGCTGCTGATCTGGATCCCGCTGATCATCACGATCTGGGTGCTGAAGTTCATTTTCGACACGCTCGACCAGTCGCTGCTGCTGCTGCCGGTCGCGCTGCAGACCGAAAGCTGGATCGGCGTCCACGTGCCGGGGCTGGGCGCCATCTTTACCCTGGTCATCGTTTTCGTCACCGGCCTGCTCGCGACCAACTTCCTGGGCGCGCGACTGGTGCAGCTGTGGAATGGCGTGCTGCACCGCATCCCGGTGGTCAACTTCATCTATTCGAGCGTCAAGCAGATCTCCGACACGCTGTTCTCGTCGAGCGGGCAGGCGTTCAGGAAGGCGCTGCTGGTGCAATGGCCGCATAAAGGCATGTGGACCATCGCCTTCCAGACCGGGACGCCCGGCGGCGACCTCGCCAACCACGTCCCGGCCGATTCGCTGAGCGTGTACGTGCCGACGACCCCGAACCCCACCGGCGGCTATTTCGTCGTCGTCGCCCGCAAGGACGTGATCGAGCTCGACATGACCGTCGACCAGGCGTTGAAGTACATCATTTCAATGGGCGTAGTCCCGCCTCTCGAAAACAAGTAGATGCGGACTCATTACTGCGGCGAGCTCGACGCCGCGCTGGTCGATCGCAGCGTCACGCTGTGCGGCTGGGCGCACCGGCGCCGCGACCACGGCGGCGTGATCTTCATCGACCTGCGCGACCGCGAGGGGCTGGCGCAGGTGGTCTGCGATCCCGACCGCGCCGAAGCCTTCCAGGCCGCCGAGCGGGTGCGCAACGAGTTCGTGCTCAGGGTGACCGGCAAAGTGCGGCGGCGGCCCGAGGGAACGGTCAATCCCGAGCTGCGCTCCGGCGAGATCGAAGTGCTGGCGCACGAGGTCGAGATCCTCAATGCGGCGGCGCCGCTGCCGTTCCAGCTCGACGACGAGAATCTCTCGGAGATCACGCGGCTCACGCACCGCGTGCTCGACCTGCGCCGCGAGCCGATGCAGAGGAACCTGCGCCTGCGCTACCGCGTGGCGATGGCAGTGCGCGACTACCTCGATGCGCACGGCTTCATCGACATCGAGACGCCGATGCTCACGCGCTCGACGCCCGAAGGCGCGCGCGACTATCTCGTGCCCAGCCGGGTCCACCCCGGCGAGTTCTACGCGCTGCCGCAGTCCCCGCAGCTGTTCAAGCAGCTGCTGATGGTCGCCGGCTTCGACCGCTACTACCAGATCGTGCGCTGCTTCCGCGACGAGGACCTGCGCGCCGACCGGCAGCCGGAATTCACGCAGATCGATGTCGAGACCTCGTTCCTCGGCGAGCGCGCGATCCAGGAGCTGATGGAAGGATTGATCCGCGGGGTGTTCCGCGACGTCCTCGGCGTCGACCTGCCCGACCCCTTCCCGCGCCTTTCCTACGCCGAAGTCATTGCGCGCTACGGCTCCGACAAGCCGGACCTGCGCGTGCCGCTCGAGCTCACCGAGCTCACCGATCTGATGAGATCGGTCGACTTCAAGGTGTTCCGCCAGGCGGCCGACCTCATGGGCGGACGCGTCGCCGCCTTGCGCGTTGCCGCGGAACTCACGCGCAAGGAGATCGACGACTACGCGCAGTTCGTCGCGACGTACGGCGCAAAGGGACTCGCCTATATCAAGGTGAACCCGGATGGCCTGCAGTCGCCCATCGTCAAGTTCCTGCCTGAAAACGTCCTGAAGGAGATCGTCGCGCGCACTGGCGCGCGAGCCGGCGACTTCATCTTCTTCGGTGCGGACAAGGCGAAGGTAGTGAACGACTCGCTCGGCGCGCTGCGCGTGCGGCTTGGCCAGGACAAGGGCCTGGTCGAAAAGGGCTGGCGAGCGCTGTGGGTGGTGGACTTCCCGATGTTCGAATGGGACGAGGAAGGAAAGCGCTGGTCGGCGATGCACCATCCGTTCACCTCGCCCAAGGACGGGCACGAGGAGCGGCTCGCCGCCGACCCCGGCAAGGCGCTGGCGAAGGGCTACGACCTGGTGCTGAACGGCTGGGAGATCGGCGGCGGCTCGGTGCGGATTCACCGCGCCGAGGTGCAGTCCAAGGTATTCAAGGCGCTCGGCATCTCGGCGGAGGAGGCGAAAGCGAAGTTCGGCTTCCTGCTCGAGAACCTCCAGTACGGCGCGCCGCCGCATGGCGGCATCGCGTTCGGCCTTGATCGCCTGGTCGCGCTGATGGCCGGCGCGGAATCCATCCGCGACGTCATTGCCTTCCCGAAGACGCAGCGCGCGCAGGACCTTCTCGTCCAGGCGCCCAGCCCCGTGGACGAGAAGCAGCTGCGCGAGCTCGGCTTGCGGCTGCGGGAGAAGCCCAAGGCTTGAGGCGGGCGTTTGCCGCGCTTGCGATTTTCTGCGTCGCTGCAGTTCTCGCGTCTTCCGGGGATATCCGCACTGCCGAGTTACCCCCCGAGGCGCGTCAGGCGCTGGAGCAAATCAAGGCGGGCGGCCCGTTCTCATACCCCAATGACGGCCGGACATTCGGCAACCGCGAAGCCCATTTGCCGAAGCGCGAGCGCGGCTATTATCGCGAGTACACGGTGCCGACGCCGGGAGCGCGCGACCGCGGCGCGCGGCGCATCGTCGCCGGCCGCGGCGGCGAGCTCTACTACACCGACAACCATTACCGCACTTTCAAGAGGATCATCGAGTAATGGGCAAGCTGCTTGAGCGCCTGCAGGACGCTGCCCGCTCGGGCGTTTACCGCGCGGCAAGCGACGCGGCGATCCTCGAGGCGACCCGGGGATCGCCCCTCGATGTGGTGCCGATCGAATTATCCAGCGATGTGTTTGGCGTCCTGGCAAAGTCGCTCGACTTTCCGGAGTGGTTCGGGCGGAACTGGGACGCGCTGGAAGATTGCCTGAGCGACCTGTCGTGGCGCAAGGCGGGCGGGACCGTGCTGGTCTTGCGCAATTGCGAGGCTCTCGACCAGGACCGGCTCGGCATCCTGATCGACGTCCTCGCTTCGAGCGCCGAGTTCTGGGCCGGCCGCGGCAAACCGTTTTTTGCAGCGTTCATCGATCCCGCGCGCAAGCTTTCCCTGCCCGAGCTGTTTCGCGGGTCATGAGCTTCAAGCTGCCGGTCTCGGTGCTGGTGGTGGTGCATACCGCCGATCTCGAGGTGCTGCTGATCGAGCGTGCGACGCGTCCCGGATTCTGGCAATCGGTGACCGGATCGCTGGAACGCGGCGACGAAGGCGTCGATGCCGCCGCGGCGCGCGAACTGCGGGAAGAGACCGGGATCGACGCGGCGCGCGGCGCGTTGCGGCGCTGGAAGCTCGCGTATACCTTCGAGATCTACCAGCAGTGGCGCCATCGCTTCGGCCCGGGCGTGACCTACAACACCGAGCATGTCCTGAGCCTCGCGCTGCCGCGGCGCGCGCCGGTGACGCTCGCTCCCGGCGAGCACACGGACTTCGCGTGGCTGCCATGGCGCGAGGCGGCGCTGCGCTGCTTCTCCTGGTCCAACCGCGACGCCATCGTCATGCTGGGCGAGGGCGCTGTGATAACGTAGAACGCGTGCAGCCGTGGAGCATTTCATGTGTCGTAGCCGTGCTCCTCGCGGTCCAGGTCGCGCCGGGGCGCGCGGCCGGAGATCTCAGCGTCGAGGCGGAACGCCGCGGCGAGCGCGTCGCGGTCCAGGCGCGCGCGCAGATCAGCGCCCCGGTAGCCGTGGTGTGGGAAGTGCTCACCGATTACGAGCATCTGCCGCGCTTCATCCCGGGCATCGCGAAAAGCGTGGTGCTTTCGCGCGACGACAGCCGGCTGCTCGTCGAGCAGTCCGGAGAAGCGCGGTTTCTCGTTTTTTCGTTTCCGATCGAGGTGCGGCTCGAGGTGACCGAGCGGCCGCCGCAGTCGATCTCCTCGCGCGCGGTCGCCGGCAATGTGCGGCACATGAGCGGGCGCTACGAGATCCAGCCTGACGCGGACCGCGGCACGGTGCTGCTCCGATACGTCGGCGAGATCGAGCCGGATTTCGAGCTGCCGCCGCTGATCGGCGTCGCGGCGCTGCGCAGCACCGCGACCGAGCAGTTCACCGCCATGGTGGCCGAGATCGAGCGGCGCGCCGCCGGGGCGCCAAAATGACGCTGGCCCGGAGCCTGCGCGTCGTCACCCTCAACATCCACAAGGGACTGTCGCATTTCAATCGCCGCATGGTGATCCACGAGCTGCGCGAAGGCCTGCGGGAGCTCGATCCGGACTTCGTGTTCCTGCAGGAAGTGCAGGGACTGAACCAGCGCTACGCCATGCGCTTCGCCACCTGCCCCACCGAGCCGCAACACGAGTTCCTTGCGGACGGCCAGTGGCAGCATGCCTACGGCCGCAACGCCGTCTACGACCACGGCCACCACGGCAACGCGGTGCTGTCGCGCTTTCCTTTCCTTTCGTTCGAGAACGAGGACGTCTCCGATCACCGCTACGAGCGCCGCGGGCTGCTGCACTGCGTGGTGGCCGTGCCGGGATGGAGGCGCAACCTGCATCTGGTGTGCGTGCATCTTTCGCTGCACGAGCGCGGACGCAAGCGCCAGCTCGAGGCGATCTCGGGCCGGCTCGAGGAGCTCGCCTCGCGCGGCCTGCCGATCATCATCGCCGGCGATTTCAACGACTGGCGGCATCGCGCCACGGCGATTCTCGAGCGCCGGCTCGGCATGACCGAGGTGTCGGTGGCGCATCACGGCCGCGCGCTGCCGACCTTCCCCAGCATGCTGCCGCTGCTGCGGCTCGACCGCATTTACGTGCGCGGCTTCAAGATCGCCGCCTCGCGCGTGCATCGCGGCAAGCCCTGGTCGATGCTGTCGGATCATCTGGCGGTCAGCGCGGAGCTCGAGCGCCCTTAGCCGCATGCAGTACGTCGCCGGCAACCGGCTCACGCTGCTCAAGAACGGCGCGCAGTATTTCCCGGCCCTGGTCGAGGCCATCGACGCCGCCCGCAGCGAAGTGTTCCTCGAGAGCTACCTCTACGCCGACGACGAGACCGGCGAGCGAGTGACCGGCGCACTGGCGCGCGCCGCGGCGCGCGGCGTGAACGTGCACCTGCTGGTCGACGGCTTCGGCGCCCGCGACTTTCCCCGCCGGTTTCGCGAACGCCTGCGCGCTTCGGGCGCGCACCTGCTCGTGTTCCGGCCCGAATTCGGGCGGCGCCGCTGGCGGCGCGGCCGGCTGCGCAGGATGCATCGCAAGCTTGCCTCCATCGACGGCAACGTCGCGTTCGTCGGCGGCATCAACGTGATCGACGATTTCGAGAGCCGCGAATGGCAGGCGCCGCGCTACGACTACGCGGTGCGCGTCGAGGGACCCCTTGCCGGCGAGGTGCGCAACGCGGCCGCCCGGCTCTGGCTGCGAGTGTCCTGGGCTACGTTGCGCCGCCGTACGCGCCCGAATGCCGCTTTGCCGCCGCCGTCGCCCTGCGGCACGCAGCATGCGTGCCTGGTGGTGCGCGACAGCCTGCGGCATCGCCGCGACATCGAGGACGCCTACCTGCGGCACATCGAGGCGGCGCGCGTGGAGATCGTCATCGCCTGCGCGTACTTCCTGCCCGGCCGCACATTTCGCCGCGCGCTGTACGCGGCCGCCCAGCGCGGCGTCCGAGTACAGCTCCTGCTCCAGGGCCGAGTCGAGTATTTCTTCCTGCACTACGCCATGCTCGGCCTCTATGGCAGGCTGCTCGACGCCGGCGTCGAGATCTACGAGTACTACCAGAGCTTGCTGCACGCCAAGGTGGCGGTCTTCGACCGGCGCGCCGCCTGCGTCGGCTCCTCCAACATCGACCCGTTCAGCCTGCTGCTCGCGCGCGAGGCGAACGTATTCGTCGACGACACCGGCTTCGCCAAGGAGCTGCACGACAGCCTGGAGGAGGCTATGCGCTCGGGCGCCGAGCGCGTGCCGCCGCGGCAATGGCATCGTCAGCCGCCCTGGCGGCGGGCCTGGATCTGGCTTGTCTACGGGATCGCCCGGTTCCTCATCAGCCGCCTCGGGTTCGAGCGCTACCACTGACCAGGCGCAGCCTGCCCTGCTCGAGAGCGGGCACTACGGGCAGGGCGTCGAAGCGGCAGGCGAACTCGACCTCCTCGCGCAGCCCGCGCGCCGCCATCATGCGCCCGACGCGGCAATCGAGCAGGGCGTCGGGCGCGCGCGCGTGGCGGTACAGGGCGAGCGCGGCCCTTGCGGCATCCGACAGGTCGGCCGCCGCGCCGAGCAGGTCGGCGAAGCGCTCGACGAAATAGCCGGCGCCGTAGAAATCCTCGAAATTGAAATTGTCCCCCGAGCCCGCGCACACGAGGAGCACCGTCTCGCGCGGGTGCCGGGCCACGATATGCTCGGCGAGCCGCCGGGCATTGAGCAGCGCGCCGCAGTACACGCGCGCCGCCCCGGCGGCCTGCGTCATGGCGACCGTGCCGTTGGTGGTCGAGTAGATCAGTGTCTTGCCTTCGATGCCGTGCTTGAGCAGCGCGAGCGGCGCTGGATGTGCGAAGCCGGGTATGGTATCCGCGTCGAGCTCGCCCGCGACCACGCAGTCCCTGTAGCGCCCGCTCTCGGCGCGCGCAGCCGATTCATCGAGCACGGGGATGACTTCGGTGGCGCCGTGCGCGAGCGCCGTAACCATGGTGCTGGTGGCGAACAGGATGTCCAGCACCACGACGATCTTCCCCGACAGGCGAACCTTATCGAGCTCCTCCTTTTTCATCAGCACATGAATCTTGTGATTCAAATCGATTTTCACGCTCATGGCCGGCGACCGAACATGCCCCAGCCTTCCATGCTGAGCACCAGCTCGCCCTTCTGGTTGACGGCTTCCCAGCGATGCTTCACCAGCCCGACGCCCGGGCGGGTGCTCGAAGCGCGGGCGGCGAGCACGGTGCGCCGGTAGACGAGCGTGTCGCCGGGGCGCACCGGATTGGGCCAGCGAACATGGTCGAGCCCGGGCGCGCCCAGGCTCTGGCTGTGATTGAGGTAGCTCTCGCACATCAGGCGCATGCCGACCGAGCAGGTATGCCAGCCGCTCGCGATCAGCCCGCCGAAAAAGCCGGTCTCGGCGGCCGCCGCATCGACGTGGAACGGCTGCGGATCGAAGCGCCGGCCGAAATCGACGATCTCCTGCGCGCTGAAGCTGTGGCGCCCCATTTCAACGCTGTCGCCGACCTTGAAATCCTCCCACCAGATCATGCTTGCGGCGCGGTGCGTTCGTAGCGCCGAACGCGCTCGCGCAGCTCCTCGGGCAGCGGCACGGCCCTCATGCTCGAGGGATCGGCGTTCACGTACACCAGCTCGGCGGTGGCGAGCGCTGCCTCTTCGGCTTCCCGATAAATCTCGAAATGGAAGGTCAGGCTCGAGCGGCCGAGCTTGGCGACCCGGCAGCAGACCGCCAGCACGTCGTCGTAGCGCGCCGAGCCGAGGTACTCGACGGTAGCCTTGCGCAGGAACACGTCGCTGGCATAACGCTCGACGTAGCCATGGGGGTAGGGCAAGCCGATCTCGCGCCAGTACTCCGCGATCGCGGTGTCGATGTAGGTGAGGTAATGGCCGTTGAACACGATCTTCTGCATGTCCACTTCGGCCCAGCGCACTCGCAGCCGCGGCGCGCAGACGAAATCCGCTCTCGGCATCGGGGAAAATTGCTACCTGCGTGACAACAGGCTAAAGTGTAAACGAGGAGGAGATCCCATGCTGCGCTCGGCATTGCTGGCAGTTACCGTTGCGCTCGCTGCATCCGTCGCCGCGGCGCAAGGCACGGTCAAGATCGCGATCCTCGGCCCGATGGCTTTCGTGCAGGGCGAAAACCACTGGGCGGGCGCCGAAATGGCGCGCGACGAGATCAACAAGGCTGGCGGAATCAATGTCGGCGGTCGGCGCGTGCAGGTCGAGCTGATCCGGGCCGATACCAACGAGATCCAGTCGGTGCCGGACGCGACCAACGCCATCGAGCGCGTCATCACGCGCGACAAGGCCGACTTCCTGATCGGCGGCTTCCGCTCCGAGGCGGTGCTCGCGATGCAGGAAGTGGCGATGGACTACAAGAAGATTTTCCTCGGCGCGGGCGCCGCGCATTCCAAGCTCGGCCTCAACGTCGAGCAGGACTACGAGCGCTACAAGTACTGGTTCCGCGTCACGCCGGTCAAGGACGTCGACCTGGCGCGAACGCTGTTCGCCGTGATGAACTCGATCGGCCAGCAGATCCGCACCGATCTCAAGACCGACGCGCCCAAGGTCGCGATCCTCGCCGAGAAGGCGGTCTGGACCGAAGCGCTCGTCGCGGCCGCGCAGAAGAACCTGCCGGCGATGAAGATGGAGGTGGTCGGCACCTGGCAGCCTTCGGCGACTGCGACCGACGTCACCGCCGAGCTTTCGGCGATCGACCGCAGCGGGGCGCACATCGTGTTCACGATGCTCTCCGGGCCGGTCGGCATCTCGGTCGGCAGGCAGATGGGCGAGCGCAACATGAAGGCCGTCGCCTGGGGCATCAATGTCGAAGGGCAGAAGGAGGAGTTCTGGCAGGCGGCTGCGGGCAAGGCGCAGTTCGTGTCGACGCTGGACACGTACTCCGAGGTCGAGATGACGCCCAAGACGATACCTTTCGTGCGCGCGTTCAAGGAGCGCTTCAAGAAGGCGCCGACCTACAACGCGGCGACCTACGACGCGATCATGATCCTCAAGGCGGCGATCGAGCAGGCGGGCAGCACCGAGGCCGACAAGCTGGTGCCGGTGATCGAGAAGATGGAGCACGTCGGCACGGCGGGCACCGACACCTGGGACAAGCGCCATGACCTGGTGTGGGCGGTCGGCAGGACCGCCGGCATCGCGGTGCAATGGCAGGACGGCAAGAAGGTGCCGTTCTGGCCGCCGGACGTGAAGGGCATGCAGCCGTTCAAGATGCCGAAGCCGTAGGTTTCTAGATTCTCCAGGACATCCTAGTAACGGGGCTGGTCAACGGCGGCGTGTACGCGCTGCTGGCGATCGGCTTTTCGCTGATTTTCGGCGTCGCGCGCATCGTCAACATCGCGCACACCGCCTTTTACATGCTCGCCGCGTACTGCTTCTACGCGCTGATGGTGAAGGTCGGGCTCGGCTTCGTGGTGTCGGCGTTGGTCGCGGTCGGGGCGGTGACGGCGCTTTCGGTGATCTGCTACCGCCTGGTCATCGAGCCGGTGCGCGAGCACGAGGCCGCGGTGCTGATCGCGACCATCGCGCTCGCGCTCATCTTCCAGGAACTGATGCTGTTTTCATTCGGCGGGCACTACCTGGGCATTCCTTCGACGCTCGAGGGCGCGGTGCGCGTCCTCGGGGTGAGCATCCCGCTGCAGAGGCTGCTGATCCTGGTGGTCGCCGCGGCGATGCTCGCGGTGGTCTGGTTTGTTCTTTACAGGACGCGCCTCGGCCTGGCGATCCGCGCCACGGCGAATGATCTCGAGGTCGCCAACCTGATGGGCATGAACGTCAACCGGGTCGCGATGGCGACGGTGGCGATCTCGGTCGCGCTGGCGGCGGTCGCCGGCGTGGTCGTGGCGCCGGTGTTCGTGGTCGATCCGTTCATGTGGCTCGCGCCGCTCGTCACCATGCTCGCCATCGTGGTGCTTGGCGGCCTGGGCAGCCTCAAGGGCAGCCTGATCGGCGCGCTGATCATCGGCTACGTCGAGGCGATCACCGTGTTCGTCCTGCCCGCGGGGGCGTACCTCAAGGGCGCGGTGGCGCTTCTCATCATGGTGGCGGTGCTGCTCGCGCGGCCCGAAGGGCTGTTCGGCGTCGCGTTCGAAGAGGAGCGCTGATGTACCTCCTGCGGCGCGCCTGGGCCGAGCTGCGCGACGAAGTCCTGGCTCTGCCGTCGCGCACGCTGGTGCTGGCCTGGGTCGTGGCGCTTCTCGCGCTGCCGGCGGTCTACGGCGACCCGTACGTGATGCGCATCCTCACCATGAGCTGCCTGTTCGCGATCTTCGCGGCGAGCTGGGACCTGCTGGCCGGCTATACCGGCCAGGTCAACTTCGGCCACGCGCTGTTCTTCGGCGCCGGCGCCTACACCTCGGCGCTCGTTTCGCTCAGGCTCGGCGTCACTCCCTGGGCGAGCGTTTTCGCCGGCGCCGCGATGGCGACCCTGTCCGGGTTTTTGGCCGGCTACCTTTGCCTGCGGCTGCGCGGCTCGTATCTGTCGCTCGCCACCCTGGCGTTTCCGCTGATCGCGCTCGGGCTGCTGTTCGCGTTTCCGGATTTCTCCGGCGGCGAGCTCGGGATTTCCGGGCTGCGCCGGCTGACGCCGAGCGCGACCGGCAACTACTACGTCGCGGCCGTTTCGATGCTCCTCGTCGTGTTCGGCTTGTGGACGCTGGCGGACTCCAAGTTCGGCCTCGTGCTGCATGCGATCCGCGACGACGAGGTGGCGGCGCGCGCCTCCGGCATCAACACGCCGCGCTACAAGCTGATCGCGTTCGCAGTCTCGGCCGCCGCAGCGGGCTTTGCGGGCGCGCTGTTCGCGCATTACCTGCGCGTCGCAGGCCCGTCCACGCTCGAAGTCGCCCTGTCGTTCCAGGTGGTGATCTGGGGAATCTTCGGCGGCGTCGCCACGATCTACGGCCCGGTGGCCGCCGTCTTCATCCTGTATCCCCTCACCGAGTGGCTCGGCAGCTTCAGGGCCTTCGGCGAGCTGCGCCTGCTGATCTTCGCGGTGATCGTGCTGATGGTGCTGCTGTTCATGCCGCGCGGCCTCGCGCCCTGGCTGCGCGACAAGATCGAGACGCAATGCCCGCGCTGCAAGCAAAGAAATACCTTTTACAGAAAAATCTGCAGATTGTGTGGCGCCGCGCTACAGGCCCAGGTACCCGGCGCGCAGGGTCTCGTCGGCCATCAGTGAGCGCGCGCTGCCCTGCGCGATGATGCGGCCTTGCGACAGCACGTAGCTGCGGTCGGCCATCCGGAACACCTGCCCCACCTCCTGCTCCACCAGCAGGACCGCGGTTCCGCCGCCGTGGATGCGCCGGATGGCTGCGAACAGCTCCTCGCGGATGCGCGGCGCGAGACCGAGCGATGGCTCGTCGATGGCGAGGAGCCTTGCCTGGTACATGAGGGCGCGGGCGGTCGCGAGCATCTGCTGCTCGCCGCCCGACAGCGTCCCGGCGATTTGATCCTTGCGCTCGGCAAGCCGTGGGAACATGGCAAAGGAGCGGTCCAGACGGCGCTGGGTTTCAGGGCCGCTTTTCGATAGAAAAGCGCCGGCCATGAGATTCTCCAGCACCGTCAACTCGCGGAAAGGCCGCCTGCGCTCCGGACAGTGCACCAGCCCCCGTCGCCGGATTTCGTGTGCCGGCAGGCCATCGATGCGCTCCGCGCCGAAGCGCACTTCGCCGGCGAGGACGATGTCGCCGCCGGCGCCGCGCTTCATCCGCGCCTCGAAGCGCACCAGCCCGGAGATGGCGCGCAGCAGGGTCGACTTGCCGGCGCCATTGGGCCCGACCACGCCGACGAGCTCGCCGTCATCCACGGCGAGCGACACGCCGCTCAGGATCTGTGCCTTGTCGTAGCGCACGCCGAGATCCTTCACCTCAAGCAGCGGCATGCTCGCTCCCCAGGTAGGCCTCGATCACCTTCGGATTGCGCACCACCTCGGCAGGCGGCCCGTCGGCGATGATCTC